>Ga0335072_10011148_pt1 | contig 12888 bp, 7 predicted proteins | sample Lox_Sample_21_FD_206725 | JGI IMG/M metagenome (GOLD analysis project Ga0335072, IMG submission 206725) | Soil microbial communities from Loxahatchee National Wildlife Refuge, Florida, United States - Lox_Sample_2.1 | ecosystem: Environmental > Terrestrial > Soil > Wetlands | place: USA: Florida...
CGTGCTGGGGTTGTGGGCGCTCGCTCGAAGCGAGCACGCCACGACGTCTGACCGGGCCGAGGACATCGAGCGCCTCATCGCCGAAACGCCCAGCGTGTTGCTGGTGGCCGAGGACGGTGAGGGCGAGATCGTCGGCGTGCTGATCGCGGGGTGGGATGGTTGGCGGGGCAACATGTACCGGCTCGCGGTGCACCCGGAGCATCGCCGGCGGGGGATCGCGCGGGGGTTGCTCGACGCCGGCGAGGAGCACCTGCGCGGACTCGGCGCGCGGCGGGTCACGGCCCTGGTCGGTTACGACGACGAGGTCGCCGGCGCGTTCTGGGACGCCGCCGGCTATCCGGTCGATCAGGAGATCGGCCGGCGCGTGCGCAACCTCTAGGCCGCGAACCGGATGTGGTAGTCGGCCGCGTCCTCGACTGCGAAATGCAGCAGCGCCTCGCCCTCCTGCGCGATCGCGTCGCGCCGCGTTCCCGACAACCGCTCGAACGGCTCGACATGAAGCAGCGCGTTTTGCTCGTGCCGCGTGATCCTCCAGGTTCCGGAAAACACGCCGTCGACGAGCAGCGTCCCGTACCGCGCTCCCAGCCCGGGTTGGAGCGGCACCGCTTGACCCCCCGCGATGAAGCGCGTCCGGTCGGCGTGCGAGAGCAGCAGGTTGTCGTACTCGGGGAGAAAGCGCGGCGGAGCGGGAACGTCCGCGCCGGGACGCGGCGCGTTCGGAAGGTCGAGCAACTCGCTGCCATTCTCGTCGCGGAACGTGATCAGCTCGGGGCGGAGCCGGTCGACGACCTCGCCGAGCCGCGTCAACCCCGACCAGATCTGAATGTCCCTGACGGTCGCCGGCCCGAACGCCCCGAGGTAGCGGAGTACCAGACGCTCCCGCGGGGGCTCAGGATCGAGATCACGCTCGAGCCAGGCCTTGATCGTGGTCCAGCGGGCCTGACCGCTCTGGTCCCAGAGGCCCCGCGGCGTGACTTGGACCGTGGGCACGAGATAGGTGACCGCCTGGGCGAGCGATGCCGGATCGGACTCCGGCCATCGCTCCGCGAGCAGCGGGCCTAGCTCGGCGCGGGTGCGCGGGCGGTGCTCGATCAGCTTCCGGCCCGCGGCGAGCAAGGCTTCGACGTCGACGCCGCTGACGTCGAACGGCGAGCCGGCGAAGCCGCGCTCGAGCACGGGCTGGACGACGGGGCGGAATGCGAGGTAATCGCTCGAGCTGACCAGGTGGAGCGTGGCGCGCATCAACGGTCCGCGCACCGCCTCGCGGGCGGCGGTCAGGTCGGACAACTCGCTCGCAAGGAAGTCATTCAGCCGCGTCCATAGGCCGACGTACGGGGCGTGCGGTGCCTGGGACTGCATGCCGGCGAGGTGTTCGATCGCCGGGAGCGCCGGCATGTCGACGCGCTCGAGCAGCAGTTGGCGCGCGAGCGTGGCACGGTTCAAGGCGCGCCGGTCGAGCGTCTCACCGTGAGGTCGGCGTGTCATAACCGCGGCCCTCTCGGCCGTGCAGAAACTAAGAAAGCTGTCATCACTCGGATCACCAGATGATCACAAGCTGCCTGCCGGCGCGCGAATAGGGTGCCGCGCTGGGCGTGGGGGTCGCGCCCTGCCGAAAACCTCAAGGAGGACTCTTCATGCCAAGTACACCGCATGGCGTGCGACTCATGCGTACACGTGGACATCGCCTGCTCGCGGGCGTTGGGTGCGTGCTCGCGATGTGTCTCGCGGCCGCTCCCGCTCAGGCCGACTCGTGGCATCACGGTCACCGCGGCAATGAGCTCATCCCGGGCGACCTGCTCGTCAGCACGAGCAATTACGTCGCCGCCGATATCACCGCCGGCGTCACCCAACTGCCGCCGGAGTGCGGAACCAGTACGGCCTCGGCACCCTGCGCGAGCGCGGTTGCGAATGGCGACGACTTCCCGTCGGTGTTCAACAATGACAGTGTCGACGCGTTCTTTGGCGTCACCTCTCCGGTGTATCTCGACGAGCTGACGCCGTGGGGTGAGCACGTGGCGACGATCCCGGTTCCGACCAACGACTTCGTGACCAGCTACTCCTCGAAGTCTGAGTTGGCACTCAACCTGAGTCCCGAGGGCAACTACGTGTCGTTCATGGGCTATTACGCCCAGCCGGGTGGCATCGACGTTTCGAACGCGAACACCCCGGGCGTGATCGATCCCGGTAACGGCGACGTGGGCCCGTACTACCGAGTCGTCGCACAGCTCGATCGCTGGGGCCATTTCACATTCACCCTGACCAATGCCTACAGCGGCGACAACGGCCGCGCGGCGATCACCAACGACGAACACGGCCAGGACCTGGTGTACACCGCGGGGAACGCGGGTCAGAGCAAGACACCCCCCGCCAACGTGGTGTCCTCGACGGGCGCGCAATTGGTCACGCCGTCGTCGCTACCTGAGGCCAACCAGACCCCGGGCGCGCCGACCCCGCTCGGGAGCTTCAACATCACCCAGTTGCCGGCCAACAGCGGCGCGCCGGACAAGTCGACGAAGGACAACAACTACCGCGGCATCACGCTCCACGACAACGTCATCTACTACACGAAGGGCAGCGGTGGCAACGGCATCAACACGGTGTACTTCGTCGACACGACGGGCAAGGCGTGCCCGGGAACTGGTGTCGGGCTGCCCGTGCCCGGCGCTCCGCTGCCTACGGCTGCCAGCGTCGCCGCCGCCGGGTTCAACGTCCAGAACATCGGCACGGCGAAGAAGCCCAACAACGCCCTGCTGCCCGACAACATGTGCATCCTCAAGGGCTTCCCGACGACCCTCGCCGCCTCGACCACATCGCCGATCAACTATCCGTTCGGGATGTGGTTCGCCAACGACCGCACGCTGTACGTCGCCGACGAGGGCTCCGGCGACACCACCTACGATCCGACGAGCAACACTTACATCAACTCCACAGCGTCGGCGCAGCCGGAGGCGGGACTGGAGAAGTGGGTGTTCGATACGACCACCAAGCAGTGGAACCTCGCGTACACGCTGCAGAACGGTCTCGACCTAGGGCAGCCGTACACGGTCCCCGGTTACCCGACAGGCCTGAACAACGGCCCGGGCGGGACCGACGAGCCATGGTCGCCGGCCACCGACGGGCTGCGAGCCCTGACGGGCAGCGTCGGGCGCGATGGCGTCGCCACGATCTGGGCAGTCACCTCGACCGTAAGCGGCAGCGGCGACGACGGGGCGGACCCGGACAAGCTCGTCTCGATCAGCGATCGAGTGGACGGGCTCACGGCACCGTCGTGGGAGCGGTTCTGGACCCTGCGCACGGCCAGGTTCGGCCAGCTGTTCCGTGGTGTTTCGTTCACCCCCGGGACTGATACGAACGCGGACCAGGGCGGCTGGTAGGAATCCGTCCGAGGGCGATACGAACATGTGTTCGTGTCGCCCTCGGCATCCGTTCTCCACGCTGACCTCGATTCGTTCTACGCGTCGGTCGAGCAGCGCGACAATCCCCGGCTGCGCGGCCGGCCCGTGATCGTGGGCGCCGGCGTCGTGCTGGCGGCCAGCTACGAGGCGAAGGCGTACGGGGTCCGGACAGCGATGGGCGGCGGACGCGCCCGCAGCCTGTGCCCGGGCGCGGTCGTCGTCTCGCCCCGGATGTCCGCCTACACGGAGGCCAGCAAGGCAGTGTTCGCGGTGTTCGAGGACACCGCTCCGGTTGTCGAGGGGCTGTCGATCGACGAGGCCTTCCTCGACGTCCGCGGGCTCGATCACATCTCGGGGACGCCGGTCGAGATCGCGGCACGGCTGCGGCGGCGCATCAGGCGGGAGGTCGGGCTGCCGATCACGGTTGGGGTCGCCCGCACGAAGTTCCTGGCCAAGGTGGCGAGCGCGGTCGCGAAGCCCGACGGCCTGCTGCTCGTGCCGGCCGAGCGCGAGCTTGAATTTCTGCATCCGTTGCCGGTCGAGGCGCTGTGGGGCGTCGGTCGGGTCACGTCCGAGAAGCTCCGCGAGCGCGGGATCACGACGGTCGCGCAGGTCGCGCAGTTGGCAGAAGGTGAGCTTGTCGCGATGCTCGGGCGCGCCTCGGGCCGGCACCTGCACGCGCTCGCGAACAACTACGACCCCCGGCCCGTCGAGGTCCGCCGCAGGCGCCGCTCGATCGGTTCGCAGCGGGCGCTCGGTCGTCGCCGACGGTCGCATGATGAGCTAGCGACCACGCTGATCGCGCTCGTGGACCGGGTAGCAACGCGGATGCGGACGGCGCGCCGTGTGTGCCGGACGGTCGTGCTGCGGATGCGGTTCGAGGACTTCTCGCGCGCGACGCGGTCCTACACGCTGCGCGAGCCCACCGACCGGACCCACGCGATCCTGCAGACCGCGCACGGATTGCTGCGGGCGTCGATGCCGATGATCGAGCGCCAGGGCATCACGCTGATCGGCATCACGCTGACCAACCTGTTCGACCGGGGCGCGGTTCAGCTGATCCTGCCGTTCGATCGCGCGCGCGACCTCGACGCGGTCGTCGATAAGGTGCGCGACAGGTTCGGGTCAAAGTCGCTCACGCGCGGGGCGCTAGTCGGCCAGGATCCGGGGGTGTGGGTGCCGCTGCTACCCGACTAGTGTTCCGCGGAACCGCGAGATGCGGCTCGGCCGCCTGGGTGACGGAGCTGGCCCGGAGGTGTTCCGCGGAACCGCGAGATCTGGCCCGTCTAGCCCGACGCCGGTCGCGCCGAGAGCCGGGCCAGGGCTGCGCGGACGTCGGCGTCGCGTCGGGCTGCGTCCGGGTCGGTCCAGCGCCACCGCACGCCCCCCTCGATCGCGAACGTCGGGCGGTCGTGGTCCTGGACATCCTCGACCTCGATCTCCACCGCGACCACGCCCTCGGCCAGCGGCGAGTCGTCGAGGACGCGCGCGCGGCCGTACGCGGTGACCGCGACGTTCTCGCACACGATTGCCAGCGACACCAGCGGGTTGGCGCGCAGCCGCGCCAGCGAGTCCCGGCTTACGGCGAGCCCGATCAGCGCACGGCGAGGGCCGGCGCGCACCGCGGCCGAGACCGGGATGGCGTGCGGCGGGTTGCCGGCGGTGGCGAGGATCGTGACCGTGCCGGGTGGCCATTCGGGGAGCACGCGCTCACGCTACCCCGCCGGCGGCTCGGCTCGCGCAGCGCTACGCCCCGGGCGAGCGGCCGCGGAGCATGCGTAACCTGCCATTCGAGCCCGAATGCCGTGACCGTGGCCTCTCACGCATGCCCCACATGCGTGGCGCGCCACGGCCAGGGTGATTCGTGCGAATTGGCGCGTCATGCAGGTCGCCGGGGCCGCGAGAGGGTTGGCGACGTCGCCGGGCGCTCGGGGGTTGGCGGGCGTCGCCGGGCGCTCGCGGGTTTGCGGGCGCTCGCGGGTTTGCGGGCGCCGCCCGGGCGCCCGCCGTTATCGCCGGCCGACCACCGACCGCCCCGCCACCGACCGCCCCGGCCGCCGACCGCCCGACCTACGCCACCCCCCGCGCCACGCACAACCGCTGGAGCAACTCCATCGCCTTGTCCGGGTGCTCGGGGAGGGAGTCGAGCGCCCCGGCCGCGAGCCGCAGATCGGCGATCGTCGCCTCGCGCGCCTCGAGCGCGAATCGGCCGAGCCAGCGGACCGCGGCTCGCTCGTAGCGGTCCGGGTCACCGCCGCGGAGGACCAGGCAGATCCGCAGGGCATCGTCGAGCGCGACCCTGGGCAGTTCTCGGGCCGCGGTGGTGATCAGCGTCTCGTTGCCCGTCTCGAGCGCCCGGCGAAATCGCGCGTAGGGATTGCCGTCGCTCGTCATCGAACATATGTTCGTGTACGCCGCGGACGGAATGAGACCGAATCAGACCCCGGAGACGCCGAGCAACGACCCCGGCGCAAGCCGAATCTCACGCCATGCAAGGCGATCCCGTCCGGAGTAGGCTCCGGAGTAGCGTCGCGATCCCGAAGGAATCGGAGCCAAGGAGCGCAGTACAGAGGAGGTCTCGAAAATGGCGGTTAAGGGGGCGGACCTCGAGTCCGAGTTGATCGACACGGTCTGCGAGCGGGTGCGGGAGCGGCTACCCGCCGACCAAGTGGCACCGTGCGAGTCATTCGTTCGCCAGTACTACCAGTGGGTTCCCGCCGAGGATCTGGCGGACCGCAATCCACTGGATCTGTACGGCGCCGCCGTAGCGCATTACAACCTGGCCCAACAGCGGGCTGCCGGCGAGTCGAAGGTGCGGGTGTACAACCCGGACTTCGAGCAGCACGGGTGGCAGTCGCCGCACACGCTGATCGAGATCGTCACCGACGACATGCCGTTCATCGTCGACTCGGTGACGATGCAACTGGGCCGGCTCGGCTACGGGATCGATCTCGTCATCCACCCGGTGATGAAGGTGCGGCGCGACGGCGCGGGCCACCTGATCGAGGTGCTCGACCACGACGCGACCGCCGACGACGCCATTCGCGAATCGGTCGTGCACGTGGAGGTCGGGCGCGAGCACGATCGCATTCTGCTCGACCAGTTGCGCAACACGATCGAGCGCGTCCTCGCCGACGTCCGCGCGGCGGTCGAGGACTGGCAACCCATGCGCGCGCGCACCCAAGAACTGATCGAGGAGTTCGACCAGCACCCGCCCCCGACGATCGAGCCGTCACTGATAGACGAGACCAAGGCGTTCCTCGCATGGCTCGCCGAGGACAACTTCACGCTGCTGGGCTACCGGGAGTACGACCTGATCGACGAGGGTGACGAGGCGCGCCTGCAGCCGATCGAGGGCTCGGGCCTGGGGATCCTCCGCGGCGTGCCCGCCAAGGCGCCGAAGAGGCTGTCCGGCAAGGCGCTCGTCGTCGGCCGCGAGCCCCAGATTCTGCTGCTGACCAAGGCCAACTCGGCCTCTCCGATCCACCGGCCGGCGTACCTCGACTACATCGGCGTCAAGAAGTACTCGGATGACGGCAAGGTGATCGGCGAGCGCCGTTTCCTCGGGCTCTACACCACGCGCGCCTACAAGGCGAGCCCGCGCTCGATCCCGATCATCCGCGGCAAGGTCGAGGGCGTGCTCGAGCGCGCCGGGTTCCCGCCGGCGAGCCACGACCGCAAGGCGCTGCTCGAGATCCTCGAGTCCTACACGCGTGACTCGCTGTTCCAAATGGAGACGCAGGATTTGTACGACCTGGCGATCGGGATCCTCGGCCTCGGCGAGCGCCAGCGCCTGCGGCTGTTCGTGTGGCGCGATCCGCTCGAGCGGTTCGTCGAGTGCCTGGTGTGCATTCCGCGCGACCGGTTCAACACCGAGAACCGCGAGCGCGTCGGCCGGATCCTGCTCGAGTCGCTCGGTGGCGTCGCGCTCGACTGGACGCTCCAGCTCAGCGAGTCGCGCCTGGCGCGGGTTCACTACATCATCCGGCTCGGCGAGGAGCCCGTCACCGGCTACGACGTCTCCACGATCGAGACCCGCCTCGTCCAGACGATCCGCGCATGGGAGGACGAGCTGCGCGAGGCGCTGATCGAGGACCACGGCGAGGAGGACGGCATCAAGCTGTTCAGGCGCTACGAGCGCGCGTTCCCGGCGGGCTACAAGTCCGACTGGGTGGCGCGTTCGGCGGTCGCGGACATCGGCCGGATCGAGGAGCTCGTGGACACGGACGAACCGCTCACGAGCCTGTACCGCCCGCTCGAGACTCCGGAAGGGATGGTGCGGTTGAAGCTGTTCAGCTCCGGCGGCGTGCTCCTGTCCGAGGTTCTTCCGACGCTCGAGCACCTGGGCGCGAAGGTCGCCGACGAGCGCCCGTACGAGATCACCCCCGCCGACCGCAAGTCGGCGTGGATCTACGACTTCGGACTGCAGGCGGATGCCGCGAACACCGAGCGGGTCCGAGACCTGCTCCATGACACGTTCATCGGCGTGTGGCGCGGCGACCTCGAGGACGACGCATTGAACGGGCTCGTCCTCGGCGCAACCCTGACCGGACGCCAGGTATCGATCATCCGCGCGGTCGCCAAGTACCTGCGCCAGGGCGGCATCGGCTTCTCGGACTCGTACATCGGGCGCACGCTGCTCGGCCACGCGGACATCGTGAGGCTGCTCGTCAGGCTGTTCGAGGCGAGGCTCGACCCCGATGCGCGCGACGACGACGCCGCCGAGCGCCTCGGCAAGGAGATCGAGGAGGCGCTCGACGCGGTTCCGAGCCTCGACGAGGACCGAATCCTCCGCAGCTTCCTGAGCGTGGTGCGCGCGATCGTCCGCACGAACTACTTCCAGCACGACGCCGACGGAAAGCCGCACCCGTACCTGTCGTTCAAGCTCGACAGCGCCCAGATCCCGATCCTCCCGCTTCCCAAGCCCCAGTTCGAGATCTTCGTGTACTCGCCGCGGCTCGAGGCCGTCCACCTGCGCGGCGGCAAGGTAGCCCGAGGCGGCCTGCGCTGGTCGGACCGGCCCGAGGACTTCCGCACGGAGGTGCTCGGCCTGATGAAGGCGCAGATGGTCAAGAACGCGCTGATCGTCCCGGTCGGGGCCAAGGGCGGGTTCGTGGTCAAACGACCCCCGGCAGAAGGCGGCCGTGAGGCCCTCCAGCGAGAGGGCATCGCGTGTTACCGGGCGTTCCTGTCGGGGATGCTCGACATCACCGACAACATCGTCGACGGCGAGGTCGTCCCGCCCAGGCGAGTGGTCCGCTACGACGACGACGATCCGTACCTCGTCGTCGCGGCCGACAAGGGGACCGCCACCTTCTCCGATATCGCGAACGAGGTTTCACAGAGCTACGGGTTCTGGCTCGGCGACGCGTTCGCCTCCGGCGGCTCGAACGGCTACGACCACAAGGCGATGGGGATCACCGCGCGCGGCGCATGGGAGTCGGTCAAGCGCCATTTCCGCGAGCTCGGGACCGACATCCAGACGACCGACTTCACGGCGGTCGGAATCGGCGACATGTCCGGCGACGTGTTCGGCAACGGAATGCTGTGCTCCCGCCACACCAAGCTGCTCGCCGCGTTCAACCATCTGCACGTGTTCCTCGATCCCGACCCGGACCCGGAAGCCAGCTACAACGAAAGAAAGCGGCTCTTCGACCTCCCCCGCTCACAATGGAGCGACTATGACGAGTCGCTGATCTCCGAGGGTGGCGGCATCCACTCGCGCACCGCGAAGTCGATCCAAATCACCCCCGAGGTCCGCGAAATCCTGAGCATCGAGGACGAACGGCTAGCCCCGAACGACCTGATCCGGGCGATCCTCACGGCGCCGGTCGACCTGTTGTACAACGGCGGCATCGGGACCTACGTGAAGGCCTCGACCGAGTCCCAGGCCGAGGTCGGCGACAAGACCAACGACGCGGTCCGGGTCGACGCGCGCGAGCTCCGCTGCAAGGTCGTCGGCGAGGGCGGCAACCTTGGGGTCACGCAACGCGCGAGGATCGAGTACGCGCTGGCCGGCGGGCCCGACCGAAAAGGCGGTCGGATCATCAACGACGCGATCGACAACGTCGCGGGCGTCAACACGTCAGACCACGAGGTCAACATCAAGATCCTGCTCGACGGCCTCGTCGCAGACGGCGACATGACCGAGAAGCAGCGCAACGAGCTGCTGGCGGAGATGACCGACGCCGTCGGCTCCCAGGTGCTGTACGGGAGCTATACGCAGACCCAGGCGATCAGCCTGGCGGCGGCCCAGGCGGCTCCGATGGTCGACGTCCACGCCCGCCTCATCCGCTACCTGGAGCAGAACGCTGGGCTGAACCGCAAGATCGAGTTCCTGCCGACCGACGACACGATCGAGGAACGCAAATCCCAGCACCAGGGCCTGGTGGCGCCGGAGCTGGCGGTGGTGATGGCGTATTGCAAGATCCACCTGTACCAGCAGCTGCTCGACTCCGACCTCCCCGAGGACGGGTACCTCACGCACGACCTCGAGCGGTACTTCCCCGAGCCCTTGCCCGAGCGCTTCGGCGAGCAGATGCAAAAGCACCGCCTGAAGCGCGAGATCATCGCGACGGTCGTCGCCAACCAGCTCGTCGACCGCGCCGGCACGACGTTCTCGTTCCGGCTCGGCGAGGAGACGGGCGCCCCGCCCGCGGTCCTCGCGCGCGCGTACGCCACCGCGCGCGAGGTGCTCGAGATGCGCTCGTACTGGTCCGAGGTCGAGGCGCTCGACAATCTGGTTGCCGCCCAGACTCAGCTCCAGATGCTGATCGAGGGCAGGCGGCTGGTCGAGCGCTCGACCCGCTGGCTCGTGCGCGCGAACCCGTATCAGGTCAGCATCGCCCAGACGATCAGGCGGTTCGAGCCCGGTGCGAGACTGCTGGCGACGTCGCTCCCCGACGCGCTCGAGGGCGCCGACAGGGAGGCGTTCGATGCCAAGGCGGCCGAGCTCGAGCAGGCGGGCGTGCCGCCGGAGCTGGCCCGGCGGACCGCCGGAATGCCGTCGATGCTCGCGCTGTTCGACATCGTCGAGGTGGCGTCGTCCACCGAACACGACCCGGCGGACGTGTTAAACGTCTACTTCCGGCTCGGGTCGCGGCTCGAGCTCAACTGGCTGCGCGACCGGATCATCGAGCTGCCACGGGCCAACCGCTGGCAGGCCCTGGCGCGCGCTGCGCTTCGCGACGACCTGTTCAACCTGTATCGGGAGCTCACCCGGAAGGTGCTTGACGCCGGCGGCGGCCAGGACGGCAGCGAGGCTGCGATCGACGCGTGGTCAGAGCGCAACGGCGAGGCGCTCGAGCGGTCGCTGGGGATGGTGGCCGACGTAAGGGCGTCGCGGATCTACGACATGACCACTTTGCCGGTGGCGCTGCGCGAGATCCGGGGCCTGCTCCGCGGAACCACGAGGGCCGGCGTCCCGACCGGAATGGGCTCGGTCACGATGGCGGAGTAGCGCCGCGCGTCCCGGCTCGTCACGATGGCCGAGTAGCCCCGCGCGCCGCGGCTCGCCAGCGAAGGTAGGCCACGAACAGCACGCTCACGTCGATCAAGCCGGCGACGAAGAACGCTCCCGGTCCGGTGACCAGCCGGCCTGCAACCCTCGACAGCATCGAACGCAAGCTATCGTGCGCACCACAAACATGGCGAACACCGTCACGACCAACGTCACCGAGCTGCCTGAGTCGCGCGTGCGCGTCCAGGCGGAAGTCGCACCCGAGGAGGTCGAGCGGCGCGTCCAGCAGGCCGCGCGCGAGCTCGGCCGCCAGATGCGCGTCCCCGGCTTCCGCAAGGGCAAGGTGCCGGCGCCGGTCGTGATCCGCCGGCTCGGGCGCGAGGCGGTCCTCGACGAGGCCGTCCGGAGCGCGCTCGGGAGCTGGTACGCCGACGCGATCGACGGCTCCGGGATAGCGCCGGTGGGAGAGCCCGAGCTCGACGTCCCGAACGAGCTTCCCGCCGAAGGGCAGCCGCTCCAGTTCTCGATCGAGATCGGCGTGCGCCCCGCCGCCAAGCTCGGCGAGTACAAGGGCCTCGAGGTCGGACGTCGCGAGCCACAGGTTGAGGAGGCGCAGATCGACGCGGAGGTCGACCGGCTTCGCGACAGCCTCGCGACGCTCGACACCGTCGAGCGCCCCGCGGAGAACGGCGACCACGTGGTGGTGGACTACGTGGGCAGCGTCGACGGGGAGGAGTTTGAAGGAGGCGCCGGGCGCGATCAGCTGATCGAGCTCGGGTCGGGACGGCTCGTGCCCGGGTTCGAGGAGCAGCTCGTCGGCGCGAGCGCCGGCGACGAGCGGACGGTCACGGTCACGTTCCCGGACGACTATCCGGCTCCGGAGCTCGCCGGCAAGGAGGCGCAGTTCGCGGTCACCGTCAACGACGTCAAGGCCAAGAATCTGCCCGAGGCCAATGACGACCTCGCCGCCGACAACACCGAATTCGACACGATCGCCGAGCTGCGCGAGGACATCGCGGACCGGCTGCGCCTCCTCGACGCCCGCTCGCTCGAGCGCGAGTTCGAGGACGCCGTCGTCGAGGCCGCGGTCGCCGAGGCCGAGGTCGACGTACCGGACAAGCTGGTTCACGCGCGCGCGCACGAGCTGCTCGAGGACACGTTCTCGGTGCTGGCGCGTCAGGGGATCTCGAAGGACGCCTACCTGCGGATAACCGGCCGCGACGAGGAGACGCTCGCGCACGAGGCCGAGCCGGAGGCCGCGGCCGCGCTCAGGCGCGAGGCCGTCCTCGCCGCGATCGTCGAGGCGGAAAAGATCGAGCCGACCGACGAGCAGGTGCGCGAGGCGCTCGAGCCGACCGCGGAGCGGCAGGGCACGACCACCGAGAAGCTGTTCGAACAGCTCGAGTCCAGCGGCCGGCTCGACCGGGTCAGGCGCGAGGTCGCGACCCGCCAGGCGATCGATCTGCTGGTCGCGGAAGCGACGCCGATCACCGTCGAGCAGGCCAAGGCTCGCGACAAGATCTGGACCCCGGGCAAGGACAAGGATCCCGACACTGGGTCCCACCCATCCGGACAGCTCTGGACTCCCGGCAGCTAACCCTGTAGAACGCCGTCACCAGGACAGCGTGACCGGGCCCGGGCTGCCAGGCCAGCCCGAGGCGATTGCTACAGTCGGCAGGATTCCGGCCGAGGAAGCGAAAGAAGCGAGGACATGAGCCCACTCGTACCGATGGTTGTCGAACAGACGTCTCGCGGGGAGCGCGCATTCGACATATACAGCCGTCTGCTCAACGAGCGGATCATCTTCCTCGGGACGCCGGTTGACGATCAGATCGCAAACCTGATCGTGGCCCAGTTGCTGCATCTCGAATCCGAAGACCCCGACAAGGACATCTCGATCTACGTCAACTCGCCCGGCGGGTCCGTCTACGCCGGGCTGGCGATCTACGACACGATGCAGTTCATCAAGCCCGACGTGCAGACCATTTGCGTCGGAATCGCGATGTCGATGGGCGCGCTGCTGCTCGCCGGAGG
>Ga0335072_10011149_pt1 | contig 12888 bp, 11 predicted proteins | sample Lox_Sample_21_FD_206725 | JGI IMG/M metagenome (GOLD analysis project Ga0335072, IMG submission 206725) | Soil microbial communities from Loxahatchee National Wildlife Refuge, Florida, United States - Lox_Sample_2.1 | ecosystem: Environmental > Terrestrial > Soil > Wetlands | place: USA...
GATCTCCTCCCGATGGTTAGTCGGCGGCAAGCTCGACGACGGCCTCGCGGAGCCGGTTGGCGACGGCCTGGGGCACGCCGGCGGCCAAAAGCGTGTCAGGCGCGATGGGCGCCCCGAACCGGACACGGATCGGATGGCGCTTCCGGCGCCCGCCCCACGGCCAGGCTTCATAGCTCCCTTCGATCGCGACCGGCACGACCGGGACCCGGTGCCGGTCGAGCAAGACACCCACGCCGGGCAGGAACGCCTGCATCTCGCCCGTGCGCGTGAGACCGCCCTCGGGAAACCAAACCAGGGCGCCGTCGCGCGCGAAGACTTGGGCGCCCAAGGCAAGGCTGCCGCTGCCGCCGCGCGACTGGTCGACCGGCACGATCTGCGCCACGCGGCTGAACAGGCGCCGCAGCGGTGTGGTGAAGAGCATGCCGGTCCAGCCGCCCCACCACGTCTCGGCGAAAAGGCCTGCCGGCAGCGCCGCCGCCACCGCGAAAGGGTCGAGATAGCTCTCATGATTGGGGCAGATCAGCACCGGCCCATGCGGGGGCAGGTTTTCCTGCCCTTCGACCGTGAGGTGGTACCAGCGGCGCATCACAGCCCGCATCAGCGCGGTCAGCGCGTGCCGCAGCAATAAATGCGCGGCGTTGAGATGCGGCAATGCGGGCGGTGGAGCTTCGGGCGCGGTGCCGACCCGGCCTTTTGAGTCGCGCGCCTCGCGCAGCAGGTCGCGGACCGTAACAATGCGCCCGATCTCCTGCTCCGTCAGACGGACGCCGCAGGCGCGCTCGAGTGCCAAGGTCAGATCGACCCAGGCGAGAGAATCGACACCAAGATCGAGCTGGGGACTCATGTCGAGCGCCACGGTGCGCGGTGCAAAGCGTTCGGCGAGGAAGCGCCACACCTCGGCCGGGACGGGCTCGGCGAGGAGCGCCTTGTCGTCGGCGTTGAGCTCGACCGGCGCGGCGTCCTGATGGCCGGAGAGCGCCTGCTCGTAAAGCTCCTTCACGAGATGGCGCCGCAGCTTGCCAAGCTGCGTGCGCGGCAGCTTGTCGCGCGCTACGGCAAAGCCCGACGGCCGCGCATGGCTCGGCAGCGTCCGGCCTTGGTCGGAGAGCGCATCGCGGATGAATTCCCGCATCCGCACCGCCCCCGTCTCGCGGAACGCGTCGAGGTCCGGCACGACGAGCGCCACCAGCGCGCCCTGTCGCGCGAACAAAGCGATCTCCTTGATCAGGCGGTGCTCGGCATAGACCGCCTCGACCGGCTCGGGATAAAGCTTCTTGCCGTCGGCGAGCACAATGGTCTCGGAGACGCGGGCGACGATGGTCAGATAGCCGTCCTGATCGATGCGCCCGAAATCGCTGGTGCGGAACCAGCCATCGGCGGTGAAGGCGCGCGCCGTGGCCTCGGGCTCGCCTTCATATCCCGTGAAGACCGAAGCGCCGCGCGCCTCGATCTCTCCGGTCCCATCGGCATCGACATTGACAAGACGCAGCTCGACGCCCGGAAGCGCCTGTCCCGCGGTGCCCACGCGCGCGCGGCCAGGACGGTTGAAGGTGAGGATCGGCGAGGTCTCGGTCAGGCCATAGCCGCTCAGCACCTCCCAGCCCAGCGTGGCGAGCATGCGCTCGGTCTCCTCGTCGAGGCGCGCGCCGCCCGACACGAAAAGGCGCAAGCTCGGCCCGAACTGACGGTGCAGGGTTCCGAACAAGACTCGTCCCGCACCCGTGCCAAAGATTGGTTGGAGCCATGACGACAGAGCCAGGAACGCGCGTGCGATCTGAGCCAGCGGGAAGCGTTGCGCCTTCATGCGCTGACGGATGCCGCTCATGAAGGCTTCGTAGAGGCGCGGCACGCCCAGGAGCACGCTGACCTTGCCGTTGCGCAGCGCCGACAGCATTTCCGGACCGCTGACCCCGGAGGGCAGGACCAGCGCCGCGCCGCAGGTCAATCCGGTCAACATGCCGACCGTGAGCGAATAGGCATGGTGCAGCGGCAACGGCAAGAGCGCGCGGTCGCCGGCGGATGCGATCCGCTCGCCCGCAAGCGCCTCGATATTGGAGAGGAGGTTGGCGTGGGTGAGCGGCACCGGCTTGGGCGTGCCGGTGGTGCCGGAGGTGAAGAGCAGCACGGCGACATCCCCGGGCTTCGGCGCCGCAAAGAGCGAGGACGCGGCGGGCATGGCCAGCGGCAAGCGGTCGAGCACGATCGCGGGACACGGAAGATGCGACGCGCGCGCTTCCGTCGTGAAGGCGAGCCGGCATCCCGCCTTTTCGACGAGCGACGCCGCATCGCCATCACTCAAGAGCGCGTCAAGCGGCACCGCCGCCGCGCCGGTTGCGACGATCGCCCAGAAGGCGGTGATCCAGTGGGCGCTGCCGGGCGCGAGGATGGCAATCCGCGCGCCAGGACCGCCTACCCCGCGCGCGATCAGATCGTGCGCAAGCGTCTCCGCTGCCGCGGCGAGCGCCGCAAAGCTCGTCACATGCTGTTCTTCGCCGACAAAGGCGATGATGGCGGGCGCATCCCCGCGCGCGGCGAGGCGTCCGAACAGAGTCTGCAACGTATCGCCGGTGGCCACGCGCCCTCCGCAACCCGGCGCGAGACCGGGGCCGCGTGTTATAGCAGACCGCGCTTGCGGACGAGAGCGTTACTGCGGCGCGAATTCGAGCCGCGCAAGCTCCGTTTGCACGCTATTTCCCCGGCGGGCGGTAGGGCACCGTCTTCTTGAAGGCCTTGTCCACCTCGTCGGCGGTCATCAGCTGGGTGGTCCTGGTGTGCACGAGCCCGGACGACGAGATCGTCAGCGCAAGCGCCGCGGCCGTGTTTGCATCGGGCAAATCCATGACGACGATCGCATCGCGCTCGCCGAACGACCAATAGAACACCTCGACCGTGCCGCCAAGATCCTTGATGAGCTTGCTGATCACCGCCTTGCGGCTGGTGGCCTTCTGCTCGCGCAGTCCCTTGAGCCCCTCGGCCGTATAATTCGCCTCGATCAAATATTTTGTCATGGTTGCTTCTCCCCCACCGAATTTGATCGACCCTATGCGTCGATGGTCTCGCGGAAGAATTCCTTCATCGCAATCCACGAGCGCTTGTCGGCCCGCTCGTCATAGGCGGCCGGGCCGGGGACGCCCTTTGGCAAATTGTAGTTGGTGAAAGTGTGCTTGGCGCCGCCATAAGCGACCAATTGCCAGTCCGCGCCGGCCTCGGTCATCTCTTTCTCGAACGCGGCGACCTCTTCGGGCGGGACGACCGGATCGGCAGCACCGTGAAGCGCCAGCACCTTCGCCTTTACCGTCTTCGCCGGCGCCGGCGTCGCGAACTGACCGTGGAAGCTGACCACGCCCACGACCGGCATCCCGGCGCGCGCCATCTCGATCACCACCATGCCGCCGAAGCAATAGCCGATCGCGGCGATCTTCGAGGTGTCGACGCTTCCATGCCCGCGAAGCTGATCAAGCCCGGCCTGGGCGCGGGCCCGAAGCAAAATGCGGTCCTTGTAATAGGGCTCGGAAATCTTCGCGCATTCCTCCATCGTCTGGGCGCGAACGCCCTTGCCGAAAATGTCGGCCGCGAACGCGACATAGCCCAATTCCGCCAGCATGCGTGAACGCTGCTGCATGTAGGACTGCATGCCGTTCCATTCATGCACGACGAGGACGCCCGGCCGCTTGCCGGGCTTCGCGTCATCGTAGGCGAAAAAGCCCTCGCAGTCGGTCGCGTCTTGCTTGTAGGTGACGAGCTGGGTCTTGATCATGATGCCCCTCCGTTAAGACCGCTTTCCCCTTCTGGTGATTGGCCGGAATGGTGTACCAAGTTCGCCCGAGGGACAAGAGGAGCGATGCCGTGGCGGAAAAACCTGACGACACCGCGCGCCGGCTGACCGAGGCGCGCGGCTATTTCTATCCCGAATGGGAATATCTCGCCGAGCGCGATCCCGAGTTTCTCGACGCCTATAACCGGCTTTCGGGACTGGGGCTTCTGCATGACGGGGTGCCGCGCGAAGGCAAGGCGCTCGCGGCCAAGTACCGCGAGCTCGTCGCCATCGGCGCGATGATCGGCCAGGCCCGCATGTGGGGCGTCAAATCGCACATGGAGCGGGCGCTCCGGCTCGGCTGCACCGAGCAGGAGATTCTCGAGGCGCTGGAGGCGGCGCTCATCCCGGTGGGATCGCCGCCTTTTCGCCAAGCGGTCAATATCCTGATGCAGGTGGTCGGCTGGAAATCTGCCGCCGAGCGCCGCGGCTGACGGCTCCTATTTCTTCGGCGCCGCCTTGAGCCGGAACGGCTCGTAGGTGGGCTTGTAGCTCTTTTCGTCGAGAAACTGGGAGAGGCCGGTGGCGTAGGAATTTTCCTGGTCCCCAACGCGGATCGCCTGGCTCTTCGCCATCAGGTAGTCATAGGACTGGTCGAAGTCCATGCGACGCACGTGGCGGATCGCCTGCTTCGTCGCGCGCAGCACGTTGGGGCTTTTCTTCATCAGATCCTGCGCCAGCTCGACCACGGCGGCTTCGAGATTGGCCTTGGGCACCGCGAAGTTGATCATGCCAATGCGCGCCGCCTCGGTGCCGTCGAACGGCTTGCCGAGGCTCGCGTAATAGAGGGCATGGCGCGGCAGCACCATGTCGGCGACGACCTTCGAAACGAGCGCGCCCGGCAGGATGCCCCAGTTCACCTCGCTGAGCGAGAAGGTCGCGTCCTCCGCCGCAATGGCGAAGTCGGTCGCCAGAAGCTGCATGAAGGCGCCGCCGACGCAATAGCCTTGGACCATCGCGATGGTGGGCTTGTCGTACTGATAAAGCCGCGCCCAGCGCCAGCGGTTCGCGGCCTCGGCCGCCTTCTTGCGCTCGCGCGGCTTTCCCTCGAGCTCGCGGAAAAACAGCTTCAGATCCTGCCCTGCGCTGAAATTGCCGCCGGCGCCCGTCACCACCACGACCTTCACCGCGGGATCGACCTCCATCTCTGCAAGCGCGTCGTCCATGTCGAAATGAAGCTGCGGGCTCATCGCGTTGCGCTTTTCCGGCCGGTTCATGGTCGCCCAGCCGATCCCGTCCTTGATCTCGACCTTCACGCATTCGTATTTGTAGTCGGCCATGTCCTCGTCTCCTTATCCGAAGCTGCGCAGCACATGCCGCGCCAGGGTCATCTTCAGAATCTCGATCGGGCCCTCGGTGATCATGAAGCTGCGCTGGTTGCGCCAGAATTTCTCGATTGGCAGATCGGTGGTGAGGCCGATCCCGCCATGGATCTCCATGCAGCGGTCGGCCGCCTCGAACGACTTGGTGTCGCCGAAGATCTTGGCCATGTAGGCCTCGACGCGCACATCCTCGCCGCGGTCCTGCTTCGCTGCCGCCTGGTACACCATGAGCCGCAGCATGTGCAGGTCCATGAACGCATCGACCAGCATCCACTGCACCGCCTGCCGATCGGCCAATGGCCGCCCGAACGTCACGCGCTGCTTTGCATAGCTCGTGCCGAGCTCGAGGCAGCGCTCGATCACGCCGATGCCGCGCGCGCCGTGGCGGATGCGGCCTGCGTTGATCCAGTTCTGCGCGAACTTGAAGCCGTCGCCCTCGGCGCCGATGCGCTGCTCGGCGGGGACCTTCACGTCCTCGAAGGCGATTTCCCAGGGGCGGTCGTCCATCATGGTTTCTTGCGCGCGCAGGAGCTTCACGCCCGGCGATTTCATGTCGACGAGAAAGGCCGAGATGCCGCCATGTGAGCCCTTGGCGCGGTCGGTGGCGGCGAAGACCTGTCCCCAATCGGCCTCGTCGGCGCCGGTGATGAAGCGCTTCATGCCGTTGATGACATAGTGGTCGCCGTGGCGCACCGCGGTCGTGCGCATGCTGCCTGGATCACCGCCGGCGTCGGGCTCGGTCTGGGCGAAGCACCATTTGATCTCGCCTTTGATCGTCGGGATCAGGAAACGGCGCTTCTGCGCTTCGTCGAGATGGTAGAGGATCGGGCTGACATTGGGCCCGAATATCTCGGACGCGCGCGAGGGAAGCGCGATCGAGCGCGCCATCTCGGCCCACACCACCGTCTTCGCCAAAAGGCCAAGGCCCAGTCCGCCATATTCCTGCGGCACGTCATAGTTCGCGAGGCCCAGCTCGCGGGCCTTCACCTCGAGATGGGCGCGCACCTCGGGCTTCAGCTTGTGTCCGTCGCACGCGGTGCGCTCGATCGGGATGAGCTCGCGATCGACGAATTTGCGCACCGCATCCTTCAGGAGGCGCAATTCTTCCGGCAGCTCGAAATCCATGGCGTCGCCTCCGCGTCAGTCCCGCCGCACCGGCCGCACGTCGACGGCACGCGCGCCCTCGCCCAGAGCGAGCACGATCAGCGGATTGATCTCGAGGTCGGAGAGGAACCGGCGGTGATCGAGGAAGAGACGCGAAAGCCCCGCCATCGCGCGAGCGGCGGCCGCGACGTCGCGAGGGGGCCGGCCGCGAAAGGCGCCCAGAAGCGGCGCGCTTTTAAGGCTCGCCAGCATCTCGGCCGCCACCGCCTCGTCGACCGGCAAGAGCCGCACGGCAACGTCGTTCAGCACTTCGACCGCGACGCCGCCAAGGCCCGCGACCATCACCGGCCCGTACTGCGCGTCCTCGCGCACGCCGATCATGAGCTCGAGCCCGTCCACCATCTCCTGCACCAGGAAGCCCGCGGTTCCCGAGCCGCCGCGCGCCGCCATTGCCTGCGCCGCCGCGCGAACCGCCTCCTTGGTGCCGAGATGAAGCGCCACGCCGCCGATCTCGGTCTTGTGCAGCGCCTGGTGTGCGAGGATCTTCACCGCGACGGGGAAGCCGATCCGCGCCGCCGCGTCGCCGGCATCGGCGGGCGTCGCCGCTTCCTCGCTCCGCGGCAACGTGATCCCGTGCTCGGCAAGGAGCCGCGCGAACGCGGCGCCGGCAAGCGCCGCGGCGGACCCCGCGGGCATCGGCAGCGGCGCCGGGCGCGTGCGCAGCGCCTCGGCATAGCGCACGAGATGCTGTGCCGCTCGCAATGTCTCGGGCAGACCCTGGATGAACGGGATGCCGGCCTTTTGCTGGAACGCGCGGCCCGCCTCGGTCACGTTCTGCGCCGTGCGGCCATAGGCGATCACGGGTTTGTCGGTCGCCGCCATCACATCGGTGAAGGGCGCCAACGGATAGCGTTCCTCCGCCGTCATCGGGAGCTGTCCCTGGATGACGAACAGGTCGACATTGGGATCGGCGACGATGATGCGGCAGATTTCGCTGAATTTTTGGGCCTGGACGCCGGTGGTGGCGCCGACATCGAGGGGATTCTCGGGTGGCAGGCCCGGGTCGATGCGGGGGCCGAGCGCCGCCGCCGTCTCCGGCGAGAAGGCGGCGAGCTCGGCGCCCTGCTCGCTCGCATAATCGAGCAGAAGACCCTTGGCGCCGCCCGAGAACCCCGCGATCGCTATGCGGCGTCCTTTCGGCAGACGCCCTTGGCCGAAGGCAAGGCATCCCTCGATCAGATCATCGAGCGTCGGGCAGCGCAGCACGCCATATTTTCGGCAAACCGCGTCGAACACCGCATCATCGCCCGCAAGCGCGCCGGTGTGACTTGCCGCCGCGGCGCGGCCGCGCGCGCTCGCGCCAAGCTTCAGAACCAGCAGCGGCTTCTTCGCGGCGAGCGCCTTCGCGGCGGCCGCCATGAACGCCTCCGGCCTTCGCACGCCCTCGACCATGCAGGCGATGATCCGCGTCGCTTCGTCCTCGACGAGGAAATTGACGTAGTCGGCAAGATCGAGATCGATCTCGTTGCCGCTCGACACCGCATAGGAAAAGGCGAGGCCGCGGGTCGCCGCTTGCTGCAGCCAGAACTGGAACGTGCCGCCGGACTGGAACACGATGCCGACATCGCCCGCGGGCAGCGTGCGCACGCGCGGCGCGGGATAAAGCAACAGCCGCTCGCGCAGCGCGATCGAGCCCATGCAATTGGGGCCGGAAACGCGCAGGCCCTTGTCGCGGCACAGCGCCTCGACCGCTTCGGCGCGGGCGCGCCCTTCCGGGTCGCCCCCTTCACCGAACCGTGCCGCATAGATCAGAGCGCATTTGAGCCCGTGCGCCGCACCGTCGGCGAGCGCCGCCGGAACATGCGGGGCCGGAATGATGGTGAGTGCGAGATCGACCGGCTCGGGCACGTCGCCAAAGCCGGGATAGACTTTCTGTCCCCACAGTTCCTGACGGCCGGGATTGATCAGATAGACGCGTGCCGGAAAATCGCAGAAGGCGAGGTTGTCGTAGATCGATTTCGACCAGCCGTCGCCGCCACGGTCGGTCGCGCCGATGATGGCGATGACCTTGGGCCGCAGCAATGACTCGACCGGCCGGAACATGGAACCCTAGCGTCTCCCTCGACCGTCATATCTGCATGGCACCGAAGGAGGTGTCAACGGAGCGCTCGGGGCGGTGTAGGATCGCTTCTATGTCGCGTCGATATGCCAAGGCCTCGGTGATGCTGTTTGCACTTGCGTGCGCCGCCTGCGGTTCGACCTCCGACATTGTCGCGCTGACGCCGGCGCAGATCGCGGCCGAGCCGACGAACGGGCTTTGTGATCAGGCTGCCGCCGCGATCGCCGACAAAGAGGCGATCCTGAGCGAGCTGCTGCGCCGCCACGCCATCACGGCCGCGCATGTCGAGGCGGTCCGCAACAGCACGGTCGTGACCGGCATGAATAGCTGCGAAACGATCGCGGCGTGGGGCCCGCCAGCGATCTATTCCAGCATGCCCGGGATCGACTATCCGGGCGACCACACCGTCTCCGGCGCAGCGATGGTCTATGACTATGGACGCCGCGGCAAGATCGGGTTCGACGCCAAAGGCTTCGTCCTCACCGTCGTGCGCTAGCTCAATTGTTGCCGCATCACGTCGAAATCATAATTGTTCCAGCCTTCGGTGATCTTGCCGTCCTTGGTTCGGATCATCGTCATGCCGGTGAACCGGACCGGCTTGCCGGAACCGGCCTGGGTGCCGGTCACAAGGCAGCGCGCGGCGACACGGTCGCCATCGACGAGGGCGTCCTCAACCTCGACCCTGAAGCTCGAGAAACCCGCGAGAAGGTTGCGATGAAACGCCTTGAAGGCGGCCGGCCCCCGAACCTCGTTGCCGTGCTCGTCCGTGAGGCCATGAGCGATGCAGTCGGGGGCCAGAAGCTCGTCGATCGCCTCTTGCCGGCCCTTGTTCCAGACCTCGTCGAACCAGTGATGGAGCAGCGTCGGAACATCCGTCATCTTTCCCCTCCCACAGGTCAAGATCATTCGTCGCCCAAATCGGCACCTGGCAACGCGCATTGCCAACGGGGGCTGTTTTCACGCTAAGATGGCGGCAGAGCGCCGGCAATACTGAAAAAGGCCGGGCGCGTGGTAGGGAGGATCGAAATGTCTGGGACAAGCATGTCGTGGTCGCGTCGCGGCGTCATCGCCGGCCTCGCGGGATTGGCGAGCGTTGGGACATCACGGGTCTTGCGCGCGGCGCCTTCGGGCGCGCCGATCCGAGTCGGCCAGACCCTTTCGCTCACCGGCCCGTTCGCGCAGACCGGCCTCGTCCACAAGCTCACCAGCGAGATCTTCGTCGCGCAGTTGAACGCAAAGGACGGCTTGCTTGGCCGGCCGGTCGAATATGTGCTGCTCGACGACCAGTCGAAGCCCGATGTCGCGCGCACCCTTTACGAACGGCTCGTCACCTCGGACAAGGTCGACTTCATCCTCGGCCCTTATGGCACGGCCGCCATCCTCGCCGCGATGGGCGTGGCGCAGCGCTACAAGAAAATCTTCATTCAGAACACGATGGGCGTGCCCAGCATGGCAACCTACGAGTGGCATTTCTCGGCCCTCGTGTCGGGCGACAAGCCCGACAAGACGCTGCCAGAGCTTCTCTATGCTGCTTATGACAGCACCGGCCATCCGCCGAAGTCGATCGCCATCGTGTCGAATAAATATCCCTCGGCCCTGTTCATGGCGTCAGGCACCGAGAAGGCATTCGCCGCGCGCGAGGTGAAGGTGGTTGCCCATCTCGAATACGAGGTCGGCAACCGCGACTATGGCGCCATCGCCGCGCGGATCAAGGATGCCAACCCCGATCTTCTGTGGGTGGGATGTCTTGGCGTCGAAGGCAACCAGATCCTCGAAGCCTTGGGCCAGCTTCAGTACAAGCCGCCGCGTCATTATTACCTCTATCCGTCCTCGGGGCCGCTTGCGCTGCTGCCGGCTGCCGACGGCGCCGTATCGCTCACCAATTTCGAGGACGTGGCGCCCTACAACACGACGCCCGTCGGAGCGGAGTTCACGCGCCTCTTCCACGAGAAGGCGCTCGCGGCGAGCCTGCCCTTCCCTTATGCGGATTCCCAGGCCGCCAACGAATATGCCGGCTGGCAGATCCTGACCACGGCGGTCGAGGCGACCAAAAGCCTGGACGATGCGAAGCTCGCGGCCTGGCTCAACGACGCGACGATCGACACGATTGTCGGCCGCCGCGATTTCAAGGGCAAGTGGCACACGAGCTCGCGGGACCAAGAGGATCTGCGTCAGATCCAGAATGGCAAATGGGTCGCCGTTTGGCCCAAGGAGCATGCCACCCCAGGCGTCAAGCTGCTCGCCCCCTGAGCGCGCCGGCACGCGAGGACGATTTTGCCGTCCGCGACCCTCCTGACGCAGTCGCTCATCACCGGCGTGCTGGCGGGCGCGCTTTACGGCCTGCTGGCGCTGGGATTGAGCCTGAGCTGGGGCCTTTTGCGGCTCGTGAATATCGGCCATTTCGCGATGGCGCTGTTGGGCGCCTATCTCACCTGGTACCTGGGCTCGGCGCTCGGAATTCCGCCTTACGTGTCGGGGCCGGTCATCGTCGCCGCGTTCTTCCTTTATGGCGTCGCGCTTCATTGGGTGTTCATGCGCTTCCGCGTGGCCGAGATGGCGTCGATGCTGATCACCTTCTCGATCGCGGTGTTCCTTGAATCGGTGATCCAGGCGCTTTGGACCGCCGATTTCCGCCGTTATGAGACGGCCTGGGCATCGAGCTCGGTGGTGGTCGGACCGTTCTTCGTGCCGACCCTCAACCTCGCCGCCGCGATCATGGCGTCGGTGCTGGCAGTACTGACCTGGGCGTGGCTGCGCTGGACCTATGTGGGCAAGGCGCTGCGCGCGGGCGCCGAGGACGCGCCGATCGCCGCCGCGTTCGGCATCAATCACCGCCGTCTGTCCTATATCTTGTCGGGCGTCTGCGCCGCCTATGCGGGTGTCGCGGGCGTGTTCATCGCCCTCATCGCGACCTTGGCGCCGTCCGAGATCTGGACCTGGGTCGGCGTGGTGTTCGCCGTGGTGATCATCGGCCGGCTCGGCAATCCGCTGGGCGCGCTTGCCGGCGGCGTGCTGATCGGCGCGTGCGAAGCAACCACCATGGCGGTCGCCGATCCGGCCTGGGCGCCGCTCGTCTCGTTCTCGGTCCTGATCGCGCTGCTTCTGTTCAAGCCGCGGTGGATATGAGCGGCATCCGCCCCTTGCCGGCCCTGGTCGTTTTGGCGCTCGCGGCGCTGCTCGTCGCCGTGCCGGCTTTGGGCCTGCCGGCTTTCTATGTCTCGTTCCTGTACGTCGCCTGCAACTGGGTCTCGCTGGCGACGAGTTGGGCGATGCTCTCGGGCTATGCCGGCTATTGGAGCTTTGGCCATGCCGCATTCTTTGGCGTCGGCGTCTATGCCGCCGGCACCTTGGCGGCAAAGCTGGGCGTGCCGTTCCTGCTGACCATTCCGGCCGCGGCGGCTCTCTCTGCGCTGTTGGGAGCCGCGGTCGGCTTCGTGGTGTTCCGAGTGAAGCGGCTCCGTGGCGAGTTGTTCGCCCTCATGACCATCTCGGTCACGGCAGTGGTAGCGACCATCATCTCCAACACGCCGATCGATGGCGGCAGCGGCGTCTATCTGATCGGCGTGGCACTCCCCGAGCTTTTCGGCTCGCAGAACGGAACGATCTATCTCCTGGGGCTCGGCATGGCGGTCATCGCGATGGCGTCCTCCTATGCGGTCGCGCATTCGCGGCTGGGGCTTGGCCTCTTCGCCATCCACGACGACGAGGACGTGGCCGAGGTGAAGGGCGTGCCGACCTTCCGCTACAAGCTCGCGGCCTTTGCCCTCTCCGCCGCAATCGCAGGCGCGGTTGGCGCGGTCTATTCGATCTATGTGAGCTACGTGACCGTCAGCGAGACGTTCGAGATCACCGTGACCATGTATCCGGTGGTGATGACGATCCTCGGTGGCGCGCGCAATTGGGCCGGCCCCGCGCTCGGCGCCGTCATCGTCACCTCGGCGCTCTATGGCCTGGCAAGCGGACCCCAGGCCTATCTTGGCCGTGGAGCGATCGCGATCGGGCTCGTGCTGGTGATCCTGCTGCTGCCGCAAGGCGTGCTGACCAGCATCGTCAATCTATGGCACCGCCGCCATCCGCGACGGATCGTCGTGCCGTCGCGCGTGGCGCCCGCGATCGCGACGCCGCCCCGTAGCGGCCCGGCGGCCGTGGCGCTCGATTGCCGCGGCGTGACCAAGGCGTTCGGCGGGATCCAGGCCTTGAAGGGTGTGACCTTGGCAGTCAATGCCGGCGAGATTTTGGGCCTCGTGGGACCGAACGGCTCGGGGAAATCGACGCTTATCAACGTGATCACGGGCCATTACCCGATCGACCGCGGCTCGATTGCGTTCGAGGGCGCGCGGATCGACGCGTTGCCGGCCCATCGCGTCGCTGCGCTCGGCATCGCGCGTTCGTATCAGATACCGCGCCCGTTCAACCACCTCTCGGTTCTAGACAACGTAGCGCTCGCCGCGCGCTTTGGCACCGCGCACCAGCCCGGCGGAGAGGCCGCCGCCGAGGCGATGCACTGGCTCGATTATACCGGTCTTGCG
>Ga0335072_10011150_pt1 | contig 12887 bp, 11 predicted proteins | sample Lox_Sample_21_FD_206725 | JGI IMG/M metagenome (GOLD analysis project Ga0335072, IMG submission 206725) | Soil microbial communities from Loxahatchee National Wildlife Refuge, Florida, United States - Lox_Sample_2.1 | ecosystem: Environmental > Terrestrial > Soil > Wetlands | place: USA...
CGGCCAAGGTGCCTTCCCCGCTGGCGGCCGGGCACAGGACTGTGGCTAGCATCCGCGCGCGTGCGGCGAAACGGCTCTGCGGTGCCTCGCGGGCCACGGCCACTGCGTCCGCTGCCGTGTCCACATCACGCAGCTGCGGCAGGTCGGCGATACGCAACCCGGCCGTGAGCAGCCGGGCACGCTGGATGGCACCGGTGCCCGGAGTCGACATCGGGACGCCGCGTAGCAAGGCCGGATCGGGTACGCGTAGGCCGAGAGCCCAGAATCCGCCGTCGTCGGCAGGGCCAAAACAGGCGTCGGCAGTCTGCCAGTCCACGGTGAGTAGACCGGGGGAAACCTGCGGTGTGTCCATTCCGATCAGCAGTGCCGGGCCGCTAGCGGCGGCGAACGCGCTGGCGAGGCGTTCGTCGAGGGGGCCGCCGCACTGCCGTACGATCTCGAATCCGGAGGGCAGCCACGGGCCTGGCTCACCTTCGAGGACCAGGACCCGCCGCCTGGCCGGCACCATCAGCATGGTGTGCAGCGTGTCGGCGAGCGCGGCCTCGGCGAGCGCTGCTGCCTGCTCATGGGTGCATGGCGGCACCAGGCGTGTCTTGACCCGGCCGGGCACTGGCTGCTTCGCGATGACGAGCAGCGTGTTAGTCGGTCGCGGCGGAGGAGCCGTCACCGGGCGAGTACCTGGCTCATGTCCCGCACGGTGCGGACGCAGCCTCGCACGGTGCCTGTGACCTTGGACTTTCCGATGCGGGGCAGGTAGGTCACCTCAACCTCAGACACCCGCCAGCCGGCGCCCGCCGCGGTCATGACCATCTCCAGCGGGTACCCGAACCTCCGATCAGCGAGGTTCAGGCTGAGCAGCGCCTCGCGGCCCGCCGCCCGCATCGGCCCTAGATCGCGGATGCCGAGTCCGGTGCGGCGGCGGACCCGGCGCGCGAGCTCCCAGTTGGCCAGCCGCGCTGGCAGGGGCCATGCGTTCCGCTGCTCCGCACGCCGGAGGCCGAGGACCAGGTCGGCTTCGCCGTCGAGCAGCGGAGCGATCAGCAGCGGAAACTGCCGCGGATCGAGGCTGCCGTCACAATCGCAGAAGCACACCAGGTCGCTGGTGGCCGCGAGCAGGCCGGCGTGAGCGGCCGCCCCGAAGCCCCGGGTCGGCTCGGCCACGACCGTCGCGCCGAGCGACCGTGCGACCTCACCCGACCCGTCGGTGGAATTGTTGTCGACGACAATAGGACGGAAGCCGGCGGGCATCCGTTCGAGAATCCAAGGCAATGCCGATGCCTCGTTCAGGCACGGCAAGATCACATCAACGATCACGGGTGCGACGTTATTACCAGTGACGGGCTAGTACGGGCGATAAAGCCTTACAAAGCGGAGAACTCAAGCTCTGAGCGATCACGCGATTTCGCTATATAGGGCCCTAGTCGTTTATGACAATCTAAAGAAATATTCTATGATCCGGACTAAACGCACGGCCTAGGTGACCCTCGGGGTCCTTAGACTCGGCCCGTGAACGCACGCATTCTCGTTGTCGAAGATGACCTGACCGTGGCGGAAGTCGTCGTGGACTACCTGAGTCACGCCGGCCTAGAGTCCCGGCACGCGGTGGACGGGTCGGCCGCTCTGGAGATCGCTGCGACGTGGCGGCCCGATCTGGCCGTGCTCGACCTGATGCTGCCGGGTGTCAGCGGCCTAGAGGTGTGCCGGCGCCTGCGCGAGGAACGGGACACCTCGGTGCCGCTGCCGGTGATCATGCTGACCGCGCTCGGTGAGGAAAGCGACCGCGTGCTCGGACTCGAGAGCGGCGCTGACGACTACGTTACCAAGCCGTTCAGCCCGCGAGAGCTCACCCTGCGGGTGCAGGCCGTCCTCCGCCGGGCGCGCGCGGCCGAGACGGCGGCGGCCCCGCCGCAGCCCGTGCGCTCAGGGCGGCTGGAGGTCGACGTGGCGGCCCGGCGTGCCCGCTGCGATGGCAGGGAGCTGGACCTGACCGTGCGCGAGTTCGACCTGCTCGCATTCTTCGTTTCCCACCCCGGCCGGGCATTTACCCGGGCGGAGCTGCTTGAGCAGGTATGGGGCTGGTCGTTCGGCGACGTGTCGACCATCACCGTGTATGTTCGCCGGCTGCGTGACAAAGTCGAGCGGGAGCCCGCCTCGCCGGCCCAGCTTCAGACGGTCTGGGGCGTCGGCTACCGGTGGGAGGCGAACCCGTCGTGAACGCCCAGATCCAGATTGTCCTGATCGCGGTAGCGTGCACGAGCGTCGTCGGGCTGGCCGGCATGGGCGTCATCCGGCTGCTTCGCCGGGCCTCGCTCCGCCTGTCGGTCCAGGCGAGCGGCATTGTGCCCGTGCTCGCGATCGTGGCCGGCACGCTCGGCACTGCCGAGGCCATGTTCCTGTCTCAGCACGATCTCGGCGTGGTCGTGATGGTGTGCGTCATCGCCGGCATCGCGGCGTCCGTCTTCAGCTGGCTGCTGGGGCGGCAGATCGCGTCCGGCAGCACCGCGCTACGGCAGGCAGCCCGGGCGTTCGGCGACCATGCGGGGCATTTCCGGCCCCCGGCGCTGCCGCTGGCGGCGGAGTTCGCGGCCGTATCCCAGGAACTGGCGGACACCAGCGCCAAGCTGGTGAAATCACGAGCTCGGGAGCGCGCCCTCGAGCAGTCCCGGCGGCAGCTGGTGGCCTGGATCTCGCATGACCTGCGCACGCCGCTGGCCGGGCTGCGCGCGATGGCCGAGGCCCTGGAGGACGGCTTGGCAGCCGATCCGCCGCGCTACCACAAGCAGATGCGAGCGGAGGCTGAGCGGCTGGGGACCATGGTTGATGACCTGTTCGAGCTGTCCCGCATCCAGTCGGGCACCTTGCAGCTATCCCATGACGAGATCGCGCTTGACGACCTGGTCAGCGACGTGCTGGCCAGCACGGAGGCGCTGGCGCGGGAGCGCGGCGTGCAACTGGCCGGGAAGGCGGCTGGCCAGCTCGCTGTCCGCGCCGATCCGCGCGAACTGTCCCGCGCGCTCACCAACCTGCTGACCAATGCCATCCGGTACACGCCGCAGGGAGGCAGCGTGTACGTCGAGGCAAGGCCGGAACGCGAGGAAGCCCTGCTGACGGTCGCCGATGGCTGCGGCGGCATCCCGGAAGCCGACCTGCCATACGTATTCGATCTGGCCTGGCGCGGCACCGACGCGCGCAGCCCTGCACCCGACAGTGGCGCGGGGCTCGGCCTGGCGATCGTGCGCGGTGTCGTGGAAGCCCACCGCGGCAGCGTGCGCGTCGCGAACACCGGGGACGGCTGCCGCTTCGAAGTGCGACTGCCCGCTCGCCTGTGAGCTGGCTGGCTGCGGGCCAGCCTCCCGCCGTCAGGCCGGCACCGGCGCCCGGCCGGCGGGCACTGCGGCAAACTCTGCGACCCCCTCGGCGAACGGCACAGCTGCCCGCCATCCCAGCTCCTGCCAGATGCGCTCGCTGGACGCGGTGACATGCCGGACGTCGCCGAGCCGGTACTGACCGGTCACAACGGGGCTTGGCCCGCCGTAGGCAGCGGCTAGCGCCGACGCCAGCTGGCTCACGGTGCGCGGCGTGCCGGTACCCACGTTGTATGCGCGCAGGGCGCCCTGCCCGCCCGGGACACCTGGGCCGCCGACCGCCTCGATCGCGGCGACGGTGGCGCGGGCCACGTCCCGGACGTGGACGAAGTCCCGGCGCTGTGCCCCGTCCTCGAAGACCCGCGGCGCGCGCCTTGCCTCGAGGGCGGAGCGGAAGAATGACGCCACCCCTGCGTACGGGGTGTCGTACGGCATCCCAGGGCCGTACACGTTGTGGTAGCGCAGCGCCACCGCGTGCCCCCGCGTGGACCGGGCCCAGGATCCGGCGAGGTGCTCCTGCGCGACTTTGGTGTCGGCGTAGACGTTGCGCGGGTCGAGCGGCGCTTCCTCGGGGATTAGTTCCGGTGAGAGCGGCCCGCCGCAGCGCCCGCAGCGAGGCTCGAACCTGCCGGCGTCGAGGTCGGCGGCCTGCCGCGGCGGCGGCGTCGCCGCCAGCCCGTCCTCAGGGCACGAATAGGCCCCTTCGCCGTAAACGACCATGGACGAGGCCAGCACGAGTCGGCTGGCGCCCGCTCGGGCCATGGCGGCCAGCAGGACCGCGGTGCCCAGGTCGTTGCAGCCCGCGTAGAGCGGCGCGTCGCTGAAGTCGGCGCCGAGCCCGACCATCGCCGCCAGGTGACAGACGACGTCGATGCCGCGCAGCGCGCCGTCGACCACCTGCGCGTCGCGGATATCGCCGTGCACGAACTCGAAGCCAGGATCTCGGGAGAAGGGCGGAACGACGCCGGGGTGCACCTCCGGCAGGAGCGCGTCGAGCACCCGCACCTGATGGCCCGCGCTCGTGAGCGCCTCGACAGCATGGGACCCGATGAAGCCGGCACCGCCGGTGACTAGGACTCGCATGGTCCGAGGCTACGCACAGTGACGCCTGAGTCCCGGCCGGAACAGCGCGTTATCACCAGTTTGTAAGGAGGGAACCCCTTGCCTCACCAGGGGGCGAATGAGTGCAATACACAGCGTGACCTTTAGCAGCAGTCCGGAGATCCAGTCGCGACCACGGGATGCGGGCCAGCTGGCCCTGGCCGGGCCGGCCTGGCGCCAGCGCGCCCCACGCGCCGTGGCGCTGGCCGCAGCGCTGGCTGGCCTCGTCGCGATCTGCGCCTACCTGGTGATAGCACTGAGCCGGCTCACCTACCCGTTCACTGTCGAGTGGCTGGAAAGCAACTCGCTGGTCGAGGTGCACCGCATCCTGGCCGGCCAGCCGCTGTACGCGGCGCCGACGGCCGGCTACGTGCCCGACGGCTATCCGCCGCTCTATTTCGCCGCGTCGGCTGCGGCGGCCAGCGTGCTCGGCATCTCCTACCTGCCATTGCGGCTGGTCTCCCTGCTGTCCTCGCTCGTCTGCTTCGCGTTGCTGGGCCGCCTCGTCCAGCGCGAAACGGGCAATGTCGCGGCCGGGGTCGGCGCCGCCGGCCTGTTTGCCGCGACCTACTTCGCCACGGACACCTGGTTCGACGTCGGCCGGGTCGACTCACTTTTCCTCGCGCTAAGTATCGCTGCTCTCTACGCCGCCCGGTGGATGCGCGGCACGCGCGGCGCCATCGCCGCCGGGGTGCTGCTCGCCGCCGCGTTCCTCACCAAGCAGACCGGGCTCGCCGAGGGAGTCGTAGTGATCGCCGCGCTGCTGACCGGCCCGCGCCGCAAGCTCGCCTGCGTCGCCGCGCTGGCTGAGCTCACGGTTCTCGGACTCAGCACCCTCCTGCTCGCGCTCACCAGTGGCGGCTGGTACATCTTCTACGTCTTCCGGCTGATGAGCGAGCACTCGCTCGACTACAGCCACCTCGGTTCGTACTGGACAGCCCTGCTGGCCGCGCTCGGCCTGGCCGCGTGCGCGGCCCTCATCGGCGCGCGGCGGGTGCCCCCTGTGCTGCTTGCAGGCTGCGCCGCGCTGGCCGTCGAGGGCTATGCCGCCCTGGTGCACAGTGGCGGAAGCAGCAACGACATGCTGCCCGCTTACCTAGCCGTCGCGCTGCTCGCTGGCCTGGCGCTTGGCGCCAAGTCGTCTGGCTGGGCCAGCGCGGCTTCTGGGGTGCTTGTCCTCGCACAGACGGTCCTGCTGCTCAGTGGCTTCCATCCGTCCCAGGCGATTCCCACGACCGCTGACCGCGCCGTCGGCGAGCGGCTGACCGCAGGCCTGCGGGCATTCGGCGGGACCGTCGCTATCCCCGCGGATCCCGGCCTGAGCCTGCTCGCGGGAATGGCGCCGGCCGCGCACCAGGACGCGGCGCACGACGTCCTGCGCGCCTCGGACCAGGCCGCGATCGCCAGCTTCAGGTCCAGTGTCGCGGATGCGATCGCCGCCCGCCGGTACAGCGCGATCATCACCGACGGCCCCGGGCCGCCGCCTGGCTATCCGCCCTCACTCAGCCGGTACTACCGCGAGTGCCCCCAGCCGCTGCTCGCCGGGGTCCCGGCCGCATTGTTCCGTCCGGTCGCGGGGATCAGCGCCCGGCCCGCTTCAATCTGGCTTCCCAGAGACAGCGTGTCCTGCCAGGCCGCTGTCAGGGTCATCGACGGAGCCGGCAAGGAGAGTCACCAGTGAAACTGCCCGCGTCCCCGCCTCCCGGGCCGTTCCGCCGGTCGTTCTGGCGCAGCCCGATCCGTGGCCCGTGGCTGACCTCAGTGTTCGGCCTGGTGCTGCTGGTGTCCATCCCGGTGATGTTCGTCACCGGCTTGCTGTCCTATGACGCCTATAACCCGGACCTCAGCTCGGTCAACGACTTGACTCCGGGCAAGGGGCTTCTCGGCTTCTACCTGTTCTCCTGGCCCACGCATCCTGTCTGGCTCTACCGGCTCAACCAGGGAGTCCATGTCACCCTGGGGCTGGCGCTGGTCTCGATCCTGCTGTTCAAGCTGTGGTCGGTGCTGCCGAAGTTGTTCGAATGGCCGCCGCTGCGGTCACCCGCCCACGCCCTGGAACGGCTGTCGCTTTTCCTCCTCGTCGGCGGGGCGGTGTTCGAGTTCGTGACGGGGATCTTGAACATCCAGACGTGGTACAAGTTCCCCGGCTCCTTCTACCCGCTGCATTTCTACGGCGCATGGGTATTCATGGCGGCCTTCGTCGTCCACGTAGCGCTGAAGCTGCCGACCATGATCAGGGCACTGCGCAGCCGCAGCCTGATCCGGGAGTTGCGCACGAACCTCGCCAGGACGCACCCGGAGCCGCCGGAAGCCGGGTACCTGGTCGCCAGTGCGCCCGCCGGGCCGACGATCTCCCGGCGCGGCATGCTCGCGTTCGCTGGTGCGGGATCCGCGCTGATCGCGCTTCTTTCCGTCGGCCAGTCCCTGGGCGGGCCGCTGCGGCGGACCGCGTTGCTCGCGCCGCACGGCCAGGACGTCAGTAGCGGCCCTGGCGATTTCCAGATCAACCGGACCGCGGCAAGCGCCAGGATCAGGGCGGCCGAAACGGGAGAGGCTTGGCGGCTCACGCTTCGCAGCGACAGTCATGTCGGCAGCGCGCCAGTTGTGCTGCGCCGGGCCGACCTGCTCCGCATGGCACAGCACACCGCCAGCCTTCCGATCGCGTGCGTCGAGGGCTGGTCCACCGATGACCAGGCCTGGACCGGGGTCCGGCTGCGTGACCTAGCCCGGCTGGCGGGCGTTACCCGGCCGTTGAACGTTTTGGTGCAGTCGCTAGAGCGCGGCGGAGCGTTCAGGCAGGCTGTCCTGTCCGCGGGGCAGATCATGAACCCCGATTCACTGTTGGCCCTGCGGGTGAACGGCATGGATCTGTCGCCCGACCACGGCTACCCGGCCCGAGTGATCGTGCCCGCCAACCCAGGCGTGCACAACACCAAATGGGTCGCCAGCCTGACCTTCCGGAGTTGAGGATGCGCCGGTTCCTTCGCTGGTACGGTGCCAGCCCGCTCCACCTGCTCACCATGCTCGGCTGCTTCGCGCTTGCCGGGTACGCCGCAGCCGAACTCCTGCCCAACAACGCCATCGGCATCCTGGCCTGGTTCGCTGGCGCGGTCATCGGCCACGACCTGATCCTGATGCCGCTGTACACGCTCGCCGACCGGTCCGCCATGGCGGTCTTCAGGCACCGCCCGCCTCGGCTGCCCGCCTTGCCGTGGATCAATTACCTGCGCGTCCCCGCGGTGCTTTCCGGCATGTTGCTGCTGATCTGGTTCCCGCTGATCTTCCGGCTGCCAGCTCATTTCTCAGCCACGACGACCCTGTCCCTGGACCCGTACCTGTGGCACTGGCTCGCCGTGACCGGCGCCCTGTTCCTGCTGTCCGCGGCGGCGCTCGCCTTGCGACTGCGCACAGGCCGTCGCCGCATGCGGAAAAGCCGCGGCTAGCACCGGCATCGAGACCGGCGCCTGACGATGCCTCTTTAGCTACGCCGATCTCTGCCCAGGTCGCTGCCACCGGTGCACAAGAGCCAGGTCAGCGCACCGGTGATAACTGCCAGGCTGGCCGGCTGCCAGCCGGTCACCGCGACCGCCAGGGCGCCTGTCGCCGCCACGGCAAGCAGCCGGAAAGCCAGCCGTACCGGTCGTCCGTGGCGGAGCAGCGCTGTGCCAGCGAGCAGTGTCCTGACGAGCGGGTTTTTCTGGCGGGGAACGGGGTAGTCAGGCACGCGGCCGCCCGCCCGGCCGCGGCGGTGGCGGGCCGAATGCCGCGTCAAGCAGGCCTGACACGTCCGGCAGCGCGGATCCGGCCGGCGGCACCGGCGCGTCTGGCGCAACCGGCACGTCCGCCAGCACCGTGGCGCGCGGTCGCACGGGAGCGTCAGGGCGCGCTTCGGCGGCCTCGCCGCCGGGCCAGGCGCCTGGCGCCGCCGGTCCCGCTGTGAGGGGCTTGACCTGCGTGAAAGTGACTCCGCGATGGTGAATGTAGGCGGCTTGGCCAGGCTCGAAAGCACGGATCCGGTCAGGGTCAGCAACCGGCTTATCGCGTAGCCGCGACGAGCCGTGCCGCGTCCAGCGCAGTCGTCCGGCGAGTTCCCGGCTGGTGTCCACGGCCGCGCGCTGGCCGGCCAGTGCGGTCACCGGGTCGGGATGCGGGGTGCTGAGCAGCCAGATGCCGCCTTCGGCGCTTGCGGCGAGCCGGTACCTGTCGTCCTCGCGCGCTGCCAGGCCGTGCCAGGACTGCGCCGCCACCTGGACCGAGAGCCCGAGCGACCGCGCCCGCTCGTAGAGCTGCCAGATCGGCAGCCGCCGCGCTACCGCGCTGAACTCGTCGACCGCGAGCAGAACTTGCCGCTCCAGTTCGCCGGGCGGCCCTGCGGCAAGCGATACCGGACCGGCCGGATCCGTCGCTGGCGCGCGGGTGACGAAACTGGCCAGCAAGTCGACCAGGGCACGGGCCTGGGCTTCGGCGACGGCGACTTCGGCCGTGCCCTCGAGGATGCAGTACCAGACGTCGGCGTCAGCGAAGCTGCCGGGGCCGTCGAGCCCTGGCCCGAGACGGCGGAACAACGTGCGGAACCGCAGCGAGATGTCCGGCACCTGACGGGCCGCGGACCTGGCCAGCGCCAGCCGGTCCGCGTAGCCGCCGGCCGAGTAGGCCAGGCTCAGCCAGCCGGGATCAAGCCTGGCGAGAAAGTCCGCTGCGCTGGCCGGCGGGCCGGATGGTGCTTCGACTGCGAGCGTGACAACGGCCTCCATCACGTCGGTGTAGTAGGCAGCCCCGCCGGTGCCGTGCTCGATCAGGTCGACCAGCGTGCTGATCAGCTGCCGGGCGGGCAGCCGCCACAGCGACAGGCGGGCTTCATCGGGCCAGACGGCTACGTTCCCGGCTCCTGCCGACCGCAGGACCCTGCGCGCCCGGTCGGCGACGCGACGGGCGTCGCCGCCGCCCTTGCAATCGAGTACCACGATCAGCGGCGGCCCGGCTTGCCGGGCCGCGTGGCGCTGCCTGGCCGTCGCCAGGTAGCCGGCCCACAGCCGCAGCAATAGCGTCGTTTTCCCAGTCCCGGTTGCGCCGATCACGATCTGGTGCGATCGCAAGCGGCTCGCGGGCAGCACAGCGAGCCGGCGAGCCGGCTGCCCGACGGCGCGGATGACGGCGCCGGCCACGAAGTCCCGGCGGAATGTCAGCAGCGGCACAGCGCCCGGCGCGGCAACCAGAGCCTTAGCCGCCCGGACCTGGTGCCGCCATTGACGGTCATCGAAACCGACCGCGGCCGCTGGCGATCTGCCCGCTGCCTGCGCCGCCATCGAAGCCAGCCGGAATGACCACGCTAAGCCGCCGGCCAGCAACCCGGCGGGCACGGCGAGCGGCGCGATCAGGACGGCGGCCGCCAGGTAGCGCCCGCGGTCGAGCGCGAGCCAGGTCGTCGCAGGCGAGGCACTGGCGAGCGAATGCCGGGCAATCGCGGTAGCGGCGAGCCAGACTACGAGCATCGGCAGGCACCAGGCGGCGGCCCGGTACAGCCGGCCAGGCTGCCAGCCCTCGTGCCAGGCGACCGTGACGCTGACTGCGGCGACGAGCGTGACCGGCAGCAGGCCTGCTGCGGCCAGCGTGGTCGCCAGCACCGTCAGCGCGCGCAGCGCAAGCCGGGCCGTCATGCCCGCGTCCTGGACGGCAGGGCGGCGGCTGCTGGCAGCATCCGCACCTCGATCCGGGGGCTGAGGCTGCCGAGAGTGTCCTTAGCCCGCAGTACGGTTCCGGCCGCCGCCGGAGAGCAGAGGTAGACGGCTCTCACGTGCCGCGGTAGCAGACCCGGCACGCGGGCTTCCGCCGCCGGGCACCCGTAGTCGCCAGTGCGCGCGAGCAATTCACGCATGATCGCCGTGGTGCGGGCCAGTGTTTTCGGCGTCAGCTCGGCTTCGATGGCCCAGCACTCGCCGGCCCAGGCAGGCGGAGTTCCGGCGGCAGGAGCATCCGGCCAGTGCAGCTCGGCGTCTGGCAGGTGGTCCGTTACCCCGCGGTGACTGCCCAGCCGGGCGCGCAGGTGGCGCTCGCCGCGCCAGTGCGCACCGCCGTCGAGGTATGCAGGGACGGACTGAAGCGCCAGCCGGGCGGCGGTGACCGCACGGGTGTGCTCGAGCCGGGCGAGCGCGGGCGGACCGGGCGAGTACTTCAGGCCGCACGCCTGTAACCCGCCCCTGGTCAGCCACACCCAGGGCGGACCCTGGCTGAGCACGGCTAAGTCGGCGAGGCCGCTGCTGCTCCAGCGGCCAGCCAGCGCTCTGGCCTGCCGCATGGTGCCGCCAAGTAACTCGGCGAGCTGGTCGAGCTGGAGACCGTACATCTCCGCGGTGAATAACAGCTCGGCGGCGTGCCGGCTGGCCAGCTCGGCTCGCTGCGAAAGCCGGTGCCGCGTTGGCCGGTCCTGGCCTGCCGCCGTCGTCACTCTTTAATCAGAACACGGCGCGCGCGCAGAAGACACGGTCGGTGCTGGTGCAGGCCATAGTCGTAGGGCACAATGATTGACGGAAGATTGGCAGCACGGCATTTGCCAGTACCGCATTTGCTGGCGCGGCGCCTGGGTTCCCGGCCGGACGAGGTCGTAGGGGAAGACGCATCCTCGTCTGCTGCAGGGAGGTTTCGGGTGTCCGTACGTGGCGTGCTGCACGTGCATTGTGCGCCCCCGGCGTTGTGCCCGCATATTGAGTGGGCCGCGGCCGGGGTTCTTGGCGTGCCTGTCAGCATGCCGTGGGTCGATCAGCCCGCATCGCCCGGGAATATGCGCGCGGAGCTGCAGTGGACCGCCAGCCCGGGCGCGGCCGGCGCGATTACCTCGGCGCTCGCGAGCTGGAGCCTCGTGCGGTTCGAGATCACCGAGGAGGCGAGCCCCGGCTGTGACGCCGTCCGCTACAGCTACACGCCTGCCCTGGGCACCTTCTGCGCCGCAGTCGCGGCGAACGGCGACATCATGGTCCCGGAGAGCCGGCTGCGCGCGGCGATGGCGCTGGCCGCATCGGCTAAGTCAGCCAGCGCCCGCGCCGACGGCAAGGTCGGCAGCCCTCGCGACCCGCACGGGCTGCGTGACCTACGGGACTTGCACGGCCCGCGGCACCCGGCACTCGGTGGCTCGCTGGAGGCCGAGCTGAGCCTCCTGCTCGGCGAGCCGTGGGACGCCGAGCTTGAGCCGTTCCGCCGTGCGGGCGACGGAGCCCCGGTTCGCTGGCTCAACGCCACCGGCTGAGGCCCGCGGTCGCGCGCGGCAAGATCATCCGGACCGCTGCTGCCGTAGGGTCGCCGGAATGCGGCCCGTGCCGCGTATCGTATGGACGTGCAAAAACCGGTCCAGATTCCCACCGGCACGGTGACGTTGCTGTTCACCGACATCGAGGGATCGACCCGGATGTGGGATGCGGAGCCGGAGGCCATGACGCTGGCCCTGCGCTGCCACGACGAGATCCTCCGCGGCGCGATCGGGCAGGCCGGCGGCTACGTCTTCAAGACCATGGGAGACGCGTTCTGCGCGGCGTTCTCCACAGCTGAGGCCGCGGTGTCTGCGGCCGTGGGCGCCCAGCGCGCGCTGAGCGGCCAGGACTGGCCGACGAAACAGCCGGTCGGCGTGCGGATGGCCCTTCATACCGGCGCCTGCGAGGAGCGCGACAACGACTACTTCGGGCCGGCCGTCAACCGGGTAGCGCGCCTGGAGTCAGTCGCGCACGGCGGGCAGGTGCTGCTGTCCGGCGCTACCGCGGAACTGGTGTCGGAGGCGCTGCCGGACGGCGTGACCCTGCGCGATCTCGGCGCGCACCGGCTCAGGGATCTCGGGCGGCCAGAGCAGGTGTTCCAGCTGGAGGCGGCTTTCCTCCCGGCAGATTTCCCGCCGCTGACTTCCCTGGATAACCCCGATCTGCCGAACAACCTGCCCGGCCAGCTGAGCGCGTTCATCGGCCGTGAGCACGAGCTGGCTGAGGTGCGCTCGCTCGCCGCCAGCTCGCGGCTGGTCACGCTTACCGGATCGGGCGGCAGCGGCAAGACCAGGCTCGCCTTGCAGACCGCGGTTGAACTGCTGGACTCGGCGCTGGATGGCGTCTGGTTCGCCGAACTAGCCTCAGTAACCGACGGCGACCAGGTGGCAGGTGCGGTCGCCGCTGCGCTGGCGTTGCCCGATCATTCTGGGCCGTCCGTCCTTGCCTCGGTCCTGGAGGTGCTCAACGACCAGGACGTGGTCATCGTGCTGGACAACTGCGAGCAGGTGATCGATGATGCCGCCAAGTTCTGTGAACGGGTAATCAGGTACTGCCCGCACGTCAGGTTCCTGGCCACTTCGCGTGAGCCGCTCGGCATCGAGGGCGAGCGGGTCTACCGGGTTCCGTCGATGTCGCTGCCGCCGCCGGACGCGATCAGCGCGGCCGACCTGGCAGGGTC
>Ga0335072_10011151_pt1 | contig 12884 bp, 12 predicted proteins | sample Lox_Sample_21_FD_206725 | JGI IMG/M metagenome (GOLD analysis project Ga0335072, IMG submission 206725) | Soil microbial communities from Loxahatchee National Wildlife Refuge, Florida, United States - Lox_Sample_2.1 | ecosystem: Environmental > Terrestrial > Soil > Wetlands | place: USA...
CGTTGATCGGACAGTCCTGCCAAGAATAAGGGATGGATGAGCCTGAGCATCTCAGCGTCACAGAAAGTACTGTTCTGCATCGGCTCCGGGACGCCCTTCGGGCATACGACGGGGATAGACTGGAACGCGCCGTCTTGTTCGGCTCGCGTGCGCGCGGCGATGCACGGCCCGACTCCGATGACGACGTTGCCGTGTTCCTGCACGACTACACCCGCGCCTGGCCGGAACTTCAGCCCCTGGGCAAAATCACCACCGACATTCTGCTGGACACAGGCGCCGTGATTTCGACATTGCCATTCCCTGCCGGCAGCAATCGCGAGCGCACGATGCTGATGGGCGAAATTCGCCGCGAGGGTGTCGGCCTGTGAACCCGTCGACCTGTGAACCCGGAGCCTGCCGAAGCTCTCACCACGGCCCGCCAGCATCTCAGAGACGCAAGAGCGATCCGCGGATTGGACATCGCGCACGTCGCCGCACGGGAAGCCTATCTCGCAGCCTTCCACGCAGCCGAAGCGTTTATTCATGCTCGAACCGGACGGATTGTGAAGACCCATAGCGGGCTCCGCACGGTCTTTGCCCGGCCTGCAAAGGACGAACCGCAGCTTGATCCGACCTTCACGCAATTCCTCGCCAACGCCTACGATTTGAAATCCCTGGCTGATTATGCGGACAAACCCGTGGAACGCATTTCCGTGCAAGATGCCGACCTGGCGATCGAAACCGCCGACCGCTTCATTGCTGCGATCGAGGCACGGATCAGTCCCTGAAGCCTTCGCCACACCGTCTTGCTGTCACTGCGCGCCACAGGCTCAATGCCGCAATGACAACCCCCACCCTCTCCGTCGCTGTCGATATCGGCGGCACCTTCACCGACATCACCCTCGCCGACGGCGGCTCGGGCCGGACCTGGCGCGCCAAGGTGCCCAGCACACCGAACGATCCGTCCGAGGCCTTCATGGCCGGCGTCCACGCCGCCCTCGCCGCGGCTGCCGCCACGCCCAACGCGATCACCCGTGTCCTGCACGGCACCACCGTCGCCACCAACCTGATCCTCGAGGGAAAAACCGCCCGCACCGCCCTGGTCACCACCGCGGGCTTCCGCCACGTCATGGAGATCGGCCGCCAGGACATTCCCCGCGCCGCCAATCTGTTCTCGTGGGTGAAGCCGCGCCGTCCGGTGCCGCCGGAACGCGTCCTGGAAGTGGTCGAGCGTGTCGGCCCCGGTGGCGCCGTGCTGGTGCCGCTCGACGAGGCCAGCGTGCACGACGCCGCCGACGCGCTGCGCCGCCTCGACGTGCAGGCGGTGGCGATCTGCCTGCTGCACGCCTTCGCCCACCCGGACCATGAACGCCGAGTCGCTGCCATCCTGCGCCAGCAACTGCCGGACGTGGCGATCACCGCCTCGGTGGATGTTCTGCCGGTGGTGCGGGAATACGAACGCAGCCTCGCCTCGGTGCTGAACGCTGGGGTGATGCCGGCCGTGAGCCGTTACGTCGCGCGGCTGTCCACACGGCTGACCGGCGCCGGCATCGCCGCCCCCCTGCTCCTGATGCAGTCGAACGGCGGCGTCGCCGGAGCCGCCGCCATCGGCCGCGCCCCCGTCCTCACCGCGCTGTCCGGCCCCGCCGCCGGCGTTGTCGGTGCGCGCGACGTGGCAACGGCCTGCGGCATCGGTGACATCGTCACCGTCGATATCGGCGGCACCTCCGCCGATATCTGTCTGCTGCAATCCGGCCGCATCGCCCTGACGCAGAAAGGCCATGTCGGCGCCTGGCCGCTGTCGCTCCCGATGGTGGACATGGTGACCATCGGCGCCGGCGGCGGCTCCATCGCGCGCCTGTCGGACGGTGCCCTGACGGTTGGGCCGGCCAGCGCCGGCGCCATGCCCGGCCCGGCCTGCTACGGCCAAGGCGGCAGCGAGCCCACCGTGACCGACGCCCACCTGGTGCTCGGGCACCTGCCGGAAGGATTGCTGGGCGGCAGCATGACGCTGGACCCAACGCTCGCCGAGGCCGCGATCATGCACCGCGTCGCCCGTCCGCTCGGGCTGTCGCTGCATGCGGCTGCGCGCGGCATCCTCGCCATCGCCGACGCCAACATGGTGGGCGCGATCCGCGTCGTGTCGGTCGAGCGCGGCCACGATCCGCGCGACTTCTGTCTGGTGGCGTTCGGCGGCGCCGGCCCACTGCACGGCACCGCCCTGGCCGAGTTGCTGGGTATCACCCGTGTCCTGATCCCGCCCGCCCCAGGCGTGCTGTGCGCCGAGGGTCTGCTCGCCGCCGGCCTGAAGGCGGAATTCTCCCGCACCCTGGCCGTCACCGCCGAGGATAGTGCCGGCATCGAAGCCGCCTTCGCCGCGCTGGAGCGCGAGGCAACCGCATGGCTGCAAGAGGAGCGTGTACGCTCCGCCGACCGGCGCATCGCCCGCATGGCGCTGATGCGCTACGCCGGCCAGGGCGGCGAACTGACCGTTCCCTGGCCGGAGCAAGCAGCCACCGGCATCGGAAGCGGATCGGGTCCTCTGGCCGCAGCGCATCGCGCGTTCGCGGAAGCGCACCAGCGGCTGAACGGCTTCACCCTGGAAAGTCCGGTCGAACTGGTGACGCTCCGCGTGGAGGCCGAGGGCCTGCTGCCGCCGACCGCGCGGGCGCCGCTGCCACATCCCGGTGATCGGCGCGGCAGCAACCAACAGCCGGCGTGGTTCGGGGAGAATCGCCCGGTACCTGCCGCCATCCATCCACGGAGCAGCCTGGGGACCGGCGATCGGCTGAGCGGTCCGGCGATCGTCACCCAGCTCGATGCGACCACGCTCCTGCCGCCCGGCTGGATCGCTGAGGCAATGCCCAGCGGCGCCTTGCTGCTGCACCGTAGCGCCTGATACCCATGGCCGGCGCCGGCCCCGGGCAAGCCAGCGCGCTACTGTACGTGCATCGTGCCCGATCCGGGCCCGATCTGATCATGTTCCCGGGCCGAGTTGCGTCACGCGCTGCCACGGCTCCCGAGCCGGCGGTTTCCAGCCCGCGGCACCAGAGCTAATGCGACGCGGCGCCATTGCAAGATGCCGTTGCTCGGCTCGTTCTCGAAGGAGCGTCATTTGGGCCTGATCGAGACAGTCGCCGGCTTCGCGGTCGCCGCGCGCGTCCTGCTGCCGCGTTTGCTGGTGCCGCCACCGCGTCCGGACAGCGTCGACATCGAGCAGCGGCTCGCGAGCCTGCCGCGTTCCGGCTTGCCGCTGCGCGCCAAGGTCACGATCCAGTGGAACCGGCATCACGTCCCGTTCATCGATGCCTATAGCGATGACGATCTCGCCGCGGCGTTCGGCATTGTGCACATGCACCTGCGCTGGACGCAGATGGAACTGATGCGTCACGTGGCGCAGGGACGGATGGCGGAATTGCTCGGTCCGCCGGCCGTCCCATTGGATCGGTTGCTGCGCACGCTGGATTTCCGCCGCGCCGTCCCGGCGATTGCCGCGGCGCTGCCGCCCGGCACCGAACGCTGGCTTCATGCCTATGTTGCCGGCGTGAATCACATGGCGGCGCACGCCCCGCTGCCGCCGGAATTTCCTGTCCTCGGCCTCGGGCGCCGGCCGTGGACGCTTGAGGATGTGCTGACCGTCGGGCGACTCGCCAGTGCCGATGCCACCTGGCGCGTGTGGCTCGCCGCGCTGCCGCGCCTCGATGATCCGTCAATGGCGCCGCTTTGGCCGCGCATGTTCGGTGCAGGCGGCGCGACGGAGTTGGCACTGCCGGATGCCGGCCCCGCCGGGATATTGGCGCGTTTCACCCGGCAGGCCAGCAATGCGTTTGCGGTCGCGCCCGCGCGCAGCGCTTCCGGCGCGGCATGGCTGGCGGGCGATACCCATCTGCCGGCGCTGCTGCCGAATCTCTGGCTGATCGCGGGATGCCGCGCGCCGTCGATGCATGCGGTGGGCCTGATGGTCCCCGGCATTCCCGCCATCATGCTGGGGCGCACGCCGCACATCGCCTGGGGCGGCACCAACCTGCACGCCGCCAGCAGTGACGTGTACGACGTGACGGATCTGCCGCCTGGCGAATTCAGGACGCGGCAGGAAACCCTGCAGGTGCGGGGGACGCACGACCGCACGATCGCGATGCGCGACACGATCTATGGCCCGATCCTGTCCGACCTGCCGGCGCTGCGCGGCTGCCCTCGGACAGTCGCGCTGCGTTGGATGGGCCACGATCCCAGCGACGAGGTCACCGCATTGCTGCGCGTCGCCGGTGCGCGCACCTGGCACGAGTTCCGCGATGCGCTCCGGCCGCTCGCGGTGCCAGGGCAGAACATGCTGTATGCCGACCGCGACGGACATATCGGCAAGGCGATGGCGGTTCATGTCCCGTCGCGTCCGGACGAGCCGCCAATATCGTTGTTACTGCCGCGCGATGCCGCCGGCGATTGGAGCACCCGCGTCACCGGCAGCGACCTGCCGGCGATTTATGATCCGCCGGAGGGCTTCACCGCGTCCGCCAACGAGAAGCCGGACGCGGCGCCGGTGCGCGTTGGCTGGTTCTTTTCCTCCGGCCGCCGCATCAGCCGTCTCCAGGAACTGCTGCGTGCCACGCCGGCGATCGACTTCGCTGCGATCGCCGCCATGCAGCAGGACATCGCGATGCCGTCCGCCGGTCCGGTGCGCGATCGGCTGATGCCGTTGTTGCGGCATCACGCCCCGCGCAACCTGACGGAGGCGTTGCAGCACTGGGATCTGCGCTACGCGATCGATTCCAAAGGTGCTCTGGCGTTCGAAGCCCTGCTGTTCCACCTGTGCGCCGCGTTGCACGGGACGCACCGCCCGCGCGTTTATTCCGCGACCTGGAACGCGCGGGGCCTGATCTTCGACGACATCATGAACACGGCCGACACCAGGCTCTCGATTGCTTTGCGCCGGGCCGCGCCGCGCGCCGAGCGGACGCTGCGCCGGTTCGGCACCTGGGGGCGCATGCACCGGATCGAGTTGCGGCACGTGCTTGGCGCGGTGCCGGCGCTTGGCCGCCACTATCGCTTCGCCGCGAGTCCGGCGCATGGCGGCAACGACACGCTGTGGAAGACCGGCAATCCGCTGACTGCCCGCCGTCACCACTGCACCTTTGCCAGCACCGCGCGCTACGTCTGCGACATGTCCGATCCGGACAACAACTGGTTCGTCCTGCTTGGCGGGCAGGACGGCTGGCTGGGCAGCATGACGCTGGTGGACCAGGCGGCGATGTACCGGCGTGGCGCGTATATCCGCGTGCCGCTCAGGCAGGAGACGGTGCAGGCGGAATTCAGCCACCGCACGGTGCTGGCGCCGTGATCGATGCGACGCCGCTGCTGCGTCTTTACGCGCACCGGCGCCGCCATCGCCTGGCTGGCCTGGATGCCGCCGCCGTCCAGCGACAGCAATTGCTGGGTCTGCTTCGCCACGCCCGGGATACGCGCTTCGGCTGCGACCATGGCTTTGCAGGCATCGCCGACGTTGCCGAATTCCAGCGCCGGGTTCCGTTGCGGCGCTATGAGGATCTGTGGCGCGACTACTGGCAGCCGGCGTTTCCGCGACTGCAGGACGTCAGTTGGCCGGGAGTCATTCCGTATTTGGCGGCGACCTCCGGCACCACAACCGGCAACACCAAATACATCCCGGTGTCGGGCGCGATGGTGGCAGCGAATCGCCGCGCCGCGCTCGATATATTCGTACACCATCTGGCTGCCCGGCCCGACAGCCGCGTGCTGGGCGGGAAGAACTTCATGCTCGGCGGCAGCACCGATCTGGTGCGGCAGGCGCCCGGCGTCTACAGCGGCGATCTCAGCGGCATCGCGGCGAACGAAGTGCCGTGGTGGGTAGGTTCGCGCGTCTTCCCTCCATCCGAGCTGGCATTGATCGCGGACTGGGATCGTAAGATCGACGTGCTGGCGCGGGAGTCGCTGCGGCAGGACGTTCGCGCCATCAGCGGCACGCCAAGCTGGGTGCTGCCGTTCTTCGCCCGCCTCGGCGGGCTTCGCCCGAGCCTGCCGCGCGGCACCGCAAGCTGGTATCCGAATCTCGAGTTGTTCATCCATGGCGGCGTGAACTACGCGCCCTATCGCGCGCAGTTCGATGCACTGCTGCCGCCGCGGGTGGACCGCCGCGAAGTCTATCCCGCGAGCGAGGGCTTCATCGCCATCGCCGACCGCGGCTATGGCGAAGGCCTGCGCCTGATCGCCGATAACGGTCTGTTCTTTGAATTCGTGCCGGTCGATGAGATCGACTCACCGCAACCGACACGGCACTGGCTGGGCACGATCGAGACCGGTGTCAATTACGCGGTCGTGCTGAGCAGCAATGCCGGGCTGTTCGCGTACGTGCTCGGCGACACGGTGCGGTTCGTCGACCGTACCCCGCCACGCCTGCTGATCGCCGGCCGGCTGTCGGACATGCTCTCGGCGTTTGGCGAGCACCTCATCGGCGAGGAAATTGATCAGGCGATGACGCAGGCAGCGACCGCGATCGGCGCCGCGATAGCGGACTACACGGTGATCGCGATATTTCCCACCGACGGGCAGGATCGCGGCGGCCATCGCTTTATTGTGGAGTTTGCCGCGCCGGTCCCCGATGTCGCATTGGGGGAGTTCGCGCGCACGCTCGACGCATCGCTGGCCGCGGCAAACGCGGACTACGCCGCACACCGGGCGATGATGCGGCCGCCGGAGGTGGTTGCCGTGCCGCCCGGGAGTTTCGCGCAATGGATGCGGCATCGCGGGCGCCTGGGAGGGCAGAACAAGGTGCCGCGGGTGATGACGGATCCGGCGGCGGCGGCGGGCCTGGTAGCCGCTCGGGCGCAGGGCGGATGATCGTGCCGCAAGGCGGATCGATGCCGCGAGACGGATCAACCGGCCGAGCCAGCCTCACCGATAAGCGTGGTTGGGTGGCAACGCAGCCAAACGGGCATTGACCCGATCATCCGCGCCCTCGATGCGTCGCGCATCGCGGCCTCTGCAGCACGCGGTACGGCCGAGGTCGCTAGGACGGCTTGCGGAAGAATGCGTCCGCCACCGAGCGATGGCCTTGCTTGCGTTCGATATCCGTCTCGACGCGGGCGATCTCTTCGCGCAGTTCGCCGATGTATTCGTGCAACTCCTCCACGCCGAGCGTGTCGAGCACCAGCTTCTCCAACCGGACCCGCTTGCGGGGCGGTGCGGTCCACGGATTTTCGTCGTCGTCGTTTCGCGCCATTGCTTCCTCCCACCGCCGCCCCGGCTACCGCGCGCGGCGCACCGTGTAGTCCGCCACGTCGGCCAGCGCACGCCGCCAGGCGCTGTCCGGGAACACGTCCAGCGCCGCCTTGGCCGCCGCGGCGAACCGGCCGGCGCGTGCCAGGGTCAGCCCGATGGCGTCGCATCCGGCCATCAGCGCCAGCGCATGGTCCAGGTCGGCGTCGTCCTGGGCGCTGTCCTCGATGGTGCGGCGCCAGAACGCGCGATCGGGTGCATCGCCGGCGGCATAGGCGAGCAGAACGGGCAGCGTGATCTTGCCCTCGCGGAAGTCGTCGCCGACGGTCTTGCCCAGCGTCGCCTGGTCCGCGGCGTAGTCCAGCGCATCGTCCACCAGCTGGAAGGCGATGCCCAGGTTCAGGCCGTATTCCGCCAGCGCCGCCTCCTCCACCGCCGGCCGCTCGGCGACCACCGCACCGACCCGGCACGCCGCCGCGAACAGGGCGGCGGTCTTCCCCCGGATCACGTCCAGGTAGCGCGTCTCCTGGGTGGACAGGTCGTTCTGGGTGACAAGCTGCAGCACCTCGCCCTCGGCGATGGTGGCCGAGGCCTGCGACAGGATGGCAAGCACCCGCAGCGACCCGTCCTCCACCATCAACTGGAAGGCGCGCGAGAACAGAAAGTCGCCCACCAGGACCGAGGCCTTGTTGCCGAACACGGCGTTGGCGGATGCCATGCCCCGGCGCAGCGCGCTTTCGTCCACCACGTCGTCGTGCAGCAGGGTGGCGGTGTGGATGAACTCGACGCAGGCGGCCAGCGCGACGTGCCGGGCACCGCCGGCGGGGCCGGGATAGCCGCACAGCCGGGCGGCGGCCAGCGTCAGCAGGGGGCGCAGCCGCTTGCCGCCCGCCGCCACGATATGGGCGGCGAGCTGCGGGATCAGCGCAACCGGGCTGTCCATGCGCGCAACGATGGTGCGATTGCAGGCGGCGAGATCGTCGCCGGCAAGGCGTACCAGCGTATTCAACGCGTCTTCGTCGGCGAGGGCCGGCACCGGCGCCGCAACGGGATCGAGCGGACGGGCGACGTCCAACGTCATGGTCTGAGCGGCTTTCCTGCGGCGCACGGCCACCATATCGGCGCGCCGGAAAAAGGGTCAAGCGGACGGCAGACATCGCCAACAACGTACGGCGGCAGTTGCCTTGGCGGCCAACCTGCCGGCAGCATGGCGGCATGCGCGCGATCGCCACGTCCAACGACCCGGTGCGGCTGTCCTTCCTGACCTCGCTGCTGGCCGACGCCGGCATCACGGCGGTGGTGCTGGACCAGCACATGAGCGCGGTGGAGGGCAGCATCGGCGCCATTCCCCGCCGCCTGATGGTGGCGGATGCCGATTACAGCCGGGCGCGGCGGGTGCTGACCGAGGCGGGCGAGGCGTGACGCGCGGCGCGATACCGGGGCACGAGGAGGCGCTCAGTCGAATATCGCCGCTACCGGAATCGCCGCCCCGGGAAGCGCCTCGATCGCGAGGCTGTCGCCGCCCCTGCTGAGGGTGCACACGTGTAGGCATCACCCGCTGGCGACCGATATATTTCAACCTCCTCGGCAGCCAGGTTGACGATCCAAACCTCGGGAATGCGGCTGCGCGCGTAAGGCGCCAGCTTCACCTTAGGGATCGCGGGCAAATAAGTGCTTCATCTGGAGCGACAGCCAGGCGTACATCGTCATGGCGGGCGAAGGCCAGGCGAAGGCCCGCAATCCACGATTCCTCTGCTGTACGCTGCAAAGCCGTGGATGGTGCGCCTGCGCGCACCATGACGCAGGGGGCACCGGTCCGCGCGCCATCGACGCGTTTATTCTCCCACAGGCCCTTACGGTCGAAGTCGAGACTGGTATTGGAAACTTCCACGGCCAGCACGGTGTCGTCCGGCCGGGGCAGCCGCTTCCTATACCCCGCATGGGGCTTGAGCACCGTAAAGTCCGGTGCGGCTCGCTGCGGTTGTTCAGTCGGACCGGATTTCCAACCGCGACGATGCCGCGGTCGCCGACCGCCAGAACAAGCAGGCGCGTGAGTGCGTTCCTGGCGGACGCATGCTCGCTGCCGATCGGCACCATCGCGACGAGTTCCCCTTCGATCAGCTCGACGCGATCGTCTTCGGTCAGGATGCCAGCCTCGCCCATACGATGGTATTCATCCACCGTCAGCAGCCGGCGAGGCGCAGCGGGGTAACGCGACAGCAAGCCCAGGGCATCGCGATCCATGCGGGTCGCTCTGTTGGGGTTTTCGGCGGCACGATAGGGCGGGATCCCCGGCCGTCCAAGCGCAGGCGGTGGCTCCAGGCCGCGCCTCAATACGCCGTCAGTCCGCCGTCCAGCAGCAGGATCTGCCCGGTGACGTACGACGCAAGCGGGCTGACGAGGTAGCGGATCGCGCCCGCCATTTCCTCGGCGTTGCCGAATCGCTTCAGCGGAATCCGGTTCAGCATCGCCGCGTGACGGTCGGGGTCCTGCAGCATCGGCCGGCGCGATTCCGTCAGCGTGGTGCCGGGGGCGATCGCGACCACGCGGATATTGTGCGGCGCCCACTCGATCGCAAGCAGGCGCGTCATGTGGCTGATCCCCGCCTTGGCGACGCCGTAGGCCGAGGTGTTCGGATAGCCCACCGTGCCATGCGTCGATGCCAGGCTGACGACGCACCCGGGCCGCCCGGCGCCGATGCAATAGCGGCCGAATGCCGTGCTCATGAACCAGGTGCCGGTCAGGTTGACGGCGATGTTGTTGTCCCACTCGGCACGGGTGAGTTCGATCGCCGGCTTGCCGGGCGATGGCACGCCGGCATTGTTCACCAGCACGTCCAGCGCGCCGAACGCCGCCACCGCATCGGCGATCGCCGTCTCCACGCTCGCCTGGTCGCGCAGATCGAGCGCCAGGGGCAGGGCGCGGCTGCCGGCGGCCTCGATCGCCGCCACGGTGTGGGACAGCGGTTCGGTGGTCAGGTCGGTGACGGCGACATCGAAGCCGTCCTGCGCCAGCCCGATCGCGGTGGCTGCCCCGATGCCGTACGATGCGCCGGTGACCAGCGCCGTCCGGCGCGCCGACTGTCCTGCCATGTCCGTTCTCTCCCGCGGCGGGGCGTGGCGCCGCGCCGGTTGTGGTATAGAACAATCCTACGCAGACCGGCGGGCGACACCAAGCGAGACAACCCGGCACCCGCCGCAGGAGAACGTTCGATGCAGTTCGGTCTATTCGGTGCCGCCACCGCCGCCCGCAGCAACAACCCCGACGTGGACAGCGCCGCCGGCTTCAAGGATTACATCGATTACCTGATCGAGGCCGAAGCGCTCGGTTTTCACAGCAGCTTCATCGTGGAGCATCATTTCACCGGCTTCGGCCAGGTTTCCGCCACGCTGAACCTGCTCACCTGGATCGGCGCCAGGACGCGCACGTTGCGGCTGGGCACCGCGGTGATCGTGCTGCCCTGGCACAACCCGGTGCTGCTGGCCGAGCAAGCCGCGACGATCGATCTGCTGTCCGGCGGGCGGTTGGATTTCGGCATCGGCAAGGGCTATCGCCACAACGAGTTCGCCGGCTTCCGCATTCCGATGGAAGAAGCCGAACCACGCTTCGAGGAAGCGATCGACATCATCACCAAGGCTTGGACCTCGAACGAGCGGTTCAGCTTCCACGGCAAATACTGGTCGTTCGACGACATCGTCGTGGAGCCGCCGACCAACCAGAAGCCGCATCCGCCATTCTGGCAGGGCGCCGGGCACGCGCACTCGATCGCGCGGGTGGCGGCCCGCGGGCACAATCTGCTGGTAGACCAGTTCTGCCCGATCGAGACCGCGGCCGAACGCGTGGCGCTTTATAAATCAGAGATGCAGAAGAACGGCTTTGCCTACGATCCGTCGATGGCCGGCGTGGCGCGGGCGTTCTACGTGGCGCGCGATGCGGCGGACAAGGACGCGGCGATCGACCGGCGGATCGCGGCGCAGCAGCGGCTGACCGCGATCAGCCAGCGCCCGGACGGCAACAACACCGCGAGCATCATGGCGTTCTCCGACACGCGCGCGGCGAGCGAGGCCAGTGCGATGTACGGCAGCCCCGACGACATCGCCCGCAAGCTGGAGACGCTGCGCGAGGCGGGGGTGGAATATGTGCTGCTGAACGGCGGCGGCACGTCGCGCGACAATCTGCGGCGGTTTGCCCGGGAAGTGATGCCGGCGTTCCGGACCGAGCCGGCGTATCGGGCGGCTGGATAATTGATGCCGGTCCTGTTGGCGTGAAAACAATGAGCCTCTCACAGCGCAGCCGCAGGCCGCAACCAAACTCCCAAACACGCGGCCAATGCCGGTCAATCCGCGAGGATGGTGAGGGAGCCGCAATAGATTGGGTCGGTACGAGACATCAGCGTTCGACGTAGGATCGCCATGCCGGCAGCGGCCTGCTACCGCTATCGGTCCTGAGCAGGCAGCACCGCGCCTGCACCTCGTTGATGTTTGGAGACCACCATGGACCAACGCGCAGCCATCGTGACTGGCGGACTTCGCGGCCTGGGGCGCGCCATGACGCTCGGCCTGGCCCGCACCGGCGTGCGCGTGCTCGCCGTCGGGCACATCGACACCGACATCCCCGAAATGCAGGCGCTGGCCGCCAGCAACGGGTCGGGCGACGCCATCGCCTGCCTCGCTGCCGACATCCGCAAGCCGGCCGAATGCGACCGCGTCGTCGCTTCCTGCATCGATCGGTTCGGCGCGGCGGACATCCTGGTGAACAGTGCGGGGCTCACGTTCACCACCATTGCGCCGGACCGCTTCCGCCGCGCCACGCCGCAGAAATTCTGGGAGGTGCCGGACGAGATCATCCAGGCCGTGATGGATACCAACTACGTCGCCGCGGACCAGATGACGCGCCGGGTGGCGCCGCTGATGGTGGCGCGTGGCTGGGGGCGGATCGTCAACGTCACCACCAAGCTCAGCACCATGAACATGCACGGCGCGATGCCTTATGGCGCCTCCAAGGCAGCGCTCGAAATGGCGACCGAAGTCTGGGCCAGGGAACTGGCGGGAACCGGCGTGACGGTGAACGTCGTCAATCCTGGTGCCGGCGCCAATACCCCGGGCATGGCGCAGGAAATGCGGGACCGCAGCGCTGCCGGCACGGCTCCACGCCTGGTCGAACCGGAGGAGATGGTGCCACCGCTACTTTTCGTCGTGTCGCGGGCGGCGGACCGGATAAATGGCTACCGGTTCGACGCCAATACGTGGGATACATCGGTGCCGTCCGTCGAGGCCGCACGCAAGGAGGGACGTCCGGCGGGCTTCGAACTGCGTACACAGGACCGGGAACACTGGCCGGCCTAGGCGCCGTGCCTTGTGAATGCCGTGTCCGACGATGTTGCGGTAGCATGATGGGTAGCGAGAGGCAGCGATGATCAAGGCGGTACGGGTCCGGCGAGACGGTGCAATCGACGTGCAGACAGTTCTGTGTTTCGCCGTACCCATCCTGCTCGCCTATGCGGCCTGGCTGACCTCGGTGGTGTTCTGCGCCAGCAATGGCGCGCGTCCGCTGCTGATCGCGGACGCGACGTTCTTTCCCGTCGGCGTGGTGCACGGCATCGGGCTGTGGCTCGGCGGCTGGTAGCCGGTCGCTCCGCGCCACCTCGGTCCTGCTACCGGGAACCCGTACTGGCAACC
>Ga0335072_10011152_pt1 | contig 12884 bp, 3 predicted proteins | sample Lox_Sample_21_FD_206725 | JGI IMG/M metagenome (GOLD analysis project Ga0335072, IMG submission 206725) | Soil microbial communities from Loxahatchee National Wildlife Refuge, Florida, United States - Lox_Sample_2.1 | ecosystem: Environmental > Terrestrial > Soil > Wetlands | place: USA: Florida...
GCGTGGGCGGTCTCGGCGAGGAACTGCCTGTCGGCAAGCACCTGCGGATACCTGAAGTCCATCGTGTCCTTGAAGAACACCCGTTGCCGCGCGGCCAGCCGCCTGATCGCCTCGATCGTCTCAGATGCCGAGCTGACAAGCTCGTCACAGAGCGAGGCGGAGCCGAAGTCAGCTACCTGGGCGAACGGCTCGTGCAGGCAGATCACATCGGCGCGTTCTGCCATCATGCGGAAGAACGCCGTTGACCTGCCCCTCGGCACGCTCCACAAGGCGAGTATCCTGGCCGGCTCATCGCTCAACGCACGGTGCCCCAGTTCGGCATGCTCGCGCGGAGGTAGCTGGCATAGCGCAGGAAGATCTCGTCGCCGAGCCGCGGCCAGCGCATGCCTGTCTCGGCCATGAGCCGGTCCGTCCTGTCCGTCGAGCACGGCGCGAGGTCGTCGCCGAACAGGCCCGCGAGCCTGACACCCGCTTCTGCCTCAGCCCCTTCGTCAGCGCGAGGTACAAGCGCCAGCACGCCGAGTACCTCCTCCCCGTCGGCTCCGGCGTCGGCCTGAGCGCACAGGGCCTTCCAGAACTGCCCGTATGAGGCCCGCGGTAGGTCGCATTCCCGTGCGACTACATCCAGCAGGTCGTCGAACGACACCGGGTCAGGATGCCTGACATGGAAGTAGCCGGCCTCTCCGCGGGCAACGGCTGTGACCACGAGCCGGCTCGCATAGTCGACCGGCGTGTAGTTCATGGTCACCTGACTGGAAAAGCAAAGGGAGACTCGCAGGCAGGCCTTCGCCAGCAGGTCAGGCAGGCCCCTCCGGCTGGGAACGCCGGTGAGCGAGTGCGGCATTATTTCTCCGAGCCGGTAGCAGGCGACCGTCATACCGCGCTCGGCTGCCTGGTCCATCAGGCGCTCGGCGACCCACTTGGATTGCCGGTAGCCGCCGCTAGGCGGCGGCGCGGATGCCGGAGCCTCGGCCGCTGGCGTCCCTGTCCCCTCAGCGATGGCCGCGAGCGTCGAGACGTAGTGCACTGGCTTACCGCGCCCTGCGGCGGCGAAACGCAAGATCTCGATGGTGCCTGAGACGTTGGCCGCCCGGTGGGCCGCGTAGCCGCTGACCAGGTTCACCATGGCCGCGTTGTGCACCACGGTATCGATGTCCAGGCAAAGGCGCTGGTACTGCCCCGCGTCGAGGCCGAGCCCTGGCTGCCCTAGATCGCCGGCCACCGTGCGAACGCGCCCGGCGAACTCTTCGCGCCACAGCCGGTACCTGATCAGGTTGCTCCGCACCCGGTCGGACGCCCCGGCGTTGCTGCCGTCCCTGACCAGGCAGGTGACCTTGGCGGTGCCAAGCGAAAGCAGGTCGTGCAGGAGATGCGCGCCGACGAAGCCGGTCGCGCCGGTAAGCAGCACGTGCCTGCGCGGTCCTTGACGGGCCGGGCCGGGTCCGATGTTAGCGGGAAGCCGGGCGTCGAGCTCAATCCTGGTACTTGGCTGGTGCGCTGCGGGCACGCCGTCGCCAAGTGCCGCCTGGGCCGCGATCGTCGTCCGGTCGGCGATGTCGCCGACGGTGACCGGGGCGCCAAGCCCGCGGGTCAGCCGCAGCGCCAGCCGCTGCGCGGACAGCGAGTCCCCGCCGAGGTCGAAGAAGTCATCTGTGACCGACGAAGGCGGAACCGGCAGGAGATCCCGCCACGCCTCCCAGATCAGGCGCTGTTTGCCGGTGAGCACTTGGTTGGCGGCGAGTTCGACGTCGGCGGACGCCAGCCGGTCACGCTCGGCGAGGCGAGCGAGCTCGAGGCGGTCCGCCTTGCCGTTGGCATTGAGCGGCATCCGGTCGAGCACGATGAATTCCTTCGGCACCAGCGCGGGGCTCAGCTCGCGGCCCGCGTGCAGGCGCAGGTCGGCCACTGCAAGTGCGCTCGCGCCAGTTACGAAGGCCACCAGCCACTTGCCGCCGGCACCGTCGCGGACGATGACCTTGGCCTCATGCACGAGGGGGTGCCGCTGGAGCGCCAGTTCGATCTCAGGCAACTCGACGCGAACCCCGGCGATCTTGACCTGCTGATCGGTGCGCCCGGCGAACCCGAGCAGCCCGTCGGGCAGGTACCTGCCGAGGTCGCCGGTCCGGTACAGCCGCGATCCAGGGATCTCAGGGAACGGATTAGCAATGAAGGCGCCGGCGGTCCTTGCGGGGTCGTTGACGTAGCCGAGTCCCAGGCATTCGCCGCCGAGCAGGATCTCTCCGACCTGGCCAGGCCCGGCCGGCCGCAGCCGGTCATCGACGATCACGACGTAGGTGTTGTCGATAGGGGCGCCGATCGGGATGGCACCCGTGTCGGCGTCGGCGATCTCATGGAAAACAGAGCCGATCGATGCCTCGGTTGGCCCGTAGGTATTGACGACGCTGACCTCCGGCAGCAGCGCGCGGAACTGCCTTACCGCGTCGGCGGTGGCTTCCTCGCCGCCGATGAGGACGCGTCGCAGCGAGGTGAGCTGGGCGGTCAGGTCCGGCCTTGTCAGCATCATCGCGACCAGGGTGTTGAAGATCGAGGGCACGAAATCGGTCATCGTCACCCGGAAACGCTCGATGACGTCGGCGGTGACCTGCAGGTCGAGCAGGCCTGCCCGGTCGGGAATGATGACCTGCCCGCCGGTGGTGAGGGGCCAGAGCAACTGCCACAGCGAGGAGTCGAATGCGTGCCTGCTGTTCTGCAGGACAACTTCGTCTCCCTGGCTGCCGAATCGCCTGCTCATGTAGCTGAACCGGTTGAGCAGCCCGCGGTGCACGTTGAGCGCGCATTTTGGCGCTCCGGTTGAACCGGTGGTGTAAAAGCCGTAGACGAGGTCATCGAGGTCAGGTCCGCGTCGCTGGCGGTGAGAACCTTCTGCCCGTGCGTCATCGGCGACCTGTGCGTCATCGGAGAGCAGCGCGGCCAGGTCAACCCGGATGCACGGCACGGAGGCCGATGGCACGCCCGGCAATGACGACAGTAAGAGCTTCGGGCTGAGCGCGCTGATCATGCGGTCCCTGACATGCGGCGGTGCCGCGTCGTCCACCGGCACGAACGGTGCGGCGAGCTTCATGGCAGCCAGCATGGCCACGGGCAGTTCGGTGCCGTTGCGCATGACCAGCGGCACGAAATCGCCGCGGCCGACGCTCAGCGCCGCGATCTGATCGGCGAGCCGATCGGCCGCCCTGTTGAGCTCGGCATAGGTGATTGACGTGGCACCGAAGGTCACCGCGGGCGCGGCAGGACGCTCCGCCGCCACCGCCTCGATCAGCCCTGGCACGGTCAGAGACCTCGGATATTCAACCGCCCGGCCGACGATGCCTTTCGCCGGCCGGGCTGAAAGCTCATCCGACAAAGGGCGTCCTCCGGCGCTGGAGTATTTTGCCGCTACCCGATGATATCGGGACGTTGCGCCGAACATGATAGGCGGGAACCTAAATGGACCGTGCGGCTTTGCGTGGTGAGCGAGTCGGGCTGCTGGTGTCTGGCGGCCTGTCCAGTGTGGCGGTAGCGGCCTGGCTGGCCGATTGCGATGTCGACCTGCTTTGTTACGTGGCCGACATCGGACAGCCAGGCGAACTGACCGCGACGGCGGTTGCCGAGTCGCTTACCTTGCACGGCCTTCGGGCATGCGTGGTCGATCTGCGCAAGGAAATGGCGCGGACCTGCGTCGGCTTGGTGCGATATCGGGCCAGCTACGAGGGCGGATACTGGAACACGACCGGCGCCTCACGCGAGGTTCTCGTCGCCGGGCTGGCAGGAAGACTCGCGGCCGACGGCTGTACGGTCATGGCGCACGGGTGCGTCGGTGGCGGCAACGACCAGACCAGGTTCGCGCGCTACGCCGCCGAGTTCGCCCCGGATCTCCGGATTTTCGCACCTTGGACGGCCGGCTGGATGCTCGAGCGCTTCCCCGACCGGACGGCTATGGCGGGTTACCTGGCCTCGCTCGGCTTCCCCGCCGAAATCGCCGGCCTCGACGGCTACTCGGTGGACGGCAACCTAGGGGGCTGCTCGCACGAGAGCCAGGATCTCGAGTCGCTGCTGAGCCCGGCGACCGAGTACCTTCGGCCGCTCATGACCACCTGGCCCCAGCACGCGGCTGCCGAGCCTGAGGCCTTCACGGTCGAATTCGCGGCGGGAAAGCCCGTCGCCGTCAACGGCCATGCGGTCGGCGAGGTTGAGGCCATCAGCCAGGCCAATGCCGCCGGCGGCCGGGCAGGAATGGCGCCGCGTACGGTGATCGAGAACCGCACCAACGGCACCAAATGCCGTGGCGTCTACGAGGCACCCGGCCTCGACGTGCTCGGCAGTTGCCTTGAGCTGATCTATCAGGCCAGTCTCGAGCCGGCCGCCGCCACGCTGATGGCCGACTTGTCCGCGCTGCTCGGCGGCGCTGTCTACGCCGCGCGCACCCATGACCAGGCCGCCAGAGCAGCTCGGGCTGCCGCTGACGTCCTCGCCAGCGCCGCAAGCGGCGTCGTCGAAGCAGACCTTTACCGAGGCAACGTCCTCCCGCGCGCCATTACCGGCCTGTCCGCCACGGCGGGCGTGCGGCGCCAGACCCGCTTCGGCACCGGCGGGCACCAGTGGCACACGGAGAGCCTTGATGGTGCGGGCTCGCTACTGTGACCACGAGGTCGGCTCGCGATCCCAGCGGTGCTCGCGTAGCCTCGCCATCAGCGCGGGATCGAGTGGCCTGCCGTCGCTGACCGCGAGGTTCGCCCTGACGTGCTCAACGGTCCGCATGCCGGGGATCACGGTTGCGACCGCCGGATTGGCCAGGATGAACCGGAGCGCGAGGTCCGTAAGCGTCATGCCCTCTGGCACGAGCGCGCCGACGGCCGCCGCGCGCGGCACGCTCTGCGCCAGGTTCTCCGCGACAAAGTAAGAATTGCGCCAGTCGCCTTCCGGCCACTTCGAGCCGGCGGTCAGCGTGCCAGTCAGGGTGCCTTCGTCGAAGGGAACCCTGGCGATCACCGCGATGTCCCTGGCCTGGCAGGCTGGGAACAGCTCATCCTCAGGCGCCTGATCGAAGATGTTATAGATCACCTGCACTGCGTCGATGAGGCCGGTGTCCAGCGTCTTCAGCACGTTCCAGGGTTCCCACCTGTTGATGCTGATGCCGACGCCGCCGATCAGTCCTTGCTCTTTCAGGCTGGCGATCGGCCGCTGCCAGGCTTCGTCATCGGCCCAGGAATCCTCCCAGACGTGGAACTGCAGAAGGTCGATGGCAGGGACACCGAGGTTCGCCAGGCTCTGGTGCACGTACTCGATGACGTGGTCGGCCGGGTAGACGTCGCTGAGCCTGGATTGGCGGGTAGATGGCCAGTTGCGGTCCTTTGGTGGTATTTTCGTCGCGGTATAGAGCCGTCGGCCGGGATTGGCGGCGATCAGCTTGCCGAGCAACTCCTCGCTGTGCCCGCGCCCGTAGATCCATGCCGTGTCGAAAAAGTCGCACCCGAGGTCGGCCGCCTCCTGCAGGGCCGCGTTACCTGTTTCGTCATCAGCGCCGGTCCAGCCGCCCTCGCCTCCGGCGATTCCCCACATGCCGTAACCAACTTCGCTTACCTGCCAGCCGAGCCTGCCGAAACGTCGGTAACGCACTAGGTACCTCCGGTTCTCTCGTCGAGGTCACTGAGGTCGAGGTCACTGAGGTCGAGGTCACCGAGCAGCCTGGCCGCCTCGTCGTCGGGCATCTGCTCGATCAGCGTGAGCAGTTCGTCGTTGCCTGGCGCCTCCGCCAGAAGTTCGTCGATCTTGGCGGCGAGGAAGGCGACCGTTGGTGACCGGAAGAAATCGCCGATGCCGACCTCGACACCGAACCGCTCGCCGATCCTCGCCAGTAGCTGGGCAGCCCGCAGGCTGTTGCCGCCAAGGTCGAAGAAGTCGTCTGAGGTCCCTTCCGGCTCGCGGTGCAGCACCTCGGGAAAGATCTCGCCGGCGAGCACGCGCTCGGTCGCGGTGACCGGCGGGGTGCCTGACGCGGCGGTGCGGCTTGAGGTATCCGGCGGCGGCAGCCTGCGGTGGTCGACCTTGGCGCTCACGGTAAGCGGCAGCGAGTCGAGCACCACGAAGTAAGAGGGCACCATGTACGCGGGCAGCAGCCGGCCGAGATGATCACGCAGCCCGGCTGCGGTGATGTCCGCGCCTGGCCGCCTGGAGACGTAGCCGACCAGGTGGCGTTCACCTGCGTCGTCGGCCCACGGCAGCACGGCGAGCTGACCCACACCCGGATAGCTCGCGAGGGCGGCCTCGACGTCGCCGAGTTCGATCCGCAAGCCCCTGATCTTCACTTGCTGGTCGATCCGGCCAATGAACACCAGGCTGCCATCGCGCTGGCGGCGCACCTGATCCCCGGTCAGGTAGAGGCGGCCATCGGCAGTGCTGCCGAACGGATCAGGGATGATCTTCTTCTCGGTCAGCTCGGGGGAGTTGAGGTAGCCGCGCGCCAGGCCCTCGCCGCCGATCGCCAGCTCACCTGGAACCCCGTAAGGCACCGGCTCGAGCCTGCTGTCGAGCACGTGCGCCACGTGGTTCGCGATAGGCAGGCCGATCGGCGGTGAGCTGTCCCACGTTCCCTGGCACTCGTGCACGATCATCGTGACCGTGCACTCCGTCGGGCCGTAGCCGTTGAAGAACCGCCGCCCTGGATTCCACCGGTTCACTAGCTCACCAGGAAATGCCTCGCCGCCGACGAAGACGATTCGCAGTGCGGGGAACCGCTCTGGCTCGAGCAGCGCCATCACGGTCGGCGGCAGGTCGGTAACCGTAACGCCTGAGTCCTCGATCAGCGCCTGCAGCCGCGGGATCGACAGCCGCTCGGTGTCGGTGGCCAGGTAGAGCCGGGCGCCGGTGAGCAGGGCGTTGAAGTACTCTCCCACGGAAACGTCGAAGTTTGCCGAGGCGTAGCCGAGTACCCGGTCGGCAGGAGTGAGCTCGAACAGTTCCTGCGCGGCACGCACGAACCCGATGATCGAGTGGTGCTCGATCAGCACGCCCTTGGGCTGGCCTGTGGTACCTGAGGTGTAAAGGACGTAAGCCGCGTCCGTTGGCTTCAGTGCGACCGCCGGCGCGGTATCTGCCAGCTCGGACAGTTCGGCGGCGAGCGTGTCAACAGTCAGGAGCGGCCAGCCATCAGGAAGCTGGCCGGCGAGGTCGGCGTGGCAGAGCACGGCGACGGGGGCGGCATCGTCGAGTATCGCGGTCATGCGGCTTCTGGGGTAGCTCGGATCGAGCGGTACGTAGGCCGCCCCTGCCTTCAGCACGGCCATGATGCAGACGATCAGGTCATCTGTTCTGCGCAAGCACAAGGCCACTCGTTCGCCGGGGCCGGCTCCCGAGCGGGCCAGCAGCCTGGCGAGCCGGTTAGCCCGCCGATCGAGCTCGGCGTAGCTGAGTTCCTGGCCTGCGCTGACCACGGCGACCGAGTCTGGCGCGGCGCTGACCCGCGCGGCGAACTCGGCGGGAACCGTGGTCGCAGGCAGCTTGAGCGCCGGGCCGTTCCAGCGAGTGATCAGCTCGTCCCGCTCGGCCAGCGTCAGCATCCGGATTGCCGACACGCGAGCGCCAGGATCATCGAGCATCTGGGTCAGGATCTGCTCGTAGTGCGTCACGATCTGCTCGGCGGTCGCCGCCTCGAACAGGTCGGTGTTGTATTCAAGCTCGACGCCGAACGTGCCGTCCCGCGCCGTCCCCGCGCTGAGGCTCAGGTCGAACCGCGAGCCGCCGGGATGCGCGAACTCGAACTCGGCCCGCAGCCCGGGCAGGTGCACCTGGGCAGGCGGATCTGACGCGCTGAACGCGACCTGGAAGAGCGGTGAGCGTGACGGATCGCGGCGCGGCCGCAGCGCGTCGACGAGCAGAGCGAACGGCAGTTCGCCGTGGCTGACCGCCTCGGAGGTGGTCGCGCCTGTCCGGTCGATAAGCTCGCTGACGGCAGGATCGCCTGCCACGTCAATACGTAGTACGAGCATGTTCGCGAAGAACCCGATCAGCGGCTCGGCGGCCGGATGGTCCCGGCCTGAGGCTGGCGTGCCTAGCACCACGTCGTCCGTGCCGCAGTACCTGTGCAGCAACACGGCGAAAGCGGCCAGCCCGATCAGGAAAGGCGTTGCTCCCTCGCTGGCGGCCAGCTTGGCCACGGCCGTCGCCGTGCCAGGGCGAAGGTCGCGCCGTAGCACCGCCCCCGCATAGCTGACCTCGGGCGGTCTCGGCTTGTCCGCGGGCAGTTCGAGCACGGGAAGGCCAGCTAGCTGCGTGCGCCAGTAGTCAGTGAGCCTGGCTAGGTGCTCGCCCGTCAGCAAGCGGCGCTGCCAGCGGGCATAGTCGCGGTAGCTCGCGGTAAGCGGCACCAGCCCGTCGCGATCTGACCCCGTCCTCGCCAGGTAGGCCGCGGCCAGGTCAGCGGTGAACACGTCGAGCGACCAGCCATCGAACACCGCGTGGTGCACCACGAACGCCAGCAGGTGCTCCTGCGGGCCGAGCCGCACCAGCCTGGCCCGCCAGAGCGGCGCCCGCCGCAGGTCGAAGGGCAGGCCGCTGTCGGCCTCGATCAGTTCCCATGCGGCGGCTTCCCGTCCGGCCGGCTCCCCTGTCGTCTCGCTCAGCACCAGCCCGGCGCCGATGTCATCGCGCACTAGCTGCACCGGCCCGTCAGGCGAGTCGGCGAAGGCGGTGCGCAACGGCTCGTGCCTGACGACGACGTCGTCAAGCGCGTCGCGCAGCGCGGTCGCGTCGAGCGCGCCACGCAGGCGAACGATGACGGGCACGTTGTAGGTCGGAAGGCCAGGCGTTGACCGGTCGAGGAACCACAGGGTTTCCTGCGCGCGCGTCAGGGGCGCGTCGCCCGCGGCCTCGCCGGGCTCGAGCGCCGGTCGAGGCGCGGAGGCGACCGAGAGCAGCGGGGCGAGCTGTGCGATCGCGGGCGCCTGGAAGAGGAGCCTGAGCGGCAGGTCAAGGCCGAGTTCCGTGCGAATTCGGCTGATCAGCCTGGTGGCAAGCAGCGAATGGCCGCCGAGGTCGAAGAAGCTGTCGTTGATGCCGACCGAACCGACGCCGAGCACGTCAGCGAAGATCTCGGCGAGAAGCTGCTCACGCGGCGTGCGAGGCGGGCGCACGGTATCGGCCGTGGCCCAGGCGGGAACGGGCAGCGCACTCCGGTCGAGCTTGCCGTTAGCGGTGACGGGAACGTGGTCGATCGGCACGATCGCTGCGGGCACCAGGTAGCCGGGCAGCGTGGTGGCGACGGCTTGGCGCAGCGCGCCAGGGTCGGGGCTGGCGCCAGGCGCAGGTAGCACGTAGCCGACCAGCCGCCGGTCGCCTGGCCCGTGCTCAGCGACGGCGACGACGGCGCGGGCGACGCCAGGCTGCCGCGCGAGCGCCGCTTCGACCTCGCCGGGCTCGATCCTGAATCCGCGGATCTTGACCTGGTCATCGGCGCGGCCAAGGAAATCAAGCTGGCCGTCTGGCCGCCACCTGGCCAGGTCACCCGTACGGTACATGCGGGTCCCCGGTGCCCCGTAAGGGCAGGCGACGAACCGCTCGGCGGTCAGGGCTGGCCGGCGCAGGTAGCCGCGGGCCAGGCCGGCGCCGGCCAGGTAAAGCTCACCCGCGATGCCAGGCGGCAGCGGCTCGAGCCCGGGGCCGAGCACATAGGTCATGGTGCCAAGTACCGGCCGGCCGATCGGCGGGCGCCAGGCCCCATTCTCGGCGTCGTCAAGCGGATCGCTCAGCGTGGCGGCGATAGTCGATTCTGTCGGCCCGTAAGCGTTGATCATCGTCCGGCCGGGCGACCAGCGTGCGGCGAGTTCGGCCGAGCAGGTATCGGCGCCAACGAGCAGGCAGCCGAAGCCGTCGAGCCCGTCGGGCGGAACATCGCCGAGTACTGGCGGCGGTATCAGCGCATGGGTGATCGCGCCATCCCGAAGCGCGCGGGCCAGCGGCTCGCCAGCCAGCGGCCCTTCTGGGGGAACCACCAAGGCAGCGCCGGAGGCGAACGCCATGATCAGTTCGAGCACCGATGCGTCGAAGCTCGCCGAGGCTAGCTGCAGTACCCGGCTGCTCCCGGTCAGCGCCAGCCGCTCCGTAACCGCGCTGGCCAGGCTCGCGATGCCTTCGCTGGTTACCGCGACGCCCTTAGGCGTTCCCGTGGAGCCAGAGGTATAGATCACGTAGGCCGGATTGGCCGGGCTGGCCGCCAGGGGAACAACGGCCGGTCCTGACGGCGCCACCTTGCCGTCGAGCAGCCCGGTGGCCTCGCTGGCGTCAAGCGCGACCGTCCAGCCAGGAGCATCGGGCGGCAGCGCGGGCGCGATGGCCGTCGAGGTCAAGGTGCCGTCTGGCGCGGCGTCGGCGAGCATGAAGGCGATCCGCTCGGCCGGGTATCCCGGATCGACCGGCAGGTAAGCCGCCCCGCACTTGAGCACGGCAAGGATCGCGGTCACCAGGAGATCGCCGCGCGGCAGTGCGATCGCGACGATGTGCTCGGGGCCGGCGCCGCGCCTGGCCAGTTCCCTGGCCAGCCGGCTCGCCCGCGCGTCAAGTTCCGCGTACGACCAGCGATCAGGTCCGTGAACCAGCGCCGTCGCCGAAGGAGTACGCCCGGCCTGCTGCTCGAACAGCCTGGCCAGCGTCAGCGGTTCAGGGAAGTCGCCTGCTCCAGCGGACGCCGAAGCGTCATTGAACTCGCGAAGCACCAGGTCAGCTTCGGCCTCGTCAATCAGGCTGATCTGGCTCAGCGGCTGATCCTGATCGCCGGCGACCTTGGCAAGCAGCCAGGTGAGCCGTCTGGTCAGCGCATTGGCGGCGGCCGGGCTGAACAGGTCGGTGGCGTAGTTGACCGTGCCTTCTATCCCATCGGGCGAACCGTCAGGCGCACGCCGCTCGAGGAACGTGACCGTGAGGTCGAAAGGCGCGGTGACGGCGGGCACAGTGACCTCGGTCACGGTCAGTCCTGCCGTCTCCGTGATCTCGTCCAGGTCGTGGTCCCTGGTCGCGATCATGACCTGGAACAGCGGATTACGCGCCAGCGACCTGGCCGGATTCAGGGCCTCGACCAGCCGCTCGAACGGCAAGTCCTGGTGCGTGAACGCGCCGAGGTCGGTCTCCCGCACCCGTGCGAGCAGTTCGGCGAACGTCGGGTCCCCGGAGGTGTCGGTGCGCAGCACGAGCGTGTTCACGAAGAAGCCGACGAGGTGGTCGAGCGCCTCGTCGGCGCGACCTGCGACCGGGGTGCCTAGCGGGATGTCAGTCCCCGCGCCCAGCCTGGTCAGCAGCGCGGCGAGGGCTGCCTGGAGCACCATGAAGACGGTCGCGCGGCCGGCGCGTGCGACGTCAGCGAGCCTGGCGTGGAGCGCGGCGTCAAGCCGGAAGCCGACCTCCGCGCCAAGGTAGCTCGCCTCGGCTGACCGGGTACGGTCACCTGGCAGGTCGATGCGATCGGGCAGCCCGGCGAGTGCCCGCTTCCAGTAGCCGAGCTGGTCAGCGATCAGGCTGGCCGGGTCCGCCTGATCGCCGAGCAGCTCACGCTGCCAGGCGACGTAATCGGGATAGCCCACCTGAAGCGGCGGCCACGACGGTGCCTGGCCTTTTGACCGGGCCTGGTAGGCGGTGGCCAGGTCGGCGCGTAGCTGCCGCATGGACCAGCCGTCGGTCGCTATGTGATGGATGAGCAGCAGAAGGACATGCTCTCGCGGGCCGACGGCGAACTGCGTCGCCCGTGCGGGCTGCTCGCTTCGCAGGTCAAACTCATGCGACGCGGCGAGGACTAGCTCGCGCTCAAGCTCGCTCGGCGCCACGGCGACGAGCTTCAGCGGCAGTCGTGCCGAATCGGCGCTGGCGATGCTGGCCGCTGGCTGGCCGTCTATAAGCGGGAACGTCGTCCGCAGCGCGGCGTGGCGTGCGACCAGGGCGTCGAGTGCTTGCCGCAGTGCGTCGCTGTCGAGTTCCCCGTGCAGCCGCAGGGCGAGAGCGACGTTATAGGTGGAGTTCGGTCCTTCAAGCCGGTCGAGGAACTCAAGCCGCCGCTGTGCGCTGGACAGCGGGTACGTCTGGCCGGCCCCTGCCGGGCGGAGCGGAGGCCGGGGGCGGCCCCCGCCTTGTAGCTGGCCGCTGAGCTGCGCGATCGTGGGCGCGGTAAAGAGCGCGCGGATGGAAAGCTCGGTGCCGAGCATGGTGCGGACCCGGCCGATCAGGCGCGTGGCAAGCAGCGAGTCCCCGCCCAGGTCAAAGAAGCTGTCGTCGACGCCGACCGCCGCGGTGCCGAGTACCTCGGCGAATAGTTCGGCCAGAATCCGCTCGTGCGGCGTGCGCGGCTGGCGCGGTATCGCGGGCTGGCCGCGCCAGTCGGGTGCGGGGAGTGCGGTGCGGTCGAGCTTTCCGTTGGGGGTGAGGGGGAGTTTGTCGATGAGGGTGATGGTGGCGGGGATCATGTAGTCGGGGAGGGTGGCGGCGAGTGCGTGGCGTAGCGCGGCTGGGTCGGGTGCTTGTGCGGGTTCGGGGACGATGTAGCCGGCGAGGCGCTTGTCGCCTGGTCCGTGGTCGCGTGCGGTGACGGCGGCTCTGGCTATTCCGGGGAGGCGGGCGAGTGCTGTTTCGATTTCGGCTGGCTCGACGCGGTAGCCGCGGATTTTTACCTGGTTGTCGGCGCGGCCGAGGTATTCGAGTTGGCCGTGGTGCCAGCGGGCGAGGTCGCCGGTGCGGTACATGCGGTCGCCGGGGCTGCCGTGGGGGTCTGCGGTGAAGCGTTCGGCGGTGAGGGCGGCGCGGGCGAGGTAGCCGCGGGCGAGGCCGGCGCCGGCCAGGTAGAGTTCGCCTGTTGCTCCTGGCGGTACGGTCTTGAGTCCTGGGCCGAGCACGTAGGCGCGGGTGTTCCA
>Ga0335072_10011155_pt1 | contig 12883 bp, 9 predicted proteins | sample Lox_Sample_21_FD_206725 | JGI IMG/M metagenome (GOLD analysis project Ga0335072, IMG submission 206725) | Soil microbial communities from Loxahatchee National Wildlife Refuge, Florida, United States - Lox_Sample_2.1 | ecosystem: Environmental > Terrestrial > Soil > Wetlands | place: USA: Florida...
TCGACGGGCCGTCGGGACCCAACGCCGACTTCACCGACCTGCACGCGTGGACCGAGGTGTACATCCCGGGTGCCGGCTGGATCGGCCTGGACCCTACGTCGGGGCTGTTCGCCGGCGAAGGCCACATTCCGCTGGCGGCCACGCCGCATCCCGCGTCCGCCGCACCGATCACCGGCACTACCGAACCCTGCGGCACCGTGCTGGAGTTCTCCAACTCCGTCACCCGCGTCCACGAGGACCCCCGCGTCACGCTGCCCTATACCGAGGCGACGTGGCAGGGGATCTGTGCGGTCGGCGAGGACGTCGACCGGCGGTTGGCGGCCGGGGATGTCCGGCTGACCGTCGGCGGCGAGCCGACGTTCGTGTCGGTCGACAACCAGGTCGACGAGGAATGGACGACGGCCGCCGACGGCCCGCACAAGCGCCGCCTGGCAAATGACCTGGCCGCTCGGCTCAAGGCGCACTGGGCGCCGCAGGGCCTGATCCATCGCGGACAGGGCAGGTGGTATCCGGGAGAGCCGTTGCCGCGCTGGCAGATCGCGCTGCACTGGCGCACCGACGGCCAGCCACTGTGGAACAACGCCGCGCTGCTGGACGACCCCTGGGGAAGCGAGTCGACAGCTGCGCCGCTGGACCCGGAAGCGGCCCACAAGGTCTTGGCCGAGATCGCCGACGGCCTCGGACTGCCGATGTCGCAGGTGCGGCCGGCGTATGAGGACGCGCTGGGTCGGCTGGCGGCCAAAGTTCGCATGCCCGACGGGGATCCGGTGGAATCGAGCGACGATCTCGCCGACGACAGCGCGACCGGCCGTGCCGGTCTGCTGGGTCGCCTCGACGAGTCCGCCACCTCCCCGGTGGCGTTCGTGCTGCCGCTGCATCGCCGGGAAGACGACCGGGGCTGGGCGAGCGCCAATTGGCGGCTGCGCCGCGGCCGGATCGTGTTGGTCGAGGGCGACTCGCCCGCGGGTTTGCGGCTGCCGCTGGCCTCGATCAGCTGGCAGCCGCCCCGGATGTCGTTCGACCTCGACCCGATGACGGTGGGGCGGGCGCTGTCGGCGGAGCCGGATGCATTGCAGGCGGCCATCGAGGACCCCGACACCGCACCGACCACCGCCGTGGTCGCCGAAGTTCGCGACGGGTTGCTCAACATCTTCTTGCCGCCCACCGAGGCGCTCGAACATTTCGTCGACCTGACGGCCAGAATCGAGGTCGCGGCCGCCAAGGTCGACTGCCCGGTGGTGATCGAGGGCTACGGGCCCCCGCCGGACCCGCGGCTGACGTCGATGACGATCACTCCCGACCCCGGCGTGATCGAGGTCAACATCGCGCCGACCGCCAGCTTCGCCGAACAACGGCAGCAGCTGGAAACGCTCTACGAGCAGGCCAGGTTGGCGCGGCTTTCCACCGAGTCGTTCGACATCGACGGCACCCACGGCGGCACCGGCGGCGGCAACCACATCACGCTGGGCGGGCTGACCCCGGCCGACTCTCCGTTGCTGCGGCGGCCCGACCTGCTGGTCTCGCTGCTGACCTACTGGCAGCGGCACCCCGCGCTGTCCTACGTGTTCGCCGGCCGGTTCGTCGGCACCACGTCGCAGGCGCCTCGCGTCGACGAGGGCCGCGACGAGGCGCTCTACGAGCTTGAGATCGCCTTCGCCGAGATCGCGCGCCTCTCGGCCGGAGATTCCCCCAAGCCGTGGGTGACCGACCGGGCGCTGCGGCACCTGCTCGTCGACATCACCGGCAACACCCACCGCGCCGAGTTCTGTATCGACAAGCTCTACAGCCCGGACAGCGCGCGCGGCCGGCTCGGCCTGCTGGAGCTGCGCGGCTTCGAGATGCCACCGCACCTGTATATGGCGATGGTGCAGTCGCTGCTGGTGCGCTCGCTGGTGGCCTGGTTCTGGGACGAACCGCTGCGCGCGCCGCTGATCCGCCACGGCGCCAATTTGCATGGCCGATACTTGTTGCCGCACTTCCTGATTCAGGACATCGCCACCGTGACGGCCGATCTGCGCGAGCACGGCATCGCGTTTGAGACCAGCTGGCTGGACCCGTTCACCGAGTTCCGCTTCCCGCGCATCGGCACCGCCGTCTTCGACGGCGTCGAGATCGAACTGCGCGGCGCGATCGAACCGTGGAACACCCTCGGTGAGGAGGCCACCGCCACCGGCACTGCCCGCTACGTCGACTCGTCGGTGGAGCGCGTCCAGGTCCGCATCATCGGCGCCGACCGGCAGCGCTACGTCGTGACGTGCAACGGTTACCCGGTGCCGCTGCTCGCCACCGACAACCCCGACATCCAGGTGGGGGGCGTTCGGTTCAGGGCCTGGCAACCGCCCAGCGCGCTGCACCCGAGCATCACGATCGATGCTCCGCTTCGGTTCGAGCTCATCGACCTCGCCACCGAAACCTCCCGCGGCGGCTGCACGTATCACGTCGCCCACCCCGGTGGGCGCGCCTACGACGACCCGCCCGTCAACGCCGTCGAGGCCGAATCGCGGCGCAGCCGGCGCTTCGAGGCCACCGGCTTCACGCCGGGCAAGGCCGACATGTCGGGCCTGCGGGAAAAACAGGCCAGGATATCCACCGACATCGGCGCGCCGGGCATCCTCGACCTTCGGCGCGTGCGTACCGTGCTGCGGTAATGGCTTCCATAGAACTGGGGGCAGAAACGGTGCTGGGCACCAGCGACTCGTCGGCAGGATCTGGCGGATCTGAGCACGGCTCCGACGTCGACCGGCTGCTGGCCGGCTACCGTTCCGCGCGCGCCCAGCAAGCCCTGTTCGATCTGCGTGACGGCCCCCGAATCGGCTACGACGAATTCGTCGACGAAGCCGGCAACGTGCGCCCCGCGTGGACCGAGCTGGCCGCTGCGGTCGGCGAGCGGGGACGAGCGGGTCTGGACCGGCTGCGCTCGGTGGTCAACGGCCTGATCGACAACGACGGCATCACCTACACCGGGATCGGCGCCGGGCGCGACGCCGCCGCGGGTGGTCATGGCGCGGAGCCTGGTCCGTGGTGCCTGGACCCGCTGCCACTGCTGCTCTCGGTTGCCGACTGGGAGGTGCTGGAGGCAGGGCTCGTGCAGCGGTCACGCCTGCTCGACGCCGTGCTCGCCGACCTGTACGGACCCCGGCGCGCGCTCACGTCCGGCGTGCTGCCACCGGAATTGCTGTTCGCCCATCCCGGCTACCTGCGTGTCGCCAATGGAATCGAAATCCCCGGGCATCATCAGCTTTTCATGCACGCCTGTGACGTCAGCCGACTGGCGGACGGCGGCTTTCAGGTCAACGCGGACTGGACGCAGGCGCCGTCGGGTGCCGGCTATGCGCTGGCCGACCGGCGTGTCATCGCGCACGCGAACCCCGATCTGTACGAGAGGGTCGGGCCGCGCCCGACGACACCGTTCGCGCAGGCACTGCGGCTCGCGTTGATCGACGCGGCGCCCGATGGCGCCCAGGACCCGTCGGTTGTGGTGCTCAGCCCGGGCATCTACTCCGAAACCGCTTTCGACCAAGCGTATCTCGCGACCCTGCTGGGTTTCCCGCTGGTGGAGAGCGCGGATCTGGTGGTGCGCGACGGCACGGTCTGGATGCGCTCGCTGGGCACGCTGAAACGCGTCGATGTGGTGTTTCGCCGGGTGGACGCCGACTACGCCGATCCGCTGGACCTGCGCGCCGACTCCAGGCTTGGCGTGGTCGGGCTGGTCGAGGCCCAACGCCGCGGGACGGTGACCGTGGTCAACACGCTCGGCAGCGGCATCCTGGAAAGTGCTGGGCTGCTTCGCTTTTTGCCCGAGCTGTCCCAATGTCTGCTCGACGAGACCCCACTACTGGATACCGCGCCCGTGTACTGGGCCGGTATCGACAGCGAACGCTCGCACCTGCTGGCGAACCTCTCGTCGCTGCTGATCAAGTCCACCGTTGGCGGGGAAGTCGTTGTCGGGCCAACGCTTTCGTCAGCGGAGCGAGACGAGCTCGCCGCGCGCATCACGGCGATGCCGCAGCAGTGGATTGGTCAGGAGCTGCCGCAATTCTCGTCCGCACCCACCGACTATGCCGGCGTGTTGTCCTCGGCCGGCACCGGCCTGCGGTTGTTCACGGTCGCCCAGCGCAGCGGTTATGCTCCGATGATCGGCGGGCTGGGATACATCGTGGCATCCGGTGCGGCCGCATATACGCTGAATACCGTTGCGGCCAAGGATGTCTGGGTTCTTCCGGCTGAGCGTGCCCGGGCCGAGGCGGTGGGTCTGCCGACGGTGGTGCCGGTGAAGACCGGCGCGGGCACGCTCGGGATCAGCTCGCCGCGTGTGCTGTCCGATCTGTTCTGGATGGGTCGCTACGGCGAACGTGCCGAGAATATGGCCCGGTTGCTGATCGTCGCCCGCGAGCGCTACCACGAATTCCGCCACCGGCAGAACGCGGAGGAAAGTGAGTGCGTGCCGGTGCTTTTGGCGGCGCTGGTGCGAATCACCGGGACCGACATCACGGTGGCCGGCGACCGTGCCGAGATGATCGCCGTCGCACCCTCGACGTTGTGGTCGCTGACGGTGGACCGGGACCGGCCGGGATCCCTTGTGCAGTCGGTGGATGGGCTGGCGCTGGCCGCGCGGGCGGTGCGCGACCAGTTGTCGCGCGACACCTGGATGGTACTGGCCGGTGTCGAGCGCGCGATGGTGCACCGGGCCGACCCGCCGGACTCGCTCGCCGAGGGCGACGCGCTGCTGGCCTCGGTTCAGGCGCAGACGCTGGCGGGGATGTTGACGTTGTCCGGGGTGGCCGCCGAGTCGATGGTGCGTGACGTCGGCTGGACGATGATGGACATCGGCAAGCGCATCGAACGCGGCCTGTGGCTGACCGCGTTGCTGCGGGACACCCTCACCACGGTCCGCACCGCCGACGCCGAGCAAACCATCATCGAGTCAACGCTTTTGGCGTCCGAATCGTCGGTCATCTACCGACGCCGGACGGTCGGCAAGGTGAGCGTTGCGGCCCTGGCTGAACTGATGCTGTTCGACGCGACGAACCCGCGGTCGCTGGTGTATCAACTGGAGCGGCTTCGCGAGGACCTGAGCGAGCTGCCCGGCTCGTCGGGCTCGTCACGGCCGGAGAGGGCGATCGCCGAGATCAGCACGCGGTTGCGCCGCTCGCACCCCGACGAGTTGGAGGAGGTCGTCGACGAGCGCCGCGACGAACTGGCCGACCTGCTGACGGCGGTACACGCCGGGTTGCGCGACCTGGCCGAGGTCATCAGCGCGACGCAGCTGTCGCTGCCCGGCGACATGCAGCCGCTGTGGGGACCCGACGAGCGACGGGTGATGCCGTGACGCTCAGCGGTGGTTCTGGGCAAAGAACTGCCAGATGGTGTCTGTGGCGTTGAGCGCGGTCGACGGCGCGGGCAGGCCCACCAGCTGTTGCAGCATGGGTTTGGGTACGCCGCCCGGCCATTGATGGCCCGCCCCGGCCACCGAAATCAGTTCCACCGTATGGCCGTTCGGGCATCCGGCGACCTGCGTTGTCACGTCACCCGCGGTAGTCGAGTTGGTTGCCCCGCACCCGTCGATAGATCGCCAGGTGGCGTTGACCGACTCCACCGACGGGCCGTCGACGCGCGGATTCCCGTTGGCCGCGAACGCTTTTCCGGGCCCGCCGTTGTAGGGGACCCTGTCGTCCGCGGTGCCGTGGATCTGTAGGACCGACGTCGGCCGCGCGCCCGAACAGTCCGTCAGCAGTGTGCCGGCCACCGGCGCGATCGCGGCGAAGGCGTCGGTCTGGCAGCCCAGCCGAAGCGCCATCATCGCCCCGTTGGACATGCCGGTGGCATACACCCGGCCCGCATCGATCTGCATCTGTTGCTCGATGTCGGACACCATGGCGGTGATGAACCCGACGTCGTCGAGGTTGGTGCGCGCCGGCTCACCGCAGCACGACCCGGCGTTCCAGGCGCGGCCCTGCCCGTCGGGGTAGGCCACCAGAAAATGTCCACCGTCGGCCTCGGCGTCCCAGTTGTAGTCGCGTTCGGCCTGTTCGCCGGTGCCAAAGCCGCCGTGCATCATCACCACCAGCGGCGCCGGTCCGTTCAGGCCCTGCGGCCGGTAGAGGTGAAAGGTCCTGCTGGCACCCCCGACCTCGATCGTCTGAGTCGATTCCCCGACCGGAATGCCCCGGGCGTCGGGCGTGCCCAACGCATGACCGCCACCCACACACCCTCCGGCGAAGACCACCAGGACGCCGGCGAGAAACACCCCACACACCCGAACCCATCGAGACCCCATGGCCCCATCGTGGCAGCCGCGTCGACATTTGACAAGTTACTTGTCAATTGCGCGGCGAGTGGCACACTCATGGCCATGCGACGCGTTGCCGATGCCCAGTGGGAACCCACCGTTCCGGCCCTCATGCAGTTGGTGGCCGCGTCCGGGGCCCCGCACCTGAGGGCGGCGTTCGCGACGGCCGGACTCGACGGGATCCGGCCCGCGCAATCGGCCGTGCTGGTGCCTCTGGCCGCCGGGGCGCTGCACGCCTCGGATCTGGCCGATCTCTTCCGGGTGAGTCGGCAGGCGGTGGCCCAGGCCGTCGCGGCGCTGGAACGCTATGAGTACGTGACTCGGGTTGTCGATCCTGCGGATGCGCGCGCGCGGCTCATTGAGCTGACCCCGCGCGGCCGCCAGGCGCTGCGCGTAATGCGCTCCCACGCACTCGATTTGGAAAAACGGTGGCAGAAGACCCTCGGGCAAGCTCGGCTGGCGGAACTGCGCACGATATTGCAGATGTTGCTCGAAGCGGAATCCGGCCGATTAGGGTGATGCCATGGAAGAAAGGCTCGCGCTCATCAACCGCCGTTTGGGCATGCTCGAAGAACAGGTCCGGGTGTTGTCCGAGGCGCTCGGCGTTCCGTGTCCGGCGTTCACCAGCGACGTAGGCTCCCTGGCATCGGCACAACAGGGCGGCGTGCCCGCCGAGGTTGTCTCTCTTGCGCGTTCCGGCAATGCGATCGCCGCGATCAAGCTGTTGCGCGAGATCACCGGCGCCGACCTACGAGAGGCCAAGGCGATCGTCGACTCGCTGCGCTGAGCGCCAATACCGTTCCACAGCACTATGATTCGCGAAGGAATTCGTTTATCCGCTCTTTGAATGCACCGTCGAAGCGACGGTAGGTGCTGCGCAACGTGTGCCCCGGCCAGCGGTCGGGAGTCAGCTCGTCGGGCAGCATCGGGTCGAGCTGGAGATGCCGGACGACGGCGATTGACAGCGCGAATTCCGAGCGGATGCTTTCGGTGGAGTCGTCGCGGATGTCCCGCTTCAGTTCGACGTCCATCGCCTGGGTGAGCACCCTGGCATCGGCCATCCACTCATCGAGTGAGAACAACGATGGCATCTTGTCGGCGGTGATGTCCGTGGCGGCGCTGTGGAAATGCGTGCACTGCCTATCGAGAATGGCTCGTGATGCTGGAAGCCGCTGCGGGTCAAGGTTATCCGGCCGGATCCACACGCCCTCCCGTAGTTCGGCCAGATGCAGTGCCATCGCTGCTTTCCTGAGCTCCAGGCGGTCGGCCGCCGGCCGACGATCCAGCGAGACGATCGCCAGTTCCCACGTCCCGTCCCACTGGTGCGCTTCGTCGATCCGGGAGGCCTCGTCGACTCGCTCACGGCGTTCCAGCAAATGCCCGGCCAGTTCGTAGCTGCCCTCGGCCGCGGTCAGTTCGCCGCTCGAGACCATCCGCCACAGGCAGGTGCGGGCCGCGCCGTCGCTGATGCCGAACAGCGAGGCCATCGCGACAAGTGCGCTCACCGAAAGGCGCGCCTGGTCGGCGCCCAACAGCGCAGAGGCGAGCACCGAACGCGCGCTGAGCGGCCGGTTGCCGATCAGGTCGCCCACGCGGGACTTTGGTGCTGCCGCCATCCGGCTATTTTCACTGATCAGCCCGCATTCCGCATATCACCTAATCCTTGACGCGTGACGATATTAATGTGATACTAGCGCGCATGAGTTCCCCAACGAAGTCGTTGGTGGCCGATGACGTCGAAATCGTTCGGCGCATCCTTGCCCATATAGACGCCGGTACGACGGATGAGGGCGAGGCGTGGCGTGAGCCCGTCGCAAACTATCTCGACCCGGGCAGGTTCGCCCGGGAGCTCAGTTTGCTGCGCACGATGCCGAGTGTGTTCGTTCCGTCCGCGACCATCCCGAACCCTGGGGACCACGTCGAGCGGACCGCCTTCGGGGTGCCGTTGTTCGCGGTGCGCGGCCCCGATCGACAGGCCCGAGTGTTTCGCAACGCGTGCAGGCATCGCGGCTTCGCGCTTGTCGAGGGGACCGGGTGCTCGCATGCGTTCGTGTGCCGCTACCACGGCTGGACGTATCGTCTGGACGGGTCGCTGGCCCATGTGCCGCACGCCGACGCGTTCCCCGATCTGGACACCTCGGCGCGCGGTCTGGTCGAAGTCCCGAGCCGCGAAGTCGACGGGCTCATCGTCATCGGACCCTTGGACCGTTCGGAAGACGCGGACTCCGATTTCGGGTGGCTGGCAGACGGGACCCCCTGGCGTGACAAGCTTGTACCCGCCCAACGGCTGGTCAACGTGGAATCCACGCTGCGAGCGATGAATTGGAAGGTGCTCGCCGAACAATTCCTGGAGGGCTATCACATCCGTTCGACGCACCGAGAAACCTTCTTTCCGGTGCAGTACGACGACCTCAACGTGGTCGAGACATTTGGCCCCAACAGCCGTATCACCTTCCCGTACCGCAATATTGAGCGACTTCGCGACCGGCCAGAGAGTACCTGGACGATCGGTGCTCGGGTGACATTCCTGTATCAGTTATTTCCCAACATCATGTTGGCGACGTTCCCCAACGTGGTGTCCATGGTCGCGATCGATCCGGTCGACGTTGGGCACAGCACGATCACGATCTATTCGATGGCGCGGCCCCACGTTGTCGATCGCGACCCGCCCGAAGAGCCCAACCTGGTGGGCGCCGGTAGTTTCATCGAGCGCGGACTGGTGGAGGACAACGAGATGTCGGAGGGCGTGCAACGCGGATTGCACTCCGGGGCAAATGCATTCGTGGAGTTCGGACGGCACGAGAGCGCGGCCGGGCACTTCCACTCCAACGTCGACGACCGGCTGGCCCGGATGGGCGATCGCTGATCTCAGGAGTCGAACGGAGCCATCCGCACGGCCAGTGGCAAGCCGCACCGGACGAGCAGCCTGAACCGCCCCCCGGGTACCGCCGCCGCCTCGGCCCGCATCATCTCAGCGAGTTCCCGTTTGAAATCGCCTCGCGGGTAACGGCTTAAGATCTCTTGCATGTTGGCGGGAGCGACGTCCCACGCGCGCAGTCCGGCGCCATCGACCATCGCTCCCCATTGCAGGTAGCAGCCGATCGGGCCATCCTTCTCGACCGTGACTCCCGGTGTTGTGTGCACACAGATGCCGTCGGCGAGCAACTCCGCACGTTCCTCGACGACGTCCGCGGCGCTGGCACAGGACAGCAACCGATCGACGCTGCCCAACGTGAAGTCGCGGTTGTCCGTTGGTGGGACGATGCCGTGATCGTGCAGCAGGGCTCCGCAGTAGAAGAGCTCCTCGTCCATCGTGTTGCCGTCGAGGGTCGCCAGCGCCCACCCGAACAGCCAGGTGCGGTAGGAGTGTCCCTCGAGGGACGGCGGCAATTCCGCGCAGGCCGCTTCGGCCTCGCGGGCGAACTTTGAATCGGGTATTCGGAACGTGTCCAAGTCGACACGCGCCGCCGCGTCGGGAATCCGGCCCAGCGTGAGCCTGACCCTGCCGACGGCGTTCTCCCACTGGCCGATCGCGATCGCCGCGACGAGGCGGCGCCGCTCAGCGCGCGACAATCGGCCGCCGGTGCGCCGGGCCCACGCCAGACCGCCCAGCCGCTGCGGATCGGGCGCAGTCAGGCTCACCCCGGAAAGTCTTCCAGCTGGCCCAGCCCCTGACCAGTGGCGAATCACCGAATCCGGCTACCGCTAAGGGGTTTTGAGGAATACGTCGTTGAGGGTGACGGTGCGGAGGTTGCGAGACCGGATGATGTCGACGAGTTCCGGATAGACGTGGGTGACCGGCGTGTGATTGAGGTGGCCGATGATGATCTCCTGCGGAGTGAAGTACTGGTCGGCCATCTTCACGATGTATTCCTCGGTGATCACCGTGGAGTCCGACAGCGAGCCCGACCACAAGGTCGTGACTTTGTAACCAAGGTCCGCGGCCACCGCATCGACTGCGGCATTGTGTTTTGCATAGGGCGGCCGGAAGTACGGCTTGGCGCCGACTCCGTAGGTCTTCTTCAGGAAGTCGTCGTTGCGGGTGAGCTGTTGGGCGATATCGCTTTTCGTCAGCGTGGTCAGGTCCGGGTGCGACCAGGTGTGGTTGCCGAGCTGGATCTGTCCGGAGTCGACCAACGGTCGCAGTAACGCCTTGTTCTCGGTCCACGAGTCGTAGGTGCCGTTGACGAAATACGTCAGCCGCATCCCGGTGTCTTTGGCGAGCTGTGTGTAGGCGCGCACCACCTCGCTGCTGACCCCGTCATCGAGGGTCAGCGCAAGCAGATCACCTTCGCCCGGGATCTTCATGAGTGCGCCCCCACCGGGCAGCGCGATGCGCGCACTAGGCGAGGGCGGCGGCAGCAAGGCAGCCGGTGCGGTGGGGCCAGAGGTTGCGGGCAAGCCGCCCGTCGTCTGGGCGAAGGTCTGCGGCTGCGGGTCGACCACCAGCCGGGCCGCGCCGACGACCGCCACCGTGGCGGCGGCGAGCGATCCGAGGAAACGACGGCGATTCAGCTCCGTCATCGCGATGTCGTCAAACAGGCCGGCGGACTGAACCCGAATCCGCGTCGGTTGTTTGCGGTGCGCCCCCCGGTCACGCGAGCGCCCGCGAGGGGTGCCCGTGCTGCCAAAGTCCGCGTCCACAGCAGCGAACCGTACCAGTAGCAGCGGCGATATGTCGGATTGGCCTCGGGGGGTTAGCTAACGATTTGGTGCAAAATGCCCGCCGACGACCGCAGAGACGGACTCGCTGGGGCCCTACGGTAGGTAGCTCTCAGTGCGGCGCCCCGCCGTGGCGCTGGGGCAACTCCACGGGCTCGACGTTCGGGGTGCCCAGCGTGGAGGCCAGCCACGGCAGCGATGCTCCGAACGCCTGCGCGGCAAAGGGCCAGTCATGCCTGCCCGGCTGGGTGACCACGGCGCAGTTGATGCCGTTGGCCGTCGCGGTGTTGCACAGCGAGTAGGCGGCGGCGTCCTGACCTTCCGGGTTGGCGACCGGGTCCGGAGTCTCGGGAGCTTTAGCGCCCGCCGGGCCGGCCGCTTGGGCGAGGTTGTGCGAACCGCTGGGCGCCGGCACGTCGAACCAGCCCGATACTCCGGCGTAGCGACCGTGGCGATTCATGACGGTGATCGGGTCGTAGGCAGCCCAGGCGGCTTGGTTGCCGCCGAACAGCCTGGCGATGGTTTGGTCCTTGGGGCCGACGTTGGGGCGTATGTCGCCGGCGACGTCGACGAACGCGCTGAAGATCTCCGGATGCATGACGGCCAGGTCAACGGCGCAGGTACCGCCCATCGACCAGCCGGCGACGCCCCAATTGGCGCGGTCGGCGCTCACCCCGAAGTTGCTCACCATGAACGGCACGACATCTTTGGTCAGGTGGTCGGCAGCGTTGCCGCGACTGCCGTTGACACACTCGGTGTCGTTGTCGAACGAGCCGGTGGCATCGACAAACACCAAGGCGGGGGCGTAGCCCTGGTGGTGGGCCGCGAAATTGTCGATGGTGTCGAACGCGCCGCCGGCGCGCAGCCAGTCGGCGGGGGTGTTGTACGCCGAACTGATCATCATCACGGTCGGCAGCTTCGGCGGCGGGTTGGTGGCGAACCAGGCCGGCGGTAAATAGACCAGCTCGGGGCGGTGCGGAAAGTGCGGTGCGTCGGCGTTGATGGTCACCGGCACCACCACGCCCTTCGCCGGCTTGGTTCCCTTGATCTGCATCGCGCTGACCTTCAGGCGATCGATCTGGTCGGGCAGCGGGCCCGACGTGAGCTGATTCCAGGCGCCGCCCACCGTCGGGAAGTAGCCGACCCACAGGTTCAGCGCCAGCGCCGCGCACAGCCCGCACAGCGGCACAGCCAGCACCGACAGCCCACGCCGCCACCAGCGGGCGCCGGTCCAGCCCAGGACGAGAACGGCGGCGGCAAGTCCCCCCATCGCTATCCACAGCCACAACGACGCCGGGGCCGGGTCTCCGGCCAGCCCGAGGGAGGCGATGTAGCGATACGCCAGCACCGTCACCGCGGCCGCGACGACCAGCGCGGCCGGGGAGGCCCACCTGCGCCAACGCCGCCTGCGCAATCCGATCGCGCCGACCGCCACGAGCACCGTGAGCGCCTGTACCGACGCCGGCAGCCAGCCACGCAGCAGCGACAGTTGTTCAAAGGGACCCAACAGTGATGACTTTCGTAGAGCGCGAGACGCGGTGAGCTGAAATAACTATCCCACATCAGTGTGGTCGGCCTCGTTTTCGAACGCCGGCCTGCCGTGCCCGCTCCCGGTCAGAAGGGTGGTGAGTCTTCGTCGATCAGCTGGTCACGGTGTCCCTGAACACATGAAAGGAAGCCCGCACGGTGGCTTCTGAGTGGCCTCCGGCGGCGGCACACCGGGGGCCCTCCCAAACGCTGGGGGCAACGTTCCCATGGCCCCAGACGACGCCGTACCAAGTGTGACAACGAGTCGTGTCTCAGTGAACCTCCGGCCCCGGGCATCCGCGACCGGTCTGCGGGTGCAGCCCGCCCGTTTGATCCCCTGGGCAACACTGATAGGGGCCGGATGCGCCGGGCGGCACTGGCCCGTCTTCTGCCATGAGGCCCGGT
>Ga0335072_10011159_pt1 | contig 12881 bp, 12 predicted proteins | sample Lox_Sample_21_FD_206725 | JGI IMG/M metagenome (GOLD analysis project Ga0335072, IMG submission 206725) | Soil microbial communities from Loxahatchee National Wildlife Refuge, Florida, United States - Lox_Sample_2.1 | ecosystem: Environmental > Terrestrial > Soil > Wetlands | place: USA...
GTTCATCGGTGATTGAAATGGAGCCCCCATGACGGCAAGCAACAGGCGGCTTCTGACTTTTTTGGAGCCCGATTCCGGAAAGGCTGAGCGGCGATCCGCTGATCGGCAACCGGTAGATAATTTCTCCGCATACCGCTGGAACGGCTCCCGGTTGACTCAAGCCCCGGTGAAAGACATCAGCTCAACCGGAATCTACATTCTTACGGAAGAACGCTGGCAACCCGATACAGTGCTTTCTCTAACGTTGCAGAGGCCAGGCTTGCTTGAAATGAATCCTGAGCACCGGATAGAGGTACAGGCCAAAGTTGTGTGGTGCGGGGAAGATGGCGTGGGTCTCTCGTTTGTGTTGGAAGATGACACTGCATCCCGCCAATGGGTGAGTCTAAGAGAGGACCTGATCGAGCAAGCAAAACCGGAAGACATGCTGAGCCTGGTCCGGTTGGTCGAAGCCGTTGCATTCTTGAGCCGGATCTGTCCAGGGGAAGCCGAGAAAGTTCGACAGTTGCTGCACGGTAGACTGAGTAAGCACGAGCTAGCGAACGCGGTTGCAATCGCGCTCAAGGCTGAGAATCTGCTGGCAGGCAAACCTGATAGCGAAAGGCAGCACGCTCGCCCAGATCTGGTGATCCGCATTCTTGAAGACGGATCGTGTACCGACGAAGATTGGCTGAGGGATTTCTGGGGCGGACTCCTGGCAACATCCTGCGCTGTCGATGCAAAAGACGGATCAAGCCTGATCTTTGTTGAGTCGTTCTCCAAACTCACGACTATTCTCTGCAGAATCAGGTCCGACCTTCGCGAGGCCGCTGTCGCGCAGGAACAAAGAAGCTCCTGACTAGCCCGAAGCCTTAGGGTTCACGACTGCAACGCCCACAACTCTTTCATGCAGTCATGCTCACCGACCCGGCAAAGCGACACAGGAAGTCCGCAGTGTCCCTCCCTAGCGCCGGCCCTGAATCACGCGCTGATTGGCATTCCCACTCTTAGGCAGCTTCTTGGCTGCACGGCGCGCGGCGATCTCGTGCATTTCTTTTCCCATGCTCGAATTGTTGATCGCCACCTGCATGATCAGGTTGATGACGTTGCCGGTGATCCAGTAAAGCGCCAGGCCCGAGGCGAAATGCCATAACGTGAAGCCCATGATGACCGGCATCATGATGGCCATCATGCGTCGCTGCATCGGATCCATGCCCGGGGACGGCGTGATGAACTGGACGAAGAACATCGTGGCGATGATCAGCAGGGGGAGGATGTGAAGCGGGTCGGGCATGGAGAGATCGTGCAGCCAGAACCAGTGCGCCTGGCGCAATTCGACGGCATTCAGCAGCACGCGGTAGTAGGCGAAGAAAAGCGGCATCTGCAAAATGAGAGGCAGACAGCCGCCGTACATATTTACGCCTTCCTCCTTGTAGAGCTGCACCATCTCCGCGTTCATCTCAGCCTTCTTGGGGTCGTTCATCTTCAGGTGCGCGTATTTCTTTTTGAGCGCGTCGACCTTCGGCTGGATGCGCATCATCTTCAGTGACGATTTCATGGTCCAGATGCGGGTAGGCAGGAGAACCAGGTTGAAGATCACGGTGACGATGATGATGGCCCAGCCCCAATTGTTGATTCCCGGGCCCATCATGTTGCGAAGGGCGCGCAGAGCAACGTAAAGAGGCTTGGCAATGATCCCCCACCATCCATACTGGATCAGCGAAGCAAGCGATTCGCCGGTGGCGCGGCCGTCGGGTCCGATGCCATGGACGGAGTTGAGAATGTCGGTTTCCTTGGGACCGGCATAAAGCCGAAGCTCGGTATCGCCGCTCTGGTCGCCCACGGCGAGCCCGATCACGTCGGCAGGCTTCTTCTGGCTATTGGGATCGCTGAGATCGCTGGGCAGCTCGATGGTGTGATGGAACGTGACCATCGTTGCGCGTTGCGGCGAACCGGGAAGGAATGCTGCGGCAAAATAGAGGTCCATCAACGCCGCATAATCGTAAGGCTGATCGTTGGTGGCGTCGCCGCTCACTCTCTTAGAGGCTTGTGAATCCTGTTTGCCGTCAATGGACCACGCGATCTGGGAAACGGTTGGAATGGAGAACGTGGTGCGTTTGCCGGCGGCGGCGAGGAACTCTTCCATATCGCCGAGTCCGGCAGGCCAGGCCACGAGTGCGCGCACCGGAACGCCGTTGCGCCTCACTTCAACGTGAACGCCGATTACATACGACGTATTGAAACTGAACGTTTTGACGACATCGAGCCCGTTCGCAGCGTAGTGAAAGGTGACGGAATTAGGCGCCAGCAGAGTGCCCGTCGTCGAAGCCTGATACAGCGCGGAGTTCAGCTGCGTGGTCAGCTCGTTGTCGTAGGTGAAGAGCGAGAGGGGGAAACCGAATCGCGACGCGGCCTGCTGTTGCACGATGTCCAGCGGAGCGCCGTTGGAATCGGTGAAATTCTTCAGGATCCAATGCTGGACCTGCGCGCCTTTGTTCGTAAAGGTGATCCGGAACTTCTCGTTCTCGAAGGTCGTCGCAGTTTCTGATGCCGCAGCCACCGATGCAACGGGTGTCGAGGCCGCAATGCTGGCTGCATTCGACCCGGCGCCATTCTCTGCAGGCAGTGGCGATGCCTGCTGCGCGTTCTGTTGTTGCGTCTGCTTGTTCTGCTGCGCCGGGGGGTTCGGCTCCGGCTTCCTGAAGTACTGGTAAACCATCAGCACGGCGAGTGCGAGAAAAGTGAAGAGAATGAGGCTGCGAAAATCGCCGCCCTGGCCGCTACCGCCGGGCCCCTGCGACTCGAGGTTGGGATTACGAATTTCGGGCAAGTGTTATGTCCTGTCGTTGAGGAGCGGTTCGCCGTTCCAGGATCCCCAAGGAGCACCTTTGCCCTTTGGGGTGGTTGTGGGCCACCACTCTACCTATGGTAACGGTTCGTGCGGCAAATGAGTGCCAGCCGTGTTCTTTGAGCGCATCGGCGGAACCGGATCCAGTCCTCCCCGGCTCAAGGGATGGCAACGCAGCAGACGCCAGATCGCAAGTCCTGTACCGCGCAGGGGTCCATGGGTTGCAATGGCGACGGAAGCGTACTCCGAACATGTCGGAACGAAGCGGCATCCACCCCCCTGGCCCAGCGCATGCACTGCCGGCGAAAGCCAGCGGCGATAGAACTCGAGCATGGCGAGGAGAATACGCGTCATGACGGGACCCCTGCCCCGGCAGATCGTGGAGGTTCACCCTGGTTGGCACGAGTGCGCTCGGCATTGGCCTGCTGAAGAATACGTACAATTTCCGCTTCCAGTTTCGAGAATTCCAGGGTGAGCACAGAACGCTGGGGGTGCAAGACCAGGTCGCATCCCGCCGGCAACTGATCAACGTGCCTCCGCAACGCCTCGCGCATCCTGCGCTTGATGCGATTACGCTCGTGCGCCTTGCCCAGGACCTTGCCTACGCTGAGACCTACGCGTGGCGCAGCCAACTCCTGCTGAGGTGCGAGGAACCAGCTCATAAATGGGGAGCGGCGCTTTTTCCCTTCGGCATAGACACGTTGGAAGTCCGCGTGCTTACGCAGGCGCGACCCGGCGAGAGATTCGCGGGGCATTGACACGGCGGACTGCGGCCGCGGCTTTGGCATTGCGCTCATGGCAGAACAGAAAGGATTTCGGCCAGAATCATCTGACTTGCTCCGGCCGAACATAAGCGGCGGGGAAGACTTAGTCGCGATAGCCGGCGCTGACGGAGACACGCTTCCGGCCGGTGGCGCGGCGGCGGCTGAGCACAGCTGCACCCGATTTGGTCTTCATGCGTGAGCGGAAGCCATGCGTCTTTGAGCGATGGCGCCGGTTGGGTTGAAATGTGCGCTTGGGCATAAAAATGCGCTCCTGTTTCTCTTCTAAAATCTTGGCCTAGTCGGCAAGTATTAAGTATATCGAAGGTTGGCGTTTGAATCCAGTTGGGCTCCAATGGCGCGGCAAACGGCCTGTCGGCGGAGGCTGACTCGGGTCGACCGAGGAGAATTGGCTGGACTCGCTGACCAGAATCGGCATCCAAGTTTGAAATGCTCGACAAGGCAAATTCTGGAGCGATTTTTTGGGTTGGAGTGAGCAACATCTCACGCATGCGTGATGTGTTTCACCGTGCTTGGTGCAACACGAAGGTCGTTCCGAAAAGTTGTGTGAAAGAGGCATTGCAACACACCCCAAATGTGCTACCATCGGGACCGTTCAAGAAAGTTTCCGAGCGTCCCACGGAGTGAGTTTCAAACCGTGCCTCGCAGTCTTTTTGCCGAGGCAACTCAACGGCCAACAGGCAGTTTTTGAGTAGCGACATTGGGTGAGAGGTTGCTCATCCAGGGCGCGAGCCATTGCCTTAACCGCACGGTTGGACCCACACGGCAGTAGACAGGTGGCGCCGGCAAGGATTCGCTCGATGGCATTCGCAATTTCGCCGGCTTCGGCTCTCAATCCATGGCTGCAGATTCTCGCAGCGCTCGAGAAGAAGGTGATCCGCCAGTCCTTCGAGACCTGGCTGAAGCCGACTCGTTTCAGCCACGCCAGTGGCCGCATCCTTTTTGTGCGCGTCCCTTCCAAGGAGTTTCAGCACATCGGTGACAAGTACAGCGACCTGATCCAGGAAGCCATCGATTCGCAGGCATTGGAGTTCGACGACGTCCAGTTCGTCACCGCCGAAGAAGATCCGACGGCTCCCCCGTCGCGCAAGGATGGCGGATTCGGTCCGCTGCCGGCACATTCGCCGAGCGCCCCCACTTCGCGTTCGCCGGAACAGACGCGGTTCGACTGGTCGACGGCCGCACAGCTCAATCCGCGGTACACCTTCGATGCGTTCGTCATCGGGAATGGCAATCAGTTTGCTCGCGCTGCGTCGCTGGCCGTCGCCGAGCGGCCCTCTCGCGCATACAATCCGCTCTTCCTTTACGGCGGTGTGGGAATGGGCAAGACGCACCTGATGCATGCCATCGGCCACGAGGTGAAACGGCGCCAGCCGTCGTCGAGCATCTGCTACGTTTCGGCGGAGAAGTTCACCAACGAGATGATCACCTCGCTGCGCAACGATCGGATGACCAGCTTCCGCGATCGCTTCCGTACCGTGGACGTGCTGCTGATCGACGACATCCAGTTCATCGCGCAGAAGGAGCGGACGCAAGAGGAGTTCTTCCATACGTTCAATGCCCTGCACGAGAGCATGAAGCAGATCGTGATCGCGTCGGACCGTCCGCCCAAGGAACTGGCCGAGATTGAGGACCGGCTGCGTTCGCGCTTTGAGTGGGGACTGATCGCCGACATTCAGCCGCCGGATCTGGAGACGAAGGTTGCCATCCTGCAGAAGAAGGCCGAGAGCGAGCAGGTTCAGTTGCCGACCGACGTAGCTTTGTTCATCGCCTCGAATGTCCGCACCAACGTGCGCGAGCTTGAAGGCGCGATGACGCGGCTCATCGCATGGTGCAACCTGAACCACACTGAAATCACACTGGCCACGACGCAGCAGTGCCTGAAGCAGTTCATCGACATGCAGGTGCGCAAGATCACGATCGAGTCGATCCAGCGCGCCGTGGCCGAGCAGTTCGGCATGAAGGTGAGCGACCTGAAGCAGAAGAACAACTCCCGCAATGTGGTCGTTCCGCGGCAGATCGCAATGTACCTGGCCAAGCAGATGACGGAAGCCAGCCTGCCGGAAATCGGCCGGCAGTTCGGCAACAAGCACCACACCACGGTAATGCACTCGATCGCTAAGATCGACGAGCAACGACGCACCGACAAGGATCTGCACCGCACGCTGAACAAGCTGCAGGAGCTGCTGAACGGGTAACCTAGTTGTCAGTGATCAGGGGCCGGTGACCAGAAGGCCGCGCGACGCGCGGCCTTTCTGCGTGCAGTGGAATACTGTTCGCTGCAGAGACAGGAAGCAAGCCCGTTAGATCGCGGAATTCCGGCTAACCTGGAAACTGCGTCACGCTCAGCACATTTCCGTCGGGATCCTTGAACCACGCGATGCGCGCACCGCTGGGCGATTTCCAGATGGCGCGCGGATCGCCGTCGTTCACGCCCTTGTAGCGCTGGAACTCAACGCCTGCCGAAGTAAGCCGGTCAACCGTTCCTTCGATGTCCGCCACGTGCCATCCCAGAACGGTGAATTGCTGCGGCGTCAGTTCGTGGACCGTTGTCACGCGCAGCATGGTTCCACTGGCATCGAAGACCAATGCGAAGGGCTGCTCATCGGAGACTAATCGCAGGCCGAGCCGGCCTTCGTAGAAGGCTCGGGCCTTTGCCGGGTCGGTGGTAGAAGAGAAAGCGATAACGGGGCTTTCGCCGAGAATGGAATCGGGCATGCTAGATGAACCTCCGTCGCATTTTTTCTCGGAGGGGTTCGGCTGGCAAGTGAATTTTCCGCAACGTATCGCGCAGCCGAGTCACCGGGACATCAGGTCGACAAACATCTTCTGAAAACGCGGCAAATCAAGATCGAGTTGCGCGTGCACCAAGCGAACACCGGTTTGAGGCTTCAGGGCCTCGGTCCAGGTGAGCGTGTCGCCGTAGCTCGGGCCGTGGCTCAGGTCGATGTCCATATACAGCACTTTTTCTTTTGTGATGATCGTTGGATCGAGCCATGCGCACGCAGCCAATTCGTCCCACAGGTAGTAGCGGTTCTGGCTCCATGCGGCAACGTACTTTGCCGTCGGCGACTGCGACCTGGAGATGTCCTCGAGCATTTTCTGAGTAAACGGCGCTTTGATCGACACATCCACCGTCGTCACGTCGATACGCGGCCATGGGGCACGAAGGACAATGTGGGTGGCTTCGGGATCGAACCAGAAGTTGAATTCGTGGCGCGGGCTGGTGGCGAACTCGGGATCGTCAGTCTGCGGATTGAGGCTGCCTCCCATGAGGACAATGCCCTTTGTAAGCGAGGCGAATTCGGGGTCGATCGAAATCGCGAGCGCAATATTTGTCAGCGGGCCCGCAGCATAAATCGTCACGTCGTGCGGATGGGCTCGGACCTGGCGAACGAGAAAGTGTGCAGCGTCTTCATCGATGGGCTTCAGGGCCGGCATCCCTTCGGGCAGCGTCGGAACTTCGTAAGGCCCGTGGGCGTCGAGCTTGTCGGGGGTGAAAGGAGTGACGGCGCCGTTTTTCTCCACCAACGTCATCGGGCCCTGTCCCCATGCACCGAGCCACGTCACCTTGCCGTCAAGCGCGGATGCGATTTGCGTGTCCAATTGTGTCCGCACAAGCGGGAAAACTGCGCCTTTTGCGACCGGGATGTTGGCGTGCCCGGTGAGTTCGAGCATGCGCAGGGTGTGCAGTGTCTCTTCGTCTCTCCACGCGTTGCCGGTCACCATGGTGATGCCGAGGACTTCCACCTGTGGCGATTGCAGCAGCGTGAGCATCGCCATCTGATTCGAACCCCCAGGGCCCGAGCCGTCCTGGTCGATGAGTACGAACCGCTTCTGCGCGGGACAGACCAGGGCCGCAGACACCAGCAACAGAACCGTAAGGATCTTCATTGAGGCCATTGTTGCATAGCGCTGCTGCAACACTGTTCACTGGGAACTGTCCACAGTCGACTGTTTTCAGCGCCGGCCGAATGCACGCGGCCGCGTGGGCGCTGCTACGGGCAGATGCGTTTTTCCTTCGGGATACACGACCAGGAAACGATCCGGCCCTTCGCCCGAACTCGCTGTCTCTACACCCTTCAAATCCTTGAATGCGAGGTGCAGCAAGCGGCGCTCGCGACTGTTCTGTGGCGGAAATGCGTAAGGCACGCCGGACTTGCGCACCTTCTCCGCTGCCACTTCGGCCGACATGCGCAGTTCCTGCGCGCGGAGTGCCTTGAAATTGCCGGCATCGAAACTGATCAGGTCGTGCTCTCGCGGATCGAGCCGCAGCATCTGTGCCGCGATCGTCTCCAGAGCCCGCAGGAGCTCGCCGTTGTGCTGCGTGAGCATGTGTATATCCTGACCGCCCAGCTCCACGTAGATCAACCGCGCCTCAAGACCCTCGGGGTCGCGCGCGCCGTCACCGGCGGTAATGCGATATTTCAACCGCATCCCACCGAGCTTGTTGAGGGAAGCAAGAAAACTGGCAATCTTCTGTGCAGCCTGCTGCAGGTCGTCAATGGGCATAACGGAACAGTATCGCAGAGTGGGCCGGGGTCGCGCTCCAGGAAAACAGGCGGTCAAAGGTTTCAGCCGCAGACATTCTCAATTCTCGCGCACCATGGGCGTCAGGTACTCCGGGCCGACGGGATCAGTAACGGTCTCGGCAACGATGCGGTCGATTTCGGACATGGCGCGCTCGTCCAGGCGCCAGCCCATCACGCCCGCGGCCGCATCCAGCTGGTCGGGACGTTTGGCTCCCCACAAAGCGACAGAAGCACCGGGACGGTCGAGAACCCAGCGCACCGCCAGTTGCGCTAGGGATTTTCCATATCGTTCGCGCGCCAACCTGGTCAACTGCTCGGCCGCAGTGACGTACTGCGTGAAGCGCGGCTCCTGGAATTTGGGATCGACGGAGCGGATATCTCCGCCCTCAAACGTCATTTCGCGATGCATGCGGCCGCCCAACAGGCTTCGGCACAATGAACTGTAGGTCAGAACCGCAACGCCATTGGCCGCGCACCAGGGCAGGACCTCACGGTCAATCTCGCGCTCAAAGATGTTGTACGGCGGCTGGTCGGATGCGAGAGGCGTCACGCGCTGGAATTCCTCCATCTGCGCGACGCTGAAATTGCTGACGCCGAGGGCGCGGACTTTGCCTTCGCGTAGGAATCCGGCCAGCAAGCCGGCGACTTCGGCTACGGGCACACGCGTGTCGGGCCAATGCACCTGGTAGAGGTCGATGCAATCGGTTCCGAGGCGGCGCAGGCTGTCTTCGATCTCGCGGCGCAGCCGTGCCGGTGTCGAATTAGCAAAAACTCCCTTCTCATTCCATTCCAGACCAGCCTTGGTAGCGATATAGAAGGCGTCGCGACGGCCATAGGCCCGGATCGCTTTGCATAGAATTTCCTCGGCGCGACCCTTTCCGTAGATAGGAGCCGTGTCGATCAGGTTAATGCCGCGTTCGATCGCGCTCAAACACGTGGCGATGGCATCCTCTTCGGCAACAGCTCCCCACTCGCTGCCTCCAATGGCCCAAGTCCCAAGACCCACCCTGGACACCTCAGCCCCAGCAATCGTCGTTCTCTCCATGCAGAAACATCTTAAGCGAGGTTCGCACCAGGGAGGGTAGGATTTGCGAAATTTTGACATACGCAAAGCTCAGGTGAAATTAAGGTTCTGCCGGTAAGCTGCTATCTGTGAGGAATGAGTCAACATCTGAAACCGGCCGGTTGCGAAGTCGCTGCCGATCGCTTGCGATTGGTTTCACCGGGCTCCTGTTCCTGAGCCACGGAATGGGGGCGCAGAATACCGTTCAGATCGCGCCGCAGGACGCCGCGACAGCGCAGCCAGTGACGATCTCCCTGGATGAAGCGTTGAAACGGGCAGAGGCCAACGAGCCGGCATTTGCGTCGGCGATGGCGGACGCCAGAGTTGCTCGTCTGGACAGATCCATTGCGCGAGCCGGACTACTGCCCAGCGTCACGTATCACAACCAGGCGCTCTATACGCAGCCCAACGGACTTTCGAACCAGGCGGGGCAAGGAGTGGGAGCGCAGCCCTCGCCGATTTTCATCGCCAACAATGCGGTGCGCGAATATGCCAGCCAGGGCGTAGTGAATGATGAGATTGGGCTGGGCCAGATTTCGGCCGTGCGCCGCGCCGATGCCGCTGACGCAAGGGCAAGCGCGGAGCTTGAAATCGCGCGTCGCGGACTGGCGTCTACAGTCACCGGCCTCTACTACGGCCTGGCGGCATCCAATCGCAAGCTGCAGATAGCGCAGGACGCAGCGAAAGAGGCGGCGGACTTCACGAAACTGACGGGTCAGCGCGAACAGGCCCGCGAGGCCGCCCATGCCGATACAGTGAAGGCACAGCTCGAGGAGCAGGGGCGCGATCGAGAGCTTTCCGATGCGAAGCTGAACGCCGACAAGGCGCGGTTGGATCTGGCTGTTCTGCTATTCCCCGACCCACGCACACCTTACACCATCAGCGTGCCGGAGACACCCGCGGCTCTCGCCTCGCGCGACGAGGTCAATCAGCTTGCCGCGAAGAACAATGTGGAATTGAAGAGTGCGTTTGCAGCCCTCAACGTGAGCAACGCCGATGTGCTTGCGGCGCGATCTGCTTATTTTCCAAGCCTTGGACTCAATTACACGTACGGCATCGACGCGCCGCAGTTTGCCACCAATGGTCCGGTGGGTGCGGATGGCACGAGGGTAAAAAATCTGGGATATTCCGCAATGGTGACCCTCGACATTCCGGTATGGGACTGGCTTGCGACCGAGCACAAGGTGAAGCAGAGCGAGATCAGGCGAGATGCCGCGAAAGTTGCGCTTACGGCAACGCAGCGGCGGTTGATTGCACAGCTCGACGAAGCATACGCCGAGGCCGAAGCTTCGCGCAATCAATTGGCTTCGCTCGACGCGAGCGTGAGCACAGCGGCGGAGAGCCTGCGACTCACCAAGCTTCGCTACACGGCAGGTGAAACCACGGTGCTCGAGGTGGTTGATGCGCAATCAGCGTTCATTACTGCAGAAAACGCGCGGGAAGATGGCCGCGTGCGCTATGAGGCGGCGCTTGCCGAATTGCGAACTTTGACGGGAACGATGTGAACCGATGAACGAGACTGCTTTGGGTATTCGCAATCATCACAGGTGGAATGAGGTTTCTGCGCGGAGACGAGCGCTTGCCGGAATTGCCGCGGTGCTGCTTCCCTTCTTCGTGTTTGCGGGCTGCAAGAAGGAAGAGACACCGACGCCCGAGGTCACCGTCGAGGCGGAGCATCCGGAGCAAGGCGCAATCTCGGAGCACATCACCGCTGACGCAGTCCTGACCCCGCTTGCGCAGGCGGCAATCCAACCGAAGATCACTGCCCCGGTGAAGAAGTTCTATGTACAGCGCGGCGCAAAGGTGAAAGAGGGTGAGTTGCTCGCGGTCCTCGAAAACGCTGACCTCGCGGCCGCCGCACAGGACAACCAGGGTTCATACGAAGCCGCGCAGGCTGCCTACGCAACGGCAATCAAGGCGCAGGTTCCAGAAGACATGCAGAAGGCCGAGCTGGATTACGCGCAGGCCAAGGCAAACCTTGATTTGAACTCCAGCATTGTGAAAAGCCGCAAACAGCTTTTTGCTGAAGGGGCGATCCCGGGACGAGACCTTGACACGGCTCAGGCTGGGCTGGTGCAGGCACAGGCTGCTTATGACACGGCCGCCAAGCACCTCGAGTCGATGCAGAAGGTAAATCAAGAGGCCGAGTTGAAGACCGCGCAGGGGCAGCTCACCTCAGCCGAAGGCAAGTACAAAGGAGCCGCAGCGCAGGTTGGTTACTCCGAGATTCGCAGCCCGATCAACGGTGTTGTCACAGATCGCCCGCTGTTTGCCGGCGAAACCGCGGCTGCCGGCACTGCACTAATCACCGTTATGGATACGTCGTCCCTGATCGCGAAGGCCCACATTGCACAAAGTCAGGCGCAGCAGATGAAGCTTGGCGATGAAGCGACTGTATCTGTTCAGGGAGTCGCGGATCCGGTGCCGGCCAAAGTCGCTTTGATCAGTCCTGCACTCGACCCCGGCAGCACAACTCTTGAAATCTGGCTGAAGGTCAACAACAAAAAGGGCGAGTTGAAAGTGGGCACTCCGGTAAAGATTTCAATCACCGGGCATACCGTGGCGAATGCGCTGAAAGTCCCGGCCGCGGCGATCCTAACTGGCGAAGACGGATCCAAATTCGTGATGGTGGCAGGCGCGGATGGCGCGGCGCACAAGAAGGCCGTTCAGCCTGGCATCCAGGATGGCGAGGATGTGCAGATCATGAGCGGTCTGACAACCAGCGACATGGTGATCACCACAGGTTCGTACGGACTGGATGAAGGCACGAAGGTAAAGGTTGGTAAGCCGGGCGGGGACGACGACAAACCTGGAGCAGACAAGGGAGGCGACAAGGATTGATGTCGACCGCCAGTCACGCCCCGGTTCATCGCGAAGAATCATTTTGGCTTACTCACTTCACGCGCCCCATTTTTTTCTTCGCCATCGTCCTCACGGCTGCAGGCATTTATGCCGCACTGCAGGTGCCCGTCTCCGTCTTTCCGGAGACAAATTTTCCGCGCGTGGTGATCGGCGTGGACAACGGCGTGATGCCCGTCGAGCAGATGGAGGTCACGATTACGCGACCCATCGAGGACGCCATCAATTCAGTACCGGGCCTGGCAACCGTGCGTTCGACGACCAGCCGCGGGTCGGCGGAGGTAAGCCTCTTCTTCGATTGGAACCAGGACATGTACCGCGAGCTGCAGCTGACCGAGGCAGCTTTGGCCAAAGTGGCATTGCCGCCGACGGCACACATCACCACCAACCGGCTTACTTTTGCAACGTTTCCGATCCTGGGCTACAGCCTCACTTCCGATGCGGTTCCTCAAACCCGGCTGTGGGAACTCGCCACCTACGATCTTAAGCCGCCACTCAATCGAGTCGCGGGTGTCAGTACGGTGGTGGTGCAGGGTGGGCAGGTGCCGGAATTCCACGTGACTCCGGATCTCGCCTTGATGGCGGCGAACGGCGTCACCATCACGGATCTCGTGAATGCGATCCAGGCTTCGAATATCGTGGATTCACCCGGTCTCTACGAAGCCAATCATCAGCTGATTCTTGGATTAGTCGGCGCACAGGTGCACGACGTGGATGGAATCCGGCAACTGGTCATCAAAACGACTTCTACGGGCGCGCCGGTTCGCGTAGCCGACGTAGCCGCGGTCGCGCCTTCCACGTTGCCTGTCTACACGACTGTC
>Ga0335072_10011160_pt1 | contig 12880 bp, 15 predicted proteins | sample Lox_Sample_21_FD_206725 | JGI IMG/M metagenome (GOLD analysis project Ga0335072, IMG submission 206725) | Soil microbial communities from Loxahatchee National Wildlife Refuge, Florida, United States - Lox_Sample_2.1 | ecosystem: Environmental > Terrestrial > Soil > Wetlands | place: USA...
TGGTGAACCGGCGGTTTTCCGCATACGGCACTTGCGCACCAGTGTTGCCCTTGACCGTGCGGCTGGTCAGCCGGTCGATAAAGGGCAAATGCGATTGTCCTGCGTACAGCGCTGTCGAGATTCCGGTGTAGCCTTCTGCAAGCGCAGGGTACCGGAGCCGCACTTGCACAAACCGGGTTTCCACCTGGTTTCGCCACATCCAGGGACGGGGTGCGTGCCAGCCGAGGCGTCGGTGGACGCTTCCCTCTCCCGGGCTGTTTGCCCCTTTACCCGCCGGCCGCCGACCGCATCGGGGGGAGCAGCGCCGCGGCATAGGCCGCCGGGTTCTCGATCAGCGCGCGTGCGGTCGCCAGGTCGGCGTCCGTTCCCACTGCCGCAGGGCAGGCGCCGCGGATCGCCAGCATCCGGCTCGGGGTCAGCGGCGCGCGTGCATTACGTTCCGCATCGATCGCGCCCTGCATGAGCTGCTGCCCTTCGGCCAGGGCGGTAAGCTGCTGCCGCAACGCGGCCTCGCCCAGGCTGGTGCAGACCTGCGGCAGCACGCCCAATCCCTGAAGCGGCCAACCGCGCGGCGCCAGCACGCGGCTCCAGGTCACAAACAATTCGCCGCCATCCGGCAGCGGCGCAATCGTCTGCACCAGCCCTTTGCCGAGCGTCGTGCTGCCCACCGCGACGGCGCGTCCGCGATCCGTCAGCGCAGCGGTCATGATTTCCGCCGCACTCGCGGTGCGGCCGTCGACCACCAGCACCACCGGCACATTGCGGGCCAGTTCCTCGCCTGGCTGGGAGCGCCATTCATGGCTTGCATCCGGATCGCGTCCCGCCGTGTAGGCAACCACACCCGCCGGCAGCAGTTCATTTGCCGCTTCCACCGCCTCGTCCAACAGGCCGCCGCGGTTGCCGCGCAGATCGATGATGACGCCGGCCGGCGGGGTCGGCACCGCCATCCCCTCCTGCAACGCGTTTGCGAGATGTTCGGCCGTGCTGTGATCGAAGCCGGTCACCCGGATCAGCAGCACATCGGCAACGCGCAAGGGAAACACTGTCTCCGGCGGTACCATGGCGCGTTCCAGTTCGGCCGACCGTGTTCTGCCATGTTCGCGCCAAGTAACATGCAGCGTTGTACCATCCGGCCCGGCGAGCAAGGACGCGACGGCGGCGGCGCTGTGGCCGTGCATCGCCATGCCATCAACGGTCAGGATCGAATCGCCCGGATGCAGCCCCGCCATTGATGCCGGGCCATCCGCGATCACCGATTGCACCAGCACGCTTGGGCCGCGCTGTGCCAGGGTGACACCCAGGCCGGCCGTCCCAATGCGGGCGGCGCGCTCGATGGCCGTTTCTCGCGGCGGCACATAGCGTGAGTACGGATCCAAATGGTTGAACAATTCATCGAAGAAACTTTGGATGATGGCCTGCGTGCCGGCCTTGCGCACCGCGTCAGATACGTCCGCCGCGGTTTCGGAAAGCCGTACCGCCGCGGCCGCCCAGTCTGCCGGCCTATCGCCCTTCGGTGTTGCTTCCTCCGCCACGACGCGCTGACCCGCCAACAGAACGAGTTTGTCGCCAATCCGCGTCGCCAACAGATCAGGATCCAGCGCCGTCAGCCCGCGCAGTCCCCACACGGTCAGCACCGGCACCGGCACGGGTTCCAGGATGCGCGGTTCCATGAACGCGAGCGCCACGGAATAGACATCGCCAACCAGTGCGGGATCGAATCCAGGATTCGCAATGGGCTGCGCGTGCACCGGCACGATCAGAAGCAGAATCAGGAGGACGGCGAGGCGGGTCACCTGCGGCGGGACCGTTTCCCTGGCTGTTGCGAGTCCGGCACTATGTGGAACACGAGACCGCCGGTGACGGGACTGGCTTCCGCCAGCCGCACCTCTACCTCCTGCGCGAGCCGGTATGCCCGGCGCGTGCGGCGGCCCGTCAACGTCTGCTCCCGGGTATCATGTTGCCAATAGTCATCCGGCAAAGTGGCGATCGGCACGATGCCGCTCGCGCCACTTTCTGTAACAGTGACGAACAATGCGAATCGCGTCACGCCCGAAATTCGACCTGTGAAATGCGTGCCGGTTTTATCTGCCATGTATGCAGCGAGGTAACGGTCCAGCGCATCCCGTTCCGCCAACTGTGCCCGTCGTTCAGTGGCGGTGATATGCTCCGCCGTTGCTTCGAACGCCGCCGCCTCCTCCGGTTCCAGTCCGCCTTCGCCCAGGCGGAGGCCTCGGATCAGCGCACGGTGCACCAGCAGGTCGGCATAGCGGCGGATGGGGCTGGTGAAATGCACATAGCGCGGCAGAGCCAACCCGAAATGGCCGATATTGTCAGGGCTGTACGCGGCCTGCGATTGCGAGCGCAGCATCACCTCGTTCACCACCCGCTCCTCCGGCGTGCCGGCGACGCGGCGCAGCACGCGGTCCAGGTCGCGCGGGTGGATGACATTGCCGGGCGGCAGCGTGATGCCAAGCGTATGAAGAAAATCGCGCAGGGATTGCAGCTTCTCATCTGACGGCGGCGCGTGCACGCGATACATGCAGGTCCCCCGTAGCTTTTCCAGTTCCTCCGCGGCGGCGACGTTAGCGAGGATCATGAATTCCTCGATCAACCGGTGGCTATCGAGCCGCGGCCGCGGCGTAATGCTGACGACCTTGCCGCCCGGATCCAGCACCACCTGCCGTTCCGGCAGATCGAGATCGAGCGTGCCGCGCGCGGTGCGCGCTTCCAGCAAGGCACGATAAGCCGCGTACAGGGAGAGGATCGGGAGCCCGGCTGGGTGGAGGGCATCATGGCTCCCTCTCCCCTTGTGGGCGAGGTTTGGGGCGGGGGGACCAACCGACAAGCCAGCGCGGTTCGTCCCCGCTTCCCGCCCCTCCCTCACAAGGGGGGAGGGAGCATCATTCTGTCCGCCCCAACCTCCATCATGCATCGCCTGAACTTGCGTGTACGTTAGCCGCGCCGCGCTTCTCATCAGACCACGCCCAAAACAGTGCGCCAGCTTGCGGCCGCCGGCGTCTATGCGCAGTTCGATGAACAAACAGCCGCGATCCTCGCCGGGACGTAGGCTGCACCAGCCATTGGACAAAGGCTCCGGCAGCATCGGCACCACGCGGTCGGGGAAATACACGCTGTTGCCGCGCAGCCGTGCCGTGCGGTCCAGTGCTGAACCCGAACGCACGTAGTGCGCCACATCGGCAATCGCCACGATCAGGCGAAAGCCGCCGGGAGACAGCGAATCATCGGCCTCGGCAAACACCGCGTCATCGAAATCGCGGGCGTCCTCGCCATCGATCGTCACCAGCGGCAGGTCGCGCAAATCCGTCCGACCGCCGAGCGCCGTGGCTCGGGCGCGTTCCGCTTCCGCCAATGCATCGTCCGGGAACTCATTTGGGATATCATGCGTGTGGATGACGATCAGGCTGACCGAGCGTGCGTCGCCCATGTTGCCCAACCGCTCGATCACCCGCGCAGGCTTCAGCCCGAAGCGATGGTGATGAGGCAGCGGCTCCGCCAGCACGATCTCGCCGGGTTCTGCGCCCGCATCCTGACCGGCCGGGACGATCCATTCCGCCTTGGCACGGCGATCCGTGGGCACAATCCTGTTCTCGTGTTCGCCCCGGCGGAACACGCCCAGAATACGGCTGGGCGCCTCGCCGAGCCGGCGCATGGTGCGTCCTTCAAATCGCCCGCCCCCGACCGGCTTCAGCCGCGCCAGCACGCGCTCACCCGGCGCGAGCGCAGGACGCCCCGGCGGTTCCGGACGCATGAAGATCTGCGGCGGCGGCCCGTTCGCCGCATCCCAACTGGCCGGACGGGCCACCGCATCGCCGTCCGGGTCGGTGCCGGTGATCAGCACCACGGTCGTTTCGGGCAGACCGTCGCGGTCGCGGCGCGGACGCCGCCCCCCCTCGTCGTGCCACGGGCGCCGCCCGCCCTCCGTCTCATTGCGAGAAGCGGAGCGACGAAGCAATCCCGATCGGGCTTTGCCGCGCTTCATCTGCGGGTAGAGGCGCTGCTCATCGCGCGCGAGATTGCGGTGCAGCGACTCAACTGGCAATCCGGCGTTGGCGGTCAGGGGAAGAAGGCACGCTGTAACGGCCCGATCGCCTCACCCTCGCCGCTTTAGGGCAAGGTCCCGACGCCGCCTCCCAAGCCGAAGCGCAGGAAGCCGCTACATCACCGCAGCGACACCGCAGCGTCCGGCGTAACGTTCTAGAACGCCGAACGGTAGAGACGATGCTGGCCGCGCGCAAGCTGGTGGATCCCGATGAGCACCGGGCGCAATTTCGACGAGGTGCTGCGGCTGCTGGACTCCTGCCAGCTCACCGCAAAGCACAATGTCGCCACGCCGGTGAACTGGAAGCCTGGCGAGGATGTGATCATCCCGCCCGCCATCTCCGATGACGCGGCAACGCAGAAGTTTCCCAACGGCTGGAAGACCGTGAAGCCATATCTTCGCGTCGCCGCACAGCCGCCCGATTGAACGTTCGCCCTCCCCCGTCATGACGAGGCCCCGAAGCGGCCGAAGCAATCTCAACCAACGAGGGGGGCATGACGATTCGCAGCCGCTTCTATCCGCAAATATCTCGTATGTCTGTTGGGTCGGAAAGAATTTCCAACATAGCGCGGCCGGTGGCCGCAACCCGATCGCAGAGGCGGGGACCAGGCGAGCATGGTTCTTACAAGTTTGACGGAGCCGCTGTAGCGAACGGACTCCTTGCTGCACACTGCGCTGTCGCAACACGGTTTGGCATCAATCGCCCGGCTGGTCAGCCAGAGGGTCACGGGGCAAATGCCGGCCGCCGGCGTCAGCAGCTATTGTTCCGGCTGTTATCGAAGGGGGATCGGATACAAACATGCAGCGGGACGCCGCCCGTTATTCGGGATCGACCAGCGATTTTGGCGGGCACGGCTGCGGGCGATCGTGGCCGATGAGGAGGCGATGGCCACCACAACTGCGGACAACAAATGGTTTACCCTGGCGGTGGTGGCCGCGGCGATGAACGAAGCGCTGGACGCGCCGCGCCGCGCCCCGCCTATCCTGCATTGAACGAAGACGCCCGTGCCATACGCATTGCGGCGCGGGCGATGGAACATGAAGCGTAACGCGCGCCACGCCGGTTACCGGCGGTCAGGAATCGTAGGCGACCAGTGCCTCGCACGGCACATCCAGCCGCGACCGCCCGTTCAGGAACGTCAGTTCGATCAGGGCCGCAGCAGCGGGCACCACCGCCCCTACCTGGCGCAACAACGCAATGCCGGCGGACATGGTCCCACCGGTGGCCAGCAGGTCGTCCACGATCACGACGCGCTGGCCAGGCTCGATGGCGTCGGCCTGTATTTCCAGGCGGTCGGTGCCGTATTCCAATTGGTAGGACAGGCCCACCGTCTCGCCCGGCAACTTGCCGCGCTTGCGCAGCATGATGAAGCCGCACCCCAGCTTCAGCGCGAGCGGCGCGGCGATCAGGAATCCGCGGCTTTCCAGTCCGGCGAGCAAATCCGGCTGATAGGCACGCACCGCCTTGGCCATGCGGCCCATCGCCACCTGCCAGGCATCGGCATCCCGCAACAGGGTCGAAATGTCGTAGAACAGGATGCCGGGCTTGGGGAAATCGGGGATGCCGCGGATGTGGTCCTTGAGGTCCATGGGCAGATGGCTTTGCGTGAGATGGTATTCGCCGATGTATCGCGGCGACCCTCACGCGGCAAGAAATGCCGTTTGGCCAAGCGGGTTCCTGCGCGTCAGCCCGCCGATGCCCCGACATTGGTCTGTCGCGACGCCTGGCGATGCCGGCTCACGCCTGCACGAACTCGCCCGATTTGCCGCCGGTCTTGTGCACCAGTCGGATCGCCTCGATCCGCATGCCCCGGTCTGCGGACTTGCACATGTCGTACACGGTGAGCGCAGCGATCGAGACCGCGGTCAGCGCTTCCATTTCCACGCCGGTCTGGCCGGTGGTGCGGACCGTGGCAGCGATCTCGACCGCGCCGTCACCGGCTACCAGGTCCAGCGTGACGGCGCTGATCGACAGCGGATGGCAGAGCGGGATCAGCTCCGCGGTGCGTTTGGCCGCCATGATGCCGGCGATGCGTGCCACGCCCAGCACGTCGCCTTTTTTTGCGGTGCCTGCGCGGATCATCGCGGCGGTTGCGGGCTGCATCGTGACGCGCGCACGGGCCGTCGCGGTGCGATCGGTGACCGGTTTGGCGGAGACGTCCACCATGGCGGCGTTTCCGGCGGGGTCAAAATGGGTGAAGGAGTTCATGCGAGGCTCACGGTTCGCGGGATTTGTTTCGCCCTCGCTCGGCTCGGGGGGTTCGCTTTTACCGTCACCGGCTTCCGGGGATTCGTTTCACCCTCATCCCGCGATCCGCTTCGCGGCTCGATCTTCCGCTTCACGGGACAGGGGTGTTAGAAGCGTGCGGGTTGCTGCCGTCACGTCGGGCTGGCGCATCAGGCTTTCGCCCACCAGATAGCAGCACGCGCCGGCGGCCGATAGGCGTTGGATGTCGTCGTGGGTGCGGATGCCGCTTTCGGCGACCAGGAACCGGTCCGCCGGGACCAGCGGCGCCAAATGTTCGGTGACCGTCAGGTCCGTTTCCAGCGTCTTCAGATTGCGGTTGTTGATCCCGATCAGGCTGCTCTCGAGGCCCAAAGCGCGTTTCAGTTCTTGCTCGTTGTGCACTTCCACCAACACGTCCATATCCAGTGCCCGCGCCACCCCCTCCAATTCGCGTGCCTGGTCGTTTCCCAACGCCGCCATGATCAGCAGGATGCAGTCGGCGCCCATCGCGCGACTTTCGTAGACCTGCCAAGGTTCGAGGATGAAATCCTTGCGCAGCACCGGCAGGTCCACCGCGGCACGGGCGGCGAGCAAATGGTCCGGGGTGCCCTGGAAGTAGCGCTCGTCGGTCAGCACCGAGAGGCAGGTGGCGCCGCCATCGCGATATGCGGCTGCCAGTACAGGCGGATCGAAATCAGGCCGGATGAGACCGCCGGAGGGCGAAGCCTTTTTGATCTCGGCCACCAGGCCGTAGCCGCCCGCGGCGACGGCGCGCATCAGGGCCCGGCCGAAGCCGCGCGGCGCATCGTTGCGCGTTGCGATTTCGGCTCGAAGTTTCTCTGTGCCGCGCTTGGCCTGGCGGCGCGCGACCTCGGCAAGGGTATCGGCGCAGATGCGGGCGAGCATGTCCGGCGGCGCGGTGATGTCGTTCGGCATAGTCTCCTCGGCAGCCGGTCGGGCAGGCGGCGTTCAGTGGGCGGCGGTGTCGGCCGGGCCGGTTTCGCGCCGCATAGTCTGTAACGCGGCGAGCGCGGCACCGGATGCGATGGCGTCGGACGCGATGCCGGCACCTTCCCGCAGATCGGCGGCGCGGCCGGCCACGAGCAATGCGGCGGCGGCGTTGAACACCACCGTATCACGATACGCGCCGGGCGTGCCTTCCAGCAGCGCCGTCAGGTTGGCGGCGTTGTATGCGGCGTCGCCCCCGGCAATCGCCTGGAGCGGGGCAGGGGTCAGGCCGGCGTCCTCGGGGGAGACGGTGAATGTGGTCACCGCACCGTCGCGAAGCTGGGCAACCTGGTTCTCGCCGGCGAGCGATAGCTCATCCAGTCCCTGGCCGTGCACGATCCAGGCCGCTTCGCTGCCAAGCGCACCCAGGGTCTCGGCCATCGGCCGGGTCCATTCGGCAGCGAACACGCCGGCGAGCTGGCGGCGCACGCGCGCCGGATTGGTCAGCGGGCCGAGCAAGTTGAAGATGGTGCGGGTGCCAAGCTCAACCCGCGGGCCGGCGGCATGGCGCGTGGAGGGGTGATGGCGCGGCGCGAACAGAAAGACGCAGTTGGCGGCACGAAGGATGTCGGGGAGGCGGTCGAGGGGCACGTCGACGTTGACGCCAAGCGCGGCCAGCACGTCGGCGCCGCCGCTGCGGGAGGAGAGCGCCCGGTTGCCATGCTTGGCCACCGGCACGCCAGCGCCTGCCACCACGAAAGCGACGGCGGTGGAGACGTTCAGTGTGCCGGCATTGTCGCCGCCGGTGCCGCAGACGTCGATGGCACCGTTGGGCGCGGTGATTGCGGTCATGCGGGAACGCATTGCGCGAACGGCGCCGGTGATCTCGGCGACCGTTTCGCCCCGCAGGCGCATGGCCATCAGCAGACCACCGATCTGGGCGGGCGTCGCCTCGCCGGACATCAGAATGTCGAACGCTTGCTCCGCCTCGGCGGCTGACAGGGTCTCGCCGGCGGCGAGACGGGCGAGCATAGGTTTCAGGTTGTTGGACACGGGCCCGCGATCAGGCGGCGCGCGCGGGTTGGTTGCTGCCGCGGGCGATGGAAAGAAAGTTGGCCAGCAGCTTGTGGCCATGCTCCGAGGCGATGCTTTCGGGGTGGAACTGGACGCCGAACACAGGCAGGGTACGATGTCTGACGCCCATCACCAGCCCGTCCTCGGTCCAGGCGGTGGCTATCAGGTCACGCGGCAGGGTGGTGCGATCGACAATCAGGCTATGGTAGCGGGTGGCGGTGAAGGGCGAGGGCAGGCCCTCGAAGATGTCGGTGCCCGCGTGGAAGATGCGGCTGGTCTTGCCATGCATCGGTGCGGGCGCACGCACCACACTGCCGCCGAAGGCTTGCCCGATTGCCTGGTGGCCCAGGCAGACGCCAAGGATGGCCACTTTGCCCGCAGCGGCCGAGATCAGGTCGAGGCAGATGCCGGCTTCGTTCGGCGTGCAGGGCCCGGGGGAAAGCACGATTGCTTCCGGCTGACGCGCCAGAGCGTCTGCCACGGTCAGCTTGTCGTTGCGCACGACGTCGCAGCGTCCGCCCACGTCACCGAGGAAGTGGTACAGGTTGAAAGTAAAGCTGTCGTAGTTGTCGATCAGCAGGATCATGGCGATGCATCCTTGCCTGCTGGCGGGCAGCGGGTCAACGGCACATGCCTCAGCCTTCGGCCTCGCCGCGACGGCAGAGTGCCGGGTAGTTGCGGCGGTCCCAAAAGGCGTTGGACGGGGCCGGATCCGCAATTGACTGCTGGACACGTGTGCCCCAGACCTCGCTCACCGGGAAGCTGCGATCATGGTTGAGCGGCATCTTCGGATGCTGGCATTGACGCCGATGAGATGAATGGTCGTCCGACTACGGTTGGAATCAACTGTTTCCCCAGCCCGTACTATCACAGCCTAATGGATCGCTGCCGAAACCGTAGTGGGCGGCACTGACAACGCTACTGCTTCAATGGCAGCCGCAGTTTCTTCAAAGGTGAAGCAAGTCTTCGCGTTGCTATACTCATCCCACCGGAATGTATCAATCATGTAGAATCCGTGCCGCTTGTAGATTATCAACATTGGCCCAAAGTCGTCGTCTGCATTTGGCGGCAGGATCATCAGATTGAGATCACCATAGGGGTCGGTAAAGAAGTCTGCCGACCAACCCCGCAAGTGCCGTTTCGCCGTATTCCAGAGCATTGAACATTCATTGAAACAGAGGGAAGCAGACGCTTTGGCAAAGTAGTCGAGCTTCAGGCCATGCGTGGTGCGCTGATGCATTTGTCCCTCCTCCGTTCTGGCATCGGGCCCCCCAGACATACGCCGAGGCAAACATGCTATCGCTGTGCAGCGCACGCTATCGAGGCACAAGTTACAACTTCCTTTCCTGCCGTATCACGTGGTAGTGACCAGCCGCGGATGAAGAACGGGTCAGTGGACGCTCTTCGGCAGGTCTGCGTTGGCGGCAGGCGTTTCATGGCGGGCGAGATTTCGGCTGGCAGCCTGGTCCGTGACCGCTAAAAATCTCGACAAGATTGCCCATTCCGGCAGCTTGATTTAACGTAAAACGGCAGTGGGACGCCTAGGCAAGCCTCACCGCGGGTCAATCATGCCGATCCAACGCCAGAAAACCATAACCAGGGAGACGAAGCATGGCCCTTTATATGTGGCAAGGTGCCTACACTTCTGAGTCTTGGGCTGCTCAACTCAAGAACCCGGCAAACAGAGTTGAGTCTGTTGGTCGTCAGGCTTGCGAGTCCGCTGGCGGCAAACTTATCGGTGCGTGGTACTGTTTTGGCGACTATGACATTGTCATCGTTGCCGACATGCCTGACCACGAAAGCATGGCGGCCGTAGTTTTGGCGATAGCTGCGGGTGGTGCGTGCAAGGCTGGGAAGACGACCGTCTTGATGAGCGGAGATCAAGCCGTTGCAGGCATGAAAAAGGCGAGCGCCGTTTCCTATAAGCCTGCCAGATAGGTCGACGACAACACCAGTATCGGGGTGGTGGCGAGCCTTGCCACCACTCATCGGCTGCCAAGCACCATAACCTGCCTGGCAGCGAAGGGGACAGCTATGCTGAACGAATGGATTTCGACGGCACGCTCAATTTGGTGTTCGATATCGGGATTGCCAAATGTAGTCTGGATTCATGTCCTTGGGGCGGATGCCAGGAACATTCCGCCATGGTTGAGCGCAATATCGCTGATTATGATCTCCACGGCTACGCTCAGATATACCATCAAAAATATTCAAGCCACCAGCATAAAGAACATAAACGATATGTATATAAACTGGCACAAGGTCTGTATTGATGATGAACGGTATTCGAAGGAGGAAGGGCGGGACAGCATCATAAAGAGAATCCGTGCACCTGTGATCGGACAGACGGATGACTCAATCATTTACATCTTCTTGAACATGTTGCATACCGAGTATTATATGCATCGCAAGGGGCTGATGAGCAAGGAGCAGTATTCTCGTGCGCTTGGCAATACGATGGAGAGGATGTCTCACTTAACCTCATCGGAAATTCAGGAGTTTTTGGTCCACGGGTTCGAGAGAGGTTTCGCCAAGGAGGCATATGCCGAATATTGCCGTCTCTCCAAGCAGGCAACTTCGAAACCATCATCCGATACTTGTTGAATGTCTGGCAGAGCGCTTGTTCAGTAAAACTTATCCACTGGTCAATATGCGGCGGCAGCACCGATTTGCTGTCGGGATACCCCATCCTTCATCGTCTCAAAGCCACAATGCTCACCCCAGCGGCAGCAGGATCGTCCCAACTTCGGTCGCCAGCCGTTTGCTGACCATGCCATTTTCCCCTTGTTCGTTGAGCGATGCCACATTGCAGTTGGGGACCAGGATGGCGGTCAACGATTGTCGTATGGGTGGCAGATACGCCGGCAGGAGGATCAGGGGACGGGCAGAGACGATGGACCTCGGTGCCGCGATCGTCGTGGCGACCGTGGTGGAGAGGCTGGGCGGTGAGGATTGGCCTGACGTTGGTCGATCCGGCGGCCGGATCGTGGTCGGTACTGGCCGAGGATTACCAGAGATTACCAGAACCGACGAAGCGACCATGAACCTTACCAGAGGTTGCTCGGCTGGGGGGAATTCTCTTCGGTTTTTCAAGAGGTTAGGCTGGCTGGATCGGAATGGCGTGCCGGCGTCGATGATGATGAGCACTATGTCTACGCCATAGCCCTCTTAGGGCGATAGCTCGGATGCCAGTTTGGCGCTAAGAAATTGTTTCGGGCCGGCGCTCTACGCGACACCGGGCTTGCATCCACGGGCTGCGGTGCCTCGCTACGTCCATGAATGACGAATTCGCATGACGGATGATTTGAGCTATAGAGCAAGCTGTGACAGCGATTGGGCGTAAATTCTTTCACAGTTTTCCCCGGCCACGGCCTTCCGACACCCCGGAAACGCTGAACGCCAGGGGATTGGCAATTCTGCGACTCATTAAGGACATCGGGCTGATCGTCGCGCCAGAAATCGTGGAATGGCACGTGCCCTTACAAGGCGGCACACAGCGATCGATAAAATACGATCAGCTTCGCATATGCTTCACGGAGCTCCATGAGAGCGAGCTCCGCCAACACGCCCTGCGCTTTGGTCCGTTCGCTCTGGAATTCGAAATAGATCGCCTGCGGCAGATGGGCGCCTTGCCCGTCATCTACATGCCCCAGCAGGTATCAACGGGTGATCTCAGCGCCATTGGGCCCATGCTTGTCATGGAAATCCACCACGTCGAGGCCACGATCCGCATGCTCGAACAGCTGCGCGTGAACACGAATGAGCGGGAGCTTCTCGCTGCGAACCCCGGAGCGACCCATGTTGCACCGGAGTGCATTGTCAATCTGCGCAACACCGAGGAAGATGGGACCACAACAAACGATTTCGCCATCCCGATTGGAGCCATCCGCGACGTCCTGACATTCATCGGCTTCAAGAACGCGCCCTATGCCGAGATGATGAACGCGCTCGGCTATGCAAAGAGCCTCTTCTATCCGACCGACGACACGATTCACGACGAGGCTCTTGCCTATTATCGCCAGAGAGAATGGCGCATTGGCCGCGGCCTTACCAGCGCCGGCACTGTTCACAGCCGCTCTTTAACTGAAGTCGAGAAGCAACGCGTCATCGAGATCGATCCGCGCTTCTGGACTACCGTGATCGGCACGCCTCCCGAACGACGCATCGACATGGCGCATGTCATCCCACAATTCGGCGATGGTCCCGTGACCGACGCCATATCGAGAGTGATTGTCCCGCCGGCGGCAGTGGATGATGCGCGCCAACTGTTCGGAGATAAGGTTGTGTCCCTCGACGTTCTGCCCACTCCCTAACGACGGGCGCGGTCGAGATCATGGCAGTCTTTGGAAGCCCGATAAAGACGGCTCGACAAAGACGGCAAGATAAAAGCGAGTATGGCTGACGGGTGATTTGCCTAGTTAGACCAACAGGTTACTAGATGGTGCCGTAATAGGGGCAAAACCCCGGGCGGTTGGCGCGATCAGGCGGGCTGACCGCGGCATCGGATGAGCCCGGCAAGTGGCGGAATGACCTGGGCGCCGGGAATGCCGAGGCGGGAGCCGAGGAAGTCC
>Ga0335072_10011161_pt1 | contig 12878 bp, 8 predicted proteins | sample Lox_Sample_21_FD_206725 | JGI IMG/M metagenome (GOLD analysis project Ga0335072, IMG submission 206725) | Soil microbial communities from Loxahatchee National Wildlife Refuge, Florida, United States - Lox_Sample_2.1 | ecosystem: Environmental > Terrestrial > Soil > Wetlands | place: USA: Florida...
CTGCGCTGCGCCGAGGCATCCACCCAGTGGGAAGCCATCTGCAGCAGCCGCAACAACCAGACAGGCGCCGCCTGACCAGCAACTCAGCGAAGATGATCTTCATCCCCTACAAATCTGTCGTGCACCCGCGGTCCCTTCGGGCTAGCCCGAATGTCGTTAGGGGCCTATAACGTAGGTCACATGCCAGCCACGCCCGCCCCCAGCGGCCCTGAAGTCCCCCTGCCGCCTGGGGACGCACCGGACGGGAGCCTGCTGCGGCCGCATGCCGAGCAGGTGTACGCCGGCGAGCTCCAGGCCCTCGCCCAGGCCGACGACCGGGCGCGACCGCCTTCGTGGCGACTATCCCCGCAGGCGGTCGTCACCTACCTGCTGGGCGGGGTGACCGGCGACGGCACGGTCATCACGCCCAAGTACGTCGGGCCGCGGCGGCTGATCGAGGTGGCCGTGGCCACGCTGGCGACCGACCGGGCACTGCTGCTGCTCGGCGTCCCTGGCACCGCCAAGACGTGGGTGTCCGAGCACCTGGCCGCCGCGGTCTCCGGCGACTCGACGCTGCTAGTGCAGGGCACCAGTGGCACCGCCGAGGAGGCCATCAGGTACGGCTGGAACTACGCGCGGCTGCTGGCCGAGGGACCCTCGCGCGCCGCGCTGGTGCCCTCTCCCATCATGACGGCGATGGCCGAGGGACGGATCGCGCGGGTCGAGGAGCTGACCCGCATCCCGTCGGACGTGCAGGACGCGCTGATCACGATCTTGTCGGAGAAGTCGCTGCCCGTGCCCGAGCTGGCCACCGAGGTGCAGGCGGCGAAGGGCTTTTCTGTCATCGCCACCGCGAACGACCGCGACCGCGGCGTCAACGACCTGTCCTCGGCGCTGCGCCGCCGGTTCAACACGGTGGTGCTGCCGCTGCCCGCCACGCAGGACGAGGAGGTCGACATCGTCGCCCGCCGAGTTGAGCAGCTCGGCCAGGCCCTCGAGCTGCCCGAGGTGCCCTCGGCCCTGGAGGAGATCCGCCGGGTGGTGACGGTGTTCCGCGAGCTGCGCTCGGGGATGACCGCCGACCAGCGGGTCAAGCTGAAGTCGCCGACGGGGACGATGTCACCGGCCGAGGCCATCTCGGTGATCACCAGCGGGGTCGCGCTGGCCGTCCACTTCGGTGACGGCGTGCTGCGCCCCGCCGACGTGGCCGCCGGGATCATTGGCGCGGTGGTGAAGGACCCGGTTTCCGACGCGCCGGTGTGGGCCGAGTACCTGGAGGCCGTGGTCAGGGAGCGCCCTGGCTGGGGGGACTTCTACCGGGCCTGCCGGGAAGTGGCCGGTGCCTGACGCAGACCGGGTCGCGGTGCTCGGGGTCCGCCATCACGGGCCGGGCTCGGCCCGTTCCGTGGTGGCGGAGCTGGACCGGCTGCGGCCCGGCGTGGTGCTGGTCGAGGGACCGGCCGACGCCGACCCGCTGCTCGCGCTGGCCGCCGCCCCGGGCATGGCGCCGCCGGTCGCGCTGCTGGCCTACGCGCCAGAGGCGCCGAGGCTGTCGTCGTTCTGGCCATTCGCCGTCTTCTCGCCGGAATGGCAGGCGCTGACGTGGGCGGCCAGGCACGCGGTCCCTGTCCGGTTCTGCGACCTGCCAGCCGGCGCCGTCCTGGCCCAGCGCGAGGCGGAGCAAGCCGACCGCGAAGCGGAACAAGCTGACCGCGAGGCCCAGCAGCCCGATCCCGGCGCGGACCGGGCCGACGACGACGCGGACGCCTACGAGGCCTTCGATGGCAGCCTGTTCTCCCTGGACCCGATCGGGGAGATGGCGGCCGCGGCGGGGTACGACGACCCGGAGCGCTGGTGGGATGACGTGGTCGAGTCCCGAATGGACGGCGGGTCGCCGTTCATCCCCCTCGCCGAGGCCATGGCCGAGCTGCGTGAGGTTGAGCAGCGGGTCGCGCAGCGGCATTCCACCGACACTGGGACGGCGGTGCGCCCGGGGACCGCCACGCTGCGCGAGCAGCGCCGGGAGGCGCACATGCGGCAGGTGCTGCGGGCCGCGCTGAAGGAGACCGGCCAGCCGGTCGCGGTGGTGTGCGGGGCCTGGCACGCGCCGGCCCTGGCCGGGCCGCTGCCGCCGGCCAGCAGGGACGCGGCGCTGCTGCGCGGCCTGCCGCGGCGCAAGGCCGCGCTGGCCTGGGTGCCGTGGACGCACTCGCGGCTGGCGACGGCCTCGGGGTACGGGGCGGGAATCACCTCCCCGGGCTGGTACCACCACCTGTTCACCGCGCCAGACAAGACGATCGAGCGCTGGATGACGCGCGTCGCCCGGGTGCTGCGCGCCCATGACCTGCCGGTCTCCTCCGCGCACGTCATCGAGGCGGTCCGGCTGGCCCAGGCGCTTGCCAGCTTGCGGGGCCGGCCGCTGGCCGGCCTGGCCGAGGTGAGCGAGGCCACCAAGGCGGTCTTGTGCGAGGGCGACGAGGTCGCCGCCGCCTTCGTCACCAGGGACCTGGTGGTGGGTGAGCTGCTGGGCAGCGTGCCCGACGAGGCACCACCGGTACCGCTCGACGCCGACCTGCGGGCCCGGGCCAGGTCGCTGCGGCTGCGGATCGAGCCACTGGCGCGGACCCTTGAGCTGGACCTGCGCAAGGAGTCCGACCGGGCCAAGTCCGCGTTCTTGCACCAGCTGGCCGCCCTGGGCATCGGCTGGGGCGCCATCACCGAGGACCTGGTCAAGGGGACTGGCACGTGGCGCGAGACGTGGTCGCTGTGCTGGCGTCCCGAACTGGCGGTCGACATCATCGACGCGGCCATCTGGGGAACGACGGTGGCAGGCGCGGCCACGGCCCGCCTCATCGACCTGGCCGCGAGCGCCTCCCAGCTGCCCGAGGTGACGGGCGCCGTCGAGCGGGTGCTGCTGGCCGAGCTCACCGGCGCGCTCGGCCCGGTGCTGCGGGCGCTGGACGCGCGGGCCGCGGCCGACTCCGACGTCACCGACCTGATGGCCGCCGTCCCCGCCCTGGTGCGCGCGGTCAGGTACGGCGACGTCCGTGGCACGGACACCGCCTCGCTGGCGGCGGTGGTGGACGCGCTGACGGTCCGGGTCTGCGCCGGGCTGCCGGCCGCCGTCGGCGGGCTTGCCGACGAGGCCGCGACCGTGCTGCGCTCCGCCCTCGACGCCATGCACGCAGCGCTAGCGTTGTATGACCCGGCCAGCGGGCCAGGCGGTGGCGGGCGGGCGGATCCTCGCCCGCCCGCCACGCGGGAGGACCCGGCCCCCCGGGCCCGCTGGCTGACGGTGCTCGGGTCGATCGCCGGACGGCGGGACGTGCACGGGCTGCTGGCCGGGCGCATCACCCGGCTGCTGGCCGACGCCGGGGTGTTGCCGTGGCCGGAGGCGGCGCGGCGGCTGGGCGCGGCCCTGTCGGTTGGGGTCACGGCGCCGGCCAAGGCCGCGTGGGTGGAGGGGTTCTTGTCGGGCGGCGGGCTGCTGCTCGTCCACGACCGGGACCTGCTTGGCGTCCTTGACGGCTGGCTGGCCTCGCTGGACGAGGACGACTTCATGGACGCGCTGCCGTTGCTGCGGCGGACGTTCGGCGAGTTCTCCGCCCCCGAGCGAGCATCCATCGGCACCGCCGTTGCGGCGATGTCGGCCGGCGGCGCCCCCGCCGGCCCGCGTCCCGGCCGGGATGAGAGCTTCGATGCCGACCGGGCTGCGGCGGCGCTGCGCACGGTCGCCCTGATCCTGGGAGGTGCCCGATAGCCACGCCCGTCTCCCCGGCCGAGCGGCTGCGCCGCTGGCGGCTGCTGCTCGGCGCGCCGGCCGAGCAGGGCCTCGGCTTCGGCTCGCAGGGGCAGTCCCTGTCCGGCCCGGACCAGGGCATCGACGCGGCGCTCAGCGCCCTCTACGACGCCGCCCCTGACGGCCCGCGCAAGCCGGGCACCCGGTCGGCGGGCCTGGGCGCCTCGGCCCCGAGCGTGGCCCGCTGGCTGGGCGACATCCGCTCCTACTTCCCGTCCACGGTGGTGCAGGTCATGCAGCGTGACGCGATCGAGCGGCTGGGCCTGCGCAGGCTGCTGCTGGAAAAGGAGATGCTCGAATCGGTCGAGCCGGACGTTCACCTGGTCGGCACGCTGCTGAGCCTGAACCACCTGATGCCGGAGACGACCAAGGCGACCGCCCGCCAGGTGGTCGCGACGGTCGTCGCCCACGTGGAGCGCAGGATCGCCCAGCGGACCAGGGCCGCCGTGTCGGGCGCGCTGAACCGGGCCGCGCGGACCAGGCGGCCGAAGCCGCGTGACATCGACTGGAACCGGACGATCGCCGCGAACTTGTCCCGCTACCAGCCCGAGCACCAGACCGTGATCCCGGAGCGCCTGGTGGGCTACGGGCGGCGGCAGCAGGTCGTCGCCAGGGACGTGGTGCTGGCGATCGACCAGTCGGGGTCGATGGCGGCCTCGGTGGTGTACGCGTCGGTGTTCGGCGCGGTGCTGGCCTCGATGCGCGCGCTGAAGACCTCCCTGGTGGTCTTCGACACCGCGGTGGTGGACCTGACCGACCAGCTGAGCGACCCGGTGGACGTGCTGTTCGGCACGCAGCTGGGCGGCGGCACCGACATCAACCGGGCGATCGCCTACTGCCAGGGCCTGATCACCCGGCCAAGGGACACGATCTTCGTGCTGATCTCCGACCTGTACGAGGGGGGCATCAGGGATGAGATGCTCACCAGGCTGGCCGCCCTGGCGGCGGCGGAGGTCACGGTCGTGGCGCTGCTCGCGCTCTCAGACGAGGGCGCGCCGTCCTACGACCATGACCACGCCGCCGCCCTGGCCGACCTGGGCATTCCCGCTTTCGCCTGCAGCCCGGACGCGTTTCCCGAACTGCTCGCCCTGGCGATCGAGGGTGGTGACATCACCGCGTGGGCGCACCGGCAGGACGTGGCGTCGCGATGACCTTGTACACGTCGATGCCGCCGAACTTCTCGATCAGCGCCGAGTGCCGCAGGGCGGCCTCAAGCGTGGGGCGTCCGGGCAGCGCGGTCCGCGTCTGGGAGCTCGACGGGTCCAGGACGAGGTAGGAGATGTCCCGGTAGCCACCAGGCAGGACCTCGCGCATCACCGCGGGATCGTAGTCGACCGTCCACAAGTACACGGGGATGGCGGTGGCGTGCATCTTCACGTCCGGCCACAGGTAGTCATCGCAGGCGACGACGTCGCCCGGCGGGACATGGGCGGCGATCCAGGCGACCGCCGCGTTCTCGGCGGCAAACCCGCTGACCCTGGACTGCGCCACCAGCGACTGGCCCCACGCGGGCAGCACCGCCGCCGCGCAGCCAATGCCGAGCGTCAGGAGCGGGAGCCGGACCCAGGCTCGCCCCAGGTCCGGGCGGCCCTGGCCCCAGCCCCAGTCAAGCAGGCCCGCGATGAGGATCGCGGCGAACGGCAGCATCGCCGTCACGAACGCGTAGGGGACGTAGCCGCCCTTGATCATGTAAATGACCTGGATGAGCAGGGCCAGCGCGACCGGCCTGAAACGCTGGAGGGCCAGCCCGCCGGCCAGCACCGCCAGGCCGCCGAGGGTCAGCCAGGGGTCCAGCGCGACCCACTCGCGGGCCTGGTAGAAGGTGGCGCTGTGGATGTCGAGCAGGCTCCCGGTGGACTGCCGGCCGACGAGCTGGTAGCCCAGCTCGCTCAGCAGGCTCACGTGCCCGGGGCCGGGGATCAGCTCGCCCTTGACCGCCGCGAGCAGCGGGTAGAGCGCGACGATCCCGCCATAGACCACGAGGAAGGCCCGGATGTACTTGCGCCGGATCTGGCGGGCCGGCCGCGCGTCCGCCGACTGCCGTCCCAGCTGCTGGCCCAGGGCCCAAAGCAGCGCCGGGAGCAGCAGCGCGATGGTCTCCTTGCTCCAGGTCGCCAGCGCGAAGCTGCCCCCGCTGCAGACGGCGGCGGTCAGGCTGCGCCGCCGGGACGTGGCCAGCAGGAAGGCGGCCAGCGCCCACATCGTCGCCAGGTTGTCCAGCGAGACCATGCGATGGTAGAAGATGGCGACCGGACTGAGGCCGAACGCCAGCACGGCCACCGACGCGAAGAACCGGTTCATCGACAGCCGCCGGCTCAGCCCGTACACCAAGGCGCAGCTGACCAGGGTGGTGACCCACATCAGCTCGCGCCCCACCATGACGGCCCGCAGGTCCCGCTGGAACCCGTCGGTCAGCAGCGCCCAGCCGGCGATGGTCGCCCAGCCGAGGAACGGGTGGTCCCAGAAGTAGGTGTAGTTAGCCAGGTGGTGCTGGTAGATCATGGCCCACGCGCGGGCCACGTAGGTGCCCTCGTCGTCGTTGACCCGGCCCGGATATCCCTGCAGGTTCCAGGCCATGGCGGCCCCGACGACCGCCAGGCAGCCGAACAGCGCCAGCGCGCTTCCCTGGTGCCGCGTCAGCCACCCCTGTCCCTTACCGGCATAACGGACCGTGCCTCGTCGCGCGATCCCGCTGCCCGGCTCCCCGGTTTCCGGTTCCACGGTGCCCGGTCGCGGGATCATGAGCTGGGCCTCGCGTCGCATGCCTGGCTCCGTCGTCGTCACTAGGAAACTCCTCGTTCTGCCAGGGGGTGGGGGGCGTCAGCGGCGGCGAGCGAGCCGCCGGGCACCGGGGCACTGCCAGCGGGCCGCGGCCGGTGCTGCATGCTGCGCCCGGTCCGGTACCACTCGCCGTTGCCCCAGTAGTGCCGGTAGACCGCGCCGACCGCGGCGGCGGCCAGGATGACCTGGTATGCCGGGGTCAGGAAGACGATGGACGCGTAATGCCGCAGCCGGACGTCCTGCTGGTAGTCGCGGCCGAACTGCCGCAGCCCTGACAGCATCGACAGCATCGTCAGCGCGAGCGGGATGAGCGGGGTGTAAAGGAACAGCGCCAGGCCCTCTGGCACCTTGAGGAAGAAGACGCTGGCGAGGGCGAGCGGCAGCATGAGGCACGAGAGCGTCTGCAGCAGCGGGGCGGCCAGGATGTAGCCGGCTAGGAACTTCTGCCGGATCGTCGGCATCTGCAGCCAGCGGCCACGCAGCAGCTCCGCGTAGATGCCCTCAAGCCAGCGCACCCGCTGGTGGTACAGCGAGCCCTTCGGCTTGTTGAAGATGGTGGCGGGGACTTCCTCCCTGGTGGCCAGCTGCGAGCTGAACGCCGCCACCGCCTTGGCCTTGAACGTGCTGCACAGCAGGACGCCCATCGCGCAGTCCTCGGTCACGCTGTTAGGCCAGCCGCCCGCCGCGCGGGCCAGCTCGGTGCGCAGGAACACCGTGTTGCCGCCGAGCGGCACGAACCCGGCGTCCACCTGGAACAGCATCCGGCTGGAGAACCAGGCGAAGTACTCAAGGACGTTATGCGGCTGGAACCACTCGCTCAGCCGGGTGCCCAGGTTCATGAGCTGGACCGCGCCCTGCACGATGTCGGCGTCGGTCTGGAGGATCAGCGACTCGACGTGCAGCAGCAGGTCGGTCGCGACATCACCCTCGGCGTCGATCGGGCACACGTAGTCGCCGGTCGCGTACGGGAGCGCGCCGTTGAGCTGGGCGTGCTTGCCCTTCTCCGGGTAGTGGCCGACCACCAGGTCGATCCGCCCCGGATGGTCCGCGGCGAACCTGCGCACCTCCTCGATGGTCGACGTGTCGAAGTCCCGCAGCGACACGATGACCTGGCAGGCCCTATGGGTCTGCAGCAGGAGCTTGGTCAGCGTCGAGGAGATGACCGGTGCCTCGTCCAGGGCGCAGACGATGAGCGTGAAGGACAGGCTCTCCGCGCCCGGCCGCACCGCCTGCGGCCAGGCCAGGTCGAAGCAGGCCTCAGGGTGCCGCTCGGCGTACAGCCGCCAGTATGCCTCCATGCTGGAGATCGCCAGGTTATACAGGCCGGCCAGGAAAAGCGTTACAGGAAGGAAGACCACAGCCCCCGTGATGACCACGACCACTGCCACGCAGCCGATCACGGGCCTGAAAATGGCCCTTGTCACGATTTTTCTCTCCACACAATTCAGTGGCGAATACCGCAGAACGCTGTCATCGAAAAGGGACACTCCGGCCGCCAGCAGCGGGGACGGCCGTCCGACTGATCCCTGCCGATAACTGTACCTGCCGACTGGCTAATTTTCCTCCGCTAACGTAAATCAAGTCCACCGATAATGACCGTCAATTGCGGTAAAAATCGCCGACCGCCGGATGTGCGGTCGATTAATAGGCGGGTCGCCACAATCGGGTCGCAAGCCTGCCAGAGCGGCCACCGCGGGCCGCGCGGGACGAGCGGCCCGGGTCCGGGTACGTTAGGGCGAATGTCTCTGATGGAGTCGCTGCGCCGGTCGCTGGGCGCACTTGACTGGGTCGCGCTCGCCTTGCTGGCCACCGGCCTCGTCCTCGTCGCCACCGGGCTGCTGCCCGGGCCGCAGGCGGACGCCACCATCCGGCGGATCTTGCCACTGCTGCTGTTCCTGGCCACGGTCCTGGTCCTCGCCGAGCTCACGGCGACGGCCGGGGTCTTTGACGTCGTGGCCACCCGACTGGCCATCGCGGCCCGTGGGAGCTTCGCCGCCCTGTTCGCCGCCTGCGTGGCGTTCGCCGCGCTCACCACCATCTGCCTCAACCTGGACACGACCGCGGTGCTGCTCACGCCGGTGATGCTGGCGCTGGCCGCGACCCTGCGAGGGCCCGCGCCCGGTGACGTCACGGGACCTGGCGCGGCCGCGGCCGCCCTGCCGCTGGCGATGTGCACGGTCTGGCTGGCGAACACGGCGTCGCTGCTGCTGCCGGTCTCCAACCTGACGAACCTGCTCGCGGCCGACCGCATCGCCCTGTCGCCGGCCGCGTTCGCGCTGCGCATGGCCCCGGCCCAGGCGGCCTCACTGCTGGTCACGGGAAGCTTGCTGTGGCTGCTTTACTGGCGGCGCGGCCGCCGGGCGGCGGCCAGGTACGAGCCGCCAGCGCCGCTACGGCCCGCCGACCCCTGGCTCGCGCGGATAGCCGGCCTGGCCTGCCTGTTCTTCATCGCCGCGACCCTGAGCGGGGTAGTGCTCGGAGTCGCGTCCGCGATCGCGGCCTGCGTGGTGGTCGTCGCGTTCGCCGTCCGGCAGCGATCGGCGCTGCGCTGGTCCCTGATTCCCTGGCGGCTGCCCGTGCTCGTCACCGGCCTGTTCCTGGTGGTGCAGACAGTCAGCCTGCACCTCCTCGGGCCGCTCGTCGCGACGCTGGTCAGCCCCTCAGGCGGGGTCTCGGGAACATTCCGGGCGGCGACGACCGGGGTGGTCCTGGCGAACCTGGTGAACAACCTCCCGGCCTACGTCGCCGGCGAGGCGGCGATCCCGGCCGCCAATCACGCCCAGCTGCTCGGGCTGCTGATCGGCGTGAACGTCGGGCCAGTCATCACCCCCTGGGGATCGCTCGCCACCATGCTGTGGCTGGAGCGCTGCCGGGCCGCGGGCGTGCGCGTCCCGCTGCGGCAGCTCATGGCCGGCGGCACCGGCCTGGCGGTTGCCGCGACCGGCCTGTCGGTCGCCGCCCTGCTGTGGGCCTGAGAGTCGGGTCTGACAGACTACATACCGGACATGCGGCATAACGCTGGCTGGCCAGGCTTGACGCACTACGCCAGGACTGGCCATCCCCGGCCTGCCCAAGACCGCCAACCGGGGTGACCACAGAGGCGAACGGGGAAGGACGGATAGGTGACGAGTCCGACGGGCGGGTTCCCGGCGCGAGGGCTGTGGCGGCGCCCCGGCCTGCGCTGGGTGGACATCGTTGTCGGAGCCGCGCTGATCGCGCTGATCTATGGCCTGGTGCGTGTCGCCCCCGCGCTGAACGCCCCGTTCCTGCCCAAGACGGCCCCTAGCTCCATCTCGACCGACCCCGCCAACCTGCCCTACTACGCGGTGCGCTCGCTGATCCGGATGTTCGCCGCGCTGATCTTGTCGCTGCTGTTCACGTTCGGGTACGCGACCGCGGCGGCCCGGCTGCGGCGGCTGGAGAAGGTCCTGCTGCCCATACTCGACATCCTGCAGTCGGTGCCGGTCCTTGGCTTCCTTTCCGTGACGGTGACCGCGTTCATCAACCTGTTCCCCGGATCCGAGCTTGGCCTGGAGTGCGCCTCGGTCTTCGCCATCTTCACGTCGATGGCCTGGAACATGACGTTCGCGTTCTACTATTCGCTGATTTCCCAGCCGCGTGACCTTGACGAGGCGGCGCGGATCTTGCGGCTGACCAAGTGGCAGCGGTTCTGGCGGCTTGACGTGCCGTCGGGGATGATCCCGCTGGTGTGGAACGGCATGATGAGCTTCGGCGGGGCCTGGTTCTTCCTGGCCGCCTCGGAGTCTATTTCCGTGCTCAACCATCATTACGCGCTGCCCGGCATTGGCTCCTACGCCGCCACCGCGATCGGGCGAGGCGACCTAGGCGATGTCGGCATCGCGGTCGCCGTGGAGGTCCTGCTGGTCCTCGCGGTCAACTTCTTCTTCTGGCGGCCGGTGATCGCCTGGGCCGAGCGGTTCCGCGTCGAGGAGTCCGAGGCCACGGAAAAGCCCCGCAGCCTCGTCCTTGACGTCCTGCGGCGCTCGCACGTCCCGGTCCAGCTCGTCCGGCCGCTGCGGCCAGTCGGCCGCGGGCTCGACCTGGCCACCCGGCCCTTTGGCCTGGCCGAGCGGCCGCTGGCCGTCTCACGGGTCCGCGAGCGCACCGGGGACGCGTTCTTCGCGGGCGTGGTCGCCACCGTGGTCATCTACGGGGCGTGGGAGGCGCTCGGCTACGTGCGCGCCACCACCGGGCTCGGCGAGTTCGGGTACGCGTTCGCGCTTGGCGCCGCCACCTTCTCCCGGGTCGTCGGGCTGACCATCGTGGCCACCGTGATCTGGGTCCCCGTCGGGGTGTGGATCGGGATGAACCCGAAGGTCAGCCGGCTGGCGCAGCCCATCGTGCAGATCCTGGCCGGCTTCCCGGCGAACTTCCTGTTTCCCTTCGCCACCGTGGTGTTCCTCGCCTGGCACATCCCGCTGGACTTCGGGGCGATCTTGCTGATGGCCCTGGGCGCGCAGTGGTACATCCTGTTCAATGTGATCGCGGGCGCGTCCGCCATCCCCTCGGACTTGCGCGAGGCGATGACGAGCCTGGCGGTTAGCGGCTGGCTGAAGTGGCGGAAGTTCATCCTGCCCGCCATCTTCTCCTCCTACGTCACCGGCGGCATCACGGCCGCGGGCGGCGCGTGGAACGCCTCCATCGTCGCCGAGGTCGTCAGCTACGGCCAGCACCACCTGAGCGCCACCGGCCTGGGCGCTTACATCTTCGATGCCACCGCGGTCGGCAACTTCCCCAAGATCCTGGTAGGCATTGTCGTGATGAGCATCTACGTCGTAGCGGCAAACCGGCTGGTGTGGCGCCGCCTGTACGCCCTGGCCGAGAAGAGGTACTCCCTGTGAGCAGCCCCCTGCCCACACCGGGCGCCGAGATCCTGCGCGCCGACTCGGTCACCAAGGCCTTCACCACCCCCGATGGCCACGAGCTGCCAGTGCTCGACGGGGTGAGCCTGACCGTGGCGGAGGGCGAGATCGTCGCGCTGCTCGGCAAGTCAGGATCGGGCAAGTCGACGCTGCTGCGCTGCATCGCCGGGCTCATCGCCCCGACCTCCGGCCTCGTCTCCTACCGGGGCACGCAGCTGACCGGGGCCAACCCCGGAGCGGCGATGGTGTTCCAGACGTTCGCGCTGCTGCCCTGGCTGACCGTCCAGCAGAACGTGGAGCTCGGCCTAGAGGCCCGCGGCGTGCCCGAGCCCGGCCGGGCCGAGCGGGCGCTGCGGGCGATCGACATCATCGGCCTTGACGGCTTCGAGTCCGCCTACCCCAAGGAGCTGTCAGGCGGCATGCGCCAGCGGGTCGGCTTCGCGCGCGCGATCGTCACCGAGCCGGACGCCCTGCTGATGGACGAGCCCTTCTCGGCCCTGGACGTGCTCACCGCGGAGAACCTGCGCAACGAGCTGGTCAAGCTGTGGGAGGGCCATGGCGCGCCGGTCAAGTCCATCCTCATCGTCACGCACAACATCGAGGAAGCCGTCCTGCTCGCCGACCGGGTCCTGGTGCTGTCGTCCAATCCGGGCCGCATCCAGGCCGAGCTGACCATCAACCTGCCCCGGCCCAGGGACCGGCACAGCCCCGTCTTCGAGGGCTACGTGGATACCATCTACGACATCCTCACCGGCCGGGAAGAGGCCGCCCTGAAGGTGCTCGCGGCGGCGACGGCGACCACCGGGGTCTCCCCGGTCTCGGCCGACGGGACGACCGACCGCGGCGGGTCGGCCCCCATCACGCCCGCGGCCCCCGCGCCTACCCCGATCAACACCCCGCTGCCTGACGTCAGCCCGGGCGGGCTGACCGGCCTGCTTGAGATCCTGGCCGCGCGAGGCGGCCGGGACGGCCTGGCCGAGCTGGCCGACGACCTCAGCTTCGAGGTCGACGACCTGCTGCCGCTGACCGACGCGGCCGTCCTGCTCGGCCTGGCCACCATCGAAGGCTCGGACATCGCGATCACCACGGAGGGCAAGGAGCTCGCGGCCGCCGACATCCTGGCCACCAAGCAGCTGTTCGCCCGGCACGCGGCCCGGCACGCGCCGCTGGTCCGCGCGATCACCCAGGCGCTGGCCGCGACCGAGGACCACACGTTGCGCGAGGGATTCTTCCTTGACGTGCTGCGCCGCGGCTTCTCCCCGCAAGAGGCCCGCCACCAGCTGGAGGTCGCGATCGACTGGGGCCGCTACGCCGAGCTGTACGACTACGACAGGGACGAGGAAGAGCTCACCCTGGAGCCCGGCGCCCAGAAGTACCTCTAGGGCCTATCGCGGGCCGGAGCTGACCAGGGCGCCGGGGGTGAACGCTACAGAAAA
>Ga0335072_10011162_pt1 | contig 12877 bp, 7 predicted proteins | sample Lox_Sample_21_FD_206725 | JGI IMG/M metagenome (GOLD analysis project Ga0335072, IMG submission 206725) | Soil microbial communities from Loxahatchee National Wildlife Refuge, Florida, United States - Lox_Sample_2.1 | ecosystem: Environmental > Terrestrial > Soil > Wetlands | place: USA: Florida...
CATCCCCCCATCCATCATCATCGTGCCCCGCCCCCACCCAATCGATCAATCAATCAATCACCTGTCCTTCTTGCCTTCCATACCCGTCCCTATCCCCATTTGCAGTCCTCCTTCACCCTCACTCCCCGGCGTCTCCACCCCACTACCAGTATCCGCCATGTCCCAACTACTCTCGCCCTCGCTCTGCCTTCTAGTCCTCTCCTTGCCCCGCTCCTGCATCGCACCTCTGATCCGCTTGCTCACCTCGTCCAGACTCTCCTTCGTATCGATCGAGCTAAAGGCTTTAAGGGGCATGGTACCCGATAACACACCTCCACCGGCAGAGCTGCTCCGGCTGCGGCTTTTCGATGGGGTAGCGGGCCGCGAGGCGAAGAAGCCGAACCCGCCAATGTTGTGGAACGATTCGTTTCTGGGCAGGAGGCCGAAGGACTTCGTTGTCGGGGACGAATCTTCGATCGAGGATGGATGGAAGGCGGTTCCTCCGTCGCCAGGGGTGCCTGGCTCGCTAGCGTCGGCCGCGTGCGTATCGGGCATACGTTTGTAGTGGGACTGGTAGGCACCTTCGCGGAAGGGGTCAGCCACAATGCGGTCTGCGTCGAAGTCTGGGAAGACCTCCGGGCCGAGGGTGTTGATGACCTCGGTGACTTTGGCAGAGAGGGCTTGGCGACGAGCGCGGAGCTTGACGAGGGAGCTGGAGGAGCGAGGATTGAGGGCAACGAAGAGGGGAGGCAAGGATTTCAGGATGTCCATGCCGATCTCGCCGATGCGGAGGGCGGCGAAGGTGATGGCGACCATGAGGATGAAGAAGGAGATGGAGAAGAGCCACATGGGGACGAAGTCGGGGATGTAGGTTCGTGCCACCATCCACCAGGGGACGCTGTTGGTGTAGTAGCCGTCGTGGCGGTTGTAGGAAAGCCATGCGCTCACGACGATGGTGTAGTAGAGGTAGAGTGCCGGGGCGAAGGCCATTGCCACGAGCAGCTTCCAGGTCGTAATGACGTCGCGGCCTTGTAGTTTCACAGCAGATGCTGCAAGGGCTTCTTTGGACTTTCGGATGGAAATCACCTTGGTAGTCACAAAAACGGGCCAGAACAGGGCCAGGCCGGGTAGGGTGCCAATGCTCAGGACGAGGATCTCTCCTATTCGGTAGAATAACGTGCCCATGATGAGCCACCATGGCTTCTTGTGCACATTGCCCCATTCGACCTGGTGGTCTTTGATGCCCAGAGCTCGCAAGCGTCTGTTGTACTCGTTGACATCCTTCTTCAGCTGGACGATTCGTGGATCATCTTTGTATTGCGTATAGCCTTTGACGAGTCGTCGATTGAGCTCAACCACCAGAGGCAATGGAAGCTTTTTGCCCGTGGGATTGTATAACCGTCTCGCAGCTTGCACAAGCATGAGAGTGTCGTAATCTGGACTAAGCTGAGTCACGGCCACCAGCCCTTGATATATAGTCTCAAGTAAAGACCCGACAGCATTACGTCTGTCACCAGCTTTGTATGCTTCGATCTGATCAGGGTGCACTTCGATTGGATGACCAAACTCAATCACAGCCCTGGACCGGAATTTGTGAGCATGAAAGTAATTCATGCCACAGGGTATAATCTTGAGACCGCAATCAGGATCTGCAGCCAATGCCCCGAGCGCCATGATGGCCACTCCAGCTTTGAGCGGTAGCAGATCTGGCCGATCGTGGCTACCACCCTCTGGAAACATGCCGATGCAGCCGCCGGCGCTGAGGTCCTGGAAGACTGTATCGTAGACTTTGGACTGATCGACGTGGGGCGCAACCTTGAATTTTGTGCCTTTGGACTGTCCTGCCCCATCTCCCGATCCCCCAGGCGTGTTACCACCACTCCCTTCTTGAGTGAGTAATTGAAGTGCTTCAGGTGTCTTGAAAGGCTTCTTCAGTCGCAACTCTGTAGGTCCCAGAATTTCTGCAATGTCCGTACTTGGAGTTTGATTTCGAACCTTTGGCAGAACAATCAAGCCACCTTTTTGGAAATCGCCATTCGTGAAATCCGTGCCGATACCGCGGATCAGAGTTGGATCGTTGTCTTGATCAGGCAGAAATATCTTCCCCTTGGCTGGTTTAACTTCGTCCATTGCTCGACTGACTGCGAGCGCTCCCATTTTCGCCGCCATTGCGCCGACGAACTTTCGTTTCATAGACTTTGCTGCAATCAGGAAGGAGATTCGGCGCTTCGCTTCTGCTCGTACAACGCGCATAAGGAGTATCGGATCCACGAACTGGTTTGCATGAGGAGCAGCCACCAAGATAACCGGGCCGCGTCGGGGTACCCTCCAGGCGCCTCTTGGGAAGACCTCTCGGAAGAATGTGTCGGTCAATATTGACAGCATCCACAGTCCCAAGTCGTATACCCATGGTACCAACAGCTTGGGGCCTTCCTTTGGTAGCTTCTTTGATGGCGTCGCCATTTTGCTTGGGTACTTTGGGACTTGTAGTGAAGGCTCGTGACCTTTTCCTTCTGGTCTACCACAGACTCAGACTACCCGCTTTATCTTATTTCGGAGGGCACGAGGACTAGCATCAGCTATCGGGTGACAAGGACCGTTGAGGACGTTCGGATCGTCTATCGTGGGGCTCATACTATCAGTCGCTTATTGCACGACAATCTCAGGTGGGGCCTTACCTTGGGGGCTGCCTTGGGGCTGCTGCGTTGAAATGTCAAACAGAAGCTCACTTAAGGATTAAGTTTTCTCAGTCTGCACTGTAGGTGATAAGGTACCGTAGACAATCGAATGAACCACTAGAATGCAGAAATAATGTGTGAATAGGAAAGTTCCTCGTTAAAATTGTTGAGATAGGTCCCCAAACCCCGATGACGGAATTCTAGATTTGGGGAACAACCCCACTATGCAGACCGTCTCAAACTAGCATAGCTTTCAACATGTTCTGGAAACACCACGCACCAATACACCGTGGAAACCGTCGTCCGTGAAGTTAATGATGGCTCTGACTCAAGGCCTACTATTAATCAACTGTTGCCTTATGCGTCCTCAGGAGCAGATACTGCTGCCTCCTCAATGCCCAAGGACCCTTCTGATACTTCTAGCCTACGCCGAAGTTCCTCGTACTTCGTGCTCCAGAAGGCTTCTCTCTCTGCAATGGTGGTTTCCATAGTTTTCTGCATTTCTGACTCCATCCGTTGCATTCTTTCCCTAAGATGGAAGTCACGGTCTTTCCATCGGCTTTCCCACAGATCCTCAACCTGGTTTCGGGCCCGCTCTATCTCCGTTTCCGTTGTCTCCTCCAGGTGGTCCAGTCGCTTTTTGAGATCTTCGATCAAGAAGTCCCGAGCACGCAATTCTTGTCGATATACTATATCCTTCTCATTGAGACGTTCCCTAAGCTCAGCCATCTCCTTGTCCCTTGCATGAAGCGCGCGACGATGATCTCGATCAATGAATCGGATCATGCGCGTATAATGATTGCTGACATTATTCTCCGAATCCATGTCCTCAGGTGGATGAATCACCGTCGGTGTCTCGTTCGGACCGTCCGTGTCTCGAAACGGCTTTGTATTCTCGCCCGTGTACCAGTCCCTCAACGACAGTTGTCCTCTCATTTCCCAAGGGCCATCGGCTCCTGGGAAGAAGGATTTGCTGGATACCTTATTGGTGCTCGGCAATCTTGAGCTGCCAATCCTGGGCAGATGTGAGTTCTGCGATCTTGAGGACGTCGCCACAAGACTTTCATGGTCCACGTCAGGAATAGGCAAGTCCTTATCCAAAAAGGAAACGACCTTTTTGGGAACGGGAACGGACAAGGCATTGCTTCGGCCTAGCTGTGAGCTGACTGGAGCCCGCTGGTCGGGCATTGCGTTGGTGGATTCGGCCAACCCGTCTTGCGAGCCCATCCGCATTTGCTTTGATGTACTGGTCAAAGAGCTTGTTGGCTCGCCCGACTCGGGCGAGGGATTGCGGTACTGCACGTAGCCGCGCCAGGCTCTTTGAATTCTCACAGCCATATTATTTAGTGTATTGGTCTTGTCAAACATAACGCCAGTGCCACTACTGACACCGTGGTCTAAACTGGCAGCAGGTGTTTCGGGTGACAGTGCGGGAAAAGCGAAACCAGCTTTACTCGGGCCGGGCTGCGCATGGTCGAAATAAGCCGTCGAAATTTCTACATTGCTCTCGTTCGGTGAAGGGACATGACTTTCGACGGAGTCTTCAATAGGCAGGGTAGCGAGGTCAACCTCACTGTAAGGGCTGACACTGACATGGCTGTAAGTGAGGCGATCCTGATCTGCGGAATCTTGTACTGGGCCGAATGGATAAGGGGGCAATGATTCCCCACGGTTGACCGAGGTCACCTTGGATCCGTCTCTACTGATTCTAAAATGTTGGCCGCTAATGCTCAAATCGATGCTTTTGGCGTCATCCTGAAACGTAGTCGTGCTAAACCTGGTTCGGGTCGATATCAAACTGGAGGCTCGACTCGGGCGTGTTGATAGCGAATCGGCAACTTCACTCGCCCACAGTGGTGATCCAGCATTGTCGGAGCTGCCTGTCTGGCCATTGTGGTCCTGCGAGGAAGTCATCGCAGAAATTAGAGAGCTAGAATTGACAATGTCGAATCAGCATATCAAGCCTGAATAGTCCTCCGTCCACGCTGTACTGCCGGCAAGAGAAGTGGTGCGAAGCTTGCGCAGAGTCAGCTGCTGACTGTCGGCGGGACTCGGTTTCGCTTGTAGATGTGAGGAGAAATGACTATAATAAACCGCCCTGTGCTATTTGGCAATATGTTGATTTACGATCAAAAGAGTCAATTCCGAATCGGAGAGTGGAAGGTGGTTTGTATTGGAGAAGTCCAGGTGTCAGAAGACACCCCCTAAGGCAGCAGCGCAACACAGCCACGATGTTCGGCCATGATGATACAGGCTCCAGGAAAGTCTCTTCAGCCAACTCCACGATGAACTGAGCAACCACGGTTCGAGCAGCGCGCCAGCAATAACATACGGATACAATCGCCGACCAAGTCGAAACCGTGAGCGAGTGACTTGATCGCCCCGGAGAGACGTAACGACGGGCCAAGACCGACCGCCACTTTCATAATCCTTCACCCGCCATCGTCCGGCATGCGATGTTAATCAATCCTTCTCATGAAGGATCAGACAAATTGGCCGTCAGGTGAAAGAGACACACCATATACCGCCCCATAGCCACCTTTCTTCGCAGCTCGTCACGTTTTGACTGATCCTTGAGTCACATCCAGCAATCTAGGAAGCCTCCGTCGCTTCGGACGATTACTGAACCCTAAGATCCGTGAGGCTCGGAAATAAACGATTCTAGGCACCAGACTCAACAAAAAGGACGCAGATATCTCTAGTGCTTGAGATAAACACATCTAGACGTCTGTCTCTGGTCAGCGCAGTAGGGTCTGTCGATTCCCATGCACTACATCTGACACCCTATACCAACTTGAAACCTCTCGAGATTTTTCACGATGTCTATCAAGTAAGCAACTCCTTCCTTCGCCCAAGTGAACCATTACCAATTCCGAAGAAAACACTTGTCTTGCGATTAATCTGTGTTACCCCCGTTCTTGAGCAGGCGCCGAAAAGTAAATGTAACCATTTGCTTTTATACATGCTCTGCATTCACGTTCCCAATCGCTATCTTATTTCCTAGGAGATAGGCATGGTTGCTGACATGTCTACACAGCTGGGTCATGTTGGATCCCAGGAAGGCCTTTGTACGCTTGCCAGGCGAAGAGCTTGTCTACAAATCTCCAGCCCGAACAAGTCTTGCCATTACTGCTCCACACGCATATCCCGCCGACAATCCCATTGCAATCCAGAGCAATGCCGGAATTGTTTACCTAACCAACCAGAGAGTAAGCTTACCTCAACCCCCATAATTGCACGTCTAAGCCGAGGCCATTAGATAGTCTACCTTCCGGCGGCACCAACCAGGGACTTCCAGTCGTTCTCCGCTCCCTTACTCAACCTGCACGATACTCATGTGATCATGCCGTGGTTTGGCTCTAATTCCTGGCAATCACTTCTCCAACCGGTACCCGGCGGCAACATTCCCTCTTCACGTGCAAATATTGAGCTCAAGTTGGTCTTCAACGAAGGAGGAGCGACCGATTTCCACACGAACTTCGAGTGCATCAAAGAACGGCTACAGCAAGCTGTTGAGGCGGCTAGAGATGGCGACCCTGGAGTTGGACATGGCATTGGCTCCCTAGTTGGTGTGAACATGGACGCTGTACATTTGGATCAGTTGCCTACCTATGAGGCATCCGGACAAGACGCCATCGCTCCAATCTCCCCAGAGCCTTCAATGCCAGGGCCGCCAACAGCACTCCCAGGTGCTAGCGATAATTCTGAGGATAGCGCTGGAGGACTTTTGCGGCGTAGAAGGCCTACGACGACTGAACCACCAAACGAACCTCCGCCAGGCTATGAAGAAACACAACAGCAAAGCATACAGCAGGAATTTGAACGAAGATTTTCAGGGCAACAATGATGTTAGGGGATTCGTTTGAGCCAATTCAGCAAGGTGTCTGGAGTCTGACTAGGTTACGTTCATGATTAGAATGCATTCACACCCGCCATAATTGCTTCAGGGAAACGTGAGCTTGGAGTCAAGCAAACTGAAAGAGGAGATGCCCTCCATGTCGAGATGATGAGGAGACTTGGTGGCAGTATTCCCAAATTCTATCCTACCCAGAGGCATGATCTACCTGTTCTCCTGCAGCCACTGTGTTGAATTCCGGTGATGTACTTCAACCCTATTATTTTCCATCTCTCTAAAGTTGCTCTCGGTACTCTTCCATCTCCGCTTCGAACTCGGCCTGTCTAAGCTCAAGGATTCGGTTACCTTCGTCCTCGTCCCCAACTAAAACTGCCAATACAGTTCCTTACTTTTAAGGAGGTATGAGCCCATAAAATTCAGCCAGGAGTCCCATCCGTCCCTGACATATTTGTTTCTGGATTTCGACACCGGCTTCTGTGGTGCATTTGCCTTATCACCCCTCCTGTCGCCGCCTTGCGCCTGAGTAACTTGTTTGCTGGCATCCGCTTTCAGTTGTAGATCTCATTGGTGAATGATGAGTTGAAGAAATCAAAGGCGGCCGCAAATCTAACTAATCACATCTTACTGTATTAAGACTAGCGCAAAACCGCAAGCTTCAAGCTCAAGCAAAGCAAGAGCTTCCGACAATCCGCAACGCAAAATCCAACCCACTTTAACCTCCCTGATTCCAATTGACACCACAGACCTCCAATTGGGCTGATTGCCATCTCACTCGCGAGATGGGGATCGCCGACTTCTTCTCCGACCTCTACTCGAGCATGGGCTTCCCAGAAGCTCATGCCGACGCACCAGCAGAAGCCAAGGAAGATGACGATTCCAAGGAGGAGGGTGGTGATGACGATAAAAGCGAAGGAGACGAGAAGGCCGAAGGAGATGGGGAGGGTGGCGAGGCCGGTGGAGATGAAGAGGGTGGAGAAGAGGAGCCAGAGGAAGAAGAGGAAGAAGAGCCTGTGGATCAGAAGCCCAAGCTAGAAGAGGGTGAGTTTGCTGGGGCAATCCATTTCCAATTCCATTTTGCCTCAGGCTGACACCGCTGTGCTTTTTCTACAGATTGTGCCCGCTCCGCGCAGTGCTCAGTCTGGAGACACCACTACGAGGAGTGCGCCGAGCGCGTAACCTACAAGCACGAACATCCCGACCAGTTCAAGGGATACAAGGAGGACTGTGTTGAAGAATGTATGAACGAAACGAAACCCACTACTCCGGCCTACTCCAGTACCTAGAAATTTGCTAACAACCTTCCTACGTCAGTCTTTCATCTTCAACATTGCGCCACCCAGTGCGCTGCGCCTAAGCTCTTCAAAATACTCAAGTAGGGCTCCAATAATACCAACGACGCGCAAGGCTGGCTTAGTGGGCTACTACTGAGCTATAATCCGCCACTTGCAGCCGTCCAAGCACACGATGCGAGCAATCCTGAACTCTCAAACGCCTGTACAGCCATCTTACAACTTGCGAGAACCGCATGGACTGCTTCTGTTCTATCGTCTATGTATCATAGCCGTCTGCCAATCGCAAGATAGATCAAGCATTGCAAAGACACGATTGATTGCGAACTACTCTCGTGCCTTCATTGCCTAGAGAAGCGGAGGATTGAAAGCTCACGTATAGACTTCGATTGACACATTACGGATATCCCGCTTTGATTTGGACTGTCGTCGCTTTCTTCCTGTTCTTCTGTCTACCTCTCTTATCTATGCAAAAGCTATGGACAAGACCAAACTCTATCCCATCAGACGAAGTCCTTGTAATTACCAAACGTCTATTACACCGTTGCTAGCTTTAGGTCATTCATTGGAGAGAAAAAGGTCTCTCCGCGCAAATTGGACTGCTGGGCTGGTTTGTTCGAGGACACGAACTGCGCGTAGAGCATAAAGGGCCATGTGTTGCCTCTTTGGAGACTTCACAGTCCAAAAATAGGGTCCCTAGGCGACAAGCTTGGCACGAATGGCTTCCAGCTTGGAGCCAGAAACGGTGTCTTCTGGAGCTACAACGAGCACCCTCAAGCAATAACCTCCCAGGAGGCGATAATACCTTGGAGATTTTGACCAGGACAAGGAGAATCCTGGGAGGATTATGGGGCTGGGAATAATATCCTAGGCAAGAATTGCTTTGCCCTTCGCATTTGCTCATCGTTGTGTCGAAGTTGTGCTCCAGATTGATTGGATGCCATTTGACAATGAGAGAAAGACGACTTGAGTATCCTAGAAGACTCATAATTGGATTCGGGCATCGTCCCAACAATTCTGCGGCGATGTCAATACATCGGAGATACAAAAAATCCCGATCCGTAGCCCCTTGTTGGAGGCTTTGATAGGTGACAATTCACTTGCCAGAGGTGTAGCTGGTGTCAGCTGACCTGCCCCGCTCCGCCCCTTGTCCTTTCAAGGTTGAATTCTTCTTCTCTAGGTAATCCCATGTCCAGATTTTAATTAGCAGAGTTTCCGTTACCTTTTGGAACCTAACAACCTGCTGATGGCACCCTTCTTTCTCCGCAAAGTATTTTGAGAGTCCAAGTCCCCTGACCCTGCTAACGTCGTTTGTGGCTTGGTCTCAACTTACTCCTCGATAAGCTTATACGCTTAGGTCATTGATATGGACTACTAAGGAGTTGCGTAGAAAGATCCATCACTATGGCGGCCAAGTCAATCATGTATGATGCCTGTGCCTATACTTGAAAAAGGACACTAACGACCTTTCGTCAAAAGAAAGCTCACGAGAAACGACTACACTGTGGGATGGATATGCGCTCTTTACATCGAATTAGCGGCATCGGAGGGAATGCTGGACGAGGTGCATCAAGACCTTGATCGAGCCCAAGGCGATAAGAATATCTATACCCTTGGCCGGATTGGGAAACACAATGTTGTTATGGCTTGTCTTCCCAGTGGGACTACGGGTATATCGCCTGCGGCCAAAGTGGCAACAGATATGCTCCGAAGCTTTCCCAGAATTCGGTTCGGGTTGATGGTAGGCATCGGAGGTGGGGCACCAAGCCCTAACAAGCTTCCAAGCGAAGACATTCGACTCGGCGACGTTGTTGTCAGCATTCCCGACGGAGAGCTTGGTAAGAACGTTATTGGATGCTGTTGGAAGTATCTAGACTCACAGAAGGTTGCAGGCGGGGTTGTGAAATATGATCGCGGGAAAGTGGTCGCCGGCGGCGAATTCGAACACACCGGTTTGCTAAACATGCCGCCCGCCCTGCTCACAAACGCCGTGGCGAAATTACGGGGTAAACATGAGTTTAAGCGCAGTGCGGTCTCACGATATGTCTCTGAGATGGTCAAGAAGATGTTAGAGTCGGAAGATGTAAACCCTGATTTCGAGGACATGTATCAGTACCAGGGTTCCAAATACGATCAATTGTTCGAAGCAGACTATGAGCACGTAAACTCCGAACAGATATCCAACACTTTCAATGAAGGCCAGGACACATCTGGAAAGGTCCCCGACGATCATAAACTACCCTGTCCGAATTGCGATGAGGCACGCTTAGTCGCTCGAAAGCCTCGAAAAAGAAATGATCCTGTCATCCACTACGGTACTATTGCTTCTGCTGATCTGGTTATGAGGCATGGCACTACGCGAGAGAAGCTTCGAAAGAAATATGGCATACTATGCTTTGAGATGGAGGCAGCGGGACTGATGAACGATTTTCCTTGTCTCGTCATACGAGGAATTTGCGACTACTCTGATACTCATAAGCACAAAATCTGGTAGAGGTATGCTGCGGCAACGGCGGCCGCATACGCTAAAGAGCTCTTGGAGGTCATACAATCAGAAGAGGTGGAAATGACAGAAGATGGAGCAAAAGTATTGGACAAGGGTATGTAATGTCCGGAAAGCGGAGAAGGGAAAGCCTCAAGTTAATGGTCACTAGTTTGTATAGTTCATGAGAATGTCACTTCAATTCTCGCAGGCCACCAACAGCAAGAGCGCGATAAAATCTTACATTGGCTTGACCTGGATACCCACACGAAAAGATTTGCCGATTCTCTTGAGAAGTGGCAACCAGGCACTGGACAGCAGTTTTTGAATTCCAAGGAATTCTTGAACTGGGCCAACAAGAATACCCAAACTCTCTGGTGTCCGGGTATTGCTGGTGCGGGGAAAACCATACTCGCTTCGGTCGTCATAAAGCATTTGAAGGACGCTCAAAAAGACAAGGAGCCAGCTAATAAGGCAGGCATTGCATGCTTATATTGCCAGTACGAAAGGCAGAAAGATCAGACACCTCACTCACTGCTCGCTGCTGTCCTGAGACAACTTGCGGAACGGCGTACACTCTTACCAGCGTCTGTCAAAGAACTTTATGACTTGCACAATGCTGACAAGACATATCACAGTTTTGATGAGATCTCTTCTGTTCTTACCGAAACCATTCGAAGTTATTCTCGAGTGTATGTGGTTGTTGATGCTCTGGACGAATGTTCGGAGAAGAGTTGCGGAGAACTTCTTTCAAGCCTCCAAGATCTGCAGAAGAAAACTGGAGTGAAGCTCCTTGCAACATCAAGACATACCGTCCCTTTCCGACAATACTTTGAAGAATGTGCCATGCTGGAAATCAAAGCCAATGAAAGTGATGTTAAGGCCGTTTTAGATAGTCAGATGGGAATGCTATCTGCGTGCGTCACAACCGACAACCCTGCATTACGGAATAAGGTGAAGGAAGAAATAGCTGCGGCAGTTGATGGCATGTAAGTGGTCGACTCTCGTACGCACCGTTGCTTTGTCACTGACTAATGCTTGACATCTAGGTTTGTTCTTGCTGTCCCCTTTTTGGAGTCACTAGCGGGCAAACGATCAAGTGGAGATGTTGAAGACGCGTTGAAAGCTCTCGTGAAAAGCCCGGACAAAATATCGACAGTATACAATGGCGTTATTGAAAGGATTGACAGCCAGAATCCAAATGACCGCGATACGGCTCACCGTGTCTTATCTTGGATTGTTCATGCCAAGCGACTCCTAACATGCCCGGAGCTCCAGCATGTTCTCGCCGTAAAGACAGGCAGCCGGGAGTTTCAAAAGCAATATATATACCACCGCCTTGACGAGATCGTCGCACTCTGCGCGGGACTAGTCGTGATCAACCAGGAGAGCAATAACGTCCAGCTGATGCACAACACAACTCGGATATATTTCGAAGATCGTGCACACCAGCCAGACTGGATCCGTACTGCGGAGGTAGAAAGAGCACAGAATTGTTTGACCTACCTTTCATTGAGCTGTTTTGAGAGCGGCTATGCAACCAACAACAAAATGTTCGAAGAAAGGCTGGCCCAATATAGATTCTTGAACTACGCTGCCTGCTTCTGGGGGGAGCATGCTCGGGCAATTCAGGAAGTGATAGACCTGAGAAGGGCAGCTGGGGAATTCCTACAGAACGCAGCACTGGTATCTTGTGCTGCTCAAGCAAAGTATGCTGTAGATCAAATACATTTTTACGGATATAGCCAGGAATTCCCGAAACAAGTTGCTCTGCATTTTGTGGCGCAATTTGGACTCCGTGAATTCTTGTCCGACTTACTTGTCAAGAGCCAAGAGAATGAGCAGAGCGATGTGAATGTACATGACTCTCTCCTACGGACGCCGCTGTCGTATGCTGCGGAGAAGGGGCACGGGGCGGTGGTGAAGCTGCTACTCGAGAATGGGGCCGACGTGGAGTCCAGGGACAATCAAAGACGGACGCCGCTGTCGTGGGCCGCCCAGAACGGGCACAAGGCGGTGGTGAAGCTGCTGCACGAGAAGGGAGCCGACGTGGAGCCTAGGGAAATAGCGTATAGTCGAACACCGCTGTCGTGGGCTGCCGAGTACGGGCACGGGGCGGTGGTAAAGCTGCTACTCGAGAAGGGAGCCGACATGGAGTCCAGGGACATAGCGCAGGGTCAGACGCCGCTGTCGTGGGCTGCCAAGTACGGGCGTGAGGCGGTGGTGAAGCTGCTGCTGGAGAAGGAAGCCGACGTGGAGTCCAGGGATACAGCGTACGGTCAGACGCCGCTGTTGTGGGCTGCCAAGAACGGCCACGACGCGGTTGTGAAGCTGCTACTCGAGAAGGGGGCCGACATGGAGTCCAGGGACATAGCGCAGGGTCAGACGCCGCTGTCGTGGGCTGCCAAGTACGGGCATGAGGCGGTGGTGAAGCTGCTGCTCGAGAAGGAAGCCGACGTGGAGTCTGGGAATACAGCGTACGGTCGGACGCCGCTGTTGTGGGCTGCCAAGAACGGTCACGACGCGGTTGTGAAGCTGCTACTCGAGAAAGCCGACGTGGAGTCCAGGGACAACAACGGTCAGACGCCGCTAT
>Ga0335072_10011163_pt1 | contig 12877 bp, 11 predicted proteins | sample Lox_Sample_21_FD_206725 | JGI IMG/M metagenome (GOLD analysis project Ga0335072, IMG submission 206725) | Soil microbial communities from Loxahatchee National Wildlife Refuge, Florida, United States - Lox_Sample_2.1 | ecosystem: Environmental > Terrestrial > Soil > Wetlands | place: USA...
CCGACCCTGGCCTTATCTCAGCCGGTCTCGGATCCGAGTTGCTGCCGCCACTTCGCATGGGAATCTGCGGGAGCGCCGACGGGCGCCACACGAGCAGGTTGCTGTCACGCGTCGCGGCCTAGTTGGGCAGATACTGCTTCAGCTTGGACTCGGTCCTTTGCCAGGCATCGGCGGCCGATTTGGCATCGTAGTTTCGATTGCTCTCGACGACAAAGTCGTGGTCGGCACCGGGGTAGGTGACCAGCTCCAACGGCTTGCCGGCGGCCTGGGCAGCCGCACCGATGGCCCGCGCGGTTTCGATCTTGCAACAGTCTTTGTAGGAGTCTGCCTCACCGGCAAGCATCAACACCGGCATCTGAATGCGGCCGACAACCGCTGGAATGTGGTCCGTGAACAGCCGGGTCAACGGATACATGACTACGACAACGGCAACGGTGTCCGACTGGCTGGTTGCGAAGGCCAACGCCTGGCCGCCTCCCAGTGAGAACCCGACCACTCCGACCTTACCCGGAAGCACATTGCCGGAGTGCTGTAACTTGTCTATCCCGGCGCGGATTCCGGCGCCGTGATCGCCAACCATGTCCTTACTGTTGAGAAGCAGTACATCGTAGCCCATGGCGGCGATGCGTTTCGCGGCCGGCTCATAAGCACCGGCCCCCATTGATCCGGACACGACGAGCACCCCTCGCCCTTTCCCTTGAGGAGGCGTGAATTCCTGAGCGGCAGCGGAATTGAAGTACGAGCCGCATGCGCAAATCCAGGCAGCGAGCAAGGCGATGCGTTTCATGGCTCCCCCGGAATATTGAGCGGCATGAGTGCCAGTCTGTTATCTGGCAGATTCTGCCCCCGTCGGGAGCAAGTCAAGCCTATGTCCGGCAGGATGTTAAGCTGGCCGTCTCAGGGGGACGGGTCCTGATGCCGGCGGCCGGCATGGATCCGCTGCGCTCGGCGCCGCACTTCCAGGCGATCCTAAAGCAGCTGAGGTTCCCGACGGGTTGAGCTGACCGGCCAGGCCGGAGGCGAAAATTCCAGCTCCTGCTGCGGAATCGACGTGTCCATCAGCGGGTTGTAAGTGGTGATGCTCTTGATGACGAGCGACCCGCGCCTGCAACGCGCATCGAGTCTGCGAATCAGCAGTTCCTCACTGTCAATCCAGATCACGAATCCGAATCCGTCGTCTTCGGGACCGAGCCGGACCGCTACCCGAAGGCAGCTCCGATGAGCGAAACTGTGTTGGTCGAGCACCCTGGCAGTGTAAGGGTGGTCGGTCACCCTGCGGCCAGTAACATCCCGCGGCATGAGTAACGCCGGAACGTGGTGAGCAGCACCTCTGGAAATGCCGATGGCGGAAGCAATCAGAAGGCCAAATGTCTCCGGGATTGCAGCCTTGGCGCCGAGGAACGACCATTGGCCAATCCGCGAACCGTCGCGAAAAATGATCCAGCGGCGGGCCGAATAGCCGAGGGGCGGAACGACTGGGTAGGGAACGGCGAACTCGAATCGGAACTTCCTGCCGCTGCGACTGAATGCAGTCGCAAAGGACACGTGGTTGAACCGGGTCCCGCCAGGCCCAGAGACCGTCGTGTAGACGTCTCCCGTGTCCCGATAAGTCCGTGCTCCGGCGTAACAGCTGGCAACCCGTTGAAGGAGCAAGCCTGCCGAGAGCTTGTGCATATGGGGATTTTTATACGCCGCGCCTCGGAAATATTCCACTTCCGGAACCGGCTCAGGGCTTTGCGACCATCAGCCAGAAGATCACGATAACTGACGAGAATGCCGGTACACCCAGCCAGAACCAGAGTCGCGAATAGCGGAGGTATTTATCCCCGATCGGCATACCATGCGTTTCGTAAGCACGGGCGAGATCGCGCAGGCGGATTTGAATCCGGACCACGGGCACCCAGCAGAGGACGGCGGCGCCGAGGATATGCACCAGCTTGAGGGCGAAGTAGGCCTCACTCGACGATCTCCGTCAGGTTCAGGCCGGGAAGCGCTGCAAGGTATTCCTCGACGCTCACCAGACCCATGCAAGGCATTGCGCCCGAAGGCAAGCGCACACCGCTGCAGAGCTTTTTGACAAGCGCCACAGCCGCGCCGCATGGGATGTGCGGCCCTTGGTTGTTTTGCGCAAGGAGATTCCAAGTGATCCGGTGGGGCTGGCCCTCATGATCGATCCCCTCGAGTCGCACGAACATACCGCCCCTGTGGCTGACGAGGGGCTCGATCCAGCGGCTGAGGCGGTTGAGGGGCGCGGCGAAAGGGCTCGCGCTCGGCAGGACTCGTGCTTTGACGAGCCCGGCGAGGGCCCAGACTACGAGATGGCCTAGGTCGCTGGCGAAACCAGCCTCAAAGGACACAGTTCGGACAGCGGGATAGCGCTTCGGAAAGAGCACGAGGTCCGGTATGTCGCAGCGGGAGAGCCAACGGGCGCCGAGCGGAGGCGGAAAGCGATGCCGCCGCAAGCCTAGCCACCCGTAGGCTGCTGCCCATTCACCCTTATTCCAATAATGAAACGGGTATCCGGCATATCCAAAGATCCCTTGGACTGTTGCGAGGCCGGGCGCCCGTGCGCCGGAACTGATAGCGAGCTCGATGGACTCCAGTCGAGCGAACTGCGCCTGATAGCGGTCGACGACGGCAGAGGAGAGCGCGGGTACCGAGCTCGCACCGCTGATGACGGAAACACTACGCTTGCGAGCCTCGTCGTCCAAAGCGGAGATGCCCGCGACGAACTGGCGACCATCGGCCAAGTCGATGTAGTGGCAACCAGCCTCGATGGCGGCTCGCGCGACCCTGTAGTCCTGTTGCTGGAATGGCCCAGCGGTATGGATGAGGATGTCCGCTCCGCTGTCCTTCACAAGGCGCCGGAACTCGCTGTGGTTGGCATCGAGCAGCAGCGCCTGGCCGGTGCCGAGGCCGAGATGCCGGGCGGTTTCCACGGCACGGTCGCGGTGACGGCCAGCTACCAGCACTCGGATGGACGGATCTCGGGCGAGGCTCGCGCAAATGCGATGTCCGAAAAATCCGTAGCCGCCCAGAACCAGAACCGTATGCAACCTGATCCCTCCCGCGTATCCGTTCGATCTCAGGGCGGCAGATAGCAGGTGGCGCGCTTGCCGAACCAGCGATAGCGGTTTCGGGCGACTACCCCATAGAGTCCATCGCGCAGGCGACGGGGAACCCATCTCGCAAGCGACATGGCTCGCCAGAGTCCTCCGGAGGCAATCATCACTTGGATAGCCGCGTCCGATTGGGTGAAGGCCTTGCCGCCGTCGAGCACCAGGAAGGTCATTGGGTCGTCGGGATCGACGCCATGGATGGTCAAGAGCTCCCGACCACGCTGACTCTGCATCGCGACCAGGTCGAAAGGGGGCTTTGCCGGGTGGCGGTGGTGAAAGCGGGCCCAGCCGCTGCAGAGATGGCAGTGGCCGTCGTAGACGATTACCCGGCCTGGTCGTCCTATCACGCTCTGCACAGGAACTGCGCTACGCACCCGATGATTTCGATCTCAACGTCACGGAAGGTCGTTCGCAGCGCCTGCCTCAGATCGTCGAGGCTGTCTTGCAAATTGCAGAAGACCCTACGGGAATTATACAGATGCATAAATGTCCTTGCCCCGCGATCACATCGCACGCCATGTCGCAGCACCGTTGAGCCAAACAGCACTCCCGAGGGGTTGAGTAACGGCTTCAGGTTTGCGAAGGCGATTGCCTTTTCGGGAATCGCTCCCGGCATGCAATGAAGTACATAATTCATTGCAATGGAGTCGAAGGGCTCTATGCCCGGCGCGATCGGCTCGAGTGCATTAGCCCGGTACACTTCCGGAGCATAGCGGGACAGCCTGGCCGCCGTGCGCCGCAGACAATGGGAACTCAAATCCAGCAGCGCAAGGCGCGGCTCCGAGCGCGGAAACCGGCTGTGATCCAGGAAGTATCCGGTGCCGACGCCAACCTCCAGGTGATTGGTGGAGAGGTGTCGCTCATAGAGCTCCAGGGTCCGTCCGATCGGGCAGCGCCAGATCCGGTTGCAGGTAAACTCCAGCAACCAGTCGTAGTATCTGAGCATCCGCTCGTTGAATACAACCGGAGTCGGGCCGGTTGGTTCTTCCAAGACGGTCATCACAGGGGGTGCAATCGCGGCGACTGTCTATGATCGGACCACCAGGGCCCAGTATTCCATTGTAGGTTCTACGCAGACCTCAGAGACGTCTACTTGGCGAAACTGGGAGAGCGTGCACAGTGCATGTCAACCTCTTAGGCCCACACAGGAGATCACCTTGCAAAGCGCCCGGTGCTGAGGCGATTCCAGCGCGCCGACGAGGCCGTCGTAAAAGTCGGCGAAGCTGCTCCCGAGAAAATTCTTCAGTCCTTCCATCCTCGAGAGGCGCGCCCGCCAGGCTCCGAGCACTTCGAAGGAAGCCGCACCGTCGAAGGCGAGCTCGCGGTCCGCCAACTCGGTGGTGGTGACACTGAACCCTTGGGCCGCGAGCACGGACGCGAGCCGACGGCCGGCTCGAAAGTCGTAGCGGCGTTTCTCGAACGCATCGCGGTAGAAACGCCCGATGGTGTCGCGCGTGGCATCCGATCGCGGCTCGTGCCCGAGAAGATCATCGATGTCGATGAGACAGACCCATGCGTTCGGCTTCAGGAATGCGCACCAACGCGCGAAGATCGTGGTGAAATCGACGAAGTAGGCGGCGACGAAGCTGCACCAGATCCCGTCGAAGGCGGCAGCGGGTAAGTCGAGGTTGCTCAAGTCCTGCTGCTGGAAATGGGCAGCAGGAGCGCGTCTCTGCGCCGCGGCGAGGAGCTCGGGGTCACGGTCGATGCCCGTAACGCTGACTCCACGAGCAATGAGCTCAGCAGAGAGGTCTCCCGGGCCACAGCCGAGATCGAGGATGTGCTGGCCGGCTTTGATGGGGCATTGGGCGAGAGCCCGCGACCAATCGCGCCAAGCGAATTGACGGCGGTACTCGTCGAGAAGTGACATACCTCACCGAAACAGGCGGGGCGCGAGATCGTTCAGGTCGCGGCGCCAGGTCTGCCACTCGTGCGCCGTCCCCTGACTCGAGAAGTACACCAGATGCACGCCATGCGCTTGCAGCGCTTTTACGGCGCCGACTATGCCGATGCGAAACGCGGCCGGTTCCTCGGTACCGACACCCATCCATAGCAGTCGCACGCGATGGTTGAAGCGGGAGGCGTCCGCAAAAACGCCCCCGTAGGCGGTCGTCACATTGAACGGCGCGGCAAACCCAAGCGCCAGGCGCTGCGATGAAGCCGGGTTCTGCATGATGGGACCGCTGAGCGAGGCCATGTAGCCGAAGGTGTCCGTGTGGTGGAGGGCGATGAAGAAGGTTTCCATGCCACCCATGGACAATCCCGCCATCGCACGATGGTCCCGGTCGGGAATCGTACGATACGAGGAATCGATGGTCGGAATGGTCTCATGCAGGAGCACGTCCTCGAATACGCTGAACGCGGCTCCAACTTCCCTGGTTGGACTATCGGCACCCAGGTTGAGAGGCGATTTTCCGGGCCTGTACGCGTAGCCATCGTCCATGACGACGATCATGGGCTTGGCCTTGCCCGAGGCAATCAGGTTGTCGAGGATGAATTGCGCCCGGCCCTGGCGCGTCCAGCCGGTCTCATCCTCGCCGGCACCATGTTGCAGGTAGAGGACGGGGTAGCGGTCCTTAGGGTGCTCGTCGTATCCCGGCGGGGTGTAAACGATCGCGCGGCGCCAGGCGTCGGTGACGCGCGACCAGTACCATTTCTCACGCACCTGACCGTGCGGCACCGCCTTCATCGCATAGAAGGCGCCTTGCGGGTCCGGAACCTCCAGACCGCTGACCTCTTTGCCATATCCGAAGTACGTCCTGCTGGCAGGATCACTGACGGCGACACCATCCAGGATGAACCAGTAATAATGAAACCCCGGGACGACCGCCGGGAGCCTGACTCGCCAGACTCCATCCGCAGACTTCGTCATGGGAAAGGGTCCGTGCCCCAGGCCATCGCCTCCAGCCAGGAGTACGCTGTGAGCCGAGGGGGCGGAGAGCTCGAAGCTCACACGGCCGTCCGGATAGACGCGGGGGCTCATCGCGCCAGGAACGTTCGTTGCCGCAGGCGACGAAGCGTTGCTTGCCTGCGCCCAGCCGAAGCCTGGAGCGAGTGTCAGAAGGAGTGCTGCGAGCGCCGCAGCACCTCGCCGGGAGGATTGATCTAATAGCATGGAGGCAGTGTGCCACCACGCAGGTAGGCCGGCAACGCCGCTCATGAAGGCGTCGCTCTCTCGAGCGACCTGCAAGCGTCAACGATGCCGCCGACGCTCCTGCAGCTCACCGAGGATCGCGTCGATTACGACCTTGGGCTGATCAAACTGGATGTAGTGATCGCTGTACGGCACGAGGATCTGTTTCGAATCGGTCGAGAGCGATAGAAGTCGGCGCTGGGTTCGTGCCCAGCCCTGCTCGTAGGCGACGTGCTTTTTGTGGAGGGCAGGCGGCGTCTTGTCGTTATCGTCGAAGTGACTTTGTGCCGTGAGGACACGAATCGGCCGGTCGCCGAAGGAGCGACGATGTCTCACGAGCCACTTGGCATCGGCGGGCATCGCCTGCAGCTCGGAAGCGACGGCGTCATAGAGGGCGGCACGGCCATTGGCGATACGCAGAACGACCGCATTGAGAGCGGGCGACCACTCCTTCATGGGAAGCGTGCGGAAGAATTGATGGGAGCAGGGCATATTCGCCAGAGACGGATCCTCTGAAGCGGGGATCGGCGGGAGTGGCTGGCCGCGCGCCACCGCGTCGCGGCACTGGTTGAGCTCGACGACCACCTGCTTTATGACGCTGTTCTCGCTGGCCTGGTCCTTCGCGGACTCGATGTCACCCGACTCGATGTCGACGAACACAGCTCCATAGACCTCCGGCATGTAGAGGTCCGCGAACGCGCGCAGGTTGTAGCCCCCGAAGGAATGCCCGACGAGCAGGTAAGGCCCGGGAATATGGGCGTCATGCAAAGCGGTATGCAGTTCCCTGGCGATCTCCGCTGTGGAGCGCGGCATCGGCCCCGGAAGACTGAAGCCGCTACCCGCCCGATCATATGTGCAGGCGCGCGTGTGGCGCGCAATGGCCGGCTGGATTGCCGACCACGTCGGCGACCAGTCTTCCCAGCCTGCATCGAACACGACGGTCGGCGACCCTGAGCCCATGCAGTAGAAGTTGAGCTCGGTACCGCCGCCGTAGGCGAGCCGCCCCGGCGAGGCATACCGTTCATCGCCGGGCGCTCCGTGAGCGACAGCCACCACCGCTATGCATAGGAAAAGGCAAACGCCTGACAGCGCTTTCTTCATTGGCTGCGCCTCCGCGCTCGGATCGGAACTGTCTCAAAACGGACAGATCGATTGTACCCTTGGGTGGGTGCGGAGGTCCGTGACGGCAATGGCTGCCGTACAGCATGCCCATCGCGGCGTTCAGCGGCACTGACCTGCGGGCACCCGGGGCAAGCGCGAGGAGAGGTGCCCCATCCGCCTTCGCTGTGGCGCGGCCCGAGCTCGGCCCGGAGCCGCCGTGGCATGCCGAGAGCGCAACAGTCAGCGCGAGCGCGGGAAAGAGCGTGGGCAATCCCAAGAATTCGTCGCTCAGAACTCGATTCTTATCCCACCGAAGACCTCGAAGGGCGCAGCCGGGCTCAGGAACCTGTTGTCGACTCCCGGGCCGTTCGTGACCCCGTCGGCGGGAACGCCGGGGGCTCCGGTCCCGGTCGGATCACTGAGAATGCCCCAGGTCCCGTACTTCCGATTGAGCAGGTTGTCGATGGAGGCGAAGATCTGGACGTGCCGCACGAGCGTATAGCTCGTGTCCAGATCCACTACCGTATAGCTCGGGATCGGCGTGGTCAGGTTGGCCTCATCGCCCACATAGTAGACGCAGCTCACCCACTCGGCGCTGGCGCCAAGCGTCCACTGCGGCAGCACCTGGAAATTGAAACCAAGCTTGATGCGGTTCCTGGGAATGCCAGGCAAATAGTCCCCGGGCTGCACCTCGACGTCCCCATTTTCGTCCTGAAACGGGTTCGAAGGAGACGGCAGGGTCATGGCCGAAAGGAACTGTGCCTTGACCAGGCTGTAGTTGAAATATGACGACCAGCGCTGCTCGTGGTAGTCAAGGCCGATCTCGGCGCCCTCGCGGCGAGTATCGCCAATGTTCTGGAAGAAGCCCTGGCTCACCGAAGTTGCGATGCCGTAGATGTCATCCTCCAGCACCGTCCGAAAAACGCTCGCGTTCCAGGTTAGCCGGCCGGTGTCGGCGGCTGTGGCGGTGGCTGGCATGCGACCGCGCAGACCAACCTCGATGGTGTGCGCAACCACCTGTCGCAGGTCCGGCGGGTCGCCGGCAAGGTCCGTCGGCAAAAGACACGGCGTAAGCGGATTCGAGCACTCGATCTCGCTCGCGGTCGGCGTACGGGTGTTTATGGAGTAGCCGCCATAGAGGGTCATCGAAGGCAGCAGTTTGTACGTGGCCCCGATCGACGGATTGAAATGCACGAAGCGGTTCCAGCCGGTCAGATTGCTACCGAGCTGATCCGTGAGATCGACGTTGGCGACATTGTAGCGGCCGCCGGCAGTGATCGCGAGGACCCTGGTGGCCTGGAACGTGTCGGTGAAATATCCGCCGAAGCTCTTGTTGAGCGAATCGACGCTCACCGGCACGGGGTCGCCATTGTCGATCGCGGCCTGCGAATTCTCCGGAGTATCGACGATGAGGTCCGAGGGCAGGACGACGAGGTTCGAGGTCGTGATGCCGATCTGGGCGCCCGTATAGTAGTTCGTCGAGGCGTAATCGAGCGCGGCCCCCACGGTGAAGGAGTTCGGGTGGCCGAAGATCGGGGCGTCGTTGGTCGCCTGCAGGGTGGCACCCCGGCCCCACGCATCGATCAGCTCGAAGTCGTTCTCGCCGATGTAATACGTGCCGCCGTCGGAGATGTCCGGCAGGTCCTGTCCGGCGGCATTCGTGAGGGGAGTGGAGCCATCGGGTTGGCACAGGATCCCGGCAGTCGAGCCGCAGGGCCCATAGTCCGTGGTATTGCCGTTCAGGACCGATTGACCGTACTGCCTGTAATAGAGCACCGTCTGCACCGACCAGCCCCCGGGCAGCGGAATCGTGCCGTTCAAGGTGACGAAGTTGAGATCGTTGACGTTGGTCTGCGGTCCGGTGAAGGCGAGGGAGCGCAGATAGTCGAGCTCCTGCATGGGCGACGGCCCCTGGCCGTTGAGCGTATTCTGCGCCCGGGTGTAGGTGAGATCGAAGTTGGCCACGTCAGTGTGCAGACTGAGCGCTGCGTATACGTCGCGCAGCCGGTCGCTCGACATGAAGCGCCATCCCCTCCAGTCGAGCGCGCGGGCCGCGACGTAGAAGCCGAGCACTCCCGAGTGACCGCCGGCCTCGGCGGTCACATTCTCCTGGTCGAAAGAACCCCCCGAGGCTTCGAGGTCGGCGCCCTGATAGTTGAAGCCGTTCTTCATGTCGACCGAGATCGCGCCACCCAGGGCATTGAGCCCGTAGACCGCACTCGAGCTGACGATCTCCACCTTGTCTATCGCGTTCGGCGGAATCAGGTCCCAGTTGACGTTGTTCCCGAATGCCTCGTTGATGCGGACGCCGTTCTGGTAGACGGCCAGACCTATCGGCGTGCCGAGTACCGGAGACGCCTCGAAGCCGCGATAGAGGATGTCGGGCTGGAATGGGTCATCGAGATCGTCGTTGATATTGATACTGCTCAGCCCCGTGTCGAGCGCAGTCGTCAGACTTGCCGTGCCCTGCCTCGATATGTCGCTGACCGAAATCACCTGCACATTGCCAGGGACATCATCGAGGTCCACGCCCGGGCCCGGCAGCGGCGTCGTCTGTATCACCACTTCCTGCAGGCTGTCCGGGCTCGCGGTCGCGTCCGCCGCGTCAGCAACGGTGCCGGAGATCGCGAGCGAGACAATCGCCGTGACGGCCATCGAAACGCCGCCGGGCACACCCCTCAGGATCCGCTCGTTGATCATCGCAAAATCCCCCTTTTGTCCACGGGCGGCGCAGCCAACAGCAGTCCGCGGCGCTGGGTCACGCGGCCTGTCCGTGTTGCGGGATGATTGCCGCGCCCGATCCGCATACGCAAGGGAAGCACTCCCGATTTACCAGGGAGTTTTTCCCGATTTCGCGCGCGCGCGGCCGATCAACTCCGCTGCGCCGCAAACGGAACAGACTTCCGCTCATCGACATCCGGCGTCCGATGTACACTGAACCAACAGTCAGATTCGGCGAGCGATGCTTCATGGCGGACCCGATCAGGATCCTGCTCGTAGACGATCACGCCATCGTGCGGGAAGGATATCGGCGACTCCTCGAGGGTGAGCCGAACATGCGTATCGTCGGCGAAGCCGCGGATGCCGAGCACGCGTACCAGAGCGCGCGCGCATTGCGTCCCGACGTGGTTGTCATGGACATCGCACTACCTGGGATAAGCGGCATAGAAGCGACACGTCGGCTGGTCAAGGAACACTCCGCGCTGCGGGTGTTGGTATTCAGCATGTACGATGACGCGATCTACGCTTCACGTGCGCTGGCCGCAGGGGCGCTGGGCTATCTCAGCAAGGTGAGCGCGCCGGAAGTTCTGGTGAAGGCGATCTACGCAGTCGCCCGCGGCGAGTCCTATCTCAGCTCCGACGTGGCGGCGAATATTGCGCGCTCGGCCGCTCAATCGGCAGGGTCGGAGATCGATGCGCTGACACCGCGCCAGCTCGAGATCCTGCGCCTGCTGGTACAGGGCGAGACGATCAGGAGCATCAGCGAGACACTCGGTCTTTCGGAGAAAACCGTCGCCAATCAGCAGTGGGCCATCCGCGCGAAGCTCGGCGCAAGGAACACGGCGCAACTGGCACGGCTTGCGGCAAAAATCGGCTTATCCAGCTGAGAACCCGCGCTTGACAATCCGGATTGCGCGCGTAGACTCCCGCGCCCCATGTACATCACGATCACCAACATTTCGCCGACCGCACCGCCTCCGCGGGCGGCGGCTATTTGACGGATTAGCCCCCTACATGACTCGGAGGGCTGATCACAGCAGTCCTCCGGGAGCTCCACGAGAGACCCCGGTTGGCCGTGCTGACCGGGGTTTCGTCGTTCTGGCGGCCCGATCCCGGGCAATTCAGGGTCGAATGAATCGATGAATCGAACTGACCGGGACTGACATGACGAGTGACGAGTCGGCTGGCAAACCGCGGCCGTTCAACGTCGGGGTGACTTTCACCCACGACCTGTACGACCTCGGGGAAGCGGTCTTCAAAACGCGCGCGATTCAGGCGTTCGAGAGCGTCGCAATACGGTATCCGATTCACCGGCGGGTACGGTGTGCCGTGCCGCGCGCTCTCGAGGACGTCTTTGACGATCTCGCTCTCCGGGCGGGCCTGGCGGCCCAGCGGCTCGATGCCGGGTCTTTGCTGCTCGATGGACCCGGAGTGTTTGTTCATGCGGAGGGGAAGCGCAAGGCCGACTACTGTTCCTGCACGATCAACATCTGGGCGGATGGCAAGGAGCGGGCTGAACACACGCGCCAATCGATCCTCGAGGCGGCGGGCGACCGCAACCTGCCGGAGCAGATGTTCGTGATCGATTGGCACTTCTCCAACTCGCGTGGCGTGCTGGTGAACTGCTCGTTCGAAGAGGTCGCGAAGGACACCGTGCTGGATGAGGCGTACCCGACGCTCGGCGAGCCGGTTGCGGAGTTCGTCCAGCGTTACCTGCGGTCGAGCGAGACCATACTCATCCTCCAGGGCCCCCCTGGCACGGGCAAGACACGCCTGGTGCGAGCCATCCTCGGTGCCATGTCACGCCGCAAGGGCGACAGCGCGGAAGTGATGTACACGGCGGATAAGCGGGCACTCGAGAACGATGAGATTTTCATCGATTTCATCACCGGGACGCACGAGGCATTCGTGATCGAGGACGCGGATCACATGCTCAGGGCCCGCAGCAACGGGAACCAGGACCTGCACCGGTTTCTGGGGATCGCCGACGGTGTGGTCCGGGCGCAGGGGCGTAAGATCATCTTCACGACCAACCTGCCGAACATTCGGGACCTGGACGATGCGCTGCTGCGGCCTGGCCGATGCTTCGCGGTGGTGCACACGCGATCCCTGGCGGGGGAGGAGATCTGGCGGCTCGTTGCCAGGCTGTGTGGGAGCGATCAGGACCGCGAGGGTGTCGCACGCGCCGCACTCTCGGCGGCCACTGCCCGGGGCGTACCGGTGGCGCAGATCTATCGCGCCTGCGATAACCTTCAAAAATGCTTCGACGCGGAACCCGACTCAGTCCCTGATCCAGAGCGGGCTTCCCCAGCCTGCGAGCGCCTCGAGGAAGACATGCAATCGCGAGGGAAGGAACTTTCGGCTGGGATAGACAGCGAATAAGGAAATGGGCGGTGAGCTCCACTGTGGCAGCAGGCGGACGAGCTTACCTTTGGCGATGGGCTCCTCGCAGTACGTCGACGGTAACAGGCCGATGCCGTGACCGCGGCGCACGAACCCGCTCACCGAGTCGAAGTCCCGACTCGAGATCGAGCCCGTCACGTGTACGCTGACCTTTCTTTTCCCGCCGGCCAATTCCCACTCACTCTCGCCGTTCCTGCCGTTGAGCAGCACGCAGTGATGCCCCTGGAGATCGGCAGGCTCTGCGGGCGGGGTTCGGCCTTTGAGATATTCGGGAGAGGCCACGACATAGCGAACGCTTTTGCCGAGGCGCTTGGCGACGATGCTCGAATCCCGCAGGTCACCGAATCGGATCGCGACGTCGAAGTTCTCCGCCATCAAATCGACGAAGGCGTTCGTGATG
>Ga0335072_10011165_pt1 | contig 12876 bp, 9 predicted proteins | sample Lox_Sample_21_FD_206725 | JGI IMG/M metagenome (GOLD analysis project Ga0335072, IMG submission 206725) | Soil microbial communities from Loxahatchee National Wildlife Refuge, Florida, United States - Lox_Sample_2.1 | ecosystem: Environmental > Terrestrial > Soil > Wetlands | place: USA: Florida...
AGTTCCAGGCCCTGGTAGATTCTCCAGGCGATATCGGCGGCTTCGTGACCATGAGCGCCGGCGGCATCTGATATCCCCACTTCCGTGCCGCCGCAGTATCGGTCAGCCCGTAGCGCCGGTACATTGAGGGGATAGTCGGCCCGGCGTAAACCTGGTGCGGATCAACGAAACCGTATGTCAGCATGCAACGCGCGACCAGGATGTTATAGGCCTCGACGTAGGTATCGTATTCGGCGGTCGTCTGCAGGTAAGCAAACATCGGCAGCAGCGGCGCCCCTGGAGGCGGCGAGTAACTGGTGCTCCTGACATTTGTAGCGCCACTGGCCGCCGTGCTACCTGAACCCGCGCTGCCTCCTGTGCAACCGGCTGTCGCCAGGCACACGACTCCGAGAAGCGCTACGGCCATCACCCCGATCCAGCCCGGTCCCCGGCGCGCCACGCCGGCCCTGCCGTTAGCCAGCAGCATTCCGTGTCTCTCCTGTTTCCCGTGTCACCGCTACAACCCATGCGCGCCTCCCCGGCCGAGTTCACCGGAGAGGCGCGCTTGTCTGTTTCAGTTAGGTGCAAGCCTTCTGTGACAGATCGAGGTTAGTAACCGAACCGAGGTTCGGCAGACCGGAAATGGCTGGGAACTTCACCGAGTACGGCCCGCTGTAGTCCGTTCCTGAGTAAACCGTGACCGAGCAGTTGTTAATGAAGTTGTAGCCCGACCCGGCGTCGTTCCAGACGCCTTTGCCGAGGCCGTCTGTAGCGCTGATCCCGTCGTAGGCCCCGCCATAGTTGGCGTAATTGAAGTAGAGGGCATTGTTCTCGGTGAAGTTGGGGTCGTTGCCTTCCAAGCCCTCCTCCGCGCCGGCTTCGTCACGAGTGTAGAAATAACACATGTTTCCGGCACCACTCGCGCCCGGATCGTATGGACCGTAGTGATAGTTACAGTTCTCACCGCTGTTCGTGGCGAATGCAGGGGCCGCCCCGAGTAGCGCTCCGGCCGCAAGCGTGGTTGCCGCTATCGCGGCAGCCAATAACCGACGTGACATGCATCGACCTCCTCATGAGAGCGCGGGCAGACGAGGACCGACCTGCCCTTCGGCGAAGCATAACCTTCTCGGACATAGTTAACAACAGGATGATTGTTTGTCTGATTAGTATATTTATGGTGTCGAAAGGGATCGGGTGTCGATGTTAGTTTGGCGCAGGTGGCGGCGCCGCGGTCTCGATCGAAGGGTGCCGGGCAGGTGCGGGCTGCGTCGGGCTGTGCGGGTCAGGGAGGTGGGTGTGAAAGTTAGCGCTGCTCGCGGCCACGGCCTGTGCACGTGCGCCGTCTGGGAATGACCTGAGCCCCTGAGCCCCAAGACGGTTGTCCGACCGGAGCAACCGCCCGCACGGAACTCACGGCGATCGAGCGCCTGAGCTGCGCCTGCCGTCCGCACTAGGCGTCCGCGCCGCCGCGTGGCTCACGGCCTCCCTGTCTTGCTCGTCCGCCCCGCACAATCTGGCTCGATCCGGCGGACCCTCGCCGGTCTGACAGTTCCGCTAGCCAGTGACAGCGGCCGTCGTTTCACCCGGAATCACCAGTTGCTCCTGGACCTTGCTCTCGCCCTGCAGCTTGAAGAACAGCGCGTAGAGCAGCGCCGCCAGCGCGAAGCCCACTTCGAAGGTCAGGTCACCGAGGGCCGGGTAGTGCTTCGGCAGAACGCCCACGTAGTCGGTCTGGTTGGCGAACAGCCAGATCGAAACGCCGATCGCGATCGCCATAGCCGCGAAACCTGCCCAGGGGTTGTGCTTGCGGTCGAACAGGAACCCGTCCACCCGCTTGCCACGCCGCAGCAACTGATCAGCGAAGAAGACGCCGAGCCACGGGCCGATCCAGTACGAGATGACCAGCAGGAAGTTGTTGTACCTGGTGCCGGCGTCGCTGAGCCCGGAGAGCGCAAGGAAGAAACCGGCAATGCCGAACACGATGGCCACGATCGCCCGGCGCAATGTCAGCGGAAGCTTGATCCCGAGCGCGAGGAATGACATCGAGCCTGAGTACACGTTGAGCGCGTTCGCGCAGATCGCGCCCAGGGCAATCGCCAGCAACGTGGCGTCGGCGATACCGGTCGGCAGGTGGCTGACGAACCCCGCCGTCGGGTTGTCCACGTACTTCGCGGCGCTCGTCACCGTGGCCGCGGCGGCACCGACCACCTCGAGCAGGACGCAGGAGATGAACACGCCGAGGCCTGCCCACAGGCCGGTAGCCGTCCGGTTCGTGTCCTTCGGCAGATAGCGGGTGTAATCGCTGGCGTAGGGGTTCCAGCCCGCCGCGTAGCCGAACGCGGCGCCGAACGTGATCAGCCAGCCGCCCGGCACACCCGCGATGTGCGCCTCAGGGTGCGACTTCCCGACGATCACCACCGAGGCGATCAGGAAGACCACGACCAGCACCGGGAAGGCCCACCGCTCGAAGGCGTGCACCAGGTTGTGACCGAAGAACGCGACCGCCAGCTGCACCACGACGATGATCAGCAGGCAAAGCTTGGTGTTCCAGCCAAGCAGGGCGTTCAGCGCGAACGCGCCGCTGACGCTGTTGACCGCGAACCAGCCAACGCCGGCGACTAGCGCGTTCACCCCGGCGGGCAGGACATTGCCGAGCCAGCCGAAACCGATCCGGGACAGCACCATCTGCGGCACGCCGAACAGCGGGCCGCGGGCAGCCAGCATGCCCATCGACAGCGAGCCAAGCGCAGTGCCGAGTATGACCGCGAGCGTGGCCATCCAGAATGACTGGCCGAAGAACCACACACCGATGACGCCGACGAAGATCGTGGCGAATTCCATATTCGGCGAGACCCAGGTCCAGAACTGCTGGAGCGGCTTGCCATGGCGCTCACTGAGCGGGATGTACTCAGCTCCGCCCGGCTCGATGGTGGCGATCTTGTCGCCATACGTACCTTCGCGAACATCGGCCTCGATCACTGCGGTGTCTCCCGCGACTGTGGTCTCGGTCACTTCCTGTTTACCCCTCGGGTAGTTGCCTGCAGGTGTTTGTTCGGATTGCGGTAATGATCCAGACCCAAGTCTGACGCACCGTTGTTTCCAACATGTGTCGCCTGACGCCTGATTCCCCAGGGGAAACATGCGCAGGTGACTGGCCGGATGCCGCTGGCTATCATCGGTCCATCTGGCGGCGCTCGAGCTGGGGGCGCGGATGACCGGCGGCACGGCATGAGAAAACCCCTGTGGGCCCGGCCTGCCTGTGACCCGGATCTGCCGGCGGAACTGCGACTGCTGATCGCTCACGGCCGCCAGGGCGCTGAGGCTCCTGCGGATTGCAAGCCGAGATCCTCGGCACTGCGGCGCTGGCGACAGCAGCGTGACCTCGATCGTCAGTCCGACAAGATCATCTTTCCGCATGACCTGCACGGAACCGATCGGCTCCTGCTAGCCAGAGCCCAAAATGCCGTCGACACCATACTCGGCTCCCGGGTACGAGCGGCCGGCCTACTGGAGCCTGATGAGCCGGCTCTGCGGCGGCACGAATGGGAGATCGCCTGTACCAGCCGCGAGCTGACCAGAGTGCGCGAGCTGCCGGCCGCCGACGTGGCAGCCGGCGCGTTGACGGCGGCGGTGGTAGACGCGCAGCAACGCGCGCTTGCACTCGCCGAGGAATCCACGATCAACCGGATTCGTGCGCTCGAGCGCTACGCCGGGCAGGTCGCCGCCGCTGACGATGCCCACCGTGACTGGGAGGCGGCACTAGGCCAGGGCGGACTGAACGATATCTACCTGGACCTGGTCGCCAGGACAGCGGCGGACGAGCTTGCCGTAGCTGAACTAGGCGAGCTCACCGAGCGAGCCGCGACTACTGCGGACGTGCTCAAGTCCAGCCTTCGGGACGCATTTACTACAGGTGCCGCGCTGTCGCTACCTGTGCCACGCGCCGGCTAGACACTGCCCTTTCATGATCCTCGAGACTTGTGCACCACGCTCCCGCATGCATAAGTCTCAAGGATCATGGCGAATGGCGCTCAGACAGCCTCCGACCGCGATAGCTGGTCCTCCGCGAGCGGCTCCGCACCGGCCCGCAGCAAGCCGTAGGCCACGCCGTCCGTCAGTGCCTCCCAGGACGCGGTCACGATGTCATCGGAGACGCCGACCGTGGTCCATTCGCCGTCGCTGTCCGCAGAGGTAAGCATCACCCTGGTGACAGCGCTGGTAGCGGCACGGCCGTCCAGGATGCGGACCTTGTAGTCGACCAGGTGAATACCTGACAGCTCCGGGTACACCTCCGACAGCCCACGGCGAAGAGCCTGGTCGAGCGCGTGCACTGGCCCGACTCCCTCGCCGACCGCGACCACCCGGCCGGTGCCGAGGAGCAGCCTGACGATCGCCTCGCTGCGATCGGCCTGGTCAGCCCGCTCGATAACGACGCGGTAGCCCTCGAGCTCGAACCAGGCCGGCAGAACGCCAGCGCTCCTGCGCACCAGCAGTTCGAAGGAAGCGTCGGCGGCCTCGAACGCGTAGCCGCGATGCTCGGCCTCCTTTACCTGCTCGAGTACCCGCCCGGCGAGGGCCGGATCGGCCGACAGGTCGAGCCCGAGCTCGGCCGCCTTCGCCAGCACGTTGCTCCGTCCGGCCAGCTCGCTGACGAGCACCTGCGCCTTGTTGCCAACCGTGCCGGGATCGACGTGCGAGTAGGCGTCCGGCCGCCGCGCGATCGCTGAGGCGTGCAGCCCGGCCTTGGTTGCGAACGCAGACGGCCCGACGTACGGCTGCCTGGCCTCGAACGGCAGGTTGGCCACTTCCGCGATGGTCCGCGCCGTCGAGGCGAGCGCTGCCAGCCGGCCGTCGGGCAGCAGCGAGTGGCCGCGCTTCAGTTCCAGGTTGGCGATGACCGAGAATAGGTCCGCGTTGCCGCACCGCTCGCCGTAACCGTTCGCTGCTCCCTGCACGTGCAGGCCGCCAGCTGCCACCGCAACCACCGAGTTGGCGACAGCACAGGACGAGTCGTTGTGGAAGTGCACGCCGATCGCGGTCCTTGACCGGTCCGACACCTCGGCCACGATCCGTGCCGCGTCATCCGGCAGCGTGCCGCCGTTCGTGTCGCACAGCACCAGGGTGTCGGCCCCCGCGTCGGCGGCTGCCGCCAGTACCTCGAGCGCGTAGCCCCGGTCAGCGCGGTAGCCGTCGAAGAAGTGCTCGGCGTCGAAGACCACCCGCCGGCCAGCCGCCGCCATGTAGGCGACCGAATCGGCAACCATCGCGACGTTCTCTGCCCGGCTGGTCCGCAGCGCCTCGTCTACGTGCAGCGTCCAGGACTTGCCGACCAGTGTCACGATCGGGGTTTGCGCTGCGAGCAGAGCGGCCAGCGACGCGTCGCCTTCGACGTGGCGCCCCGGCAGCCTGGTCGCGCCGAACGCTGCCAGCGTCGCATGCTTGAACTCCATCCGCTTGGCACGCTCGAAGAACTCTGCGTCCTTCGGGTTGGAGCCCGGCCAGCCGCCTTCGATGACGTCCACGCCGAGACCATCGAGCACCGTGGCCACCCGCAGTTTGTCGGCAACTGTCAGGTCAAGGCCGACCTGCTGGGAGCCGTCCCGCAGAGTGGTGTCGTAGATCTCGACCTTCGGCGTGACCGTCTCGGCCTGGCCCGGCCGTGCCGTCATTTCGCCCCTCCGAACCGGCCGAGCAACTGCTCCTGCCAGTCAGCTGTCGTGGCCGGCTCCCCGGCCGCCAGCACCGAGTTGACCGCGGCGTCCAGCTCCGCGGCCGCAGCCTCCTCGCCGAGGTGCGACAGCATCAGGCCGGCCGACAGCACCGCGCCCGCCGGGTTCGCCAGGCCCTTGCCCGCGATGTCCGGCGCCGATCCGTGTACCGGCTCGAATATCGACGGACCGGTGCGGTCCGGATTCAGGTTGCCGCTCGCCGCGTAGCCGAGCCCGCCGGTCAGCGCCGCGCCCAGGTCGGAGATGATGTCGCCGAAAAGGTTGTCAGTGACGATCACGTCGAACCGCTTCGGGTCATCGACCATCCACAGGCAGGCCGCGTCCACGTGCGCGTAGCCGAGTTCGACGCCGTCCTCGGCCGCCACCTCGTGCGCGATCCGGGACCACAGGTCGCCGGCGTGCGTGAGCACGTTCGTCTTGTGCACCAGCGTGAGCCGCCCTGTCCTGGCTGCCGCGAGTCGCGACGCGTACCGTACGCAGCGCCGCACGCCAGCCCAGGTGTTCAGCGACTCCTCGGTTGCGGTCTCGAACTCGGTCCCGCGGTGCACCGTACCGCCGGCGCCTGCATACAGGCCCTCGGTGTTCTCCCGGACGATCACGAAGTCCAGGTCAGCGAGCGCGTGCTTGCCCACCGCACCGCTGACACCCGGCCTCAGCTTGGACGGCCGCAAGTTGACATAGAGGTCAAGCTCGAACCGCAGCCTGAGCAGCAGTCCCCGCTCGAGTACGCCGGGCGTCACGTCCGGACTGCCGACCGCGCCGAGCAGGATCGCGTCGGACTTACGCAGTTCCTCTAGCACGCTGTCGGGCAGCACCTCGCCGGTCTGCAGGTAGTGCTTGCCGCCGAGGTGGCAGCTCCGCCAGTCGACGTGGAAGTCGTGCCGCGCCGCGACCGCGTCGACGCACGCCCGCGCGACCTCGGTCACTTCCGGGCCGACGCCGTCACCGGGAAGGTGCGTGACGACGTGCGTCCGCGACGCGTGCGACGCGTGCTTCCCGTCCGGAGCTACCTCTCCTGCCGATGCTTCACCCGCCATTACTCGTCCATCTCCTTCGCGGCAGAGCCGAGCCAGCTCATCATGTTCCGCAGCGGCTTGCCGGTCTGCTCGATCTGAGCGGTGGCGGCCTCCTTGCGCAGCCTGGCGAAGTTCGGCCGGCCGGCGTCATCCTCGGCAACCCACTCGCGGGCAAACTCGCCGGACTGGATGTCGGCCAGCAGTTGCGCCATGGCCTGCTTAGTCGCGTCCCCGATCACTCGCGGGCCGCGGGTCAGGTCGCCGTACTCGGCGGTGTCGCTGATCGAGTAGCGCATCCACGACTCGCCGCCCTCGTACATGAGGTCGACGATGAGCTTGAGCTCGTGCAGGCACTCGAAGTACGCGACCTCGGGCTGATAGCCCGCCTTCACCAGGGTCTCGAAACCGGCGTTGACCAGCGAGGTCACGCCGCCGCAGAGCACCGCCTGCTCGCCGAACAAGTCACTTTCGGTCTCCTCCTTGAAGGTAGTGACCAGCGCGCCGGCCTTCGTGCCGCCGATCGCGGCGGCATACGACTTGGCCAGGTCCCAGGCCTTGCCGGTGGCGTCCTGCTCGACGGCGACCAGTACCGGGGTGCCGTGGCCCTCCTCGTACTGCCGCCGGACCAGGTGGCCAGGGGCCTTCGGCGCGACCATCGCCACGTCGATGGTGTCGGGTGGCGTGATGTAGCCGTAGCGGATGTTGAAGCCGTGCGCGAAGAACAGCGCGTCGCCCGGCTTCAGGTTCGGCTCGATCGCGTCCGCGTAGAGCTTGCGCTGGGTAGTGTCCGGGGTGAGCACCATGATCACGTCAGCCCATGCGCTCGCCTCGTCCGGCCTGGTCACCTCCAGCCCGGCCGCCTCGGCACGCTTGCGCGACCGCGAGCCCTCAGGCAGCCCGACCCGCACGTCACAGCCGGAGTCGCGCAAGCTCAGCGCGTGCGCGTGACCCTGCGAGCCGTAGCCGAGCACGGCAATCTTGCGAGCCTGGATGAGACTGAGGTCTGCGTCGGTGTCGTAATACACGGTGGCCATGGTTGTGGCGTCCTCTCGAAATCAAAATCTTCTGGGCGGGAACGGGGAGTCAGGCGGCAGTGTCGGCCTGCTCGGGAACTGCGGTCAGGGCCGGTCCGTCATCGGTGATCACGCCGGCGCCGCGTGCCAGCGCGATGCGTCCGGTGCGGACCAGCTCGCACGTGCCGTAGGGGTCGAGCATCGCGAGCAGCGCGTCCAGCTTGGCCGGGCTGCTGACCGCTTCGAGCACGAGCGTGGTCGGGCTCATGTCCACGACGCTGGCACCGAACACGCCGGCCACCTCGAGCAGCTGGCCGCGCAGCGCGGGATCAACCCGGACCTTGATGAGTGCGAGCTCGCGCTCGACCGCCGCGCCATCGGATAGCTCGACGACCTTGAGCACCCGGACGAGCTTCTCCAGCTGCTTGCTGACCTGGTCGACGGGGGTTGACGCGCCGTCGACGACAATCGTGAACCGGCTAACCCGGTCATCCTGCGTCGGACCGACCGCGAGGGAGGAGATGTTGAACGCGCGCCGGGAGAACAGTCCGGCGATGTGCGAAAGCACTCCGGGCTTATTCTCTGCGAGCACCGACAGCGTGTGCGTAGTCATCAGATCCCCATCTCCCGGCGCGTCGCCGCTCTCTGCTCTTCCGGGCTGAACTCCGGGCCCAGCACGATCTCGTCATTCGGCAGCCCGGCGGGCACCATCGGGAAGACGCCTTCCCGGTCGTGCGTCCGGAAGTCCACCACCACTGGCACGTCACTCGGCGCCAGCGCCTTGTCCAGGACCGTGTCCACCTCGTCGGCACGCTCGCAGCGCAACCCGAGGCAGCCGTAGGCCTCGGCGAGCTTCACGTAGTCAGGGATCGCGGTGCCGAGCTCGACCGAGGAGTAGCGCTCGTCGTAGAAGAGCTCCTGCCACTGCCTGACCATGCCAAGGAAACCGTTGTTGAAGATCAGGACCTTGATCGGAATCTTCTCGATGGCGCAGGTAGCGAGCTCCTGCGCGGTCATCTGGAAGCAGCCGTCGCCGTCGATCGCCACCACGAGCTCGCCCGGACGGCCAACCTGCGCGCCCATCGCGGCCGGGACAGCGAAGCCCATCGTTCCCGCCCCGCCGGAGTTGATCCAGCTGCGCGGCTTGCTAAAGGCGTAGTGCTGAGAGGCGTGCATCTGGTGCTGGCCGACGCCGGCCACGATGATCGCGTCACCGCCGGTCAGGGCGGACAGGCGCTCGGTGACGTACTGCGGCTTCAGCGGCCCGCCCGGATCCTGCGTGTAGCGCAACGGGAACTGCCGCTTCCAGCCGTCGAGTACGGCCAGCCAGTCGGCGGTCTCGCCGCGGTCCGCGTGCGGACCGCCCGAACTGATCGTCGCGGCCACCGTGTCCGCCAGGGCCGCCATCGTGAACCTGAGATCGCCGACGATCGCGACATCCGGCTTGCGGTTCTTGCCGATCTCGGCCGGATCGATATCCGCGTGCACGATCCTGGCCCGCGGCGCGAAGTCGGACAGCTTGCCGGTGACCCGGTCGTCGAACCGGGCGCCGAGCGCGACCACGAGGTCTGCCTCTTGCAGCGCGGCGACCGCCGGGAAGGTGCCGTGCATACCCGGCATGCCGAGGGCGAGCGGGTGGGCGTCGGGGAACGCCCCCCGTGCCATCAGCGTGGTCGTCACTGGCGCCTTACTGAGCTCGGCGAGCCGGAGCAGGTCCGCGTGGGAGTCGGACTTGATCACGCCGCCGCCGACGTACAGCACCGGCCGCCGGGCCTGCAGCAGCAGATTCGCTGCGGCACGGATCGCGGCCAGGCTCGGCGGGCCGGGCACCTGATAACCGGGCAGGTCCATGACCGGCGGCCAGGACCACGGCCCGGTTGCCTGCTGAACGTCTTTTGGCACATCGATGAGGACCGGGCCCGGCCGGCCGGTGGTGGCGATGTGGAACGCCTCGGCGACCGCCGCGGGGATCTGCGCCACATCGGTGACCAGCTCATTGTGCTTGGTGATCGGCAGGGTGATCCCGGTGATGTCGGCCTCCTGGAACGCGTCGCTGCCGATCAGGCTGGTGCCGACCTGGCCGGTAATCGCGACCATCGGAACCGAGTCCATGTATGCGTCAGACAGCGCGGTGACCAGGTTGGTCGCGCCCGGCCCGCTGGTGGCCATGCAGACGCCGGGCCGCCCCGTGGCCCATGCGTAGCCCTCCGCCGCATGGCCTGCGCCCTGCTCGTGCCGGACCAGGACATGGCGTACAGACGAGGAAAGCAGCGGGTCGTACGTCGGCAGGATGGTCCCGCCGGGGAGCCCGAAGACTACCTCGACACCCTGTTGCTCGAGGCTGCGAACGAGTGCCTGGGCTCCGGTGAGCTCTTGCACGACTAACTCCTTCTTGCTTGTGCCTGGTTTCCGGTCCAACAAAAAACCTCCTTGCCGTCTGGCAGGAGGTGGTAGCGCGAGCCCGGAAGCGGGTTCGCGCTACGTGATAATAAGTACGAGGTACTGGCGGAGGCTCACTACTGGTCCTGTCTGGATGATCTTGTTCGGCTAACCCCGGGGCCGGATCCGAGCTCTGCTCGATCCAGCTCTGCCCAGGCGCAGACCCGCCTCATTGCGAGCGGCCCGCCTCGTCGCGGGCCCAGCCGTTACTTGCCGTGATTACCATACCGTACTGCCAGCACTAGCCGCTGGCAGACTCGGTTACTCACGCAAGTGATCTCCGATTATGACGGACCGAGCAGCCCGAGCGGGGCCGGCGCAGCGTAGATGATCCGCAAGGCCGACTGGCCGCCCGCTATCGCCACCGGCGCGGCGCTGGTGACGGCGGGGAAAGTGGCGTGCGCACGCAGCACGGCGATCATCGAGTGCAGGTACGCCAGGTGTGACATCCGGGCCGATGGGTCTGCCGCAGCCAGGTCAGCCCTGCGGAACGGGACACCGGGGCTGGCGCCCGGACCGGAGTCCGCGAAACTCACGACCTCCACCGGTTGCCGACGGGACAGGGCCTGGATCGCCAGCAGCAGCCGGGCGTCGACCTTGCCGGCGGCTATCTCGCTCCGGGCCTTCGGCCAGGCCGTGACATTCCCGCTGCTCAGCAGCTGCTCGCCGAGCTTGATCCGCTGCTGCACGTCCCGACTGAGGGCCCTCTGGTACGCCGCTCCGCCTGAGGTGTCCAGCGGCTGGATGGTGACCCGCGCGGAACCCAGACCGAAGCGGGCTAGCACTACCGGAGCCACGTCGCTGGCGAATCCCGGACGTGCCCTGGCGAAAAGATCGCGGAGCTGCGGCGTCACCGCAATGAGGCTGGCGTCCGGCGCTGACCCTGAGTTCGCGCCGATCCGCTCCTCCTGGCTTGGCGGAATTCCGATCGCTGATAGTGCGGAGCACATCAGGGGATCGCACGCCACGACGGCAGCCGGGCCGACCTGACTCTTGACCCAGGCCGCAGCCAGCCTGCGGCTCATCGCCTGGGGACCGTTATTTGCAGCCGACGGGAAATTGCCGCCGGCGTTGTGCGTCGCTTGGCCCTTGACGGCCGACTTGGTCGACGCCTTGACCGGCGGGGCGGTGGCCGCAGAGGTGCCGTGCAGAGACATGCCGATGGCTATTCCACCGGCCGCCAGCACGACTGCCCCGACCGCTACAAGCGTTGCGGTGCGATAGCGCCAGCGGCCGCGTACCGGCCCCCTGCCCTGCTGCTGCCACCTGGGATAGCGGCCTGGCGTCGCGCCGTCTTCTGGCCACAACCAGCCGATCGCTCCCGGTGCGGGCTCGGCGGCGTGGGGCGGCCACGGCCCGCGAGGCGGCACAGTCCCGGGAGGCGGCACAGTCCCCGGAGGCGGCACAGTCCCCGGAGGCGGCACAGTCCCGGGAGGCGGCCAAGTCCCGGGAGGCGGCCAAGTCCCGGGAGGCGGTTCCGCGCGGCGCGGCGGGTCAGCCTGGGTTGCCTCCTGGGCCCATGCTCCCGGCTCGGCCCAGGTTGCCTCCTGGGCCCACGTTCCCGGCTCGGCCCGGGTCGCATCCTGGGCCCACGTTCCCGGCTCGGCCCGGGTCGCATCCTGGGCCCACGTTCCCGGCTCGGCCCGGACCGGTCCCTGCGCCAGGCCAGGCTCGCCGCCAGGCACCGGCTGCACGGTGCTGGTCGGCTGCACGGTGCTCGCTGGCTGCACGGCAGTCACCGGTCCCGCAGCACTCAGCGGCTGCACCGGACTCCCCGGTCCCCCGGCAGCCACCGGCTGCACCGGACTCCCCGGTCCCCCAGCACTCACCGGCTGCACGGCACTTGCCGGATCGCCGCCGAGCACTGGCTGCGCTTCAGTTACCGGCTCCTCGGGACGCAACTGCCCGGCAGCGCTCACCAGCTCCTCGGCGCGCCGCCGCTGCCCGGCACGTGGTGTTTGCGCGGCCCGAACCTGCGCCGGTGCATGCGGTATCTCCGCGGCTTGAGGCTCCCCTGAAGCTTGAGGCTCCCCGGCGGCCCGACGTTCCTCCCCAGCCCTGGCCTGCTCGGCGGCAGGCGGCGCCTCCGCAGCCCGAACCTGCCGAGCGGCACGCGGCGTCTCCGCGGCCCGAAGCTCTTGCGCGGCCTTCAATGCCTTCGCGGCACGCAGCGGCTCCTGCACGCGCGGGGTCTTGGCGGCATGCCCTGGATTCGCGGCGCGTTCGGCGGCCGCGGGCGGATGCCCGGCGTGCTCAGTCCCTGGCGCGGAGTCGGTCACGACTGGTATCGGCTCCGTGTTCGGCTCCCGCTGGCTCGGCGGCTCCCCATTCACCCGCTCGGCATCGATAGCTGCCTGGATGCGGCCCACGTCGGTGTCCGAAAGGTCCCGCGTGACGGGCTGGCTGGGACCTGACCGCGTCGAACCTGGCACCCGCCGGGACAGTGGTGCACCAGTACCGTCGTCTTTCATACGGCCCAAACCCCCCAACACCGCGCGCGTACCCGCGGAATTTCGCAATTATGACCGGGGTAGTTACTCAGTGCATGCAAAGAACAGAAAGCTGCCGCGTGAAGAGCACGCACCTCGTCACCCCTTCCGGTTGGATGCTCTGGCGTGAACATAGTTAGCTTCCGAGCGGGCTGGGCGCGTCATATTCGACCTCTACGACCTTTTGCCCGGACCGGGTCGCCTGGCTGAC
>Ga0335072_10011166_pt1 | contig 12876 bp, 12 predicted proteins | sample Lox_Sample_21_FD_206725 | JGI IMG/M metagenome (GOLD analysis project Ga0335072, IMG submission 206725) | Soil microbial communities from Loxahatchee National Wildlife Refuge, Florida, United States - Lox_Sample_2.1 | ecosystem: Environmental > Terrestrial > Soil > Wetlands | place: USA...
TGGAGCAGAGCTTCGATTCCTGGGCAGCGACGGCCGATGCGCGTTTCTTTTTGCCTGCGCACCTTGAGTTCTCAGGAAGCGGTTATCGCGGGGCGGCGCTGGGCGGGCTGGGCGGCGGCGCGTATAAAGATATCGCGTATAGCGTCAATGAAATTACAGGGGAGTCTTACCTGGTCCCGTTGGACGACGCCGGAGGCTGGGTGCAACTCAAAGAAAGATTCACTGAACGGCTGGAATCAAACGCAGCATTTGGCATGGACAATGCCTTTGCCGGTGAGTTGCTGCGCTTTGCTTCAACCGGAGGATCGATGTACCAGAACCTGGCTAGAAATCGCACCTTCACCGGCAACTTCATCTACAGTCCGAGCGCATTTCTGCTTTTCTCAATCGAATACCGGCGCTTGGATAGCTTCCCGGTTCTTGCAGCTCCGGCGAGGAGTAACGTGATTGGCCTGGGCGCGGGGTATAAGTTCTGATGCGGGCACGGGCGTTGGGTGCATGGTTCGCCGCCGCCGTTATGGCCTCCGCATTTGCGTGCGCGCAGTCCCAGAGCACCGAGTTGCGCCTCCATCTTCTCTCCTCTATGCCCGGCAAGAGCCGCCCGGTGCCGGCCGTCATCTGGCTTGAACCGCTGCCCGGAACTTCGGGGGTCCCTTTCGTTCCCCACGGCCACTACACGCTGCTGCAGAAGAACCGCACGTTTATTCCGCACCTGCAAGTGATTCCCGTTGGCAGCGTGGTCCAGTTTCCCAACGCCGATCCGTTTTATCACAATGTCTTTTCTCTCTTCGAAGGCAAGCGCTTCAACCTTGGACTCTACGAAGCCGGATCGAGCAAATCGACAACTTTTTCACGTCAGGGAGTCTCCTACATCTTCTGCAATATTCACCCGGAGATGAGCGCAGTTGTAATCACGCTTTCAACCGGCCTCTACGCGATTGCGGACCAGAAGAGCGGATTTGATCTGCGCAACGTTCCACAAGGCGACTACGAGCTCCATCTGTGGATCGAAGGCGTGCCGCAATCCACGCTCCAGGGCTTCATCCGCGCCGTACATCTTTCTGCGCGCCTGGTGGACCTGGGCGCGTTAACTGCGCCGATTCCGCTCGTGGGAACCATGGCACACGGCAACATGTACGGTGAAGATTACGGAAAGGACCCTCCTTCGACTTATTAGCGCTGCACCGCAGCGGCCGCGAAGGCCCTGCTCGCGTCAGCGAATATTGAAGCTGTAAACCACGCTGTAGGAAAACATCGGATACACAGTGATCTTGCCCAAATCTCTGCGCCACTTCCCGAGCTGGGTCTGCAGCGACGAATTAAATTGCTGCGCAACAGGATTCGTCTTATCGCTGATGTTCGCGCAATTTGTCTGCGCCTTGTCCGCGCAAACCCACCCGCTCGTTGTCACGTTTGCCGTCGGCGCACCCATGAACACCACTCCGAACTCCGAAGGAAACGACCAGTGCCGCTCCGAGCGCGGGACAAATTTGCCAAACCCACCTGCCGCCGTAAACGCGATTGGCCGCGGATGCAGTCCCAGAATGCCCATGCCTGTAAGCGGTGTCACGCCCGTGGCGGCGTTCGATGATGCACCGTAAAATGTCTGCCCGTCGAGCGAAAAACTCGTTCCACCCTGAACCACCGCATTCGCTGTGAACTGGTTGCCGTTAAAAAACATCACGCCTGGACTCAGCCGCCACACGCTGTTGTACGGATACCAATCGAGCGATGCCGCCATCGATGCCAGGTGTATATTCGCCGTAGTCCGAAAGCCTTCCACTTCGAACTGCGGGATCGTGTAACTGAAGTAGTTCCCCATCAGCCGCGCGTCGAAGTAATCGGAAAGAACGGTGGTTCCGTTGATCCCAATTCCCAGCGGCGAAACATTGGCCCCAATCCCAATCCGCGAGAAAGGCGCCTGGTGAGAAGTGCCCGCGGGAGCCGTGTCCCATTTTTCTTTCGCCCCGCCGTCTGCCCCGCCGCCGTCGCCCGGCTCGATCGCAGATCCGGTTTCCGCCATGGAACCTCGACCCGCCATGGAACTCGGCTCCGCTCGAGACTGTGCTATGTATCTAAGTCCCTGCGTGCAAGGATTCTCGATCAAACTCCAACTCTCGGCGCAGGATTGGGCGCGCGCATTAGTGCGCGCAGTTAGCACACACACAGCCAGAGCGCCAAAAATCGCGACCAATTGGAACCTGACGGACATCGCATTTCTTCTCAGAGCGGTAACGCCCTGCTGGAGCATTGATGGGGACACTTCGCCGATTCACACTGCCCGCTAGGGCGCGGCTTTAGAGGAGTTTGAAATCTCTTTCTATCACGGTTTCTCGGAATCCTCCGGGCGGTCATCCTTTTTTCATAATGGGGAAAATCGGAACCATCATGCCTGCGTGCAAGCGCTGCACCGATCATTCGGCTAAACCTCAGTCTCCCTTTTGGAACCCGGGTTCCGCGTCTGCCGCTATTCTCATCCACGGCGCACATCGGCCGAAAATACCCAGCAGGCCAAGCGTAGCCGGCTGTTGGATGCGGGGATGTGATTTAAATCACACCTGGCCCAAGCCGCGAGCCCGGTTGACCGTCTTTAACCGCAAGTAAATAAAGTGCTTCCTGATCCAGGGTAAGTCAGCCGAACCGCGCCATGGCTAGAATCCGGGCTGGGAATGCCCCAGGCGGTAGCTGATGCCCCCACTGTACATCATCTCGTCAAGTCCCGGATTGCTGGGCACCACAAAACCGTTCGACTGGTGGAAGACGCCAAACCCGGCGCGGAACTCCATGCGTTCGCTGAGGCGGAATTGCATGCCAACGCTCTGATCCAGGCAGAAGTTCTCATACGCAGCGTCCTGAGAGAAAGTCTTCTTGGTGTAGCCCGTCATTCCGGCTTTAATAACGTAATAGGGCTTAACTCGTTTACCGTCCAGCCAAAGCAGGCGCATGCCAATGGGCAAGATTCCCACGCCTGGCACGATTTCCCGGTTTGTGCGGCCTGCGCCTAAGGGGTTTCCCCATATGTCGGTTTCGGTCGGCTGGCGAAGAATCACCACCGGCAGTATCTCCGCTGAATAATCCACGCGCGCTCCAATAAAATTCCCCCACGAATGGCGGTCGTACTCCACGCCGCCGGTCGAAAGATAACTCCACCAGGAGTTGGCAAAAATGTGGAAATGGCCAACCGAATTCATGCCCTCGAAGATGATTTCGCTCTCCACCGGTGTCCGCGACGAGCTCTCCCCGTTCGGCATCACCACCGATCCCTCCCGCGGCAGCCACACCATCCCCACCGAAAGGCGCCCAAAGTAATTCGGAATTCCGTTCAGATGATAGGGCTGGGAAAGCGGTGGCAGCGTGATGGGCTCAAAACCCGAGTGCTGCATTCCGCCCTCAACCCGTATCGCCGCGTGACGTCCAACCGGCGTGTCGATCCCTCCACCCAGAAACGCGGCAAAAGACGCGATCATTCCGGTATTGCCGTTCTTGTAGCCGCTCGCGTTGGCTACGTACCAGTTACCGTTCAGCCCGCCTTCGCCGGCCAGAGCCTCGGCAAAGAATCGCTCGCGGTGAAACATCGCCTCGTACTGTCCTCCTCCCAGAATGAAAAAGGCGTGCTGCGGAACGCCTGCATTCGTCCCCCGGTACATTGAGTAATCGAGTTTGAAGCGCAGGTGATGCCACGGCTGAAAGGCCACGCCCGCATTCCAGCCGTTTAACGCGTTCTGCGACCCCGGCACTCCATTAAAACTGTTTGAGAGCCACGAATACCCGCCATTGATCTGCATCGGTGGCGGACCCTCTCTCTGCGCCGCCGCACCAGCCGCACCACTCAAAAGGGCAGCGAAAATGAGAATCCCAATCAGGACCCCCTTCTTCGCCGGCATCTCCTTCGTTCCCGGCATCTCCTTCATTCCCAGCAGTTCCTTCATTCTTTGGCCGTGAGAAACCGTTGCACCGATTCGAGCCATCTCGCTTGCCTCCCAAAACGCGATATTCGGGCCCGGAGTGCGGCCATTATCCCATCACCGAAGAACATTGCCGCAAAGCCGGAGTACCCTTCAGCGGTTCTCAAATTGGTGTAGAGCGGAACCGGCACCGTTCCGTGGCGTTTTCCCTGAGAAAACGCCGCCTGGCCAGCGCTTTTCGACTCCGCGGGGACTGGAGAGCCGCCATAAGCCTGATTTCTGAGATGCAGAAAGCGGTAAGATCACTGCTTTCAATCCGCAGCAATCAGGGGGTGCCCCACAGTCCCAAGTTGCGAACCGGCACCAGACGGGGTGCAAAATGAGGGCGCACCCTGCTACTCCGAGGGTGCCCCATCCTAACGGCGCTTTTCGCCGTTAGGGTGGGAGACCTTGATCCTCAACCGGCCTCTCTCCCCCAGCGACAACGTCCGGGTGCCCCATGCCTGGATTTTCAGACACGGGAAAGCACAGAACCCAACGCGCCCCATTCGTCCCATAGGGACGATATGAAAATAGCCCATGGATGGACCCTGACCCTGAGCGCAGCCGAAGGGGAAGGGGGAATCCTGGGAATCGAACCCAAAAAGGATCTCTCCGTCCCGTAGGGCAGGACCGAATCTCCGTCCGCCGCGCCTCATCTTTTCCACTGTCTCTCCGTGAAAAGGGTGGGAAACCACGATCTCGGAGGGAGCAGGGGCATTCATGCCCCTGAATGCGAACGGAAGAAACCGCGGCCTTCAGGCCCGGATGTGTTTCCTGAAAAAGAACTCGCCCCGAATACATGCAGCCGGGTGCCCCATGCCTGGATTTTTCAGACATGGGAAAGCACGAACCCCAACCCGCCAACGTGCGCGCGAATGCACGCCAACGTCGCCTGAGCGAAGCCAGCTCGCCAGCGCGCACCTCAGCGCATCCTCGTTCCCTTGTTTCCTTGTTCCCTTGTTTCCTTGTTCCCTCGTTCCCTTGTTCCCTCGTTCCCTTGTTCCCTCGTTCCCTTGTTCCCTCGTTCCCTTGTTCCCTCGTTCCCTTGTTCCCTTGTTCCCTCGTTCCCTCGTTCCCTTGTTCCCTCGTTCCCTGCCTTTTGCCGATAATTTCCCCTCACTGCGCTACACTATCCCCATAGCATCAAAAACGGCGTCCCTTCCAGGACGCCGTTTTTGTTTGCACCGGAGTTCGCGCCTCAAACAGCGTCCATAACTCCAATCAATTCATACGCCTACAGCCAACTCGCTTGTTTTCAATCGGTTAACTTCGGAAAATTTATGCAACCCGATGAAAGCAATCAGCTTGGTTACAGGCAATACCGGGGGGTATACCCATGCCGAAACAATGCCGGCACATCTTGACCAACGGCAATAAATGTCAAGCCATCGCCCTGCGCGACAAACCATATTGCTATTACCACATGAACGTTCACCGGCTCATGGCCGCGGCCCGCAAACCCTCAAAGGCCAAGGACAAGGACTTCGAGTTCACATTCCCCGATTCACCGGCCGCCCTCCAGCTCGCCGTCTTTCAAGTCCTTAGCGCCCTCGGCTCGTCGCAGATCACACTCAAGCGTGCTGGCATGATCCTCTACGGCCTCCAGATCGCCATGCAAAGCGTCGACCGCTCCAGCATCCGCGTTCCCACGAAACCGGTCCACTGCATCACCCAGGCTGAGAACGGCGACGAATTTGGACCCGATTGCGAAGCCAGTGCTCCTGGCGAATGCGGAAAATGCGTAAAACTCCCGCATTGCCCGGTCACAAAGGAACTCGACGCGGCCAGCCCGGACGAAGATCCCGGCAAACCATTGCCCCCTCTGTCTGAAATGCTTAGGGACGCCATTTGGAAGAGTCTCTCCGGGCTCTCCGATCAACGATTTGAAATGATCCGTGACTCGCTGCCAAAGTCAGGAGGGTCGAAATGCCTGCTCCCACTCCTGAAAACCTGAGCCGCCGCAGCGCCGAGGGGCCGCCAGACTGAATGAGATCTCGGAGAGACGAACGCTCCAGCACGACGCCCATGCGAGCGTCACGCGAGTTGCGGCAGCACGCAGCGCTCCGTCCCGGCACAATGCTCATGCGAGCGAATAGCGAGCGTCTGCCCCATGCGGTGCTCCGCTCAAGTACAACTCTCGTGCGAGCGAATAGCGAGCGTCTGCCCCACGCGGTGCTCCGCTCAAGTACAACTCTCGTGCGAGCGAATAGCGAGCGTCTGCCCCACGCAGTGGTTGGGAAACGAGTCGAGCTTATGCTAAACTCTTCAAGGTGCGGAGGCGATTTTGCCCCGCGGAACTCGTGCGCAAAGCAAGGCTGCCGCGCAGTTCGCCGCCATCCTTCTTGGACGCGTAGCTCAACTGGCAGAGCATTCGGCTCTTAACCGACAGGTTGAAGGTTCGATTCCTTCCGCGTCCACCAAAGAATCAACTACCTGCGGCGTCCCTCCCCCATTTCATTCTGCTTTTGATGCGCGCGCGAACTCAACTGTGTCCGATGGCCATGCGCCGTAAGGGGAAATACTGGAACGCCGCGCCCCAAACTCAGGCGTAGGGGACCGGATGCGGCTTGCAGACAACGATTTGGCCGCCGCTGGGAACGCCGCCGGAATCTTCAGAGAGCGTACCGGAATCTTTCGGCGATTTTCCTGAATCGTCGGTCCGCACGTTGCTGGTTCCGTCGCGCTGTCCGTCGACGTTGAAGGCAATGCCGTGAGGTATGCAGGCAAATTGTTTAAGAGATGCCCCTGCCGAGGGCGCCAGCTGAATCTGAATCCCCGTGCCGGGACCGATCCGGCCGTTGGTATGGTCGAGACAGATCTCAAGCCCGATTTTGATGCCGTCGATGGTGAAAATCGAACCGCCCATGCGCCCATCTGCAAACTTGCTGGGTGCGCCTCCCCCACATCCCGCGAGCCGTCTGGGGGCAGCGCTTTCACCGTCACTCCGAGTAGCTCGATTTGCCGGTCGGATTTCCACCCCAGCGACCAAGACCTGTCGCTGGGGACCCCGGGGCATGCGTCACTACTCGCTTCTAGAACTCGGAAAAACTGGCTCCCAGCGCTGCCTACGCGAAAGTCAACAACAGGTTCTAAGCCATCTTGAGTCGCGTCCGGCCTTGAAGCTGTGCGATAATCTCGCGGTTGTGGAGGAAACAAGATGCCGGATGAACAGAACAAACAAGATCAGCTTGTTCATTCTCAAAAAGCAGACCAGATCATCAATACTGGTAAGAAGGTTATTGAATTGGTGTCTGGATCGGTCACGAAGGAAATCACAGACGCAATGACCGCCATCTCGGGCATCGCGCAGAAAGGGACGATCATATTCTTGCAGTCATTCGGTGCGGGGCTCATCGTAATTTGCCTCGCCATGAAGATCGACATAGAAGGATTTTCTATGGCGAAGCTCACAAGTCAAGAATATGTTGTCACCGTCTTTGCAGGCCTGTTGTTCATTCTTGCTGGTTCTGGTATGCGCTTCTACATACTGATGAGTTCGCTGGATCTTCAGAAGACACTGAGGCAAGCGGGCCAGGACATCATGAAGAAACAAGCCGATGCCGCCAATAAACAGCTTGAGCAAATTGGCGAGAAGGCTCAGGAAGTGGCCACAGCACCTATAGTCTTGCCTCCAGGAACATGATCAAGGGCTTCGGAGGTCGTTCGCCCTGCCCATCTGGAGATGTTTCCTGCATCTGGGCATCGGCACTACCGCGGTACTCGGCTACTCGCAGGGTGATGCAATTGCGCAACAACTGGTCCTCAATTACCCAAAGCGGTGCGGCCGACTCGTGCTCAGGTGCACCTATGCCTTCAACATGGTGACATTTCGCGAGAAGCTCGAAGATCGCAGACCCCAACGGCAAACGGCGCCATCGGGGTGGTCCACTCGGCGTGATCTGAATCACATGGAAACGGGAGGCGCGTCGTACACTGAGGGCACGGGATTCGATATGAAACGACTTCTGATTGGGGTATACGCCGGGATCACCGTTCTGTTGATGATCTGGGGGTATTACCAGGCAATTTACGTTGCCCCCAACGATGCGATGCAGGGCGAGATCTTCAGGATCATCTACTACCACGTGCCGTCGGCTGCGGTGGCATTTGTTTTCTTCGGCGTGAGCCTGCTGGGATCGATCGGGTACCTTGCCTTCCGGCATAGCTCGCCGGATAAGGCGCAGATTGCCGACGCATGGGCGCTGGCCGGGGCCGAGGTGGGGGTGGTCTTCTGCACCGTGGTGCTGACCACGGGGCCGATCTGGGGCCGGCGGGCGTGGGGCATCTGGTGGACCTGGGATCCTCGCCTGACAACCACGCTGGTGCTGTGGCTTATCTATATGAGTTACCTGCTGTTGCGGCGTTTTGCGGCAGGGCCGCAGATGCAGACCCTGGCCGCGGTGCTGGGAATCTTTGGCGCGATCGACGTGCCGATCGTGTATATGTCGAACCGGTGGTGGCGGACGCAGCATCCGGGGCCGGTATTTGGCGGATCGCAAGGCTCGGGGATGGCGTGGTCCATGGCGCGCGTGCTGCTGTGGAACATGGGCGCGTGGTTTGCGTGGGGCGTGTTCATCCTGATTTTGCGGTTCGTAATTGAGCGGCGGCAGCAGAGGATTGCCGCGACAGAGGCGCAGGCGGCGCTGGAGGCATAAGTATGGATCAAGCGGCGATTCTCGATCATGAGTTTCTCGTTGCGGCGTACATCGTGACCTGGGTGATTCAACTGAGTTACCTGGCGTGGCTGGCGTACCGGTGGCGGGTGCAGAAGCGACAGGAGACCAGGCGCTAGGAGCCAGGCGATAGGGACCATGCGCCAGGGACCGGGGCCCGGCAATTTGGACCAGCGGCTGGGTTGTGCCAAGGGGCCGGCGTCGGCTTTCTTTTATAAGCCTTTCCATTTCAATCACATCGATAAGCAATCTCGCAATGCCCCTGTCCGGGCATGCGGGATTCGTGTGCCCTTGGAGCGATGCGATGGTTACCTTCGGGCCAAGGGCAAATAACACCTGAATTCAGCGTTTGAGGGTGTTTGTGGGATGGAGAAGCATCAAGAAAGGAAACATGATGACAGTGTTGAGTGGTCCGGGATTCCCCTCAGGAGTGAAAAGACGTGCAACCACTGTTGATAGCCGCAATTTTCATTGTGATGATGGCCTTTCCGGCGATCTTGGCCGTGAGATACGCCGCCAAGCCCAGGAAACAACCGGTGAAAGCGAGCCGCAACTCGCTGTCCCGGTTTGGCAGTTCGAATGAGGGCTCGGTGATACTTCCAGTTTCTGTTTCGGCAACCTTTCCGGCGCATCCGGGACCGGTACTGATTTCGTCGGGAAAGCGATCGAAACGGGCGCCGATGGACTTCGCTGCAGGTGAGGTGAATGAGGTGATTGAAAGACTCATTCTGTCGAGCCAGGTACGCAGCGTAAAAAGGCTTTCCTGAAGTCAAAAGCTTCTGGAGAGGCTGACCGGGGGGCGCGGGCCCATAAATACACTTACACCCTAGAATTCGGGCCCCCCGGCGGCATACAAGCATTTTCAATCGATCAGTTTGAGTAGGAGTCTGCCCGGCCACAATTGGGCTGCGCCCGTGGTGTTACCAGATGATTACCTTTGGAGACCAGCACATATCACTTGCACTCGTTGGTAACGGTATCTCTGTGGGATGGAGGAAGGGCATAAAAGGACGCATAATCACATTGTTGTCCCCTCTCAGGAGTAGATTAAATGCACGAACCGTTAGTAGCTTCGTTGGTCGTTGTTGCCGTTTTCTTGCTCGCGATTGTGATAGTGATGTACGTCAAATCCAGCAAATCAGTGGCGTTAAAAGATGGTCCCACGCTTCTCCATCTTTCCAGCTCTGCTGAAGGTTCGGTGGTTGTTCCGGTGCGATCGCAGGCTGCGATTCCCGAGCACCCGGGGCACAAGTTTCTCGCGAAGGTGTTGCAGGCCGGGGAGCCGAGCGAGATCGAGCGCCAGGTGGACGAGGTGATCGACCGGCTCATCCTGACGAAATAAGTTGTAGCGACCGGTTTTTTCGACCCTGCGCGGGCCTGCAGCGCGCCTCCCTTTCATTCGCTCTCCGTTCCCAAACCCCTGATACGAATTGCCCTCCGAGCGCGAAGACGCGTAGACTGTCGTTTTGTGAGGGGGCACGATGCTGGTAGTGATGAAGCCGCAGGCTACGCCGGAGCAGGTCCAGGCGGTCTGTGCAGCGATTGAAGGGTTGGGGTTCCGCGCGCATCCCATGCCCGGAGCAGAGCGCACCGCCATTGGAATCACCGGAAACAAGGACGCGGTGGAGCGGGGGAATCTCGAGGCCCTGCCGGGCGTTGCTGAAGTCATCCGCGTAACCAAAGCTTACAAGTTAGCCAGCCGCGACGTGAAGGAAGGGGACACGGTGGTGCGGTTCGGGGGGACGGATGCGTCCATTGGCGGGCGGGAGCTAGCCGTGGTGGCGGGCCCGTGCTCGATTGAGAGCCGCGAGCAGGCGTTTGCCATCGCCGAGCAGGTGGCGGCGGCGGGGGCACAGTTCTTCCGCGGCGGGGCGTACAAGCCGAGAACTTCGCCGTATGCTTTCCAGGGTCTGGGAATTGAAGCGCTGCGCATCATGGCCGGGATCAGGGAGCGGTTCGGGCTGCGGATTGTGACCGAGGCGCTGGACTCGGAGTCGCTGGAGCAGGTGGCCGAGTGGGCCGACGTGGTCCAGATCGGCGCGCGCAACATGCAGAACTTCAGCCTGCTTAAGAAGGCGGGAAAGTTGCGCAAGCCGGTGCTGTTGAAGCGCGGGTTGAGCGCGACGCTGGATGAGTTCCTGATGGCCGCCGAGTACGTGATGAGCGAGGGGAACTACGAGGTGATTCTGTGCGAGCGCGGGGTGAGGACCTTTGCCGACCACGCGCGCAACACGCTGGATTTGAGCATTATTCCGGCGCTCAAAAAGGTGAGCCATCTGCCCATCCTGATTGACCCCAGCCACGGCACGGGCCGCCGCGACAGCGTGCTGCCCATGGCCAGGGCCTCAGTGGCCGCGGGCGCCGACGGCGTGATGGTAGAAGTGCACAACCATCCTGAGGCGGCGCTCAGCGACGGGCCGCAGTCCATCTATCCCGATCAGTTTGCCGTGATGATGAATGAGCTTGAGCAGATTGCGCCGGTGGTGGGCCGCAAGCTGGCGCGCGGCATCAGGGTGAGCGTGCCGGCGTGAGCGTGATTCGGTCGATTGCGTCAGCGGCGATCGGGCTCGGGCTGCTGGCGCTAACTGCCTGCCAGCCGCATGACTTTCCGCAATACCCGGCAAATTACCGTGAATACGCCTACGTAACCAACCAGGGCAGTTCAACCGTAACTGTTCTTGACGTGGTGAACGTGCGCCTGGATCGCGAGTTGCCGGTGGGTTTGAATCCCGAGGCAGTGGCGGCGAGCCCGACACGAAATGAGGTGTACGTATTAAACGCCGGAACGCCGGGCGCGCAGGGCTCCATCTCCGTAATCGACTGCGAGCATAACGTGGTGGTGGCGACCATCGCCGTGGGGCGCGATCCGGATTCGATTGATGTGGATGCGAAGGGCAAGCTGGCCTACGTAGCCAATCGCGGATCGAACTCGGTGTCGGTGGTCGATCTGGAGGCGAGACGGACGTTGGCGCAGATTGGCGTGGGCGAGGAGCCGGATGCGGCGCTTCTTTCGCCGGATGGGAAGACGCTGATTGTCGCGAACCACGGCGGCAATTCGGTATCGGTATTCGATGTGGAGAGCCAAAGGCTGCGCGCGGTGGTGGAGGGATGCCCGGGAGCGCAGACCCCGGTGATTCTGCCGGATTCGTCGAAGGCGTTTGTGGCGTGCTCGGGCGGGCACCAGGTGATGGCGATCGCGCTGGCGCGGCCTGAGGATCAACCGCCGGCGCCCGACCGGCTTGAGACGCTGATGGATGTGGGCCGAGCGCCCGTGCATCTGGCGCTGAAGCCGGATGGCGGCGAAGTGTTTGTGTCGAATTCGCTGTCGGATTCGGTTTCAGAGATCTACGCGACCACCGACGAGGTGGGCGACACCTACATGATCGGTGAAGACCCGGTGATGGGTCTGGTGTCGAGAGATAATGCGCTGCTCTATGAGGCCAACCTGCAGTCGCCTTATGTGACGGTGTACTCAATTGACGATGGAAAGCGGATCGGGTCGGTGCATGTGGGTGACGGGCCGATTGCGATGGCCTTCTCGGGCGCGGGACATCTGCTGTTTGTGGTGGATTCGCGGTCAGACGACGTAGCCGTGGTGCGCACTGCGACAAGGTCGCTATTCACGATGCTGCCGGCAGGGAAGAATCCGAACGCGATCGTGGTGAAGGCGTTCAGGGTGCGGTAGCGGAGTCAGCGGGGTTGGCGGCGTTAGCGGAGTTAGGAAAAGCGAGTCAGCGGGATAACGTACAGTAGCGCGCACGTTGACGGGTTGGGGATCGTGCCTTCGCACCCTATACGCAAAAGCCGAGTTTAGGATGGGCGCCAGCACACGCGATCCGCGACGCACAATCCAGAGCTTGTGTTACTTTTTCCTGTCCCCCATCCGCGCCACGCTGAACTGGGCGCCGGCGAAGAGGATCAAGCCCGAGACGTAGGCCCAGAAGATCAAGCCAACCGAAACGAAGAACGGACCATAGAGCGACTCGAGGTCGAGGTGCGGCAGAACGGTGACAAAAATGTATCGCGCCGCCAGCCACACAATACCGGTGATGAGCGCGGTGCGCACGATCGGCCGCGGCGAGACGCGGCGATTAGGCAGCAGCCAGTAGATGGCGAACAGAAACACGACCACGGCGACGCCGGTGGTGATGGCGAGGATGATGGAGCTGATGCCATTAAAGACAAAGTTGTCGGTGTGGTGAAAGAAAACGACGGTCAACACCTGGTCGGCCGCCGCGTTTAGTGCCACGCTGCCC
>Ga0335072_10011167_pt1 | contig 12875 bp, 11 predicted proteins | sample Lox_Sample_21_FD_206725 | JGI IMG/M metagenome (GOLD analysis project Ga0335072, IMG submission 206725) | Soil microbial communities from Loxahatchee National Wildlife Refuge, Florida, United States - Lox_Sample_2.1 | ecosystem: Environmental > Terrestrial > Soil > Wetlands | place: USA...
GGGGGGGGGGTGTCGGGGTCCCGGCCACCCCCCGCTTCTCTAACCGGCGACGGTAGAGCCCCGGTTGCTATGGTTGGGCTGACGCGGGCGTTATTCGTCTAGGTCGGCGGCGACCCGGCGGTGAGCGGCCCAGATCTCCTCGGGGAGGTCGGCGAACTGCTCGAGGTGCGCCTGACGGAAGCCCATCTCCTGTTTCCAGCGGGCGGTATCGATGGTGAGCAGCGTGTCCAGGTCGGCCGGGTCGATGTCGAGGCCGTCGGTGTTCAGCTCTTCCTTGGCCGGCAAGATGCCGACCGGGGTCTTGACGCCCGACACCTCGCCGTCCTTGAGCTGCATGAGCCACAGCAGCGCGCGCAGGTTGTCGCGGTAGCCGGGCCACAGGAAGTGGCCGTCTTCGGCGTCGCGCTGGAACCAGTTGACGTGCGCGAAGATCGGCTGCTCGGCCGCCTCGCCGATGATCTTGAGCCAGTGCGCCGCGTACGCGCCCTCCGGGTAGGACATGAACGGGCGCATCGACATCGGGTCGTAGCGGAGCTGGCCGTCGAGGCCGTCAGCGGCGAAGGTGGCCTCGGCGCCGAGCGTGAGGCCGTCGTAGACACCCTCGGCGAGGTCGGTGATCGCGCGGATCAGCGGCTCCCGGTCGCTGGTGCGGCCGCCGAAGATGATGCCGTCGATCGGCACCCCCTGCGGCTCGTTGTAGTCCTTGGCGATGTTCGGCACGTTGGCCAGGGTGGTGGTGAACCGGCTGTTCGGGTGCGCCCAGGGGTCGTTCGCTTCCTCGGGGGAGCGGTCGGCGATGGGGTTGCCCTTCCAGTCGAGCCAGCCGTCAAGATCAGCGGGCGGGTTCTTGGTGCGGCCCTCGAACCAGACCTCGTGCGTCTTCTCGTTCCACGCGATGTTGGTGAAGATCGCCTTGGTACCGGGGGCGATCGACTCGATCGCGGTCGGGTTGGTCTGCTCGTTGGTGTCCTTGGCGACGCCGAAGACACCGAATTCGGGGTTCATCCCGTACAGGCGGCCGTCCTCGCCGACCCACATCCAGGCGATGTCGTCACCGTAGAAGTCGACGTAGTAGCGGTCGCCGAGGGCATCGGGGGAGAGCGTCATGGCCAGGTTGGTCTTGCCACTGGCGCTGGGGAAGCCGCCCGCGATGTGCCATTTCTTGCCGGTCTGCTTGTCGGTGATGCCGAGCAGCATGAACTGCTCGGACAGGAACCGGCCGGACGCCCAGCCGTCGTAGGCGGCCTGACGGAGGCCGTGCGCGATCTTGCCGAGCAGCGCGTTGCCGCCGTAGGAGGAGCCAAAGTGCAGAATGGTGCGCTCGTCGGCCACGGTCACGAAGTAGCGCTTGTCGTCGGGCGTGCCCTGGCCCAGGTTCTCCAGGTCCCCGGTCACGTGCACGGCGCGGACGAAGCTGTCGGGGACGGCCAGGTTGTTGATGAAGTCGACGTGCACCCGCGACATCCGGTTCATGTGCAGCACCACGGCGCGGTTGTCGGTCAGCTGAACGCCGGCCGCGTACTGCTCGAGCGGAGCGCCGGGAGGCGACATCAGGTACGGGATCACGTACATCGTCTTGCCTGCGGAGGCGCCGCGCATGAGCCCGGTGAGCTTGGCCTTCATCTCCGCGGCGGGGTACCAGTTGTTGTAGATCCCCTTGTCGGCCGGGTTGCTGGTGGCGACGATCGTGCGCTCCTCCGAGCGCGCGGTGTCCTTGTAGTAGCTGCGGGAGTAGTAGAGGCCCTCGCCGGCGGGGAAGATCTCGCCTGCCGCCAGGGCTTCGGCGACCAGGCGGGCGTCGTCATCGGCGCTGACGACCTCGATGTTGTCGGCGCCCGTGATCCCCGCCCAGTACTTGACGTACTCGCGTACCGCCTCGTTTTTCAGCTGAGCGGCTTCCAGGATGGCATCAACATCGACCACGAACTTGGTCCTCTCGTCAGTCAAGCTGAACGCTTGAAAAAGTTTCGATCATTCATCTTGACAGGAGAACGCTTGTCTGTTGAGTGCCCAACATCACGTGCCAACCCGCCCGCACGCTGCAAGGTCTGGACCACCTGACCTGCGCCGCCGGTAAATGGGGGTCTTCGTCGTCCATTTTTCTTGGACGCTTGGAAAATCGTGAGCACTCTCACATTCGCAATCGGCAGTCGCGCCTCGCTAACTGGCCGATTTCTTCTGGTTCGGCCGGCTCATCGGGAATGTAGAACATGCGCAGTTGCATGAGCCGGGCGCCCGGCGGGGCGGTCTCGGCGGTATGGCCGTACTTGTTGAGCAGGCCGATGTAATCGTTCGCGAGCGCGTCGAGGTCCGCGGCGGTGTAGTAGCCGTCCGCCCGGGAGGCCCTGGCCCACGGCCCGTGCTTGCGGAAATCGCGGATGTAGCGGTTGAACAGGTCCACTTCGCGGGGGATCTGCTGGGCGCGCCATTCGTCGAGGGCCGCCTTGTCGGCCGCGCTGAGGCTGTCGTAGTCAGGCTCGCGCAGGTCCACCGGGGGGACGCGCCACCACCGCTCCCGGCCGTTCGTCTGTCCTGGCACCTCTTCGATGACCCCCGCGTCCGCCAGCACCCGCAGGTGGTAGCTGGTGGTCCCGGTGCTCTCGCCCAGGGCCGCTGCCAGCGTGGTCGAGCTGGCGGTGCCGGCCTCGGCCAGGTGGCGCAGCATCTCCCTGCGCAGCGGGTGGGACATCGCCTTCCAGCGCTTCGCATCGCCGGTCACCGGTCGCGGGCTCATCGCCATGTCAGCAGACTACCAGAGATCACAGACAAGTTTCTGCAGAAATTAGTTTGCAGAATTTATTCTGCAATCTTAGGGTGAGGTCCATGCAGACACACGCGCTTCCGGTCCTCCGCTTGCGGCCCCTCCGCTTGCGGCTCCCTGATCTTCCGGCTCAGCCCGTCCTGCTGCGGCGCGCCCGGCTGGTCGCGCTCGCGGTGGGCGGCTTCCTGCTGCCCTGGAGCGCGCTGCTCGCGGCAACGCTCCCGGCCACCGCGCAGGCGCAGCACTGGGCGCTGGCCTGGGCCGGCCTCGACGTCGCGGAGGCGGCCGCCGCCCTGGTGACCGCGGTGCTGCTGTCCCGCGGCGACCGCCGCGCGAGCCTGCCGGCCGCGGCCGCGGGGACCCTGCTGCTCATCGACGCCTGGTTCGACGTCTGCACCTCGGCGCCGGGGGCCGGGCACGCGATGGCGCTGGCCGAGGCGGGCTGCGTCGAGCTCCCGCTGGCGGCGGCCGCGTGGTGGGTCGCGATCGTGCTCACCAGGCAGACCCGATGAGAGGGACGCCGCTGGCGATCGCGGCGGCCGGAGCGCTCACGGTCGGCGCCGCCTGCGCGGCCGCGGCGCGAACCGGCATTCCCCTCGCCTACTACGCGCTGTTCACCCCCTGCCCGCCCGGACCCTAAGGGGAGGGAGTCCAGGCCGGGTCTCGTCCGGACAGCGCGAGCGCGCGGTCGAGGATCCGCGCGTCGGCCGGCGTCGGCACCGGGTCGGCGAACCCCTTGTACTGGCGGAAGATCTCGGCGTTGGCCTCGACCGCGGTCAGCGCGGCCTCGGCCGCGCGGTCGGAGACCGCATAATCCTGCCCGGTCGCCGCGGCCAGGTCCCAGCCGTGCAGCACGAGCTCGGCGATCATGAGCGCGCCGACGTCTGCGGCCGGGGTCTTGGACCCCATCACGTCGAGCTCGCGGTCCCAGACGGCCGGGTCCGCCCACGCCGCCAGCGCCCGGTCCAGCTGCGCGCGGTAGCCGATGGCGAAGTCGGGCGCCGCCGCGAAGTCGCGTTCCATCAGCTCGGGCGCCACCGACTCGCCGTGCGCCCGGCGCTCGAGTGAGTAGGAGCTCCACAAGATGACATGGTTGAGGAGGGCCTGGACGTCCCATTCATCGCAGGGGGTGCGGCCGCGCAGCTCGGCCGGGGTCACATTGTCCACGACAACCGCGGTCGCTCCCGCCGCGTCAGTCAATTCGGTGTGTAGTGTCATGACATCAGACGGTAGCGCGGCCCGTCGGCAATGTCTTGAACAAACACGACAGCTACCCTTGGTGCGGTGAACTCGCCATCCGTCACCACGGCGGGGCCGATGGGCGCTGGCGTGCTGCATGCCGGGGCCGCCGCGACCAGGTTCACGCTGCATCGGTACCCGCCGCCCGTGGACCTGGCCCTGTTCGTCGATTTCTGCTGGATAATCCGCTGGGACCTGCGCGGGCAGCCCGATCACGAGCAGGCGATCCTGCCGCACCCGAACGTGAACCTGGCCTTCGAGGCGGCCGGGGCGGCCGTGTACGGCGTCGACCGGAAGATCTTCACCCGGCGCCTGTCGGGCGTCGGCAAGGCACTCGGCATCCGCTTCCGGGCCGGCGGCTTCCGTCCCTTTAGCTCAAAGCCAATCGTCAGTCTGAACGATCGCGTGGTTCCCGCCGCCCTCCTATTCGGCGCGGCCGCGGACGATGCGTGCATGGCGGTGATGGCGGCCGGCGCCGATGACGAGATGATCGCGGCCGCGGTCGGCCTGCTGCGCTCCTTCGGCGCCGCCGACGACCCCGTCGTCGAGCAGGCGGCCGGCTTGGTGAAACGGATCACTGAAGACCCAGGGCTGCAGCGGGTGGCCCAGCTGGCTGAGATGTCCGGGCTGTCGGAGCGGAAGCTGCAGCGGCTGTTCTCCGACTACGTCGGCGTCTCGCCCAAGTGGGTGATGCGCCGCGCCCGGCTGCACGAGGCCGCGCTCAGGGTCGATGCGGACGGACCGGCATCGGTGGACTGGGCAGCGCTCGCAGCCGACCTCGGCTACGCCGATCAAGCCCACCTGACTAGGGATTTCACCGCCACCCTGGGCGTGCCGCCGAGCCGCTACGCGGCCGAGCGGCAATTAGCGCCGCGCGGACGGTGGCATACTGAGTAACGCAGGACGAGAGGCGCTGCAACGGGTCCTCCCGCCACGCTCGTCCTGATCTTCACCGACAGGGCGCCTCCGATCGAGGAGGCCCTCGTGAGCGTTGTGGACGTGTCCGCGCATTCTGGTGCACCCGGTTCCAAGAGGTTCCCGAAGATAGAGCTGCACGTGCACCTGGAGGGCACCGTCCGGGCCCGGACGTTGCTGCAGATCGCCAGGCGCAATAACGTGCCGCTTCCGGCCGACTCCGTGGAAGGACTCGCCGGGCTCTACCAGTACCACGACTTCGCCCACTTCCTCGAGGTCTGGGGGCTGACCACCGGGGCGCTGCGGACCGAGCGGGACTTCCGCCAGGTTGTGGTGGACTACGCGGCGGAAGCCGCCGGCCACGGCGCGGTCTACATCGAGGGGATCTTCACCCCGGCCGAGCCGGCCGGGCGTGGCTGCGACTGGGATGAGGTGTTCACCGGCTACTGCGACGGCGCTCAGCAGGCGGCCGAACAGCACGGCGTCCAAGTCAGGCTGACTCCCGACATCCCGCGCAGTTACCCGCTGGAGGCGGCAGAGCTAACCGCGCGGTATGCGGCGGCCTACCGTGATCGCGGAGTGGTGGGCATCGGCCTGGGCGGCCCGGAGGCTGAGTACCCGCCAGAACCGTTCGCGCAGGCGTTCCGGATCGCCCGCGAGGGCGGGCTCGGGTCGGTGCCGCACGCCGGCGAGGCGGCGGGCCCGGCGTCGGTCCGCGGTGCGCTTGACGCCCTCGGCGCCGCCCGGATCCGGCACGGCATCAAGGCGGCCGAAGACCCCGGCCTGCTGCGGGAGCTGGCCGCGCGCGGCGTGGTGCTTGACGTGTGCCCGATCTCGAACCTGCGCACGGGTTCGGTCGGCTCGCTGGCCGATCACCCGCTGCCTAAACTGGCGGCCGCCGGGATCGCCTGCTCGGTGTCCACCGACGATCCGGCGATGTTCGGAACCGACCTGGGCGCCGACTACGCCGCCGCGCTGCGACTGGGCGTAACTGCCCGGGACTGCTACCTGGCCGGGCAGCGCGGCGCGCTGGGCGACGCGCAGACAAAGCGCGAGCTGCAGCGGGTCGGTGAAGAATTCGACTGGGCCGGGATCGGCGCATGATGGTATGCCTCGGCGCGCGGGGGTGAGGGTCAGCGCCAGCTCGCAGGCAGGTGCGGGTTGGCTGAAAGAACGTTCATAATGTCCCTGCACGGTGGGGAAACATGCCTACCCTCGGGACGTGCGGATAACGCGGGCGGTGCGGACGGGGTGGCCGCTGCTCGCGGTCCTCGCCGTCCAGGCGGCGCTCTCGGCCAGCATGGTGCGGGGCAGCACCGCGTTCGGTGACGAGGCCCTGTACCTCTCGGCCGGCCACCTCGAGTGGTCGCACTGGCTGCACGGTACCCAGATTCCGGAGTACCAGACCTACTTCTCCGGCGCTCCGGTGATCTACCCGCCAATCGGCGCGATCGCGGACCGCGTCGGCGGGCTGGCCGCGGCGCGGCTGCTGTCGCTCGTCTTCATGCTCGGCGTGACGGCCTTCGTCTGGGGCACGGCGAACCGGTTGCTCGACGACGAGCGGGCGGCCTTCTTCGCCGCCGCCACGTTCGCCGTGCTCGCGCCGACGTTGCACCTTGGCTCGTTCGCGACTTACGACGCGGCCGCCCTGCTGCTGCTGGCCGCGGCGACCTGGTGCGCCGCGGGAGCCCGGGGCGGTCGGCGCGGGAGGCGGTGGATGATCGCGGCCGGGATCCTGCTGGCGCTGGCCAACGCGACCAAGTACGCGACCGCCCTCTACGACCCCACCGTGGTCTGCGTCGCGTTCCTGAGCTCGTGGCCGGAGGTCGGGTGGAGGCCGGCTCTGCGGCGCGCGGGCCTCCTGGCCGGCATCGCGGCGGCGCTCATCGGCGTGCTGCTCGCACTCGGCGGGCCCGGCTATCTGACCGGGATCCGCGTCACCACGACCGGGCGCGTCGACGGAACCGACGGCGTGTCCCTGGTGTTCGCCGATGCGTGGTCATGGACCGCCGTCGTGCTGGTGCCGGCCGTGGTCGCGGCCGTCGTCTGCGCGGTCCGCCGACGGTGGCCGCAGGCGCTGCTGCTGACCGTGCTCGCGCTCTCGGCGCTGCTGGCGCCGGCCGACCAGGCGCGCATCCAGACCACGACGTCGCTGAACAAGCACGTCGACTTCGGTGCCTGGTTCGCCGCGATCGCGGCCGGCTACCTGCTCAGCCAGCTGTCCAGGAGGCGGGTGGTGCTGGCGGCGGCGGTGGCCGCCCTGATCCCGGTTACCGCGGTGGGCACGGCCCAGGCGCGGGCCATGATCGACTGGCCCGACGCCGCCGGACTGGTCAAGGTCGTCCGGCCGATGACCGCCCACGGCGGGCACTTCCTGGTCGAGACCACCGACGTTCTCCAGTACTACCTGCCGAACACGACCTGGCAGCAGTGGTCGGACACCGCGAGCTACAGACCGCAGTACTACCTGCAGCGGATCAAGGAGCATTACTACGCGGTGGTGGTCCTCAGCTTCAACCAGACGCTGAGCACGGACTACGCGATAGCCCTGGAGCTATCGGGGGCAAGCGGGTACACGCTCACGGCGAAGGTGCGCTCGGGAACCACGGTCTTCGACGTCTGGCAGTACACCGGCCGGGTGTGACAGCGCTGACCGCTTGTCAGGAATCGAGCACGGCGGCGACGGCCTCGATCTCGACCAGCTGGTCCCGGTAGCCGAGGACGGTGACGCCGAGCAGGGTGCTCGGAACGTCGTGCGGGCCGAACGAGTCCCTGACCACCTCCCAGGCGGCCGCCAGATCCTCTCGCCGCGTGGATGCGACCAGGACCCTGGTGCTGATGACATCGGTCACGGACGCCCCGGCGTCGGCGAGGGCGGTGCGAAGGTTCTCGAACGCCCGTGCGGCCTGGCCGGGGTAGTCGCCGGCCGCAGCGGTCGATCCGTCGTCGTTCAACGGGCACGCGCCGGCCAGGAAGATCAGCCGGGACCCGGCGGGCGCGGTGGCGGCGTAGGCGTACTCGGCGACCCCGGACAGGGTCGCCGACCGGATGAGCGTGACGGCGCTTGGCATGTCGGCAGGCTACCGCCGGCGGTTTGAGATGTCTTAACCGTTTTTGCGAGCCCGTCCGGCGGTCCAGGGCCTTGTTCAGGTTGACGGCCGCGCTGATCAGGGCCAGGTGAGTGAAGGCCTGGGGGAAGTTTCCGAGCGCCTCGCCCGAGTGGCCGATCTGCTCCGCGAACAGGCCCAGGTGGTTGCTGTAGGTGAGCATCTTCTCAAAGACCCCCCTGGCCTCGTGCGCGCGGCCGGCCCGGGTCAGGGCCTCGACGTACCAGAACGAGCAGAGGCTGAAGGTGCCCTCGCCGTCGGCGATGCCGTCGTGGCCGGTAATGGCGTACCGGCTGACCAGGCTGTCGGAGACCAGCTCGTCGCTGATCTTCTCCAGCGTGGACAGGAAGCGCGGGTCGGTCGGCCCGGCGAACTTGACCCTGGGCATCACCAGCAGCGACGCGTCAAGCAGGTCGCTGCCCGGATGCATGACGTAGCTCTGCAGACTCCGATCCCAGCACCGCTCCTGGACGAAGCGGTACGCCTCCGCGCCCAGCTTGCGCCACCGCTCGACCGGGGCGGGCAGCCCGCGGTCGCGGGCCAGACGCCCCGCCCGGTCGTAGGCCACCCAGGTCATGAGCGCTGAGTAGGTGAACCGCTGCCGGGGGCCGCGGATCTCCCAGATGCCCTCGTCCGGCTCGGTCCAGTGGTCGCTGAGCCAGTCGAGGCGCTTGGACAACGCGGTCCACAGGTCCCAGGAGATCGGCGCCTCCTTGTTGTAGAGGTACACCGAGTCCATGATCTCGCCGTAGACGTCAATCTGCAGCTGGCCCGCCGCGCCGTTGCCGATCCGGACCGGCCGCGCGCCGTGGTAGCCCTCGAGGTGGTCGAGCGTCTCCTCGCAGATGTCGTCGCGGCCGTCGACGGTGTACATGATCGAGATGTCGCGCTCGGCCGAGGCCGTCTCGCAGCGCTGCTGCAGCCAGTCCATGAAGCTGGCCGCCTCCTCGAGGAAACCGAGCCGCATGAGGCTGTAGACGGTGAACGAGGCGTCGCGCAGCCAGACGTACCGGTAGTCCCAGTTCCGGGTTCCGCCCGGCTCTTCCGGCAGCGACGTGGTCGGCGCGGCGATCAGCGCGCCCGTCGGGTGGTAGACGAGCAGCTTGAGCGCGAGGGCGGAGCGCTGGACCACCTCCCGCCAGCGGCCGGTGTAGCGGCACTGGCCGACCCAGTTCCGCCAGAAATCCTGCGTCTTGCCGAACAGCCTGCGGGTCTCGCCCTCGACGATCGGGTGGAGGTCGCCGTTCCACTCCAGGTGGAAGTCGGCCTCCTCGCCTTCTTTCAACGTGAACGTCGCCGCGACTCCGGCCTCCTCGACCTTGAGGCCGACGTTGGTCCGCAGCACGACCCGGCCGATGGGCGAGGTGAAGACCGCGCCTACGCCCTCAACGATCTCGACCCGGTGGCCGCGCCGGCCGTAGTCGAACGCCGGATGGCAGGCGACCTCGAACCTGGCCGTGCCCTTGACCGCCCGCGCCTGCCTGATCAGCAGGTCGCGGGCCTTGCCGGTCGCCCTCGTCTCCGGGACCATGAAGTCGATCACCTCGCCGACCGCTTCCCTGCCCTGGAACCTGGTGAGCAGGATGTTCGTGTCGGGGAGGTAGCGCTGCTTCGGTTTGGCGTAGCTGGTCCTGGCGGCCAGTGAGAAGCAGCCCCCCTTGTCCTTGTCGAGCAGGGCGCCGAACAGGCTCGGGGCATCGAAACGCGCGGGGCAGAACCAATCGACGGTGCCGTCGGTGCCGATGAGCGCCACCGTCCGCAGGTCGCCCACGATGCCGTGCTCCTCGATCGGGAGGTAGCCGCGCGGTGAGCCGGTCCGGCCGGTGCCGCCCCCCGTGCTGAAGTGCTCCATCCCCTAGATGTTTCCCGTGGGACAGGAGGTACCCGTTGCGGCTGAGTGCTTGTTGGCGCTCCTGCCGCAGTCGCCCGGTGGGCGGCGGTCCCGGTCTGACCCGCGTTAGGACATTATGGGAACATGATATCGAGCAGGCCAGTCATTCCGGTGATCGCATCGAACTGTCTCATGCGCGACCGCTGTCACCGGCTGTCCGATCACGGGTAAGCGCCAGGAAACCCTGAAGACCCCTCGACGGCAGCAGTCGACAGCTCTGAGAGGCCCGGGGCAGATGATGTCGTTTACGCGTAAGGATCGGCCTCGACGACCTCCCGTACCCCGATCAGCGCCTGACGCAGGCTGTCGAGGTCGGCGGAGCCCAGGGCCAGCCGGAGCGCTTGAGGCGCCGGCGCGGATGTTGCGTATGGCTCCGCTGTGGCAACCGAGATGCGCTTGCGGGCGAGGATCGCCGCTATCCGGTCGGCGCGCGCGTCCGGCGCCAGCGGGAGCCACGTGAAGTAGGACGACGGGTGGCCGGTCGGGTGCAGTCCGGCGAGCGTGTCGCGGGCGATGGACTGCCGGGTTCTGGCGTCGTCCCGCTTGTCGGCTTCCAGCCGCCCGACGGTGCCGTCGTCCAGCCAGCGGCAGGCGATCGCGGTGGTGATGGCCGGGGTGTTCCATGTGGTCACCCGGATCGCCCGCTCGATCGCGGGAACCAGCCCCGCCGGGGCCGAGACGAAGCCGACGCGCAGTCCGGTGGCCACACTCTTGGACACTCCGGACACGTAGACGGTGATCTCGGGCGCGAGGGCCGCGATGGGCGGCGGCGCGTTCTCCGCCAGGTAGGCGTAGGAGGCGTCCTCGATGATGAGCAGTCCGTATCGCCGCGCGATCTCCACCAGCCGTGCGCGGGCGGGGGCCTCCATGACCCAGCCGAGCGGGTTGTGCAAGGTCGGCATCGCGTAGACGGCACGGACCGCCCGGGTAGCGCACAACCGCTGGAGGGCGTCCAGATCGGTGCCGCCCTCGGTCGGCGGCAGCGGTGCCAGTTCCAGCCGAAGCGTGTGGGCGAGGACCTTGAAGCCCGGGTAGGTGAGGGCGTCGACCGCGACCACGTCCCCGGGTTGCAGCGCCGCGATGACCGCGGTGGCCAGCCCCTGCTGCGAGCCGTTGACGATCAGGACCTGATCGGCGCCGACCGAGAGCCCGCGCAGCCGCAGATGACGGGCGACCGCGGCCCGGTCGTGCGGCCGGCCGCGATGGGGCTGGTAGCGCAGCAGCGCCTCCAGATCGCCTGAGGCCGCCAGCTCGCGCAGGGCGTGCCGCAGCAGGTCAGCCTGACCGGGGAGGGCGGGGTAGTTGAAGCTGAGGTCGATGGTGTCCGCGGCCGCTGCTCGCTGGTCGATGCCATGGCCGGGCGGCAGGGCGATGTCGCGGACGAACGTTCCCCGGCCCTGCTCCCCGCTGACCAGGCCCATGACTTCCAGTTCGGCGTACACCCGGGACGCGGTCACCACCGCGATGCCCTCGCGGGCCGCGAGCTGACGATGGGTCGGCAGCCGTGCCCCCGAGGGCAGGCGGCCTGCGCGTATGTCGGACGCGAACGCGTCGACGACGGCCTTGTAGCGCGAGATCCCCACGGCGCTGATTGTATGCATGACAATTCTTTGGCTGTCATGGATAAGGCGAACTAGCGTGAGCATCCCCGAGCGGAAGGAACTCACCGTGCACATCGCGATCCTCACCTTCGACGGCTACAACGAACTCGACTCCCTCATCGCGCTTGGCGTCCTCAACCGGGTCAGGAGGTCCGGCTGGCGGGTGTCGATCGCGGCCCCCACGCCCCTGGTGCGCTCGATGAACGGCGTCGTGATCGAGTCGATGGCCACCCTCGAGGAGGCGTGCGAAGCGGACGCGGTCGTCGTCGGCAGCGGCACGCAGACCCGAGAGGTGATCACCGACCCCGCCATCATGGGGCCGCTGGGCCGGCTTGACCCGTCACGGCAGCTGCTGGCCGGCCAGTGCTCGGGGACGCTCGTGCTGGCCCGGCTGGGGCTGCTCGAGGACGTCCCCGCCTGCACCGACCTTGTCAGCAAGCCCTGGGTGGTGGAGGCGGGCGTCAAGGTGCTCGACCAGCCCTTCTTCGCCCGGGGGAATGTGGCGACAGCGGGCGGCTGCCTGGCATCCCACTACCTCGCCGCCTGGATCATCGCCCGGCTCGAGGGCGACGAGGCGGCGGAAAGCGCCCTGCACTACGTCGCGCCCGTCGGTGAGAAGGAGGAGTACGTCGCCCGCGCCCTGCGGAACATCACGCCCTACCTGGCGGTACCGAGCGGGCTTAGCTGACGGACAGGTCCGTCCGGACCGGGCGGCCCTGGATCGCGAGCCACACATTGGCGGGCGTCAGGGGCATGTCCGCGTGCGTCACGCCGAACGGGGCGAGCGCGTCCACGACCGAGTTGACCACGGCGGGGGCGGAGCCCACGGTGGCCGACTCGCCGATTCCCTTGGCGCCGATCGGGTGATGCGGAGACGGCGTGACGGTCGCGCCGAGTTCGGGCGAGGGGCACTCGAGCGCCGTCGGCAGCAGGTAGTCCATGAAGGAGCCGCCCAGGCAGTTGCCGATCTCGTCGAACGATATGACCTGCATCAGCGCGATGCCGATGCCGTCGGCCAGGCCGCGCTGCACCTGTCCCTCGACGATCATCGGGTTGATCCGGACGCCGCAGTCGTCGACCGCGATGAACCGGCGGACCTTGACCTCGCCGGTGCCGGGGTCGACGTCGGTGACGCAGATGTAGGCGCCGAAGGGAAACGTCAGGTTGGGCGGGTTGTACACCGCCGACGCGTCCAGGTGGCCCTCGACCCCGGTCGGCAGCTCAAGCGAGGAGTGCGCCGCCATCGCGATCTCGGCGATGCCGAGGGCCTGGTCGGGGTCACCGCGAACGCGCCACTTGCCGTCCTGCCAGTCCAGGTCGTCGGCCGCCGCCTCCAGCATCGCCGCCGCCACCAGCCGGGC
>Ga0335072_10011168_pt1 | contig 12874 bp, 10 predicted proteins | sample Lox_Sample_21_FD_206725 | JGI IMG/M metagenome (GOLD analysis project Ga0335072, IMG submission 206725) | Soil microbial communities from Loxahatchee National Wildlife Refuge, Florida, United States - Lox_Sample_2.1 | ecosystem: Environmental > Terrestrial > Soil > Wetlands | place: USA...
CTGGAAGGCGGCGGCGTCAAGCTGCTGGACGCCCCGCGCGAGTCCGAGAGCGCCGGCCTCTGGTTCCGAGACGTTGACGGCAATCTCGTCGAGCTGGCGGTTTCCAGCCGGCGTTCACCACAGGCAAAATCGCAGATGGACGTGCGGCTCGCCGGCGAAGGCGAGCGCGCGGCGCCGGATGGTCCGCTGCGCGCGACACCGCGACGGCTCGGACACACGCTGCTCTTCTCGCCGAACCCGCTCGCGCAAGTCGCATTCTACGAGCGCTTTCTCGGCTTACGTCTCTCGGATCGCTCCGGGGACGTCGTCGCGTTCATGCACTCGCCGCACGGCAGCGATCATCACATCCTTGCGTTCGGGAAATCCGGGCATCCCGGTTTCCATCACGCGAGCTTCGAAGTCGGCAGCGTCGACGAGATCGGAATCGGCGCGATGTTCATGCACGGCAAAGGCCATCAAGAAGGGTGGGGTTTCGGGCGGCACTACATCGGATCGAATTTCTTCCATTACATACGCGATCCGTGGGGCAGCTTCGCCGAATATTTTTGCGACATCGACTACATCCCCAAAGGCTGCGCGTGGGAAAGCCGCGACGTTCCGGCCGAACATGCGCTCTTCGTCTGGGGTCCGCAGCCACCCAAGTATTTCTTCGAAAACGTCGAGGCCGTACCGGCTACGGTATGAGGTCGGCGACGAGCTTCTTCAAGACCGCGTAGAGGTCGCGCTTTTCTTCGAAACCGATTCCGGGAGTCTGCGGGAGCGCGACCCGTCCGCTGCGGACCGGATAGTCGTCCGCAAAACCGCCGAAGGGTGCGAAGACTTGCGGATACGATTCGTTTCCGCCCAGGCCCAGGCCGACCGCGATGTTGAGCGCAAACTGATGGCCGCCGTGCGGGACGCAGCGCGTGCGCGACCAGCCGTGAGCTTCGAGCATCTCCAGGGTGCGCAGATATTCGACCAGACCGTACGAAAGCGCAGGGTCGAATTGCAGCACGTCGCGATCCGCACGCAAGCCCGCGTGACGAATCAGGTTGCGCGCATCCTGCATCGAAAACAAGTTCTCGCCGGTCGCGATCGCTCCGCGATAGCGCTCCGCGAGCGTTTCGTGCGTCGCATAATCGAGCGGGTCGAGCGGTTCTTCATACCACCGCAGCCCGAGCGGTTCGAGCGCCGATGCGTACGCGAGCGCCTGGTCGAGATCGAAACGCCCGTTGACGTCGACGCACAGCCGTCGTCCTTCGCCCACGACGCTGAGCGCGGCTTCGATCCGCCGCAGGTCGGTCGCAAGATCCGCCCCGCCGATCTTCATCTTGACGGTGTCGTAGCCGAGGTCGAGGTAGCGCTTGAGCTCTTCGGCTAAGCTCGCGGCATCGTCGCCGGGATAATAGTAGCCGCCCGCAGCGTAGACCCACGCGTCGGATTCGGCGTGCCCGTCGCGATACCGATCGGCCAGCAGCTTCCAGAGCGGAACGCCCTCGGCTTTGGCGAGCGCATCCCAGAGGGCCATGTCGAGAACGCCGACCGCCACGGAACGCTCGCCGTGACCGCCCGGCTTCTCGTTGCTCATCATCGCAGCCCAGGCACGAGCCGGATCGGCTTCGCCGAATTCGCGCAAGCGCGGGATGAAGCGTTCGCGCAAAAGGCCCTGCGGCGCGTAGCGCCCATTCGAATTGAATCCGAATCCGATGACCGGTTTGCCGTCGCGTTTTCGATCGGTGACGATCGCGACGATGCTCGCCGTCATGGTGCTGAAATCGATGAACGCGTTGCGAATCGACGACGCGATCGGCGCGACGTCGTCACGGACCTCGAGAATGCGCACCGCTACTGGGTCGTTTTCGCGCGGATGCGCGCGATGTACTCGTCCATCATTTCCAGCTCGCCGGCGTCGCGCAGGATCGTGATCTGCTCGGCAGTCCAATCCGTCTTGCGCGAACGCAGCACCGGCAAGCCTTTGTTCCGCCGATAGATGAGATAACCGCACAACCCGAGGATCACCCAGCTCGGACCGGCAATGCGGCCGATGTCGTGCGTGAGCAGCACGAAGATCAAGATTGCAAATATCCCGAAGAAGCCCAGCACGCCGACCACCGGAAAGTCGATCTTGTTGCCCTTGTAGTTGATCGGGACGTTGACCGGGATCTTGAACATGCGCGGCGAGTACGGATCGTTGAAACGCAGCGCGATCAATGCCAGAAAGACGAGCGAGTAGCTGGTCGCGGCTCCGAAGGCATAGAGGTCGCCGAGAAAATTGAGCCCGGCCGTCCCCTGCATCGCGGCGAAGATGTGAACGACGACGGCCAGCGCGCAAAACGTAACGATTGCGGTGGCGGGCGTGCGAAACTTGCGGTGAACGCGCTGGAACATGCTGGGCAGCAGCTTTTCACGGCTCATGCCGTACGCGATCCGTGAGGCCCCGAACACGCCGGAGTTGCTGGAGATGAGCAGCAGAATCGCGCCCAGGACGGGAACGTACAGCGCCGCAATGGCGCCGAAGTACGGGATGTTGGAAGCCAGCACCGCGATAGCTTTGTCGTTGTTCTGGTCGTTGCCGAGGTAAGAGAAGAACGGCTGAGCGTGCCCCTGCGCGTCGGGTGGAACCGGGTACCAGGTGTGCATCGCGAGCGCCAAGTTTGAGTACGCGAGGGCAAATATCAAAATGGTCAGGATCAGCGCAACGGACGTGCGCGGAATGATCGCGGAAGGTCTGCGCGTTTCTTGCGCGGCTTGCGAGATCGATTCGAGCCCGACGAATGAGATGATCGCGAGCGAGACACCGTTCATCAAATCGAAAGCCGACGGCCAGTGCGTAGTCATCGTGTGCACGAGCAGCGCCGGATCGAAAGCGAAGAGAAAACCGAAAAACAGAATCGCCGTCTCGCTCAAGATGTCCGCAAAACTGACGACGCTTTGAAAGGCGGTGCTCTCGCGTACGCCGACGACGTTCAGAATCGCGAGGCCGATGATCAAAACGAGAATGACGACGAAGTGTACGGCCGGGTTCACGCTCCCGGACAAGACGGGGACCAGATGGCTCATGTATCCCACGCACGACCACGCAAAGAGCACGATGTCGATCGTGAAATCCAAGAGCACCGCCCAGCCGGCGATGAAACCGAACAAATCGCCGAGCCCGCGCGTCACGAAATATTGGCCGCCGCCCGCGACGGGGTAGGCAGCAGCAAGCTCCGTATAGGCAAGCCCGACGCATACGTAGACGAGACCCGCGAACAAAAACGCGATGTTCGAGGCGCCGGCCGCGGCGCCCAGCACGAGACCGAGCGCGACAAAGATGTCCGCGCCGATGTCGGAATAGCCCCACGAAAAGGAGCCCCACGGCGTGACGTCGCGCCGTAAACTGTGTTCTGCGGTGCCTACCAACCTAGGGCGCTAATCGCGCAAATCACCCAAACCCCTGCCAAGCGGGCACCCGGGAGCGCGGACTTTACGCGGCTTTCGGCGTTTTGATCTTTTCGATCTGCTTCAATGTGCGCGCCAGCTCCCGAACGGCTGCGCCCTGCAGCCGGCGCCAACCCGCGATGCGCTGTGGCTCGCACTGCTGCAAGTAACCGACCAAATCGCTGTAATCGCGCCACAGCCCGTCGCATTTCGCCGCCACCTTGCGGATGAAGCGCTTCCTATTGACGGAACGCTTACCATAAGCGCGGCCTGCCTTGTTCCAGAACTCGATGATGAAATTGGCGCGAACATAAGTTTCGCGCATCCGAACGTAGATGGAGACGATTTCCTTGTATCGCTCCGGCCCAAGCCCGTCCCAAAGCTCTTGATTGACCATCTGCACCTCGCGCAATTCGCGAAGCAGAGAGCGCTCGAGGGCAGCCTTCCGCTCGTCGATGAAGAGCAGCGCGGCAACGCCCAGCGCCAAAACTAGCCCGGCAAGTACCCACCCGACATCTGGCACCACGACTTTCTTATTGGCAGGTCAGAGTGCCAGGGGGTAGGCACTTTGCTTTTATGGACGACTCCGATTTCGTCCGAGCGTATGCGCTCGAGGGACTCGGGCGCACCGAGGAAGCCAAAGATGCGTATCGCGCGCTGATCGAACGTGATCCCGCGCACGCAGGCGCGCACAACAATCTGGCTCGGCTCTTGCATCGCGAAGGCGCGCGCGAAGACGCGCTGATATTGCTCGAACGCTTGATCGACCTCACGCCGTATGACGCGATGGCGCACGCCAACCTCGGCATCGTCCTGTTCGAGCTCGAGAAGTTTCCCGAGGCTCGCTCGCATCTTCGATACGCGCTGCTGCTCGAACCCAACTCGACCATCGCGCACCTCGGCATGGCGCGCCTGCTCGCGATCGAGGGCAACGACGCCGAGTCGTTGCGGCACCAGCGTGCGGCACTCGGTTCGGGCGCGATCAGCGTCAGCGCATCGGGCTCGCTGGGGGAGAACGCGCCTCGCCTTCTGTTGTTGGCGTCGCAAGACCAGCTGGGAGCGACCTCCGCACAGTGGCTGAGCGACGCGACGTTCGCGTTCGCGACGCTGATCGTCGAGCGCTACGATGAGGGTCTCGAGCTGCCGCCGCATCACGCCATCTTCAACACGATCAGCGACGCCGATCGCAACGGCCCCGCGCTCGAACGCTCCTGCAACATCGTCGCGCACGCGAGGGTACCGGTCGTCAACGATCCCCGGGCCGTGCTCGCGACGGCCCGCACGGCACTCGCGCATCGGCTGCAGGGTCTTGCGGACGTCGTCGTCCCTGCGACGCGTACGTTTGCGCGCGGCGGGCCGATACCGGATCTCGGTTGGCCTCTGCTGCTGCGCGCACCCGGATTTCATTCAGGCCAGCACTTCGTGCGAGTCGAACGCCGCGAAGAGCTCGCGCAGGCGCTCGCGCAGCTGCCCGGTGACGAATTGCTCGCGATCGAAGCCCTACCCTCACAAAGCGCGGACGGACTCTTTCGCAAGTACCGGATGATGATCGTCGACGAGAAGCTCTATCCGATTCACGCTGCGATCTCAAACCAATGGAAGGTGCACTTCTTCAGCGCCGAGATGTCGAACTATCCGGAGCGCCGCAGCGAAGACGAAGCCTTTCTCGCCTCGCCGGAAGCGGTGGTCGGTGCGCGAGCGCTCGCAGCCCTGAACGCGATTCGCGGCCGCCTCGGCCTCGACTACGGCGGAATCGATTTCGCTCTCGGTAGCGACGGGCAAATTCTCGTCTTCGAAGCAAACGCCACCATGACGGTGCCGGCACCGCCGCCGGGCGCGCTCTGGGACTACCGCCGTTCACCGGTTGCGCGCATCTTGGAGGCTACGCGCGAGATGCTTTTGAGCCGAGCCCGAAGCGGCGGGTGGGAATAAAGGGTCCGCCCTTTCCACGCGATGCTCCCCCGCGCGCGCGAATACAAGCCGAAGAGGGCGATCCCGATACCGATGCCGTAACCGAGCGGGAAGAGGAACGCATACCACGGCGGCGATTCGAAATAGATCGCCGCGCGCGCGTACGTGATGAACAACGCAAGCGATGCGAGCGCCGCGATGCAGATCGCTACCGGCGCGATCGCTCCGCTCACGCTGGCCGCGATCCAATCCGGAACCCCGGCAATTCCGAGCGTCAACGTCAATGCCAGCCCGATCGCCGCGCACGTGCTCGATAGACCTCCGAGCGCCTCGACGATGTTTTTTCCGAGTCCTTCGACGAGCGTTCGCAGACCGTCGTACATGCGCGTTCGGATCAAGGCTTCGCCGTTGGCAAGCACGACGCGATAGCCGTGTTCTTTCATGCGTGTCGCGAGCGCGCTATCCTCGCAAATCTCGCGCGCCACGGCGGCGTGACCGCCGCAGGCTTCGTATGCCGTGCGCCGGATCAGCATGCATTGACCGTTCGCCGCGGCTTGCGACGAATCGCGGTCTGCGGTCCGGCGCATGTCCTGAACGAACGCGAGCATCATGAAGCCCACGGGAAAGAAGGCGCGCTCCCACAGCGTGCGCAGCTTTTGACGGGGGCAAAACGAGAACATGTCGCCGCCGTCCTTGGCTGCAAAGCCGAGCGCGGCGCGAATGAGGCCCGGTTCCGGATGCGTGTCCGCATCGATGAAGCAGAGCCAATCGGCACCGCGTGCCTGTGTCGTCGCGAATCCCGTCCAGCATGCGTGCGGCTTTCCGGCCCAATCGGCCGGAAGATCTGCGACGCGAACGAGCTGCAGCCGCGCATCCCGCGCACGCATGATCTCACGTGCGACGCGCACCGCCGTCGCGTCGGTCGAGCCGTCGTCGACGACGATGAACGAAATATTTGCACTGGTGTAATCTTGCCGAAGCAGGCTGCGGATGATCCCGCTGACGTTTGCAGCCTCGTTGCGCGCAGGGACTATGCACGCCACGCGTTGCGAGCAGTCGCCGGCCGCGTGCGAGGCCTGGAGCGCCGGAAATTCGCGATGTTGGCGTGCAGCGCGCAGCAGCAGATAGGTAACCAATCCGCACCACAGCAGCGCAACGGCGAGCTGAAGCACTTTTCGCTCGTACCCGAATCACTCGCGCCGTCCGAAGGCTTCCGCTAGGCAGCTTCCAGAAGAACGGGCTCACGAGGTGCGCCATGCCCGCAACGAAGCTCGACCACATCAACATACGAACGACCCAGCCTGAGGCGACGCGAGATTTCTTCGTCGAGGTCGTCGGCTTGCGAGACGGCGAGCGTCCGCCATTCAATTTCAACGGTTATTGGCTGTACGCAGGGGAACAGGCGGTCATTCATCTTACCGATGCGCGCGACGCGGACGCGCACGGCATGGCCTCAGGCCGCGCCGGAGCCGCAATCGATCACGTGTCGTTCCGGATGACGGGGTATGCCGCGCTGCGCTCGTTCCTCGAGGCCCGCAATATTCCGTTCGAAACCCGGGTCGTGCCGCGCAACGGCGACGTTCAAATTTTCGTGGACGATCCGAACGGCGTGACGGTCGAGCTAACGTTCCTCGGCTCGGAAGTCAATGGCGATGGGCAGCAACCCATCGCAGAACGCTCTCTTGCGTGATGAATCCGACTAACTGACCGTTTCGCGCAATGACCGGAAGCTGATCGTGACCGCTGCGAGCCAGGAGCTGCAGGGCCTCGGTTGCCGGCATGTCCGGCGCAACCGGCGCGAGATCGTCTTCACGCGTCATGATTGCGGTGACGTAGGTTTTGCTTAGCTCGTCAGGCGCGACTTTCCCGATGTCGTCGAGCGAGACGATTCCGAGCAGCTTCTCGCCGAGCATCACCGGAAGCGCACGGCTGCCCGTGCGCAACATGGCTTGCAGCGCAGCATCGGCCGTCATGTCCGCGGTAATCGGATTCCCCTGGGTCGCAAGCTCGCCGACGCTATGCCCGCCGAGCACCGCTTTGACCTCGGCTTGCAAGCCTTCGGCGCTTCCGCTTTGCAGCAAGAACCATCCGATCATCAAGGTCCAGAGCCCGCCGATGACGCTTCCCGCAAAGACTTCGACGATGCCGAGGCCCATCAAGGCCCACGAGAAAAACCTTCCGACCGTGACGGCGACACGCGTTGCGCGATACTTGTCGCCGGTCGCGCGCCAAACGATCGCCATCAGAACGCGTCCGCCGTCGAGCGGGTAGGCCGGTACGAAATTGAAGATCGCGAGAATCAGATTCGCGTAACCGAGGTCGCCGAACACGATCCCGAACGGCGTCGTCGTAGAGAGCCGCGCGAGCCCCAAGAAAATCGCACCGAGCGCAAGACTCGTCAGCGGTCCGACCGCCGAGATCCAACCTGACGTCGGTGCGTTTTGCGCTTCGCCTTCGAATTGCGAGACGCCGCCAAACAGCCAAAGGGTGATTCCGCGAACCGGAACGCCCCGGCTGCGCGCCAAGAGCGAATGTGCCAGCTCGTGCGCCAAGAGGCTCCCGAAAAAGAGCAGCGTCGTGAAGATCGCAAGCGCGATCCGCTCCGCGTCGCTGACGTGAAGCGCGCCGAACGGCCCCATCCCCGCCGAGAGCGAGATCGCTACGAGCGCGAAGACGATCGGCCACGTTGCGTGGGCCGATATCTCGATCCCGAATATGCGACCTAGCTTCACGCAACGACGCTTCGGCGGCGCATCTTCGCGCCCCCCATGCGGGTTCCCACCCAGGTGATCGTCGACCATCGCAATGTCCCCGCGGCCTTATGGCGGCTCGGCGCACCGAACGCACTCGCGCTCGTTGCCGACCAATTTTTGGGCATTGCGGATACGATCGTAATCGGCGCCCTCGGGACGGCGCCGCTGGCCGGGATCAGCGCCGCGACCAGCATCTTCATCATCATCGCGATCGGTTTGTGGGCGTTCCCGAGCGCGGGGCGGATCATGGAAGCGCAAGCGCTGGGCAGCGGCGACGTAGCCGCGTTCGGGCGGATCGTCCGTTCGTCGTTGGTGACGCCGCTCGTCATTGCAATCGTGGTTGCGCTTGTGGCGGTCTTTGCTGCCGAGCCGACCATGCGGCTGATGCTCGGCTCGATTCCGATTCGCAGCGCTGCCTCCCACTATCTCATCCTGCGCTGCATCTCACTGGTTCCGATTGCGATCAGCTCGCAAATCCTCGCGGCTTTCAGCGCCGCCGGCGACACGCGGCCATCGCCGCGCGCTCTCCTCGTCATCAATATCGTACACGTGCCGCTCTTGATCGTTCTCGCGCTCGGCGTCGGAACGCACGTGCGGTTCGGGCTTTTCGGCGCCGGTCTCTCTTCGCTGATCTCCGAGTGCGTCGGAACTGTTTACTGCATCGGTCTTGCGATGCGCCGTCCGCACTATCAAATCTTGGAGAAATTCGATATCGATCTCAAGCTGTGCCGCGCATCGACGCTGCTGGCGCTGCCCGAATTCGTCATGCTCGTGCTGTTGCTGGTACCCGATGCGCTGACGGTCGCGTTCCTCGCACCCCTCGGCGCGATCGCGGTGGCCGCATTTCGCGCCTTCACCGTCGTAACGGACGTAACGTGGGCGGTTCCCGGCGCCTTCGGTGACTCGATGCAAATCATCATCGGACAGCGTCTCGGCGCCGGCGACGCGCAAGGCGCGCGGGAATTTCTGAGGCAGGCGACGCGGCTTGCCGTGCTGGTCGGCGGGATCGTCGGTGCAGCGTTCATGTTGCTAGCCTGGCCGCTCACGGCGCTGGTTACGCTCAGTCCGATGCTTGCGAACGTCGCCGCACTGCCCCTCGCGCTGCATCTCACGACGTTGCCGATCAAATCGTACGCGATCGCCGTACTGGCGCCCATCCGCGCCGCGGGCGACACGCGGTTCTCGATGTGGACGGGGATTCTCGGTGCGTTCGTCGCCGTCACGTTGGTTGCGCTTTTGACGCACGTCGTGCAGCTCGGACTCTACGCGATCGGAATTGCCTGGATCGCCTCGTGGAGCGTACGTTCGTTCGTCACGACGCTGCGATTGCGCCGTGGCGACTGGACGCTGCGCCGGATCCCGGCCCTAGCCCGCCTCTCGCAACCGACGTAAACGCTCGAGCATCTCGTCGTGCAACGAGCCGTTGCTTGCAAGGATCGTGCGGCCGAAATAGTCGAGCGGTTCGCCGTCGCTCGCGGTGACGACGCCCCCGGCTTCGCGCACGAGCAGCGTCCCGGCCGCGACGTCCCACGCCGAAAGCCCGAATTCCCAAAATGCGTCGAAGCGTCCGGCCGCGACGAATGCCAGGTCGAGCGCCGCGGCGCCGTCGCGCCGGACCGCATGCGCGATCTCCGAGAGCGCCCGAAAGGACGGCAGGTTCGCGCCGAGACCTCCGGGCGGGAATCCCGTGCACAACAGCGCGTCGGCAACGTGCCCGACGTTCGAGGTCGAGATTGCAACGTCGTCTCGATCCGGCGTCGACAATCGCGCGCCGCTGCCACGTTCGGCCGCATAGAGCTCGCCCAATTTCGGCGCGTAGACGACGCCGGCTACGAGCTCGCGACGCCGCTCGCATGCAATCGAGATGCAAAAGAGCGGATACGTGTGCGCGAAGTTCGTCGTCCCGTCGAGCGGGTCGACGAACCAGCGTTCATCCGCGCTGCCCGTGTGTACCCCGCTCTCTTCCGCGACGATGGTCGCGCCGGGGGACGCGCCGCGAATGCGCTCGAGGATCAGCTTTTCACTTTGACGATCGGCTTCCGTCACCAAATCGCCGCGCCGCGACTTTTCTTCATATTGAAGACCCGCTCCAAATCGCGCGAGCAGCAGCTCGCCGGCCTCACGGGCGCAGTCGATCGCGAGATTTAACGGATCCAGAACGCTGCACCGTCTTGACGCATCTTACGAAGCTCCATAAGATGAGTGAGGATTCCTCGTTAGGTGAGGCGTCCACACGAAGACATGCCGCTGCCCGGAAAGGTCGAGAGACCCCAATGGGTGACCAGGCACCGTCGAATCAAGGCGGTACCTAACGCGGCTGAGATCACTGACTCTATATCGTGTGGTGCCAAAACTCGACGTAGAGGAGGTGTAGCGCGCGGTGGGATTCCACGAAGGGTTCCTCTCGGAGATCGTCGGCAAGACTGCCGTCGTCGTCGGTCCCGGGGGACAAATAACGATTGGGCGCGTCACGGATTTCGTCGTGACGCAGCCGCATGACACGTTTCCCAAGATCGACTCGCTGATCATCAAGGCGCGCAGCGGCCATTATCTCGCGCCCAGCGACACGCTCGTCGACATCGAGGCCAATCACGTATCGCTCAGCGCGGCGCCGACGGATGCGCCGCCGCCCGAAGACAAAGCGTTGTATTTGGTCGAGGACTTGCTCGACAAGCAAATCGTCGACGTCGAGGGTCGCAAGCTCGTTCGCATCAACGACATCGAGATCGCGCGAACCGGCGGGACGCTGCGCGTCGTTGCGGCCGATATCGGCCTATCCGGCCTCCTGCGCAGATTGGGCGCCAAGCGCTTGCCCGCGCCGATCTTCGATCGCATTCCGCGCCGCATGATTTCGTGGAACGACGTTGCGCCGATCGACGATCTCTCGCCGTCCGACGTGCGCCTTTCGGTTTCGCAACGCCAGCTGCCGCGTCTGCATCCCTCCGATCTCGCAGAGATCATCACCGATCTTTCCACCAACGACGCCGCGCGCGTGATCACGCACCTCGACGACGAAACAGCGGCCGATGCGCTCGAACATCTCGAGCCCGACATGCAAAAGACGATCATCGAGGAAGTCGGGACGGAACGCGCGGCCGACATCATCGAGGAGATGGATTCGGACGATGCCGCCGATCTGCTCAGCGACCTCCCCGAAGAGCAGCAGCAAGAGCTGCTTTCTGCGATGGAACCGGAGCGCGCAGTCGAGCTGCGCGAGCTCACCGAATACGAGGAAGACACCGCCGGCGGCTTGATGACGACCGACTACATGTGGATCTACCCGCATCGGACGGTCGCGGCGACGATCGACAAAATCCGCGAGCTCGCGCCTGAAACCGAGTTCATCTACTATCTGTACGTGCTGGACCAATCCGAGAAGCTGCTGGGCGTACTCTCATTGCGCAATCTGCTGCTCGCGAAGCCGACCGACACCATTCACAACATCATGGAACGCGACGTGGTGCACGTCGACACCGATACCGGCTCGCAGGACGTTGCCGGAACGATCGCGCGTTACGATCTTCTGGCGTGTCCCGTGCTCGACAAGAAGGGCGTGATGCTCGGAATCGTCACGGTGGACGATGCGATCGATGCCATCTTACCTGAACGGCTCAAGAAACAGCTGCCGCGATTCACGCGGCCGCACAAGCATCACGAGCGCGCCGGAGTAGCATAATTGACTGAACAGGCTACCGCGCGAATCGCGCCCGCGCGACGGCGCGGTTTTCTTCCCGCCGTTCTGGGTCTGCTGGCGATCGTCGGGCCCGGCATCATTACGGCCAGCGCCGACAACGACGTCGGCGGCATCGCGACCTATTCGCAAGCGGGTGCGCAATACGGCTACGCGATTCTTTGGACGCTCATTCCCATCACGGTCGCGCTGGTCGTCGTGCAAGAGATGGCGGCGCGCATGGGTGCGGTTACGGGCAAGGGCCTCTCAGGGCTCATTCGCGAGAACTTCGGTGTCAAGTGGACGGCGATACTGGGTCTGGCCTTCGTCTCGTCGAACGTGTTCACGACGGCGGCGGAATTCGCCGGCGTGGCGGCGGCGTCGCAAATTTTCCATGTCTCGCGCTTTATCGCGGTGCCGTTCGCAGGCTTGCTGGTTTTCTTCCTTATTCTGCGTGCGAATCGCAAGATCACGGAACGTGTCTTCCTCGTTTCGTCAGCGCTGTATTTTTCGTACGTCGTCTCGGGGTTGAAGTCGGAGCCGCATTGGCCCGACGTCTGGCGCGGCTTCTTCATTCCGACGTTCCAAACCAACCCCGGCTATTTGTGGATGGTCATCGCGCTGGTCGGGACGACGATCTCGCCCTGGATGTGCTTTTATCTCCAAGCTGCAATCGTCGAAAAGGGCGTGCGTGTGCGCGATTACGCACTCTCGCGCATCGACGTGGTGTTCGGCTGCTTCGTGACCGACTTCATGTCGTTCTTCATGATCCTCTGCACCGCCGCGACGATCTTCGTGTTCAACGCCGCGCATCCGCACGCGCCCCAAATCGCGATCAATCAAGCCTCCGATGCGGCGATCGCCCTCAAGCCGCTCGCCGGCGAGTTCGCGGAGATCCTCTTTGCGCTCGGCATTCTCAATGCGGGCATCTTTACGGCCTCGATTCTGCCGCTCTCGACCGCGTACTACATCTGCGAAGCCGGCGGCTTCGAATCCGGCGTCGACAACCGCTTCCGGGACGCGCCCGTTTTCTTCACGGCGTACGCGGCGGTCATCGCGATCGGCGTGGGGCTCGTACTCCTGCCCGGTATCCCGCTGCTGAGCGTCATCCTCATCTCGCAGATCGTCTCCGGAATACTGC
>Ga0335072_10011169_pt1 | contig 12874 bp, 6 predicted proteins | sample Lox_Sample_21_FD_206725 | JGI IMG/M metagenome (GOLD analysis project Ga0335072, IMG submission 206725) | Soil microbial communities from Loxahatchee National Wildlife Refuge, Florida, United States - Lox_Sample_2.1 | ecosystem: Environmental > Terrestrial > Soil > Wetlands | place: USA: Florida...
ATTATGTATAGTGGTATTCAATCCGCATGAAAACTCGAGAGCCGCGTCCTTTAGTCATTTGAAACCTAGCTTCTTTGGATCTGAGTATTTAAATGACATTTTCTTCTCAGAGATCATCACTACTATTATTTCATACACTGTTCTAGCTACTAAAGCTATGCAGTATTTCTATCTGTAAAAACAAGAGAACCGTACTAAGAGCGGGATAACAACCTTGACTGCTGTTCTTCTGCTTCTGCACTTACTCGCAGCCTGCAACGCCAATCAGTGTAGGCCTACCGATGTAGAGAAGGCGCTTAGCCAGTGAGAACTAGCCTAATCGCTCTGAACGGATACCACTCTGTTAGCTTTTTGACCTAGCCGCTCGTCCCTATGAACTGCTCATAGTATAACCTCTAGCCTGTCCAGAGGTGCTAACGGCGCATCGCTTCTTCAGTCCAGAAGAGTGCCATATGCTGGGCCGCCTCTTCTCTGGTTCTACAACTGCACTAAGTAAAGAGTATTCCTGGTACTTTACGGCTATAAAGGAACTTTGTAAGCCTGATACGGCCTGTACGTGCTTGTACTAGCACTCGGATTTCTGCTTTTCGGAGCCCAGAATGGAGCTTCAGCACTGCCATACTTGGTGGTGTGTCTTTAGGGGCTGTCCGGCGGCCCTCAAGGTCTGTCCCTGGCTGCACAACCCGTTTAGCTTTTTTGCTGTCCTCTGTCCATCTTGCTTTCCAGCCTTGCAGCACCTTTGGCTTTTCCTGCTCATCCTACTGCTCTATAGGCTACCCTGCCTACTTTTCCACCCACTGCTTTCGTACGGAGGATAGAGTATCAGGAGTCTGTCTCCCATCTCCGCCTGGTCCGTTCTAATTACTGCGCAGGCCTGGCTAGGCCGGTCTGTTCGAGTCTTGCCTGGAAGTATATATATTATTACTCAACTCGTATTTATAAATTTGTATATATTACTAATTAGTAATAATAGTAATGATATAGTTTATATAAAAAGGTTAAAGTATTATTACTGTTCTCCGGCATTCCCGCTTTCGAGTTCTATAAATACCGCTCTCTCCTCTGCGCGGCCTCCTCCCTCTTCAATTCTTTTCCACTCTCGCTCCGTTGCCTAGTCTCACCATGTGCTGTTTCACTCGTCCTGCCATAGTCCGACCATTGCTACCTTCGTCAGCCGTGCCGCAGGCCCATCTCAAATCCAGAACTCTCCATCTCCCACTTGAGCTTCGATCTTCCTGAGGATCGAAGACAGCGATCGCCACTCTACGCCACTTGTATTGGTCGAGATGCGAGCCGACTATAAGCAGAGCTCATTGCTAATCTTATTATAAACTAGTTAGATTATCTTTACCGTACACTCTCCCCGTTCCCCTGAATTTTCATAATTAAGCTCATCAAGCATTGGTACATGAGAGCCAAATGCCTCAAATTCTTCATCCGAAGATCTGTCATTGGGCCTGCGTATTTGGCTCCATAGCCCTAGTCGCTGATATTGGCCCTTGACTCCGGTATGCCTCAAAATTAAGCCGTAGCGCTCGTCTTGTACTTGCAGGACTGGAGTTCGCCAAAAATCCCAAGTGTGGTTTGCCAATGACGGAGACGACCTGGGACGAACGCATGAGACGAGCTGATGGGCTAGGTACGCCCATGTAGTAGTGGCGGTCGATAGAAGGACACAGAAAGTAAGAAGCTTGTGACAGTTAGGTGGTGAAAATGCAGCAGTGGAGGGAGTACGTACCTAGCTCGTCCCATTGCGAGCTGATAATACTGAGGTTCATAAGCCTGATAGATACAGCCCTTATGCCTACACTATGACTTGTCGCTACACTTTAAGTTATTGCAACATGAAGTCGAAATCCTAAACGGAGCGTAAGTAAAGAGCTACATTACCTTGCTGGCACTTGAAAAAAAGACGATGGCAAAAACAGACCAAAAAATAGTTGAAACCCCAAAACATGAACATGAAAATGAAATAAGATCAATTATTGGACATAGTGGGGATCTTTTTTATAAGTTAACTTGGAAAATCCTAATGATGGAGAGTAGTCGTACCGAACCCACGGCCTTTTGCATTCACAATAAGCTTGCGAAGCGAAAATCATACCACTAGACCATATGCCCGTAACATAAAAAATAATGAGTAATTAATTTTATCTCACAAAGCGGTTAAGTTTCGTCACCGCCTAATTCTACCCACCACCAAAACTATCAGTCGAAAAAAAAGGACTTTGGCAACTCTCAACCAAATGAAATAAAATCAACAGGGTTAAGACACCCGCAATCTACTCGATAAATAAGGCTGGTCATAGTTCTTTTTATCGATTTTTTATGATGTGATTTGGTCGATGCAAAGTAGTAGCAGAATAAAGGCGGTGACAAAACCTAACAGCTGAACCTCCATATGCCCTTTGCCGGTTGGACATATTTAATAATACGGAGGTCGCCGCCAAAAGCCAGTGCAGTTGCTAAGACGCCATGTACTCCACATTGCAGGAAGCCCAATTTCCTAATTTAGTTGCCTAAGACCGCCTTTTGAGGCAATTATCCTTCTTACGCACTTGATTGTATCAATTTCATAGCAGTCGTATTTGATATCCAAACAAGGGCTGCTGCAGCTTTTTTATACTCAACGTCCTCTAAGCTTTTAAATCGACACATGTTTATATGATTACTAGCTATATGTTGTATAATCTCAATTATAGGATCACTTAAAGCTGAAGACGTATCCTCAACCACCTGGTTCGACGATTTTTAGATATTGCAAACTATAACTATGTGAATTCGCTAACCTTTTTATTGTTCAAGGCTGAAACTCCATACTGTTCCTAGAATGAATAAATGATCCATCCTTTCTGACGTGCTATAAGGCTAAACTCATCGCGTAGCTCTTTTAGTCGTTTAGAGGTAGGCAACAAGGTATCGACAATCTGCTCATTGACAGAAAATCCAGCAGCCTGGATGACCTTCGCAGCAATATGATGAATAAGACTTCGAGGATCCGCACCGCCATAGGGAGTGCCAAAAAACATGACAGCTACTGTAGACTTGCATATTTCATAAAGATGACTTTGATGTGCTTGGAAGCCATAGGATCTTCGGAGCGCCTCTTTCACAACTATTCCTCCAAGGCTGCGAGCGACGAAGATAAGCGGCCTTGAAGGCTTGGAACTTGCGTTCTGCCTCCAAGCTGACGAGGAGATCCTTTCCGATATCATAAACCGTGAGTTAACTTACTAGGGTTTCTAATCGATGCCGGATTTTGGTATCATACCTGTAGGTAAGAACTCGCGCATTAGGCAAAGTGAGTGGTACCAGATCTCGCGGCCAATATATGGGTGTAGGCACTTCACATCTCTTAGAAGAACTCAATTTGAGGAGATGGGCGATACTTGGGATGTATGCTCACTTCCTTCCATATCAGCCTCGCGAGGGTCTTCTCTAATGAGCTCCCCCCTAGGCATCCAAGTGTGTTGAGGGTGGCCAGCGAAGCCATGTACAAATACGATGCTTAAGACGTTTAGCGTCACTTCGCAGTGGAGCGGTTTAGCTAGAACCTACTCTAGCGTCTTGATTTCAGGGCTCACGAGAACCGATGTTTGGCGCGCGTCCGGCTAATGAATGGCTCCTTTCCATGTTGCCTTTTCAGAGCTACAAAACTAATCAGCTTGGACCATTCTCCAAGGAGCGACTTGCAAAGCTGAAGTATGTCTCGAATTAGGCACCTGTTATTCGCGAGACTGAAAACCGACTTCAATTCTTCGCAGAGAGAAGCCCTAGCTAAATACGGCTAATCTACAGGCTTATCTGCCGTATTCGTGGTCTATCCCCTCGTCTGGTGATGCTTGTTTGTGTATTTGCCATTGGTCCAAATGCACTCTACATTAAAACAGCCCTTAAACACACTCAAATTGGGCATTTTTAATGCCAATTAACATTAATTCGAATGCGTGCATCTACATGCTTTCGTTGAGACATCACGGATTTGTATCCCAGAACCTGAAATTCTCAGGGGGTTAAGCGCAGCGGCAGGTGTCTCGATGTGGAGAGGCGTTGAATGGGCCGCCTAATGATTCTGAGTTAACTTCTAAAGAGGAAGCCTCTACCCATATGCTTTCTCCATATACGGACAGACACTACACCCCTAGAAACGCGCACCGGCTGTGCCTTGGGTAAGGACTTTGTGGCCCCTTTTCAAGGGGAAGGAGGCCGGGGATTTGAGCGCTCATGGCTCCTGCTGGCGCGATCATGAATCTGCGTTCCACCAAAGGCAAGGAAAAGGAAGAGGAAAGGAAAGTTCCAATGAAATCTCTGAGAGATGCCACCAAGGGGTTCTTGACATTTTTACCAATGGCCATGGCCGGAGTGTTTCAAAAAGACACTGAATTTTATTATATCGAGAAAACAACAAGATTTTTAAGTGAATCTACTCATGATATACCATACTGAGGGCTTGCCCAGTCACATATCTAATGCATTGCATAATCCTATGATATTGACATCATAAAAGTCAGCGAATGTGCTGATGAAATATTCATCTTCGATTGTGCTGCGGTGAAGCGGCACGATGTCCAAACGATGAGCCGCCAATCTGCTAGTACTTCAATAAACAGATTGTGGGTTTTGAGCTTGTCATTGATCATTGTAGATCATTGTCAAATTGATTGTAGATCACTGTTAATGCTGAACCAAAATGAGGTTTGGCGGCGGCACTTGTGCAAGCCATCGCTTGAAACGGCAGCGGCCGGGGCGCTGTTGAAGCAAAGAACCGTGATTCCAACAAGACGTCATATCAATAAACAATCATTTTATTATTGGAAGTCTTCTCTCAACACCACAATGCCCTTCTTACTCATACAGTTTAGAAATCTTTGTCTCTGCAATTATGCCCTCTTTGGTATTGAGTAACCTCTAGTCATGAAGTCACCACCTTTCTGACTCGCTCCATTTGATGAAGTATTTGAAAACAGACTTTTGAGATTATCATTCAAGCCGAGTTTTCTTCGTTTATTCCTCTCTTCTTGCTCGTCGAGAACTTTTGCTGTTAGAGATGCTGTAGCGGCATTTTTGATACCCCCAGAGGGCGTCGCAGTGCCACTTCTTGACTGAGGCGTCGGTGTCCCGTTGTAACTTCTGGGCATTTGATCCACTTCGGCTAGTCTGCTCTTGAGCTTCTCTATTCCTAAACTCTCAGCGCCGCTTGTATGATTCTCGTTAGTAGTGGAATCTGAAGTCTCAGTAACTGCCAGCTTCTTCCTCTTCTTTCCCCCAGGAGCCTTCTTCAGAGAATGTGTCAACCCGGCTTCCTTCAGCTTTCGTATCCGATCGGTTAATCGCGAGATATCTTCTTTCATCAGTGGGAGAATGGGGATAACATCTTCAGTTTTGTAAAACTCATTGCACTGTAAACAACTCTCTCCCGCGACCTCTTTGATCGCACTTTCGGAAAAGGCATGCCCACATGGAACGAGATACACTGCTTTTGTATGTGGCCCCAGCTCTTTGCTTGTGATCGGGCATATGCGCTTCTCCCCTTTGCCACCGCTATTTTGCTCAACCTGGAACTTGACTTCGACGACATCTCGAAGGGATTTTATGCGCCCTCCTAGAATTTCTTCATGGTCCATTTTGGTGGAATCCTCAGCAGGATCGTCTCCTGGCAGTAAGTATTCAAGGACAGCATCTTTATTGTAGAGAGTACCAGCACAGTCCGATACGATAGGTGTAGCGAGGGTCCGTTGCGAGAGGGGACAGTATGTCCAGGCGTGAGTTTGCGACTCGAGCTGAGCGGCCTTCACTTCAGAGGTATTGGGGTTGCGAGCAGCGTTTTTGACGAGCTCGCGTCTTGTCGGGATACTGAAATCTGTTAGTCTTGAAGCACAAGATGTATATTGCAAAGCACATGCCTGCCACCATCATTACCCATTTCCGAGTACTCTAAGGAATGCAGAGTTGTTGAAGATGCTTGGGGCGAATTGTCAAGCGATATCGATAAAGTCGATAGCCGCGTAGCTCGTCTATTTTGACAGGGGTGAGGTTAGTTCTTGCGAGACCCGAGGCGGACGACTTCAAGGTGGTAGCACTACGACCAGCTTATCGCGACAAACTTCCTCGACAACTTCCCAACATCCATGCTATGGATGGCGAGCTCAGCTAAACACTAAGATGGTCCCGCGCTGCTGAATATCAGCAAGATGTCGCAGCAAGCTCAGGACGTGCTGAACCGCCTTATTGGGGAGCTGCGGTCTCGGTAGGTTGATGCGGTGAAGTTCCCCATATAAGACAAAGAAGCTGACCCGGAATAGTAATGAGGATGTTAGAAAGAGGGCTGCGGCTGATCTTAAGGAGCTTGTGGTGATCACACAAAGAGGTACAGCTTGCGACATTAAACCCCTCAAAGCGTGCTAATATTTGAAGCAGACTTCCCACAGGAACGCTTTACCGAGTTCTACAACGTGGTGTATAGCAAAATCACACAACTAATAAGCCATGGCAATGATCCTATCGACCGTCTAGGCGGAGTGCTTGCACTCGATGCGCTCATCGATTTCGACGGCGTTGACCTTGCCCAGAAAACAACAAGATTCACTCAATCGTTACGTACAGTTCTTCGGGGAAAGGATCTTGTTGCTATGCAACCGGCTGCTGTAGCACTTGGGAAACTATGCAGACCGGGTGGATCACTCATCTCAGAACTGGTTGAAAGCGAAGTTAAAACGGCTTTAGAGTGGCTGCAATCCGACAGAGTGGAGGAACGACGGTACAGCGCAGTACTCATTCTCCGCGAACTGGCACGGAATGCTCAAACTCTCTTGTATGCATACGTTCCGCATATATTTGACCTCATATGGGTGGGGCTCCGAGACGTTCGACTGCTGATTCGGGAGACGGCCGCCGAAGCTATCAGCGGCTGCTTCCAGATCATACGCGAGCGAGACCAGAACATGCGGTTGACGTGGCAATCGAAAATATATGAGGAGGCTGTGCAAGGTATTAGGGTGGGCTCAGTAGAGTCGATTCACGGATCACTCCTTGTGATAAAAGAATTGCTTCAGCAGGGGGGTATGTTCATGCACGACCACTACCAAGAAGCGTGCGAGATCGTCTTCCGATTCAAAGATCATCGAGAACCTGTAATCCGCCGGACGGTAGTTCTTTTGATTCCCGAGCTTGCCAATTATTCTCCGACGGATTTCGCTCAAACGTACCTTCATAAGTTCATGGTGTTTCTCTCTGGCATGCTTAAGAAGGAAAAGGAGAGGAATGATGCCTTCCTAGCCATTGGCAATATCGCCAATGCAGTCAAAAGCGCCATTGCGCCATATCTTGACGGCGTTCTCATCTACGTCCGGGAAGGCCTAAGCGTCAAATCACGCCGAAGTGGTAGTGTTGATCCGGTATTTGACTGCATCAGTAGATTAGCGGCAGCTGTTGGGCAGTCGCTGAGCAAGTACATGGAGGCTCTGCTGGATCCAATTTTTGCATGCGAATTGACTCCCAAGCTGACCCAAGCTTTGGTAGACATGGCCTTTTACATACAACCTGTCACAACAATCATTCAAGATAGGCTTTTGGATATGCTTAGTATGGTTCTCTGTGGCGAGCCTTTCAAGCCTCTTGGAGCACCTACGCCCAACAGTATCACAGCTGCGCCTGTTGTACCCAAGGACTCGAAAGATCCTCTTGCTTATGAACATCGCCAGGCAGAGATCAAATTAGCATTAAACACGTTAGGGAGTTTTGATTTCTCTGGGCATGTTTTGAACGAGTTTGTCCGCGACGTCGCAATTAAGTATGTCGAGGACGAGAGCCCTGAGATCCGAGAAGCTGCCGCCCTGACCTGCTGTCAACTCTATGTACGAGACCCGATTGTCAATCAAACCAGCCATCACGCGATCCAAGTAGTAAGCGATGTCATAGAAAAGCTTCTCACGGTTGGTGTGGCAGATCCCGAACCTGAGATACGACGAACCGTTCTGGCTGCCCTCGATGAGCGCTTCGACCGCCATCTTGGAAAAGCCGAAAACATTAGAACTCTATTCTTCGCTCTGAACGATGAAGTTTTTGCCATAAGAGAAGTCGCAATTACCATTATTGGTCGACTTACCCATGTTAATCCAGCATATGTTGTACCCTCTTTAAGAAAGGTTCTTATCCAGATGCTGACAGAGCTTGAATTCTCCGATGTTGCAAGGAATAAAGAGGAAAGTGCAAAATTATTGAGTTTGCTTGTGCAGAACTCTCAGAAACTTATCAAACCCTATGTTGATCCCATGATGGAAGTGCTACTTCCAAAAGCTCGGGATCCAAGCGCGACGGTTTCTGCGACAATCATTAAAGCACTTGGCGAGCTTGCCACCGTTGGCGGGGAGGATATGTTACCGTATGTTGACGAACTTATGCCGATTATTCTTGAAGCTCTACAGGATCAAAGTTCAGCTGCCAAACGAGAGGCAGCGTTAAGAACTCTGGGTCAACTGGCAAGCAATTCAGGCTATGTCATCCAGCCTTATATCGATTATCCACAATTACTGGAGGTCCTACAAGGTGTCATCAGAGGAGAGACGCAACGAGGTCCTCTTCGTCAGGAGACCATTAAAGTTATTGGGATTCTTGGTGCCCTTGACCCGTATAAACATCAGGTAATTTTCTCCGTTCCATTTCCCGTTTTATATTCCGATAATGAGATTGCTAATGGCTTGCTACAGCAAGTGGAAGAAAAATCACCAGAAATGCAGTTGCGGCTTGAGTCTAATCAGATGACAGACATCTCTCTCATGATGACTGGACTTACCCCTTCGAACAAAGAGTACTATCCGACTGTTGTCATTAATGCGTTATTACAAATACTCAAAGACCCTTCTCTTGTCCAACATCATGCGGTGGTTATCGAGGCTATAATGAATATTTTTAGGACTTTGGGTTTAGAGTGCATCTCTTTCCTTGACAAGATCATTCCAGCCTTCATCGCAGTTATAAGAAGCTCATCTGCCAATCGACGCGAGTCCTACTTCAATCAATTGAGTATACTGGTGACAATCGTTCGACAACACATACGCAATTACTTACCCGAAATCGTGGAAGTTCTGAAAGAATACTGGAATGTATCACCATCGCTGCAAGCAACCATTCTTCAGCTGGTGGAGGCCATTGCACGCTCCCTTGAAGGAGAGTTCAAAATATATCTTGCAGGTTTGCTCCCTCTCATGCTTGGTGTTCTTGAGAAAGACGTATCAACTCGGCGACAACCTTCTGAAAGAGTTCTGCATGCGTTTTTAGTCTTTGGCTCGAGCAGCGAGGAGTATATGCACTTAATCATACCGGTCATCGTTAAGGTATTCGAAAAACAGCAGCAGCCTTCGTTTATCCGCAAATCTGCGATTGAGACGGTTGGCAAACTTTCTCGCCAGGTCAATCTGAATGACTATGCTTCAAAAATCATTCACCCTCTAAGTCGGGTTCTAGCTGGCACAGATCCAGCTTTAAGGCTGGCGGCGCTTGACACACTTTGTGCGCTCATATTTCAGCTTGGGAAGGACTATCTTCACTTCGTTGGTACTGTTAAGAAAGTCCTGGTAACTCATCAAATCCAGCACCAGAACTATGAGCTCCTTGTAAGCAAGCTGCAAAAAGGGGAACCACTACCCCAAGATCTTAGCCCTGAAGAGAGATATTATAATCAGAATGACGAGGCGCCATTTTCTGATATCAGTAACAAGAAACTCGACTCGAATCCAATTCATCTCAAGTCTGCATGGGATGCGGCTGGTAAGTCAACGAAAGAGGATTGGCAGGAGTGGATGAGGAGATTTAGCGTCACTGTTCTTATGGAATCTCCGAATCATGCCCTACGAGCATGTGCAAGTTTGGCAAGTGTCTATCCACCCCTTGCGAAGGAACTCTTTAATTCAGCCTTTGTGTCGTGTTGGGGTGATCTGTTTGAACAATATCAAGTAAGTAAACCTATATCATTTTGTTTAGGTACGCAGTCTGATTTGATAGGATGACTTGATCCAAAACATTGAGATTGCCATGAAATCGCCACATATTACTCCGGATCTTCTTAGCATATTGCTCAACCTGGCTGAATTCATGGAGCATGACGATAAGGCACTACCCATAGATATTAGGGTTCTAGGTCGTGAGGCAGGCAGATGTCACGCTTATGCGAAAGCTCTGCATTACAAGGAGCTTGAATTTCTTCAGGATCAGAGTGGACAAGGAGTAGAAGCATTGATAGGGATCAATAACCAGTTGCAGCAGTACGATGCCGCCATAGGTATTCTGCGAAGAGCACAACTATACTCCGATGGAATTACGCTCCGAGAGACTTGGTTCGAGAAATTAGAGAGATGGGAAGAAGCGCTTGAATTCTACAAGCAGCGCGAAGCAGAGACGGCACAAAGTGGAGGGAAAGAAGCGGAGAAGATCGACGTGATCATGGGAAAGATGAGATGTCTGAATGCCCTGGGCGAGTGGGATCAACTATCCGCAATGGCGCAGGACAAATTCCATACATCGACTTTAGAAGTCCAGCGCATGATAGCACCGCTCGCAACGGCATCTGCTTGGGGCCTTGGGAAATGGGATCTAATGGACGATTACCTTAGCGTCATGAAGACCCATTCACCTGATCGATCTTTCTTCGGAGCAATTCTGGCCTTGCATCGTAACCAGTTCCGCGAAGCTGCGCTCTACATACAGAAAGCCAGAGAAGGTCTCGACACTGAACTGAGTGCTCTAGTTAGCGAGTCGTACACCCGTGCATATTCCGTTGTGGTGAGAGTTCAAATGCTTGCAGAGCTGGAAGAGATTATTACTTATAAGCAAAATGATAACAATCCGGCAAAACAGGAGACGATGAGACGCACCTGGGAAACGCGCTTAATTGGTTGTCAGCGCAACGTTGAAGTATGGCAGAGAATGCTTAAGCTTCGCGTGCTTGTAATCAAGCCAAAGGAGAATATGCAGATGTGGATCAAGTTCGCAAATCTCTGCAGAAAATCCGGACGAATGGGACTTGCTGAAAAGTCATTGAAGTCGCTCGTTGGCAACGATGATAGCCTCGAAGTAATATTACCAGCGGCTGGTACGGACTCAGGGCGGCAGCACTGCCGCAACCTTCCAAGGCACATACCTCCGCAGGTCAACTACGCTGTGCTAAAATATCACTGGGCTACCGGTCGCCAATCTGCAGCACTTGAAGGTTTAAAGCTTTTCACTGCTGATCTGGCCGAGCAATTGAATACTGCTTCGATGGCAGCCCAAGGAATGAATGGCGTAAACGAGCTCCACGGGATGAATGGTTCATACCCTAACGGCGTCAATGGAATTAATGGAAATGCATCTCATTTCGCACTTTCACCAAAAACTATCGAGGAGTACACAAAATTACTTGCACGTTGCTGTCTTAAATCTGGAGAATGGCAAGTGGCTCTTAACCAAGGTGACTGGCGCCACGATCATGTCGACGACATACTTGCACAATATAACCATGCGACTCAATTCAATCCTAATTGGTACAAAGCGTGGCATGCATGGGCTTTGGCCAATTTCGAGATCGTCCAAGCTCTCAGTCAGAAGCCTAGTCGTGATCTTGCTGTTGTTCCACATCCCATAATCGTTGATCATGTCGTTCCGGCTGTACGCGGATTTTTCAAGTCAATAGCACTGTCGAATGGGAGTTCTTTGCAAGACACACTACGATTGTTGACGCTATGGTTTGCCCATGGGGGCAGCATCGAGGTCAACGCTGCTGTCACAGAAGGCTTTGCCTCTGTCAGTGTTGATACCTGGCTAGAGGTCATCCCCCAACTTATTGCTCGTATCAATCAGCCAAATACTCGTGTTCGCGAGTCCATTCATCGTCTACTCTCTGATGTCGGCCGAAAGCATCCTCAGGCTTTAGTGTATCCATTAACGGTTGCAATGAAATCTGCTCAAACGACTCGACGGTCAAAATCTGCTGCACAAATCATGGAGAGCATGCGCCAGCATAGTCCCAATCTGGTTCTGCAAGCCGATATCGTGAGTCATGAGCTCATTCGTGTTGCGGTCCTGTGGCATGAGCAATGGCACGAAGGCCTCGAAGAAGCTTCTAGGCTCTACTTTGGAGATCACAACATAGAAGGCATGTTTGCTACATTAGCACCTCTACACGAATTGCTCGATAAAGGACCGGAGACTCTTCGCGAGATATCCTTCGCGCAAACCTTTGGCAGAGATCTCCAGGAAGCACGAGAATGGTGTTACACATATAAAACTTCGGGAGACGTTGGTGATCTCAATCATGCCTGGGATCTATACTATCAAGTTTTCCGGAGAATCGCACGACAACTACCACAACTCAATAACCTGGAGCTTGCCTACGTATCGCCAAATCTCTTGGATGCCAAGAACTTAGACCTCGCGGTACCGGGGACGTACAAAAGCGGCAAACCCATTGTTCGCATCTTATCTTTCGAAACCACATTCACCGTAATCAACTCGAAGCAACGGCCAAGGAAATTGAGTCTCAATGGCAGCGACGGTAGCCCGTACGCCTTTGTGTTGAAAGGGCATGAAGATATTCGGCAGGATGAGCGTGTTATGCAGCTTTTCGGTCTCTGCAATACACTTTTAGCACATGACTCCGAGTCTTATAAACGGCATTTGAACATCCAACGCTACCCCGCTATCCCATTATCACAGAGCTCGGGCCTTCTGGGCTGGGTACCGAATAGTGATACTCTTCATGTTCTGATCCGGGAATACCGTGAGAGTCGTAAGATTTTGTTGAATATCGAACATCGCATTATGCTACAAATGGCTCCAGACTATGACAATCTCACGCTCATGCAGAAGGTCGAAGTCTTTGGATACGCGCTTGACAATACCA
>Ga0335072_10011170_pt1 | contig 12873 bp, 10 predicted proteins | sample Lox_Sample_21_FD_206725 | JGI IMG/M metagenome (GOLD analysis project Ga0335072, IMG submission 206725) | Soil microbial communities from Loxahatchee National Wildlife Refuge, Florida, United States - Lox_Sample_2.1 | ecosystem: Environmental > Terrestrial > Soil > Wetlands | place: USA...
CGAGTTCATGCCGCCGCCGGCACCGCGATGCTGCGCGGGCAGGCTGTTCATCACCCCGGCCCGGTTGGGCGCCGCGAACGCGCCCATGGCCAGGCCCTGAAGCAGCAGGATCGCGGCGAAGGCCGGATAGGAGAAATTGATCGGGAGCAACTCGAGCAGCAGGAAGGCGAAGGCGGCGGTGAGCATGCCGCCGGTGGCGAACGGGCGGGACCCGTAGCGGTCGGACAGCCGGCCCGCGAGCGGCCCGGCGAGCAGGAACCCGACCGTCATGGGCAGCATGTACACGCCGGCCCAGAACGGCGTCCGCTCGAAGCTGTACCCGTGCAGCGGCAGCCAGATGCCCTGCAGCCAGATGATCAGCATGAACATCAGGCCGCCCCGGCCCAGCGCGGCGAGGAACGTGGAGATGGTGCCGAACGTGAATGCCTTGATGCGGAACAGGCTGAGCCGGAACATCGGGTAGCGGACCTTGGCCTCGATGAACCCGAACGCGACCAGGGTCAGGGTGCCGACGATCAGGCAGGTGATCACCCTCGGGCTGGTCCAGCCGAGCGGGTGCCCGCCGTAGGGCTGGATGCCGTAGGTCACGCCGATCATGACCAGGATGAGGCCGACGGCGAAGGTTATGTTGCCCGCCCAGTCAATGGGCTGCTTGTGGCGTTCACTGAGGTCGCGCAGCCGCCGGTAGGCCCAGACCGTGCCGAAGATGCCGGTGGGCACCGAGATCAGGAAGACCAGGCGCCAGTTAATCGGGGCCAGGATGCCGCCGATGACAAGGCCGATGAAGGTCCCGCTGATCCCGGCCACGTTGTTGATGCCGAGAGCCAGCCCGCGCTGGTGGGCCGGGAAGGCATCGGTCAGGATGGCGCCGGAGTTCCCGACGAGGAACGCGCCGCCGATGCCCTGCACGATGCGCCAGACAAGCAGCCAGAGGGCTCCTTCGTGGCCCGTCATCCAGTCGATGGTCAGGAACAGCGACGCCACGGTATAGATGACGAAGCCGAGGTTGTACATGCGCACCCGGCCGTACATGTCGCCAAGGCGGCCGAGGCTGACCACGAGCACGCTGCCGGTGACGAGGTAGCCGAGGATCATCCACAGCAGGTAGACGCTGTTGCCGGGAACCAGCGGGTCGAGGCCGATGCCGCGGAAGATGTCGGGCATCGCGATGATCAGGATCGAGGCGTCGATGGTGGCCAGCAGGACGCCCGCCGTGGTGTTGGTCAGCGCGACCCATTTGTAGCCGTCGTCCGCCGGGGCACCAGGGACTGCCGCTTCGGCCGAGCGCCTGTCGACAGTCAAGGCGAATCCCCCCGAACATACTATTTTAAAGTTGCCAATGTATGATACTACGAGACTCCTTACTGCGGCGATGATGAACAAGCTTTGGAGACACGGGTGAAGGCCGCGCCTTTCGAGTACCACGCACCGGAGACACCCGACGAGGCACTGGACTTGCTGGCGGAGTTCGGCGATGAGGCCAAAGTGCTGGCCGGCGGGCAGAGCCTGGTGCCGGTGCTCGCCCTCCGGCTAGCCAGATTCGAGCACCTCGTCGACCTGAACCGGATCCCGGCGCTGCGGTACGTGCAAGCCGGCAACGGCGTCACCCGGATCGGGGCGATGACGACGCACGCCACGATCGGAGGCAACGCGGAGATCCGGCGCCGGGTGCCGTTGCTTGCCGAGGCTACGCCGCACATCGGCCACTTCCAGATCCGTAACCGGGGGACGATAGGCGGCTCGCTCAGCCACGCCGACCCTGGCGCGGAGTACCCCGCGGTGGCGCTGGCCCTGGACGCCGAGATCATCCTGGCCAGCGCGCGCGGCACGCGGACGGTCGCGGCGGCGGAGTTCTTCACCGGCACCTTCACCACCGTGGCCGAACCTGACGAGGTGCTGATGGAGGTCAGGTTCACCGGCCGCCCGCAGGGCTGCGCCGTGCTCGAACTGGCGCGCAGGCACGGGGATTTCGCGCTGGCCGGCGTGGCCTGCGCCGTCGAGCTCGACTCCGCCGACCGGATCCAGAGCCTGCGGCTAGCGCTGTTCGGCGTGTCCTCGACGCCGGTTCGGGCCACCGCCGCCGAGCAGGCGGTGTCTGGCATCGCGGCGGGTGAGCTTGACCCGGCGGAGGTCGGCCGGGCGGCGCTGGCCGGGGTCTCGTGCGTCTCGGACCTGCACGCCGACGCGAGCTACCGGGAGCGGGTGGCAGCCCATTTGACTGGCCAGGCGGTGCGGCAGGCTCTGCAGCAGGCCCGTCAGCAGTCCCTTGAGGAGGCGCGGCATGGCTGAGCATCAACTCGAGGTCACGGTCAACGGCCAGCCGGTGACGGCGACGGTCGAGCCGCGCCTGACGCTGGCGGACTTCCTGCGCGACCGGCTCAGGCTGACCGGGACGCATCTCGGCTGCGAGCACGGCGTCTGCGGCGCCTGCACGGTGCTCGCGGACGGTGCGGCCATCCGGTCCTGCCTGGTGTTCGCGGTCCAGATGCAGGGCGCGGCGATCACCACGGTGGAGGGCCTGACCCCGGACGACGGCGGCCTGAGCGACGTGCAGGAGGCCTTCCGGGCAGAGCACGGGCTGCAGTGCGGCTTCTGCACGCCGGGGTTCGTGGTCTCGGTGACGGCGTTCCTGGCCGAGCATCCCGAGCCGAGCACGGACGAGATACGGGACGGGCTGTCGGGGAACCTGTGCCGGTGCACGGGCTACCAGGGGATCGTGCGCGCCGTCCAAGCCGCGGTGCTGGCCCGGCGGGAGGCCCGCGTTGGCTGAGCCGGGTGCGACCGCGGGGCGGTACGTCGGGGCACGGGTGCAGCGGCTCGAGGACCCGCGGCTGCTCGCCGGGCGCGGACGTTACATCGACGACCACACGGTGCCAGGGATGCTGCACGCTGCGTTCGTCAGGAGCCCGGTGGCGCGCGGCGCGCTGGGCGGCGTCGACGTCGCCGCGGCGCAGGCCATGGCGGGCGTGGCCGCGGTGTTCACCATGGACGACTTCCGCGACATTTTCCGGCCCACGTTCTCGACCATTACCGGCCCCAGCGTCGGGGCGCCGCCGCTGCGCCCGCTGGCCGACGGTGACGTCCGCTTCACCGGCGACCCGATCGCCATCGTGGTCGCGGAGTCCCGGTACCTGGCGGAGGACGCGGCCGAGGCGGTCGACATGGACCTCGAGCCGCTGGAACCGGTGCTCGACAGCGAGACCGGGCTGGACGCCGGCATCCTCGTGCATCCCGAGACCGGGTCCAACCTGGCCGCGCAGATCTCCTCCCCCGCCGACGACGAGCGGGCGTTCGCCAGCGCCGCGCACGTGGTCACCGAGACCGTCAGCCAGCACCGCTACGTCGCGGTGCCGATGGAGGGCCGCGGGCTGGTGGCGAGCTGGGAGCCGGGACGCGGCGAGCTGACCATCTGGGCCGCGACCCAGGCGCCGCACGAGATGCGGTCCTACTGCGCCCGGATGCTGGGGCTGCCCGAGCACCGGGTACGGGTGGTGATGGGCGACGTGGGCGGCGGCTTCGGGCAGAAGATGTTCGTCACCCGCGAGGAGATGGCCGTCGTGCTGGCCAGCTACCGGCTAGGGCGGCCGGTGCGCTGGATCGAGGACCGGGCCGAGAACCTGCTGGCGGGCGGGCACGCCCGGCAGGAGCAGGCCACCATCTCCATGGCCACCGACGCCAGCGGGCACCTGCTGGCCGCGCGCGTGCGCCATCTGGAGAACGTCGGGGCGTACAGCGTCCCCGGCACCGGCAGCGTCGGCGGCGGGGTGGCGGCGTTCTTTCCCGGGCCGTACCGGCTGCCCTCGCTGTCCTTCACCAACCAGGCGGTGTACACGAACACCTGCGGCCGCTGCGCGTACCGGGGACCGTGGCTGTTCGAGACCGTGGCCAGGGAACAGATGATGGACATCGTGGCGCGGGCCATCGGGATGGATCCGCTGAGCTTGCGCCGCTTGAACGTAATCACTGACGGCGATCTGCCCTACACCAGCGTCACGGGTATGCCCTACGAGCGCATCAGCCCGGCTCAGACGCTCGAGCAGGCGGCCGAGCTCATCGGCTACGACTCCTTCAGGCGGTCGCAGGCCGTGGCCCGCGCTGAAGGCCGGTACCTGGGCATCGGCCTGAGCCTGTACGTCGAGCCTATCCAGACCCGGGGCCTGCTCGGCAGCGAGGGTGCCATCCTGCGGGTCGATCCCACTGGCGAGATCACGCTGATCATGGGCACAGCCAGCCACGGGCAGAGCCTGGAGACGACCATGGCACAGGTCGTGGCCGACGTACTGGGCTGCGACCCTGCCTCGATCGTCTTCATCCAGGGCGATACCGCGGTCGCGCCCTGGGGGCCCGGCACTGGCGGCAGCAAGAGCGCCGTGGTCGCGGCGGGCGCGGCCCAGCTGGCGGCCGAACGGATGCGCGACAAGATGCTCCAGGTGGCGGGGTACGTCCTGGAGATCGCGCCCGGCGACCTGGAACTGTCCGGGGGCAGCGCCCACGTGCGCGGCGACCCGGAAGCCCGGCTGTCGTTCGGGCAGCTGGCCGAGGCGGCGTACCTGAACCCGGCCGCGCTGCCGGCCGACATCGAGCCGGGCCTGCTGGTCAGCGCACGGTCGGTGGCCCCGCCGGTGGTGCTGGCCAATGCGTGTCACGCCTGCACGGTCGAGGTCGACGTGCACACCGGCCTGGTCACGATCCTGCGCTACGTGGTCAGCGAGGACTGCGGCCCGATGATCAACCCGATGGTGGTGGAGGGACAGATCGCCGGCGGGGTGGCGCAGGGCATCGGCGGCGTGCTGCTCGAGCATATGGTCTACGACGCCGACGGCAACCCGCTGACCACCACGTTCATGGACTACCTGCTGCCGACGGCGTGCGAGGTGCCAGACGTCGAATACGGCCACGTGGTGACGCCGGCCAACACCCCCGGTGGCTTCAAGGGCGTGGGCGAGGGAGGCGCGATCGGCTCGCCGCCCGCGGTGATCAACGCGGTTGCCGACGCGCTGGCCCCGCTGGGCGCCCGGATTACCGGGACGCCACTCGGCCCGGCGCAGGTGCTGGCCGCGGTGGCGGCAGCTACGTCCCGCTAGCGAGTCTCAGAAGCCGACCGGCCAGGTGCACAGGGTGCGGCCAGGACGGCTCACCGGCGAGGATCCCAGCACGCCGCGCAGGTGGGCCGACAGGGTGGCGCGGGTGCCGGCCGGGGTGACGATGCCGTCCGCGGCCCAGTGCTGCTCGTCGGCGGCCGACTGCTCGGTCTCGTAGTAGCCGGCGCGGGCGCCCGGCCAGGCGATGACCAGGTCGGTCGCGATCCGGGCCGGGCCGGTGACGAGCAGGCCGGGGCCGTGGGCCCGGCCGGTGATGACCCAGCACTTGGGCACCTCGGCCAGCTGGACCGCCTGGGCTAGCATCATGGCCCTCGAGATGGCCTCCGGCTGCGGTCCCGGGGAGTCGATACCGAACACGATCGGCAGGCCGAAAGCGTCGCAGGTGCACACCAGCCGGGTGGCCTTGAGGCACGCGTCGGCCGAGAACGCGCCGCCGTCGACGGCCGGGTCGCTGGCCAGCACGCCGACCGGGATGCCGTCCAGCCGGGCCAGGCCGGTGACCAGGCTGGGCGCGAAGTCGCGCCGCAGTTCGAAGAACGACCCGCGGTCGCACAGGCCGTCGACGAACTGCCTGGCGCCTGGTGCCGGCTCCCGGTCCGGTTGCCGTCCCGGGCCGGTGACGGGCAGCGGGGCGCCCGCGGCCGAGGGCAGAAAGGACAGGAACCGGCGGATGGCGGCGTACACCTCGTCCAGGGTCTCGGCGATCGTGTCGGCCTGCCCGTTGCGCGCGTGCACGTCGACGCCGCCTAGCTCCTCCATCGTGACCTGCTCGCTGGTGCCGATGGCCAGCACGCGGGGACCGGTCAAGGCCATACAGGCGCCTTTGAGCTGAATCACGTAGTCGGACATGCCGGTGAAGAAGCTGGAGTCCCCGAACGAGTGGTGGACGATGGCCGAGACCACCGGCACGTCGCGGCGACGGCCGGCCATTTCGGCCAGCATGGGGCCGCCGCTCATGCCCCAGACGGTGTCCAGGACTCCCAGGTTCCGCCGACCGCCGCGGGCCAGGCCGCCGGTGCCTGAGGAGATGGCGACGTAGGGGTGGCGGCGGTTCAGGGCCCGCATGACGAGGTGCCCGGACAGGCCGAGGGTAACCGGCCGCCCGTCGATCAGGGCTTCGCCACCGTCGGCCTCGCTGACCTGGTCCATTCCTTCGCTGAAATGCTGGGCCGGGGCGTAGGTGCCCGGATCGGCCAGGCGCTCGATGTGCTCGCGGAGCGTGGGGCGGGCCGGCTTGGTGGACGCGTGGCTCATTGGGGTTCCTTGTCAGTACCAGGTCAGTACCAGCGGGGCCAGCTGGCCAGCGGGGAGGGGGCGGTGCGCGGCGGACGTGCGGCGAGGGAGTCCTTCAGGTACCGGGCCACCACGCCGCGGGTCTCGCCCGGCTCGACGATGTCGTCGATGGTGAGGTTGGCGGCCACGCCGTAGGGCTCGAAGCCGACGCCCAGCTCGGCGGCCTTGGCGGCCAGGAAGGCCGCGCGCTCGTGTTCGGGGAGTTGCTTGATCTGGGGCTCGAACAGGACGTTGGCCGCCACCGGCGGGTCCATGAAGCCGATCTCGGCGCCGGGCCAGGCCAGCGACAGGTCGACCTGCCGGTTGCCGTCCAGGATCACGAAGGCCAAGCCGAAGGCCTTGCGGATGACCACGCTGACCGCGGGCACGGTGATGAGCGACATGGCCTGGAGCAAGGTCATGACGCGGACGATGGCCCTGTCGCGTTCGGCCTGGGCGCTGACCAGGAAACCCGGCGTGTCCTGCAGGACGAGCAGCGGGATGCCGAACGCGTCGCAGAGGCACACGAAGCTGACCGCCTTGAGGCAGCATTCCGGGGTCAGGCCGCCAGCCATCCGCATCGGCGCGTTGGCCAGCACGCCGACCGGGATGCCCCCGAGGCGGCCGAGCCCGGTGACGACGTTGCGGGCGTAGTTCGGCTTCAGCTCGAAGAAGGTGCCGGCGTCGCAGATGCGGCGGATGACGGCCTTCATGTCGTAGGCCCGGCTGCGGCGGGCCGGGACCAGCCGGGCGATCTGGTCGTCGTAGTCGAGCGGGACGTCGGTGCCGGCGACCGGCAGCGGTCCGCCCGCGTAAGACGGCAGGTAGGACAGGAACCGCCGGGCGGCCGCGTAGGCCTCGTCTGGCGAGGCCACGACCGCGTCGACTTCGCCGGCCGGCTGGCCGGTGCCGTTCGGCGCGGTTTCCGCGTCCGCCGCGGCAGGCGCGAGGGACAGGCGGGTCCCCTTGAGCTGGACCAGGAAATCGCACAGGCCCGCGGAGAACGACGAGGCACCGGAGGTGTCGCCCAGCACCATCGAGACCACCGGGATGGCGCGCTGACGCTCGAGCAGGTACGGGAACGCGGGCTCCGCTCCGAACGTCCTGGCGCCCGCGGTGCCGGTCTTCCCCGGGCGGGCGGCCAGGCTGGGGATGGTGTCGCCGGTGGCGATCTCGATGTAGGGGCGGCGCTGCTGGAGCGCCATCTGGTACAGCCGGGCGGCCTTGCCGGTGCTGCGCCGGGCCGGGGCGGTCACGCTGTCGTCGTCCACCGCCACGGTCACGGGCCGGCCATCGAGACTGGCGTGACCGCCGATGATGCCACCGCCGTAGGGGCCAGGATCGGGCGCCGTCACCTTGTCGACGAAGGTCGCGAACGTCCCTACTTCGCGGAACGAACCGGGGTCGACGAACTCGGCGATGTGCTCCCGTGCCGTGCGGCGGCCTGCCGCGTGGATGGCGTGCACCGCCTCGGGGCCGCCCATCTGGGTGGTGACCTGCTCGCGGAGCTCTCGAAGCCGCTCGACCATCGCGATCTCTTCTGGTATCTCGGCGGTGGCCGCGGCCGGGCTGGTGCCCCCGGCGCCATCGGTGAGCGGTGTCGTCATGGCCCTCCCATCAGCATGTGTCAATTATTGTATATTTATCTATCCTTATGCCACCATCGTTTCATGCCCGAGCAGCACATGATCGACTACGAAGTGATCGACGGCATCGCCTACATCAGGCTCAACCGGCCCGAGAAGCTCAATGCCTTCACCAACAGCGGCCTGGCCGAGTACGTGGCGGCCCTGGATCGCCTCGACAGGGACGATAACGCGCAGATCGGCGTGGTGTCCGGGGCGGGACGGGCCTTCTCCAGCGGGTCGGACATCAACCAGCGGCTGCTGGCCATCGCCGACGACGGGGTGGACAGCCGCTCGCTGCCGAGCGAGACGCAGGCGGTCCTGCGGTGCGAGAACTACAAGCCGCTGGTCGCGGCGGTGCACGGCTACGCCATCGGCCACGCCCTCGGTACGGCCCTGCTCTGTGAGCTCGTGGTCGCCGCCGAGGACACCAGGTTCCAGGTGACCGAGACGCTCTACGGCGTGCCGACGGCCAGCTTCTGGTCGCATATCGCTACCGCCACCGGCGCGGCATTTGCCAACGACGTGGTGCTGACCGGACGGTTCTTCACGGCGGAGGAGGCCTTCAGGGCAGGCCTGATCACCAAGGTCGCGGCTAGTGGCCGCCATCTCGAGGAGGCCACGGCGCTCGCCCGGCAGGTGCTGGCGCACCCGCAGGAGGCGTTGCGGGAAACGGTCAGGTACCGGCGCAGCATGCTGGCCGAGCGGCTGCAGAATGCCGCTATCGTGGCGGGGAACTTCAAGTGGAACATGACCGACGGGTTCAAGGACGCCATCCGCGCTAAGGCGGGCAGGTAGCCGCGGGGGCCGTCGACGCCCATCGCCGATGCTGAGGTGCACATGGTGGCGGATTCCGCCGCGGATTACCGGGCCGCTATCGCGGCCCACCTGGGCGGATTCGAGCGCGTCCCGATCTCGCGGCCCGGGCTGCGGGCAGCGTCGGTGGCGGTTTGCGTGCTGCTGCGGGAGGGCGTGCCCTGCCTGCTGATCACCAGGCGGGCCGCGGGCCTGCGGAGGCATTCCGGGCAGTGGGCACTGCCCGGCGGGAGCCGCGAGCCCGGCGAGTCCGTCGAGGAAGCGGCGCTGCGGGAACTGCGCGAGGAAACGGGCGTGCTGGTATCGCCCGATGAGGTGCTCGGCGTTCTTGACGACTTCGCCACCAGGTCCGGCTTCCTGATCACGCCCGTGGTGGTGTGGGGCGGCCCGGTGGGCACGCTCACCAAGCAGGCGACGGAAGTGGCACGGATCCACGTGATCCCGCTGGCCGACTTCGACCACCCGCCTGAGTTGCTGCGCATCCCTGAATCGTCCGCGCCGGTCCTGCGGCTGGCCCTGCTTGGCGGTCACGTGTACGCGCCGACCGCCGCCATCATCCACCAGTTCTGCCAGCTGGCCCTGCACGGCCAGACCACGCGGGTCGCCCACTACGAGCAGCCCGTGTTCGCCTGGCGCTAGCGTCGGCTATCGCGGCCTGCGGCCTAAACAGCCATGATCAGCGTGCCCGCCATGCCGTGCACGGCGTAGCCCTGGGCCAGGGAGACGCCGATCCGCGCGCCGGGGACCTGGCGGGCGCCGCATTCGCCGCGCAGCTGCCTGGCCACCTCGACGGTGTGCATGCCGGAGGGGTTGGTGTTGTGGCTGTTTGACAGCAGCCCGCCGTCGGTGTTGGCGGGCATGTCGCCGCCGAGCCTGGTGTGGCCCTCGGCGAAGTAGTCCGCGCCCTCGCCGAGCTTGCAGAAGCCCATCTCCTCCAGGTCCCGCAGCATGGTCACGGTGAAGCAGTCGTACAGGCCGGCCACGTCGATGTCGTCGCGGGTCACGCCCGCCTGGGCGAACGCGAGGTCGGCGGTGCGCCGGACGGCCTTGCCCTCCTCGGGGAACCACGGGTCGGCGATCGAGGAGTAGATGTCGGTGTAGGCCGACTCGGCGCCGCCGAGGACCCAGACCGGAGTCTTCCTGCATGACCGCGCTACCGCCTCGGACGCGATGACGATGGCGTACCCGCCGTCGTTGTCGATGGCGCAGTCCAGCAGGTGCAGCGGGGAGGCGACGATGCGGGAGCCGAGCACGTCGTCGACGGTGATCTCGCCCCGGCGGCCCATGATCGAGTCCGGGTTGAGGGTGGCGTGGTACCGGTGGGTGACCGCGACCTGGGCCAGCTCGGCGCTGGTCACGCCGAAGTCGTGCATGTAGCGCTGGGCCCACATGGCGTACCACGGCGTCATGTACGCGCCGTGGATGTCGTAGCCCCACGCGCCGGTCCGTGGCGCGCTGTCGGGTAGCTGCGTCCCGCGCGGGCCGATCTGATAGCCGGCCTTGCCCCAGAACAGCACGACGACGTTGGCCAGGCCCGCGCCGATCGCGGTCGCCGCCTTCGCCAGGCCGCCGGAGGCGATGCCGACCTCCAGGTAGGTCAGCGGCCGCTCGCCGAACTGCTCGGCCCAAAACATGTGCACCGACGCGGGAGTGCCGTAGGGCGCCGGGTCCAGCGGGATGACGCCGTCGACGTCGCTGGGCCGCAACCCGGCATCGTCGAGCGCGCCCTTGATCGCCTCGAGCTGCAGCGAGACCGAGGTGCGCGGCAGCAGCGACTTGGCCTGCGCGGTGGTGTAGACGCCGACGATTGCGGTCTTGCCGGACGGGAATGGCATGCCTGCTCCTCGAGGCCTAGCGCGCGACCCAGCGCCAGAGCGTGATGTCCTCGCCGGGGATGTCCTGGTACGCGATCTGGATCGGCATTCCTACCCGTACCTGGTCCGGGTCGGTGCCGGCCAGGTTGCCGAGCACGAGGCACGGCCGCGGCCGCTCGGTCAGTTCGCCGAGCACGACCACGTACGGCACGTCGGCGTCGAAGGCGCCAGGTCCGCGGTAGATGACCGAGTAGGTGTACACGGTGGCCTCGCCGGACACGCGGGTCCAGGTCTGGTCCTCCGACAGGCAGGAGCGGCAGGCCGGGTACGGGACCCAGTTGTAGTCGCCGCACTGGTCGCACTTGGGCACCAGGAATTCCTGTCGCTTCAGGCCCTCGAAGAACTCCCTGTTGGCCTCGGTGACCTGCGGTAGCGGCTTGAGGTAGGGTGCGTCCGGCGCTGCCAGGACCGTCATCTGTCATCTCCTCCTAGTCGGTCGCCATGATCAGGGCCGAGGTCAGCCCGTGCGGGGACATGCCCTGCGCCAGGCTCAGCCCGATCCGCGCGTCGGGCACCTGCCGCGCGCCGCACTCGCCGCGCAGCTGGTGGACGACCTCGATCGTGTGCAGTCCGGACGGACTGCCGCAGTGGCTGTTGGACAGCAAGCCGCCGTCGGTGTTGCAGGGCATCGAGCCGCCGAGCCGGGTGTGGCCCTCGGCGAAGTACGCGGCCCCCTCACCGAGCTTGCAGAACCCGAGCTCCTCCAGGTCCCTGAGCATGGTGATGGTGAAGCAGTCGTACAGGCCGGCCACGTCGATGTCGTCCCGGCTGACGCCGGCCATGTCGAAGACCATGTCGCCGACCCGGCGCACCGCGTACCCGCTGCCGGGGAACCAGGGATCCTGGATCGTGGTGTAGAAGTCGGTGTACGCGCCTTCGGCGCCGCCCAGCACCCAGACCGGCGTAGACCGGCAGTTCTGGGCCACGGCCGCCGAGGTGACGACGATGGCGTAGCCGCCCTCGTTGTCCAGCGCGCAGTCGAATAGGTGCAGCGGCGAGCAGATCATCCGGGAGTTCAGCACGTCGTCGACCGTGATCTCGCCCCGGTGGCCCATGATCGAGTCCGGCTTGAGGGTGGCGTGATACCGGTGGGTGACGGCGACCTGGGCCAGGTCCGCTGGCGTCGCGCCGAACTCGTGCATGTAGCGTTCGGCCCACATGGCGTACCACGTGGTCATGTACGCGCCGTGCACGTCGAAGCCCCATTCCCAGGTGCGCGGGGCGCTGGCGGGAACGGGCGTGCCGCGCGGCCCGATCTGGAAGCCGCCGTTGGCCCAGAAGATCACGACGACCTCGGCCATCCCCGCGTCGATGGCGGCCGCCGCCTTGGCCACGCCGCCCGAGGCCTGGCCGATGCCCATGAAGCCGAGCGCGCGGCCGCCCAGCTGCTCAGCCCACTGCATGTGGTAGACGAGGCCCGGGCCGTGCATCGACGATTCCATCGGGATGATGCCGTCGACGTCGCTGAAGGACAGCCCGCTGTCGTCCAGCGCGCCCTTGATCGCCTCGAGCTTCAGGGACTCCTCGGTACGGCCGAGCTTCTTGCCCTGGGCGGTTGTGTAGACCCCGGTAATCGCGGCCGCCCGGCGTGGGAAGGTCATGCGCTGATGCTAAGTATGTGCCGGTGGGTACGTCAAGATTGCAAAATTATCAAATTATATTGAGTGCGAACAGCAGCCGGAGGGCAGCAGGGAACGCCACATCGCGCGGGGACATGGCCCGGGGACCGCGCAGCCCGTGAGGTGCCAGGCGAGCACACGTCACGGACTGCCAGGGAGCACGAGGTGTCCGAGGGTCACCAGGTCAGGACCACGGCCTCTTCGACGGCCTCGCGGTTCGCGAGACGCTGGCGGGCGGCCGCCCGCTTTTGCCTGCGGCCCATGGCAATCTGGCCGTTTTCCTTGCTCACCACGGGGCGCGGCGTCGGCGCGAGCTCCCACAAGTCGTCCAGCAGCTTGTGCAGCACGTCGCGGCGCAGCGAGTAGTAGTAGTTACGGCCCGACTTGCGCACGCTGATCAGGCCAGCGTGGTGGAGGATCTTCGTGTGGTAGGAGATGGTGGGCTTGGCGACGGGCAGCGTGTCCTCGAGCGTGCTGCACGCCAGCTCGTCCACGGAGGCCATCTGCACGATGATGCTCCACCGAACCGGGTCGCTGAGGGCCTTGAAGATCTCGCTCGGCGGCT
>Ga0335072_10011172_pt1 | contig 12872 bp, 7 predicted proteins | sample Lox_Sample_21_FD_206725 | JGI IMG/M metagenome (GOLD analysis project Ga0335072, IMG submission 206725) | Soil microbial communities from Loxahatchee National Wildlife Refuge, Florida, United States - Lox_Sample_2.1 | ecosystem: Environmental > Terrestrial > Soil > Wetlands | place: USA: Florida...
GTTCCTCCACGTTGCGGATATTGGTGCTGAGGTTCTTAGCCGGCAAGACGCACTAAATGCCGAAGCCTGTCTGCGCTTAAAGCAGCAGTTTTCATTCCAATCGAGGGATGGCGATTCGCCATGAATTTCGGAACGGTTTCGCAAGGAGGCATGTTTTGGGGTGCGGGATTCGCGCCGCACCGCAGTCGCGCGAATCGCATGGGCGACTCACGTTTCTTCCCCGAAGAGGCTGCACGTGAGCGACTTGCGCAGTGCGGTGCTCCTGCCGCAGCGCCGGCGGCACCTTGGTTGACTTGCGAGGCGAAGGAAGCCGGGCTATGATATCCGACACTTGTTCGGGGCTAGGCGCCACTCTCCAGCTTCATGGCGCCAACTATCTCCCTGATCGCTCCTACAAAAAGCAGCTGAAGACCGTTCGAGGTGAGTGATGGACCGAAACGGCGGAATGGCAGCCGCGGCCGTCCTGATCGCCATCCTGGGTATCTCGTTTGCGCCGCGTAAAGGCGGAGAACCCACCGCGACGGGGCCGGGTACGCAGCAACAAAAGGCAAGCGATGGCGAAGTCCTGCGCCAGAAAAATTCGGAACTGCAAGCCGCATGCGAGGAGATTGGCGACCGGCTGAACCGCTTCTACAGTGCATCGCTCTCGTACCCCGACTCGTGCTACACCGGCACCGCGAAGCCGAGCGAAGAAATGCACGCTCCCGAGGCGCTGCACTTCGCCATTGCATTGTTGCCGAATCCGGTGCAAACCAATTTGCCGCTGGTCTTCGATCGCTCGATCGAGGCGATCCAGCAGGCAGCCCAGGACGAAAACTATGAATACGATGGATCGTGGTTCCCCTGGACCGACGAAACGGCATATGAGCGCTTCGGCGACGAACAGACCGCAGAGGCATGGCGCAGCGACTTGCAGCGGCAGCCCGGCGTCGTCGCATTCCGGCGCACGCCGCGCGGAGACGAAACGGCTTATGACGGAGGCCTGATCGTCTTTGTCGTCGGCGAGCAGCCCACCGGCGGTATCGCCGATGAGCAGTTCGAAAACGCCATGGCGTGGATACGCAAGCTGGGAGGCGGCCCGGAAAAGCAGCGGTTGCGTATCCTGGGGCCGACCTTTTCCGGCACGTTGCCATCGCTGGCGCGGGAGTTGCAGAAGACAAATGCGTTCGCCTCCCCCAGCCATGGAGTTTTCGTCTACAGCGGCACGGCTAACTCCAACTCGAGCATCGACTGGTTCCGGAGTCAGCTTTCTCAAAAACAAACCAATTGCCTGCATGCGGATTGCTTTCGATTCCGGACGTTCCTGGAGAGCGACGAGTTGATGACCGATCGCTTCCTGGAGTTTTTGCAGCAGAACGGTTACCACCTCCAACAGGTGGCCATTCTCTCCGAAGACGAGACTGCGTTCGGAAGCCAATCGTCCCCCTCGGGTGCGCGGGTTGATTCCGGCAAAGGAAGCGACGCGGACAAAGAGACTACGCGCGCAGAACCGACCGATCAGAAAGCCCGGCTTGCCGGCCTGGAGGCCTTGCCGGTCTATCTTTACTATCCACGCGACATTGCGACGCTGCGATCGGCCTATGCTCAGCAGTCGATCTTCAGCGCGGGCAAATCGCAGAACGCTCCCAGTTCCACCTTGCGCGGCGACCTGGGCGACGCGGCCACCAGCAAGCACGATACGGTCCGCACCTATGCCGGCGACCTTACGCCATCGGCGCAGGAGGCAACGCTGTTCAGCATCGTCGACGTGCTCAAGGCGAAGCACGTGCAGTTCATCGTGATTCGCAGCACCAATTCGTTGGACCAGCTGTTTCTTTCCGAGTTCCTGCGCCGCTCCTATTCCAGCGGGCGGGTGGTCCTCGACGGAGCAGACCTGCTGTTCCGCCGCGGGGTCCAAGGTGAGGTTTTGCGCGGAGTCATGGTGTTATCGACGTATCCGCTCTTAGCGTGGACGCAGGATCAGATTCACCCGGTGCGACGGAGCGATGGCGGCTACGCGACTTTGACGGATACGTCGCCGCAGCGCAGCTATCGCGTATTCGGCGAAGATCTCGGTGAAGGGACGTACATCGCGGCGCGCGCGCTGTTCCCGCCGGTAAACGATGACACGCGCGCCGTCAGCGACTACGGTGCGCCGGACTGGGCGGCAGCGAGCAGCCCGGACTCGGCAGATGTCCGCGAGCCGGCGACCTGGCTGTCGGTCGTTGGACATCGGCAGTTCTGGCCCATCGCGGTCCTGAATGCGTACACGCTCAGCCACAAAAATCAACCCGATATTCTCGCCGGATCTCAGCTCTACCTTTTGCAACCGGCGGATCTTTTGAAACCCCAAGCGAACAGCAATGGCAGCAACGAAAACGCTCCGGTGAGTCAAGCGGGCCAAGGCAAAGGATCTGACCCGGCAGAGAAAGGCCATAGCTTTCCCCCGGATACCACGGCATTGATGATCTTCTGTTGGGCTCTGGGGTTGGCGCATTGTTACTTATGTTGGACCGGCTGCATTATCGGGGCGCCTCACGCGCGCGCTTACTTCGCACCGATTCCTCTGGCCGAACAACCTGCGCTGATCTTTATCGGCAGTCTGCTGCTGGCGGCGTTGGGTAGCACCTTCGCCGGGAGCACGGGTCTGATCGGAGGGTTTTATAGCGGACATCAGTTCTACTTCTTATGGATCGCGGTAGGGTCCATGGTGGTCTGCGGGTTAGGCGGATTTCTTGCGAACTATTCACTGCCGTTGCTGCATATCCACAGGCGGCGAGCCGCCAAGCGGCAGTCCGCTGCCCGCAAACAGGAGCTAGCGCGCGGTGCCGCTGCGGCGGGGGACGCTTCCGACAATGCATACGACGCCGTTGTTGCTCTGTCTCGACCTGACGATTCACAGCCGGGACGAGAAACAGAATCCGTTCCCATAGAGACGAGCGGCGGCGGTGACGCTGGGTCAGCTAGTGAAATGTCAAATGGCGATCCTGCAGGTGGCCGGCTAGCCTCTGCGATCCTTTATCTCCGAAACAGGCTGGCCAGACGCGAGATTTCGGTGTGGGCACTCGGTGCGCTCTGGGCGTTGCTGTTTCTCGGCTTGGCGGAAGTGCGCAGGCAATTGAATAGCCGGCTCACACTTGCCAACGCTATCCCGTCATTCTGGCGGAACTCGCACATCAGCAACGGCGTTTCCGGATTGCTGCCGCAGGTCCTGCTCCTCCTCGGTCTGTACGCCTGGTTCTGGAACAATCTTCGCGGACTGTCGTTGTTCGGTGAGGATCGGCCCATGCTGCCCGAGGAAGCGACCCTGCCCGAACGTTTCCTTGCCGCGGAAAACAAGCCGGTGCTCGAATCGCAGGCTGACCGGCGGGAAAAGCACAAGCAGGGTGAGCGTGGCGCGCCTGTGTTCTCCATGTTTAGCGCCGAGCAGGCCGGGGTGCGTACGGAAGCGGCCGCGCGTCCTCTCAGCTGGTCCTACGTGGTGTTCTTTCTGGCAATTCTCGGCACGACCGTTTTGCTGTGTGGGCTGACCCTGGATGGAGTGTTTGTCGAGACCCTCGGTGATCGCGCATTCGGGGTCTTTATCTTCTTCGTCATGTGTATTGCAATCGCCATTGTTCTGTCGGACACTTTGCGGCTTGCCGTTGCCTGGGGACGCCTGCGTCAATTGCTCGTATTCCTGGACCGGTTGCGCCTGCGTCGAACGCTGGCACGCCTGAAAGGACTCTCATGGAAGTCGGTATTGAGCATCAGCGGAAATGTGCTGGAGGAGCGTTATCGGCTGATCTCGCGCCAATTGGAGAGCTCGCGAAATCTGCAAACCGCGCTGGCTGCATGGAAGCCTGGCAACGCCGCCGATGAGGCGCACAAGGAAGTCGCCATGCGCGAACTGGGCCACTGCGAGGAAGCCGGTCTGCAGTTCGCCGTCGAGTACGCGGCCGCGTTACGGAAGCCGTCGCGTGAGGTAGTCGCTGCGCTCAAAGAGAACCTCAGGACTTATCAGCGTGTGATCGCCAATACTGCGGGACGAATTTTGAGCAATATCATCCTCCCCGCCTGGCAGCGTGAGGAACAATCGCTCATCCTCGAACTCGAAGCCGATGGCAAGACCGAGGAAAAAGAAGAATCGTTACCGCCCTTATCGGCGGATGCATACGTACGCGCCGCGGAGGAATTCTTCGTATTACCCTATCTGGGATTTATTCAGAACATACTCGGGGCAATGCGTACGGTGATTATCGGTGTTCTGTTGCTGTTTATGGCGACCACTCTGGCGCTGTCAAGCTATCCCTTCAGCCCCCGGCCGGCGCTGGGCGCGATTTTCCTGATCCTGTTTCTGATGGTCGGAGCCGTCGTAGTATTCGTCTACACAAAGATGCATCGCGATGCTACCCTCAGCCATATCACGCAAACGCGGCCGGGAGAGCTGGGATTCGAGTTCTGGAGCAGGATTTTTAGTTTTGGTATCGGTCCGCTGATTGGACTGCTCACGACGTTGTTCCCCTCGATCACGGACTTCGTGGTCTCCTGGCTGCAACCGGGAACGGAAATGATGAAGTGATTCTGTAGCCACAGAATTCGGGAGAAGATCCTCACCATGGGTACTGCACTGCTTCCCAATACCATGCCCGACGGACCGGCGCCGCCGTCCGCAGAGCCGCGCCATATTCGGTGGCAGGACGTTGCGGTTGAACCACTCAAGCCCTTGATCGACCGTCAGCTCGTGGTGGGCGACAACATCATGATCGCGCGCGTTCTGCTGAAGAAGGGTGCGTTCGTGCCCATGCACAGCCACCTCAATGAACAGGTGACCTACATTCTGGAAGGTGCATTGAAGTTCCTGATCCAGGGTAAGGAAATCGTCGTTGCAAGCGGAGAAGTCCTGACCATACCCGCGGGCATGCCGCACGAGGCTGTGGCTTTGGAGGATACCATCGACCTGGATGTCTTCACGCCGCCTCGCCTGGATTGGATGACCGGTACTGACACCTACTTGCGCGGTCGATAGCGACAGCTCGGGCGTGCAAGCCGCGCCGGCTGACCTTAGGGAAGCAAAACGATCTTCCCGAAGGCGCCCGGCTCCAGTACTTCTTTGTGGGCGCGGGCAGCCTCAGCCAGCTGCAACTCTCTTCCCACGATCGGCCGTAGTGTCCCATTCGCCAGGCCAGCGACAAGGCCGGCGTGAATCTCGTTCTCTTCAGCTTCGGTGATGCCCCAAAGCGTAAAGGCTTGAATCGAAGCACGGCGCGCCATGAGGTCTCGCGGCGTAATGGTAACGTCACCTCGGCTGCCGATAACGACAACCCGGCCATGAAGAGCGAGCAGCTTCAGATCGTGGCCGAGATTCACGTTAGCAAGCATTTCAAGAATGAGATCGACACCGCGCCCGCCGGAGGCTTGTAGGATTTCGTCGCGGTAGCCGGGACTGGTGTGATCGAAGACGTGATCGGCGCCTTCGCGCGACACCAGTTCGCGTCCCTTTTGTGTGCTCGCCGTGCCCAGGACGGTCATGCCAATGGCCCGCGCCATTTGAACTGCGGCAATCCCCACGCCGCCGCTGGCGCCATGAATCAGCACGGCTTCGCCGGCTCTGGCTTGGGTTCGCTGATGCAGCGCGTGGTACGCCGTGCCGTACGGGACCCAGACGCCAGCTCCCTGGGCATATGTGATCTTTGCCGGAAGCGGACGAACCTGCCGCGCCATCGCCAGCGCGTATTCGGCGTAAGCGCCGGTCAGTGTATTTGCAACATATACACGATCGCCGGTCCGGACGCTCGTCACGCCCTCGCCAACAGCTTCAACCACGCCGGCGCCGTCGGATCCGGGCGTGTAGGGCAGCGGCGGTTTGATGGCATACGTGCCATTGCGCATGTAAGTGTCGTATGGATTCACGCCAGCTGCGTGAATGCGGACCAGAACCTGGCCGGCTGCAGGATGCGGGGTAGAGATTTCTTCGAGCCGTAATACTTCCGGGCCGCCGAATTCATGAACCACAATCGCCTTCATGGTGGGCTCCAGAGGGACCTCAAAAGTTTTGCGAATCTGGTGGCGGCGGCTGGACTCGAACCAGCGACCTACGGATTATGAGACCGTCGCTCTAACCACCTGAGCTACACCGCCAAAGCGTAGGAAGGAATTGAGCGCAGAACGCGCCCAAGTAAAAGGCCGGACGTGACTGCGTCCAGCCCAACATCGATTCTAGAGTTGCCCCTCGGGGCTGTCAAACTGCGCCCCAGACGGGTCGCTAACCAGAGGCTGATCCTCGTCTGGAGAAGAGCAAAGCCGGTCAACGGGACTTTCGATTTCTCGTGCTAACCTGTACCCCGGTAACGCATGACAGAGAAACTTCCTGAAATCTCGCGAGATAAGCAGAAGCTGCTGTACCGCGTGCGCCGGCTGCGCGGCCAGTTTGCCGCCGTCGAGCGTGCTCTTACCGCGGGCGACGAGTGTGCCGACATCCTGATGCTGCTGGCGGCCATTCGCGGCGGGGTCAATGGCTTGATGGCCGAGGTCCTGGAAGACCATATTCGCCTGCACATGATGAATCCCGAGCAGAAAATGGACTCGCCGGAGGAGTTGGGTGAGGACCTGATCAGCCTGGTTCGCGCCTACCTGAAATAGTGTCCGCCGCGGCGGGGAACGCCGTCCGATTGCTTCTCGACATATACCCTACCCCCGTATACTATGTGGAGCGGGGGCCCGGCCCCCGGCCTTTAACGGAACCGTAACCTGGCCGTGGCAGACTGCAATTCCGCCGGGATGCAAGTCCGGGAGAGCCGGTCCGCGTTCGGCGGGGCCCGGTAACCGGTCACGGCCGGCTGTGACCCCGGTCACGGACGCTGTCCGGGCGCCGATGTCTAATTGAAATTGAAATTCGATTTCAACTAGCAGCTCGACCGGAGTGAAGGTGTTGGGACAGGGCATGCGAAAGGTTGCGGGAGCCTGCGAGCCGGGACGAAGAACGAGGCGATGGCCGTCAATCGCAAAACAATTCTGATGAGCGGGCTGACTACCCTGCTGGCGCTCGCGTTGTTGCTGGGCGCTTCCGCATCGGCACAGGCTGTCGCATCGGTGCAGACGCCCGATTCGAGCAGCGCAGTTTCCTCCGAAAAGGCAACCGATCCGTCCAGCGCAGCCGGCCTTCCAACCGATCCTTCCGCCGAGGCGCCGGAAGGCCAACCGCAAATTTGGAACTTCCACATGCAAAGCACCGTGACGGTGCAGGGCTATCCTCCCTTCAGCGCCAGGTATTCCGGCACGAACAGCCTGCCCACCCGCGGCGAGGTGCAGGAAACGGTGTCCTTGGATCTTTATACCGGCTTCCGGTTGTGGCAGGGCGCGGAACTGCATTCGGACCTTTTGATGTGGCAGGGCTTCGGGGTGGGCAACACGCTGGGTATCGACGACTTTCCGGACGGGGAAGCCTACAAGTTCGGCACGCATGCTCCGCGTGGTGCCATCGCGCGCCTGTTTATTCGCCAAACCATCGGTTTGGGCGGTGCGAAAGAGGATTTGCTGGATGATCCGCTGATGCTGGCAGGGCGGCGGGACATTTCACGAGTTACCTTCACCATTGGCCGATTCAATGCCAAGGACATTTTCGATAACAATACCTATGCCAACGATCCGCGCACGCAATTCATGAATTGGGCACTCTCCACGGCCAACGCGGCCTGGGATTATCCCGCCGATGCCTTGGGCTATACCACCGGCGTGGCCGTTGAGCTGAACCAGCCCAAGTGGGCGCTGCGCTATGGATTTTTCCAGATTCCAAACATGAGAAATGGGTTCACCGCTGAAGATCGGTACCTCCTGTGGCCGGGCATCCCCACGGCGGGCGACGGTGAATTCTGGCATGCGTGGGACATGGCAGTGGAGAATGAGCTTCGTTACGCCATCAACAGCCACCGCGGTACGGTTCGCCTTCTGGGCTATGTCAACCAGGGGCAGTTCGGTAGCTACCAGGCGGCACTCTCCGCTCCCGATGTAAACATTGACCTGACACACGCCCTTCGGCACGAGTATGGGTTCGGGCTGAATTTCGAACAGGAGATCACGAAGAATATCGGCGTGTTTTCGCGCCTGGGATGGAATAACGGAACGACCGAAGCGTGGATGTTTACCGACGTGAATCACACGGGCTCGCTGGGCGTCGTAGTCAAGGGTGAATCGTGGCATCGGCCCGACGATACGGTGGGCGTGGCCACGGTGATAGGTGGGATTTCTCTCGCCAATCAGCGATACCTGGAGGCCGGCGGCTTGGGAATCCTGGACGGCGACGGTGGCTTGAGTTATGCGAAAGAGAAAGTTCTGGAAACGTACTACCAGGCCAAGCTCACCCAGCACCTGCTGGCTGCACTGGACTACCAGTTTGTTGCCGACCCGGCTTTTAACAGCGCTCGCGGCCCAGTCAATGTCTTCGGCGCGCGATTCCACTTCGAGTTCTAGCCGGAGCGATGCCGAAGGGCGCCGCTCTACCCCATGGCGCGCTCGCAGGCGCGGCCTAGTTATTCGTCAAAGAGCCCACGGAGCTTAACGCTTGCCTTGCGACTTCGGTTGGCAGGGGCGCGTATCCCAAGGCCGAACACTTTTTCTGGCCGGTGGTGAGGATCCAGTGCAGCAGGCCGGCGATTGCATTCTTCCTGTCAGCGCCTTCGATCTTTTCGGGAATCAACAGCCATGTGTACGTCGAAATCGGATAAGCCTCCTTGCCAGGCGCGTTGGTGATCGAAGCGCGAAGATCATTCCTATTCCCCGTGGCTGTCGCTGCCGCCTCGGTAACGCTCGCGATGCTGGGCTTGATGAACAGTCCCGCAGCATTCCGAACTGCTCCGAAGCTGAGTTCATGTTGGAGCGCGTAGATGAACTCAACGTAGCCGATCGAGTCAGGTGTCCGCTGGACAGCAGACGCCACGCCTTCGTTGCCTTGGGCAGCGATTCCCACCGGCCATCGGACGTCGGTACCAGCCCCCACCGAAGCTTTCCATTGCGAGCTGATCTTTGACAAATAGTCGGTAAAAGCAAAGCTCGTCCCGCTGCCGTCGGAGCGATGAACGACTACGATGTCCTCGGCCGGAAGAACTGCGTCGTGATTCGCTTTCGCGATCTCAGGATCATTCCACTTCCTGATCGTTCCCAGGTAGATGCCGGAGAGAATTTCGGGGGTAAAGTTCAGACTCTGGTGACGGCCCCCGACGTTATAGATGATGGCAACGGCGCCAAGCACCGTTGGGATTTGAAGCAGTCGCTGCGGAAAGCCTTGCATCGCTTTATCGGAGAGAGGCATGTCCGAGGCCCCGAAGTCCACCGCGCGCTCCTTTAGGAGCTGGAGTCCTTCTCCGGACCCCACGGGATCGTAGCTGATGCGCAGGTTCGGATTCCGGTCCTCAAACGACTCGAACCAACTTCGATAAATCGGCGCCGGAAACGTGGCTCCTGCGCCTTTCAAATGTCCTTGGGTTGGAAGGGTCGCATGGGAAAGATTTGGCTGGCTCTCGTTGAGAGCCACCGTCATTTTGTTTACGACCTGTTCTGCGAGGTCGTCGCTGATGCCGTTCCAGAAGACCTGACTGGGAGTGACTAAATACGACCAAAGCGTCTCGCCGTTTTTTCCGAGAGCCTCGACCGACAAAAAGCCGGAGAACGTTGGTTGGCTGACGTGGGTGCGAGGGTTCGTAGTGATATGACCGGTTACCCAGATTCGGCCTGTGCCCCTGATCCGGATGTCCGCATCTTCTGGGGCGGTAACCACTTCGAAGCCGCGAGTTTTCTGCAGCCGGCGAATGATCGAATTGCGCATTTCATCTGCGCCATGATCGGTTCCTAGAGAATCAACGAACACCTTGCGAACCGATGACGGTACTTCAGCGGCAGCGGTGGTAGCAGTAAGCGCGCAGGGAAGCAGCAACCATGCGCCGGTCCAAAGCGCAAGCGCGAGCAAAGATTTTCGCAACGGTGACCGGTTGCGCCGTGGCCCTCTCATGTTTTCCTCAGTACGGTCGATGCCGGTTCGCTGTTGCAGAACATTCGAAGATAAATCAGGTCTGCCCCAGCAGTATGAAAATGCGGTTACAACGATTCGGCGCCGCTCCCGATTATGCTCGACCATAACTGGGTCCTGGAGCTGCAATTTCGGGACTCACGCTCCAGAAATTGCCTGGCGCAGCATGGTACCCAATTCCTCCGGATTGTCCAGCGGTGGTTGACAGGCGAAATTCGTGCACACGACGGCGACGGATTTTTTCGCTTTGCTCGCGGGCAAGTTCGGAATGGTTGCGGCCAATACCGGCGGCAAGTTCTGCGAGACGGCTTCGCTATCGGTGAGTTGCACCACCGACTTGTTGACGGCGAACGGTGACTGCGCGGCCTTCAGCAGCGCAGCTGTGTTCTCACCTTCTCCCACCACGACCACTTGGGTGTGCGGCCGCGACAACCAGGTTGCCGCGATGCCGAAGGTTCCGGCGTAAATGCCGAACTGCTCCGCCGCTCCGGCAAAGACGTCGATGGTTCGCTGCGCGATCTCGCGATAACGGTCCTCGTTGGTGTAGGCATACAGGCGGAGCAGCGCGATGGCGGCGCTGGGATCGCCAGCGGGCGTAGGCGCATCCTGAAACGGCTTGCGACGAGTGGACAGGGCTCCCAGTTGCAGCTTCTCTTCGAGCGCAGCTTCGGTGTCGAAGAATCCTCCCCAGGTTTTATCGGCAAAGCGATCGATCATCTGGTCGGCGATGCGACGGGCAAAATTGAAGTAGCTGATCGCGCCGGTGATCTCGTAGGCATCGAGACAGGCGAGCGCCGTGAAGGCGTAGTCGTCCAACATGCCACGCACGAAGCGCTTCCCGGCACTTGGATCGGAATAGGCAATGACGTGCGCCAAGCCAAGCTTTTCGTCCCACGCCTGCGAAAGGATGCGATCGAGCGAGCGCAGTGCAAATTTGCGCGGGTCGTCGAGCCCGAGGGCTTTTGCCGCTTCCAGGTAGGCCGACACACAGAGCCCATTCCAGCTGACGTAAACCGTTTTGTCGACGAAGGGCGTCGGCCGCTTCAGCCGCGCTGCGTAGAGCTTTGTCTTCGCCGACGCGAGAAGATCAAGCGCCTTGCCCGGATCAACCGCCATGCGCGACGCAACTTCTTCCGGCAGCGCGCGTACCCACAAGACGTTCTTCGCGGGATTGTGATGCATCTCGCCGGCCGCTTCAATGTCGTAGTGCAGCGCCGCGGCTTCGAACTCCTCGTCACTGAGTGCGGCTTTGGCCTCGTCGCGCGTCCAGGTGAAGTAATCGCCATCGTCGTCGAGGTTGATGTCAGCATCCTGCGACGCGTAAAAGCCGCCGTGTTCGCGGTCGCTGAGCCACTCATCCATCCAGCGGATGATGTCGCGCGCCACGTGAGCGTAAAAGTCGACGCCGAAGACCTGGTATCCGTGAACGTAGTTCTTCAGCAGCTCAGAGTTGTCGTAGGACATTTTCTCGAAGTGCGGCACCGTCCAGTGCTCGTCGACCGAATAGCGATGGAAGCCGCCGGCAAGCTGGTCGTAAACGCCGCCGCGGGCCATGTTGGTCAGGGTGGTCGTGATGACGGTGGCGACTCGCTCTTCGTGCGTGCGCGAGTACCAGTCCATCAGCAGATCGAGCGCCGCAGGGTGAGGAAACTTGGGCGCCGAGCCGAAGCCGCCATGCTTTTCATCGAAGAGGGGAAGAGCCGACTGCACCATCACGTCGACCAGGCGCGGCGAAAACTGCCCGCGATGTCCGGCAAATGTCTCCGCATTACGCAGCACGCCCATAGCTTCGTCGGCTGACTTCAACACCTCGTCGCGGCGCTCGCGATAGGCGTCGGCAATGGCCAGCAGAATTTTTGTGAAGCTCGGACGGCCCCACTGATCGACCGGGGGATAATACGTGCCGCCATAAAACGGACGCCCATCGGGCGTAAGGAAAACGGTGAGTGGCCAGCCACCGGTGCCGGAGATCGCCGAGATGGCGAGTTGATAGCGGCTGTCCACGTCGGGCCGCTCGTCGCGATCGACCTTCACTGGAATGAATTCGCGATTGATGATCTCGGCGGTCGCGGGATTCTCGTAAGATTCACGATCCATCACGTGGCACCAGTGACACCACACCGCGCCGATGTCGAGCAGGATGGGCTTGTTCTCGCGCTGCGCCGTGGCGAAGGCCTCGTCACCCCACTCGTGCCACTGGATGGGCTGATGCATGGCCGAGCGAAGATAGGCGGACGACGCGCAAGCAAGGGAGTTCGTGGCTTCCGGCATGAGATTTCAGTCTAGCAGGGGAACGAGCTGCGCGAGACTTGTCGCCATGCCCGTGATGACGCGGTTTGACATGCAACGCCGCGCGACCCTAGTCTTTATTGTTTCGGCTGCGCCTTGCAGGCGCACCAGTTCAGCTATGAAAGTTCTGGTTCTCGGCAGCGGTGGTCGCGAGCACGCGATGGTGTGGAAGCTGCGGCAGTCACCGCGGATCACCAAGCTTTATTGCGCTCCCGGCAACGGAGGGATTGCCGCCGATGCCGAATGTGTCGCTGCCGATCTGAAGGACGTTAACTCGCTCGTCCAACTTGCCAATCGCTTGAATCCCGATCTCACCGTGGTTGGGCCGGAGCTGCCGCTCACCTTGGGCATCGTGGATGAATTTCAAAGCCGCGGCTGGCCGATCTTCGGGCCAACGCGCGCAGCGGCCCGGCTGGAATCGAGCAAGAGCTTCGCCAAGGAGTTCATGCAGCGGCATCGTATTCCCACGGCAAAGTACTCGGTGTGCACGACGAGCGACGAAGTTCGCGAGGCGCTCAAACTCTTTCACACGCCGGTGGTGATGAAGGCGGATGGGCTGGCAGCAGGGAAGGGTGTCGTCATTGCGCAATCGAAAGAAGAGGCG
>Ga0335072_10011174_pt1 | contig 12870 bp, 14 predicted proteins | sample Lox_Sample_21_FD_206725 | JGI IMG/M metagenome (GOLD analysis project Ga0335072, IMG submission 206725) | Soil microbial communities from Loxahatchee National Wildlife Refuge, Florida, United States - Lox_Sample_2.1 | ecosystem: Environmental > Terrestrial > Soil > Wetlands | place: USA...
GGGGATGTCGGCGTAGATCCCCTCCACCGGGGGGACCAGGTCGAGGTACGCCTCCGGCCCGCGCGCGTCGCCGAGGACGGGGAGGAGGCCGGGCCACCGCTCCGCGAGGGCGAGGAGCCGGGCGAACGGCCGCACGCTGCGCTCGACGGCGTAGACCGCCCCGTCCGGCCCGACGAGGTCGGCGACGTGGGACGCGGTCGTCCCGCTGGCCGCCCCGAGGTACAGCCACCGCTCGCCGACGCGCGGCACCGGACCGTCCCACCCCCGGACGAGCCCTGCGGCCAGCTTCGACCGGTTCGGATCGAACACCCGATAGGTCCGGCCCGACCGTTCGATCCACCGTTCGCCGTAGACCGGAGGGGCCGCGCCATCGGTCTGGGTCCACAGCTCGACCCGCCCTTCCGGGGCCCGGGCCCGGAGGCGGGGGTTCTCGGGTCGGACCGTGGGCTCGACCGACCGCCTCATCCGGCCCTCCGACGCAGCGCTTCTACCCGCCGGTCGCGCCGCGGCACGAGAACGCCCGTCACGTCCCGGCGCGTCGTCGCGTCCGCGCGCACGGCGATCGCCGCGAGCGCGGCCAGGCTGCGCGCGTACGCCCCGCGCCGCGCCGGCGGCACGTCCGTCATGCGCGCCGCGCGGTACAGGAGGCCGTAGCGAGGTCCGTGCTCGGCCGAGGGACGCCGTCGGGTGCCGAGCAGTTGCAGCCGCGGCGCCCGCATCCGGGCGAGGGGCTGGAGGCCCCCCGCCTGCGCCACGAGCCGTGCGGCCACCCGGTCGCCCACCAGCGCGGCGAGGTTCGGAGCGACCGCCCGGCCCAGCCGGCCGACCGCGCCCTCGAGCTCCGCATGATGGCGCGTGAGCGTCGCCCGCACCTCGGCCCACGCCACGCTGTACTCCGCGAGCGGCGACCCCTCGAGCGCCAGGAACGCTTCGGCCGCGCGCGCCTCCCGCCCCAGCGCCCGCTCAAGCCGCTCCTCCTCGCGCGCCAGCGTGATCAGGATCTCCTCCGGGGCCCGCAGCGCCTCCTCGAGGCGCCGGTGCGCGAGCGCGAGCAGGTAGGCGCGCTCGCGGCCGGCCTCGACCCCGGGGACGCGCGCCCGGGCCTCGCGCAGGCGGGGGAGCGGCGCGACCTCGACGGCCCGGCCCAACCGGCCCGCCAGCGCGCTCGCCAGCGCGCGGCTCGCGGCGGCGAGCGCCGGCGGGGCCGGCGGCCCCCGCAGTGCGGCGACCACCTCGTCCGAGAGCCCGTCGGGGGCCCCGGGCGCGGCGGGCCCGAGCGCCCGCACGCCCGACGGGCTCACCAGGAAATAGACGGCGCCGCGCCCGACGACGACCGCCTCGGCCACACGCCTAGAACTCCTTCAGCGACTTCTGGAACCGGTGGCGCTCCTGCGGCACCTCGACCGGGTACTTCCCGGTGAGGCAGCCGAGGCACAGCTCCTCCGACCGCATCCCGATCGACTCGACGAGCCCTTCCATCGAGAGGTAGTGGACGCTGTCCGCGCCGATGATCTCCGCGACCTGCTCTTCGGAGCGCTCGTAGGCGACGAGCTCGCGACGCTCCTTCATGTCGACGCCGAAGTAGCAGGGGGCGCGGATCGGCGGGCAGCCGATGCGGACGTCGATCTTCGTCGCCCCGGCCGTGCGCACCATCTGCACGATCTCGCGGAGCGTGGTGCCGCGCACGATCGAGTCGTCGAGCAGCACGATCCGCTTGCCCTTGAGCAGTCCCGGCACCGGGTGCAGCTTCACCCGGACCTCGAGCTCGCGGCGCTTCTGGTCCGGCAGGATGAACGTGCGCTCCACGAACCGGTTCTTGATCAGGGCCTCGGCGTACGGGATCCCCGAACCCTCGGCGAACCCGAGCGCCTGCGGGCGCGCGGAGTCGGGCACCGGCACGACCAGGTCGGACGCGGCGGGCGACTCCTTCGCGAGGCGGACGCCGATCCGGTGGCGGACGTCATAGATCGGTCGGCCCTCCAGCATCGAGTCCGGTCGGGAGAAGTACACCCACTCGAACATGCAGTGGGCCCGGTCGCCGTTGTTCGGGATCGTGGAGGTCCTGGCGAGCTGCCCCTTCTCGAGGACAAGCACCTCGCCGGGGAGCACGTCGCGGACGGACTTCCCGCCCATCAGCTCGAGCGCCACGGACTCGCTCGCGACCGCCACGCCGCCTTCGACGGTTCCGAAGACCATCGGGCGGATCCCGAGCGGGTCCCGGAAGGCGACGAGCTCCATGCACGCGCGGCGGATCGCTCCCTCGAGGTCGCGCTGGTGGCTGTACTCGAGCGCGATCGCCTGCGCCATCGTCTCCGTGTCGGCGTTGCCGAGGAGCTCGACGCCCTGCCCCTGGAGGTGGCGGCGCAACCGCTCGAAGTTCACAAGGTCGCCGTTGCAGGCGAGCGCGGCGTCGCCGTCGCGCATCTTGAAGACGATCGGCTGGGCGTTCTCGATGTCGGTGGAGCCGGTCGTCGGGTAGCGGACGTGCCCGATGCCGGTCGTGCCCCGCAGCGAGTCGAGCAGCTCCTGGCCGAAGATCTCGTGGACGAGCCCCATCCCGCGGCGCTGATGGAGCGCTCCGTGGCTGGTGGTGGCGATCCCCGCCGACTCCTGGCCCCGGTGCTGGAGGGCGCGCAGCCCCCGGAACAGGTACGGCGCCGCGCCCTTTCCCTGGAGCGAAATCCCGACGACGCCGCAGGCATCCCGAGCCGGCATCGCACTTCCGGGTCGGACGGCGTCCTCCCGGCCGAGTCACTCGGCCACGGGTCTTAAGCGGTTCGCCAACCGACGGGCGACGGGCGGCCGCCCCGGCCCGGATGCGCATCCGGGCGCTCCGGATTCGCCGGACTTATGAACCGGTACGCCGTCGCCGCCGCGCCATGTCAGCGCACGGTAAGTTCCGGACCCCGGCCCTGATCGCCTTCGTCGCCCTCGCCCTCCTGCTGCCCCTCTCGAGCGTGATGGGCGGCGCCACCGGGGGGTCCCCATCGGCGGGCGCCGCGGCGAGCGTGACCCCGTCGTCCCTCGCAGCCTCCCCGGCGACCTCGGCCGCGGCGACGACGACCACGGCGGTCGGCGCGCACGTCCTCTCGACCCTCCGCGCGAGCGGCGTGCCGATGAGCGAGGTCTTCCTGCCGAACTTCAACGCCCAGGTCGTGGTGCACGGCGACCAGGTCGCTCCGCTCTACGGCTCCGCCCCGGCCCCGATGGGCCTCGGCGACTTCGGGATCCAGAACGAGGGCGGCACCAATGTCGGCACGATCTCGTACACCGACAGCGTCCGCGCCTCCGTCACGTTCAACTCGCTCGAACCCCTCTACCTCGACGCGGCCGGGCCCGACCAGTTCACGATCCAGGAGAACACCGTCCTCACGAACGTGAACGTGCTCGGCACGACCGGGAACCAGTACTGGATCCAGAACGTCCCGGTCTACTACGCGAGCGAGGACCTGCTCGTCTTCGAGGACAACATCTGGAACTTCTCGAACCCGTCGTTCAACTTCCCGTCGAACGGGATCTACGCGCACGGGCCGCTCGGCTCGGTCGAGGACAACGAGGTGTACATCGGCATCGGCGAGCAGGCGTTCACCATCGCGCCGCCGTTCACGGTCACGACGTACAACAACGCCACGCTCCTCGACGGGCGCGCCGCGGTGTTCTTCAACTACACCGTGAGCCAGGGCGGCGCCTCCGCCTCGGGCTCGTACGACTTCGCCGTGTTCAACTCGACCGGCACGCCGGCCCCGCCGACGTACCAGATCAACGGCCAGGAGCCGAACCCGACGGGGTTCCTGCTCAACGACGCCGAGATCATGCTGGGCGGCCCCGGGGGCGGCTCCACGACCAACTTCCTCGGCTTCTCGGGCGGCATGACGCTCGCCACGCAGCCGAACGGCTCGTCGACCTACCAGGACGTCCCGGCCGCCTTCGACTTCGGCACCGACACGGGGGAGACGTCGGCCGGTATTGCCGAGTACTCCACCGGCGGGGCGCACCCGAGCGCCGTGCTCGGCGCCGGGCCGTCGCTGCTCTATCCGCTCTGGGGCGTCGCGGGCTCGGTCGCCCCCGGCGCCGCCGCCTACTCGTTCGACCTCCGGCCCTCCAACACGTTCGTCTTCGCCGCGCCCGGCCGTTCGTTCAACAGCAGCCTCGCGGCCTGGGCGCCCGTGCCGACGTCGGGCCAGGCGACGTACCTGCTGCCGCCGGGGACGTACTCGTTCGAGTTCCTGCTGTCGGACTACGCGCCGTCCGCCCTGACGCTCAGCGCCGGGGCCGGCGCGACGGTCCATCGCTCGATCGCGCTGCCCTACGCTCCGTGGTACGGGGTGTACACGCCGCTCTGGGCGCTCGACAACCAGCAGCTCGCCGCGATCTCGTTCTCCGGCCGCGGCACGGAGGGGAGTCCGTACGAGCTGTTCAACAACCAGTACGGACCGATCGATCCGTTGTTCGGCGAGTTCAACGACTACTTCTTCCCGGTGTTCGCGGGGATCTTCCTCGTCGACACGTCGGCGTACGTGTCGGTCGAGAACGCGCCGTCATTCGAGTTCCAGTACGCGATCCAGCCCGAGGCCGCGACGGTCGCGGCGTACGACCTCCCGACGGTGAACTTCCTGGAGCAGAACTACTACGGGGTCTCGCACGTCTCGATCGTCAACAACCGGGACATCACCGGCTGGATCGACGCGAACGACGCGGGGTTCACCGAGGCGAGCGTCGTCTTCTGGAACTCGTCCGACAACCTGATCGCCGGCAACACGTTCGGCGTCATGAGCCAGGCGCTGATCCTGTTCGGCGGCACCTCGAACGTGATCTGGGGGAACGTCTTCACGCCCGTGCAGCTGCCGAACTCCGTCTCCGCCGGGATCGGCTACAACGGGTCGACGTTCGCGCTCGAGCTCTGGGAGTCGGGCGACCTCATCTACAACAACGCCTTCCTCACGCCGATCACGGCGTACACCCCGGAGTACAACATCTACAACGGGGCGCCGGCGCTCTACGTCGACGAGTGGAACGTCGCGAAGCAGCCCGCGCGGGACGTCCTGCGGGTGAACGGCTGGGGGCTCTCCGGCAGCATCCTCGGGCTCTCCTACGAGGGCGGGAACTACTGGTGGAACTACGGGACGCCGAGCGACCCGCTCGGGGTCCTGCCGTACAACAACGGGGGCCTCATCTCGGTCGGCGGCGACTTCGTGCCGCTCGTGCCGGCGGCCCACCACCACTTCTGAACGGGAGGATCGGCGGCGCGCCGGCCCCCGGGGGGACCGGCGCGCGGAACAGGTTCCGGCGCGGGAACGGGGCGGCGCTCAGCCGAAGAGGGCGGAAAGTCCCTCGGCCGCCTCTTCCTCGGAGACGCCCTTCTCTTCCTTCTTCTCCTCTTCCTTCTTCTCGCCCTTGCCGTCCTTCTTCTCGGAGGTCGCCGCCGCGGCCGGGGCGGGGGCCGCGAACGTCTCCGCCTTCGCGAGGACCTCGGTGAGGTTGACGCCCTCGAGCGAGGCGATCAGCGCCTTCACCCGCGCCGTGTCCGGGGGGACCCCGGCGGCGGTCAGCAGGCCCGCGAGGGCCTTCTCGTCGATCGGCTTTCCGGCGGCGTTGAGCAGCAGCGCACCATACACGTACTCCATGTTTCTCACTCCGTGGGTTCTGGGGGGACCGTCAGGTTCCTGTAAGCTTTTGGACGGCGGCCGCCTCGCGCATCGCCTTCGCGAACAGCGGCTCGATCGTCTCCTTCGTCACGTAGCCGGTCGCCAGCGCGAGCCCGAGCGCGCGCCGATGGGCCCGCGCGAGGAGGTGCGGGGCCGTCTGGGGCGTCGCGTAGGCGAGCTCGAGGGCCAGGCCCAGCGCCCGGTGGGCGGCGCGGGCGAGCTCGGCGCGCTGGGCGTCGAGATCGACCGCCAGCACCTCGGGCGGGTAGAACGTGCCGCCGTCCACGACGGCGCGGAGCTCGAGGCCGACCTCGAGCGGGAGGATGTCCATCCGGGTGAGGAGGCTCGCGACCTCGCGCGAGATGACCCCGCCCGCCTTCACGATCGTGACGTCCTTCTTGAGGACGACCTTCCCCTTCTCGATCGCCGCCGGGAAGCCGGCGTGCTGGAGCTCGCCGACGATCGGGCCGGGCTTGAAGCTCGTGGTGGTCGCGGCGACGACGATGTCGTGCGGCGCGAGCTCCCCGCCGCGGGCCGGACTCGGCGAGCGGGTCCGCACGAACTCCTGGTAGAGCGCGAACGGATTCCCCTCCGCCGCCAGGACGGCCGTCTGGTCCTGGACGTGGGGCAGCAGCGAGGCGAGCGCGGGCCGCTCCTTCGCCGCCGCCTCGAAGGCATGGCGGATCGAGGAGTTCGGGGCGACCACGATCGGGTGGGCGCGTGCGCGCAGCTCGCGGCGCATCGACTGGAGCGCCGACGCCGGGACGCCCCGGAAGCCGACGACCGCGGTGACCGGTTTCGCGAGCACCGACGCCTCGAGGCGCGCCACGCGCTCCGCGCGGGCGGGCGGGACCGAACCTCGACCGGGCATCGCTCCCCCTACCAGAGCCGGACGGCCGGCCCCATCGTCGTCTTGACGTACACGGAATCGATGTTCGAGCGCCCGCGCTCGAGCTTGCCCAGGATCCGGGCGAGCACCGCGTCGACGTTCTGCGCGATCTGCTCGGGCGGCATCCCGCGTGTGCCGACCGGGGCGTGGAACGTCCGGTTCCCCTTCGATCGGATGCGGACGGAGCGCTTCAACGAGTTCACGAGGTTCGTGGGGTCGCTGCCCGGCGGCACCGGCCGGGGCATCTTCCCCCGCGGGCCGAGCACGACGCCGAGCCGCTTCCCGATCGCCGGCATGAGCGGCGCCTCGGCGAGGAAGAAGTCGACGTCGGAGACGAGCTTCTTGGTGGCCTTCTTGTCCTTCCCCAGATCGTCGAGCTGCGCCGCCGAGAGCACGACGTCGGCGACGCCCTTCACCTTCGCGCCGAGCTCGGGCGAGCCGAACACCGCCACCTTGACGGGCTTCCCGCGCCCGTTCGGCAGCGGGACCTCGTCCTCGAGGCGGTTCTTGGGGACCGTGAGGTCGAGGTCCTTCAGGTTCACGGAGACCTCCACGGTCTCCGGGAACTTCCGCTCGGCGGCCTTGCCGAGGGCCTCGGTGACGACCTCGAGCGACGGACGATCCGGCATCGGAATCCCCTCCTCGGAGGAGGGCGGCGCCGCCGAAATGGCTTCCCTACATAAGCGTTGGCTCGCGCTCGGCGCGCGCGCGGGCGGCTCCGCCACCGCCGGTAAATCCGGCCCTTCGCCGCCCCCGAAACCGACCGGGCGGCCGCCCCCAACCCTATATAGGCAGGCCGACTGCGCGCCCGCCGATATGCATTATCCCAAGGTCGTGTCGACGTACTGCCCGAAGTGCAAAACGCACACCGAGCACGACGTCGAGAAGGACAAGAAGCGACCCGCCTCCGAACTCAAGTGGGGGCAGCGCCGGTTCCGTCGCGCGACGCGCGGCTACGGGGGGTTTCCGCGCCCGAAGCCCGAGGGTCGGGCGAAGGCCGTCCGCCGGGTGAACCTCAAGTTCCGCTGCAAGAAGTGCAAGTACACCGTGAAGCCCGCCAGCTGGCGGGCGAGCCAGCTCGAGCTCGTGGAGCACCACTGATGGGCAGCTCGACGCGCGGTCCGTCGCCGTTCTGGGTCGTGAAGTGCCCCGACTGCTCGACCGAGCAGACGATCTTCAGCCGCCCGGCGATGGTCGTGAGCTGCTCCGTCTGCGGCGCCACCCTCGCGGTCCCGACCGGCGGCCAGGCGCAGCTGCGCGGCGAGCTCGTGCGCCCGGTCGCGCCGTAGTCCGGAAGGACGGAACGTCGCATGGCACTCCGCGCCGAGTTCCCCGAGGAAGGCGACCTCGTCATCGGCACCGTCACCTCGATCCGGAACTTCGGCGCCTTCGTCACGCTCGACGAGTTCAACAATCGGGAGGCGTTCATCCACCTCTCCGAGGTCGCCACGGGCTGGGTCAAGTACATCCGCGACCACATCCGCGAGGGCCAGAAGATCGTCGCGCGCGTCCTCCGGGTCGACCCGACGAAGGGCCAGATCGACCTCTCGCTGAAGCGGATCAACGACCACCAGCGCCGCGAGAAGACGCAGGGCTGGAAGAACGAGCAGCGGGCGCTGCGCCTCGTCGAGCAGGTCGCCCAGGCGCTCAAGGTGCCGGCCGACCAGGCGATCGAGCAGTTCGGCCCCACGCTGGTCGAGAAGTTCGGCTCGCTGTTCGGCGCCTTCGAGGTCGCCTCCGCCGATCCGAAGCGGTTCCAGAAGGAGGTCGAGAAGGCGCCGTGGGCGGCGGCGTTCCTGAAGGTCTCCCGGGACAACATCGAGCCGCCCCAGGTCACGATCCTCGGCACGCTCGAGATCACCGACGCGTCGCCGGAGGGCCTCGACCACGTGCGCGAGGCGCTCCTCGCCGCCGAGCAGGCGGATCCCGAAGCGGTCGAGGTGCAGTACGTCGGCGCTCCCCGCTACCGGATCCGGGTGGTCGCGAGCCAGTACAAGCAGGCCGAGGAGACGCTCAAGCGCGCGACCGAGGCCGCCCTCAAGTCGATCAAGACGTCCGGCGGGGAGGGCACGTTCGCCCGCGCATGACCGACTCGATCCTCCGCGTCTGCCGCGGCTGCGGCCGCTACACCTTCCGCGGCGTCTGCCCCGCCTGCGGCGGTCCGACGCGCACGCCCCATCCCGCACGATTCAACCCCGGGGACCGGTACGGCAAGTACCGACGGCTCCTCCTCGCGGAGGCCCGGGCGCGCCCGGAGTGATCTCGCGTGTCGGCCCAGATCCACCGCATCAAGGTCATCAACGACGTGAGCGACCTCGTCCCGATCCTGCGGGCCGTCGACTCCGCCGTGAAGCAGAAGCTGGTGCAGCGCCTCGGGGAGTCGTGGCTCACCCTCGAGGACGTCGTCAAGGAGTTCGGCAAGGAGGGGGAGCACGCGCTCGCGTTCTTCGAGAAGCTACGGCTCATCGATACGCGCTGGGTGGCGCGCGAGGGCCGCCGGCAGCCCGACAAGAGCTACCACTTCTACTACTCGACCATCAACATCTCGACCACGTCGCCGCTCGGCGAGATCTCCGAGGTGCTCGCCATCGCCATGATGGGCCTGAAGGAGTACGGCAAGCTCGAGCAGCGGATCTACGACGCGGTCGGCACCGAGGGTCGCTTCTTCTCCGACGTGGCGGAGGAGCTCGGGATGTCCCCGACGCGGCTCAAGGGGCTCGTGAAGCGCTCGGAGAAGCTGGAGTACCGTGGCCACCGCATCGAGCGGTTCCAGGCGGAGACCCCCGAGTAGGCGCCCGGCCGTCTCCGTCCTCCGCGTCGGCCATCGGGCCGGGCGCGACCCCCGGCTCACCACGCATCTCGCGCTCGCGGCGCGCGCCCTCGGGGCCGAGGCGATGTACCTCCATCCGTGGGACGCCGACCTCGCCCGGCGGATCGACGCCGTCGGCGAGCGCTGGGGGGGCACGTTCGCCCTTCGGCCGGCCCCCGAGTGGCGACGGGTCGTGCGGGAGTTCCCGGGACCGGTCGTCCATCTCACGATGTACGGACTCCCGCTCGAACGGGTGCTGCCCGCGCTCGCCCGGACCGACCGCCTCCTCGTCGTGGTCGGCGGCGCCAAGGTGCCGTCCGACCTGTACCGTCTCGCGCGGTACAACGTGGCGGTCGGCCACCAGCCGCACAGCGAGGTCGCCGCCCTGGCCGTGACGCTGGCCCGGCTCCGCGGGATCCCCGATGCCCGGCCGTGGCCGGGCGCGCGGGCCGTGATCGTGCCGCAGGCCCGCGGCAAGAAGGTCCGCGGAGGGCGCGCGTGACCGAGTCGCCGCCGCCGATCCCTGCGCGGACGCTCCCGATCTCGGCCCGTGCGCCGGGGAAGTGCATCGTCTTCGGCGAGCACGCGGTGGTCCACGGGGCGCCGGAGCTCGTCTTCGCGATCGACCTCGCGACGCAGGTGATCGTCGCCCCGGCGGCCGCGACGTCGCTCAACTCGGACCCGGACGCGGCCCGACGGAACGCCTACTTCCGCGTCGCGCTCGAGCGGGAGTGGCCGACCGGCCCGCCGATCGCGGTGCGCGCCGTCTCGCGCCTGCCCCGGTCGGCGGGGCTCGGCTCCTCCGCGGCGTTCGCGGCCGCGATGGCCGCCGCGCTCGGGTCGGCCACCGGCGGCGTCCGGCGGTCGGATCTCGCGCAGCGGGCGTTCGAGATCGAGCGCGGAGCGCAGGGGGTCGGCAGCGCCGGCGACACGAGCGCGGTCGTGGGCGGCGGCTACCTCGCGATCAACGGCGGCGCCGGCGAGCCGCTCTGGACCGTCGACGGCGGCGAACGACGCTGGACGGTCCGCCGCGTGGAGGATCCCGGCTGGGTCTGGGTCGTCTGCCACAGCGGCATCCCGCGCGCCACCGGCGACGCGGTGCGCGCCGTCGCCGCGCGGCTGGCCCGGCCCGACGGCCCGAGCCTCCTGAGCGAGTTCTCGCGCGTCGCCGAGGACGGCATTCGCGCCGTCGGCCGAGGGGACCGCGCCTCGGTCGCCGAACTGCTCGGTCGCAACCAGGAGCTCCTCCGGGAGGTCGGCGTCTCCCACCCGCGCCTGGAGGCGCTCCTCGCGGCGGCCCGGCCCGCCGCCGAGGGCGCGAAGCTCACCGGCGCCGGGGCGGGCGGTTCGATCGTCGTGCTGCCGCGGCCCGGGGAGGAGACCGACCTCGTGCGTCGGCTCGCGCGCGCCGGGGGCCTTCCGTTCGTCGTGCGCGCGGAGCCGCTCGGCACGTCGCTCGTCGAACCGCCCGCGCCGGGCTAGGCCGCTACTTCTTCGCGACGATCCGCACGACCGCGTTCGGCGGCAGCGGAGCGTCGGCGGCGATCGCGCGATGGGTTCGACCGTCGATCGCCCGCACGAAATGCTCGCCCAGCTCCGTGTGGACCCGGTAGGCGACCGACCGGGCCGGGGTGTCCGCCGGCACGAGGAACGCATCCGGCAGCACGCGGCCCCGCCCGTCCGTCCAGTGCGTCTCGTCCTCGACCGGGTACACCACGATGAGGCCGAGGCGGCGGAACAGCAGCGTTTCGAGCGACTCCTGGACGCCCGTGCCGTGCCAGACGGCCATCACGCGCCGGATCTCCTCGAGCGCCTTCGCCTGGCCGGCGGAGAGCTTCGTGGGGTCGGGGACCTCGAACGCGGCGTCCCCGGGCCGGTAGCTCACGAGCCCGGCGCGGGCGGCCCGGCGCAGCGTCAGCTCCGCGTCCGCGGCGGTCGGCACGGTCGGGATCGGATCGATCCGCTCCCGGAGCGCCGCGAGCCGCTCGGGGTTCGCGCGGTCGCACTTGTTCGCCGCCACGACGCGCGGCTTCGAGGCGGTGAGGAGCGCCCGCGCGAGCGGGACCCGCTCGGCCTCGGTCCACCGCCCCGGATGCAGTCGGTCGAGCGGAACGGCCCGAAGCGCGGCCGCGATCGCCGCGGGCCCGATCGAGAGCCCCGTGAGGCGCTCGCCGAGGAACTCCTCGATCTTCTTCCCCTCGAGGTCGACGGACCGCGCGGAGCGTTGGAAGTCGCGGCCGAGGATCTCGGCGACCCAGGCGACGAGCTCCTCCTCGAGCCAGGTGACCTCCTCGGACGGATCCTGGGTCCCGGCCGCGACGATCTTCCCTTCGGGGTCGGTGGCGCCGCTGAGGTCGACGACCTGGACGAACCCGTCCGAGGCCCGGAGGTCGTCGAGGAATTTGTGCCCGAGCCCCTTCCCGGTGTGGGCGCCGGGGACGAGGCCCGGGACGTCCACGAGGTTGACCGGGATCCAGCGGGTGCCGTTGGTGCACTTCGCGTTCCCCGGCGTGCAGGCGATCCCCTTCTCCGTGTGGGGGCACGGGCTCCGGACGGCGCCGACCCCGCGGTTCGGCGTCACGGTCGTGAACGGGTACGGGGCCATGGCCGCGTCGAGCAGCGTCAGCGCGTTGAAGTACGTCGATTTCCCGACGTTGGGCTTGCCGACGACCCCGATCTCCATCGCGTCGAGCCCCCCGGATCAGGTCGTGTAGTCCGGCGCCGACTCCGGGACGTGCAGGGCGGCGTTCGCCGCCAGGGCGAGGGCGAAGAGGAGGTCGCTGAGCCGGTTCGCCCACTGCAGGAGCTCCTCCCGCTGCGGCTCCGCCCGGTGGAGGGACCAGAGCTCGCGCTCCGCCCGCCGGGAGACGGTCCGGCAGACGTGCAGCTGCGCGGCGGACGGCGTGCCCCCGGGCAGCGCGAAGTTCGTGAGCGGCGGATGCTGGGCGTCGAACCGGTCGATGTCGGCCTCGAGCCGTGCGACGTGCCGCGCCTCGATGTGCGGCGTCTTCGCCTTGAATCCGGCGGGCGCCGCGAGCTCGGACTGGGCGATGTACAGCTCGTGGGCGAGCCGACGCAGCTCGGCGCGGATCTCGGTCAGCGCGGGGTCGAGCGTCGTCTCGCAGAGGCCGAGCTGGGCGCCGAGCTCGTCGTACGCGCCGTAGGCGCGAATGCGCAGCGAGTCCTTCTCTACGCGCGTCCCACCGGCGAGAGCGGTCGTCCCATGGTCGCCGGTACGGGTGTAGAGACGCGGGATGCTCTCGCCTCCGGTCGCCACGGCAGCTGGTCGAGCGGAGAGCTCAGTCCGTGGACGGGGCAGTACGAGATGTGCAGCACCTCATTATGCTTCGCGTCCTGACGGCACAGTCGGCAGATGAATCCGCTCCGCTCGCTCCAGGCGATCCCCATCGGTTCCATGTTGCAACCCCACGCGAGGACCTAGCGCCCGAGGAGTCCCCGTCCCTCGCGATCCGCCCGGCGTCGACCCTCGCGTCCCGCCGCCGACGACTTCGCGCGTGCGCGCAGCG
>Ga0335072_10011176_pt1 | contig 12866 bp, 10 predicted proteins | sample Lox_Sample_21_FD_206725 | JGI IMG/M metagenome (GOLD analysis project Ga0335072, IMG submission 206725) | Soil microbial communities from Loxahatchee National Wildlife Refuge, Florida, United States - Lox_Sample_2.1 | ecosystem: Environmental > Terrestrial > Soil > Wetlands | place: USA...
GAGGCGTCGCTGGCGTTCGGCGCGCACGAGGAGGTCGGGCACGGCGGGCACTTCCTCGGCGCGGCGCACACGATGGAGCGGTTCCGCGAGTGCTTCTACCGGCCGCTGCTGTCGTCAACGGCCAACTACGAGCGCTGGCTGAAGCAGGGCGGCAAGGACACGACGGCCCGGGCCACCGAGATCTGCGAGCGGACGCTGGCCGAATACCAGCCGCCGCCCCTGGACGACGCCATCCGGGCCGAGCTCGAGGACTTCGTGGCCCGCCGCCGCGCTGAGCTGGGCGATTAACGCGCCGCTCCCGCTCGGCACCCGCGCATAGACTCGTCCGCCCGGGCCGTCCGGAGGGATCCGGAAATGCTCGGCGCGATGCGGACATGTGGCAGGTGTCGAAAGGAGCAACCTTGCGATACCCGCATCCCGGCGGCCCGGCCGGCTCGGACGAGCGACGGCGCCGCTTCGAGGAGGTCTACGCGGCCAACTGCGCCCCGATCCTCGGGTACGCGCTGCGTCGTACCGATAACCCGGACGACGCGGCGGACGTGATCGCCGAGACCTTCCTCACCGCCTGGCGGCGGCTCGACGCGGTGCCGCCCGGAGACCAGGCCCGGTTGTGGCTCTACGGCGTGGCCCGGCGCGTGCTCGCCAACCACCGCCGCGGCGAACGGCGCCGGATAGCGGCCGCCGACCGGCTCCGCGCCCAGCTCGCCGCCCGGTACCAGCCGCCCGAGTACACCGGGGAGCTGGCCGATATCGCGGCCGCGTTCCGCAGCCTGCCCGAGCCCGACCGGGAGCTGCTCGCCCTGGTCGGCTGGGAGGGCCTCGACCACGGCCAGGTCGCGGCCGTGCTCGGATGCTCGCGCAACGCGGTGCGCATCCGGCTGCACCGGGCCCGGCGCCGGTTCGCCGACGCGCACGCCAGCCGCCAGGCGATGCCGTCCCCCGCCCCCGTCCACATCACGCATGGAGACTTCGCATGAACCAGATCCGCCGGATATCCCCGGTGTCCGATGCCGACGCCGCCCGCATGGTGCGCGGCGACGCCCTCGCCGACCTCGCCGGGCAGATCGTCGCCACTCCTGTCCCGGAGCAATCCGGGCGCCCGGCGGCCCGCGCCGGGGGAGGGTCACGGCGCCCTGGGTCCTCCCGGGGGCGCAGGTGGCGCCTGGTCGTGCCCGTGGCCGGGGTGGCCGCGGCAGCGATCATCGCCACCGGGGTCATCGTCCTGCACGGGTCGTCGGGTCCGGCGAAGCCGACGGTCGGCGCCTCGCACCCGGACGCCGTCCCGAGCTTCGGGCCCGCGGGCACCGCGGCCCAGCTGGTCGACTACGCCACCCGGAGCGCGGCCGCCCGGCCGCCGTTCAATCCCCGGCCGCATGATTGGGTCTACACCGACGTGCTGCAGGCGACGTCGTCCGCGGGGGGCGGCGGCTACCTGGCCGGGCCGCCCAACGGCCGGGCCGAGCAGAAGACCTGGGTCCGGGTGGACTACCAGAAGTACGCGTACATCGAGGGCGGGAAGCTGGTCATCAAGCCATCGGACGCGCCGGTTTCCACCAAGACAGGCCAGGCCGTGCTGCCGGTGCCGTTCGGCTGGCCGTCGGCGAGCTACGCCTACCTGAACTCGCTGCCGACCAACCCGGCGCAGCTCACGGCCGTCATCCGGCACAACCTGACCACGCAGCCCAACCCGATCGGGACCGAGGGCACCGGCAACCTGGGCGTCTTCAACGCGGTCCAGACGCTGATGCAGAACGTGGTGCTGCCGCCGCGGCTGCTGGCCGCGCTGTACGGGGTGCTGGCCAGCGACCCAGGGGTGCATTTCGAGCGCTCGGTGACCGATCTGGACGGCCGGACCGGGGTCGGCTTCTCGACGGTGCAGGAGGGCTACCTCAAGGAGCAGATCGTGGTCAACCCGAAGACCTACGCCTACATGGGGTACGTCGACGTCGCGGTCAGGGCGCACACCAGCACCGCGCTGGACGGGACGGCGCACTTCCATAAGGGCCAGGTCCTCGGCTGGCAGGCCATGCTCGCGTCCGGCATCGTGGCGAAGCCCGGCCAGCTCCCCTAAAGCCCTCGCCCCGGCCGCGGGCGTGATCAAGATAACGGAGGGTTTTCTCAGTCGTATTGACTGAGAAAACCCTCCGCTGATGGGATGAACGGCGTGCCGGTAGTGGATGAGGTGCTGGCCGATCTGGCCGCCGAGGGTGATGAGCTGGACCGGATGGTGTCCGGGCTCGACGCCGACCAGTGGCGGCTGGCGACCCCGGCGCCCGGGTGGAGCATCGCCAACCAGGTCAGCCACCTGGCGTCATCGGACCGGCTGGCCGTGCTGGCGGCGACCGACGCGGAGGCCTTCGAGGCGCGCCGCGCCGCGCTCATCGCCGATTTCGACGAGGCCGTCGGCGCCGACGCCAGCGAGTTCGCGTCGGATCCGCCCGAGCGGCTGCTCGCGGTCTGGCGCGAGGCTCGCACCGGCCTGCAGGCCGCGCTGGCCAGGGTGCCCGAGGGGCAGCGGGTGCCGTGGGTGGTGGCCTCGGTCTCGCCGGCCACGCTGGCCACCACCAGGCTGATGGAGCTGTTCGGGCACGGCCAGGACATCGCCGACGCGCTCGGCGTGCGGCCGCCGGTGACCGACCGGATTGTGCACGTGGCCCGCCTCGGCGTCCGGACCAGGGACTACGCGTTCCTGGCCCGCGGACTCACCCCGCCGGCCGAGGAGTTCCGGATCGAGCTCTCGGCACCCGGGGGCGAGGTGTGGTCGTGGGGACCTGAGGACGCCGCGCAGGGCGTCAGCGGGCCGGCGATCGACTTCTGCCTCCTGGTCACCCAGCGGCGGCACCGCGATGACCTCCGGCTGGTGGTCCGCGGGGCAGACGCCAACCGCTGGCTGAGCTTCGCCCAAGCGTACGCGGGCCCGCCGGGCCCGGGCCGGGCGGCCGGCCAGTTCTCCGCCTGACCCCGGGCGGAAATCTCCGGGGAAAAGTTGTTGGCCCGCGGCCGGGCCAGGACTCCTACCACCGTCACGACGTTGATGGCCGCCCGTTTGCGGCCGGCGGTGCGTAAGGAGATCCGCGATGCAGCTCACCAACAAGACATCCACGATCACCGTCGCCCTGGTGGCGGCGCTGGTCGCGCTGGCGATCGTGTCCCACGCCAGCGGGGCGCTCACGCTCTCCCCGTCGCAAACGGCCTGGCACGAGAAGGCGCAGGGCTCGGCCGCGGCGGCCCGGGGCGGTCGCGGCGGGCAACCCGGTTCCGGCCTGAGCGGGGGCCAGGCCGGGCCGGGAGCGGGCGGCACGCCGCCGGGCTCCGGCTCGGCATCGCGCGGCGCCGTGCCCCGCCGCTGGACCGACTCGCCCGTCGACTCCGACGGCGCCTCGTCCTAGCGGGCGGGCCGGTTACAGGTCACCCGGCGCCGCCCTGGATCCCCGGGGGCATTCAGGGCGGGCCGCCGGGTGACTCGCGCGTGCGGGCGCCAGGTGAGGGAGATGACCGCATTGTTGCCGAATGGCGCTGGTGACAGAACGTGTTCTGGCTCTACGGTTGGCCCATGCGCGACAGCGAGATCGTCGCCGCCATCGTGGTCGGCGACCAGGCCGGGCTTGCCGCGGCCTATGACCGGTACGCGGACGCTCTGTATGCCTACTGCCGCTCGCTGCTCGCCGAGCCCGCCGACGCCGCGGACGCCGTGCAGGACACCTTCGTGGTGGCGGCCTCGAAGCTGGACGGGCTGCGCGACCCCGACCGGCTCCGCCCCTGGCTGTACGCGGTGGCGCGCAACGAGTGCCATCGCCGGCTGCGCGCCCGGGCCAGGGTCACCGATCTCGAAGAGGCGGGCGAGATGACCGACGCCTCGCCCGAGGTCGGGGCCGCGACCGAGCGCGGCGAGGTGCGCTACCTGGTGCGGTCCGCGATCGCGGGGCTCAACCCGGGCGAGCGGGAGGTCATCGAGCTGACCCTGCGCCACGACCTGGATGGCCCGGATCTCGCCGAAGCGCTCGGGGTCCCGGTCAACCAGGCGCACGCGCTGGCCTCCCGGGCCCGCGGGCAGATGGAACGGTCGCTGGGCGCGCTGCTCGTGGCGCGGACCGGTCGCGAGGAGTGCGCGGAGCTGGACGAGATCCTCGCGGACTGGGACGGCGAACTCACCGTGCTGCTGCGCAAGCGCGTCAGCCGCCACATCGAGAACTGCGACATCTGCGGCGAGCGCAAGAGGCGCGAGCTGAGCCCGGCGATGCTGCTCAGCGCGCTCCCGGTGTTCATGCTGCCGCCCGGCCTGCGCAACCAGGTGCTGCGCCTGGTGTCGGACACCAGCCCGGAGGCGGTCCGCTACCGCGAGCACGTCGTCCGCCGGTCCGAGCCGTTCCGCCCGGATGGATTCCCGGTGCCGGTCGCCGAGTTCGCGCCGATCCGGACGTGGCCGCAGGGCCGGACGGTGGTCTTCGCCACGGCCGCCGCGGTGATCCTGCTGGCGGCGGGCGGCGCGATCGCGGCCGCGGCGCTCGATCACGGCGGCGGCCCGTCCGACTCCGCGGCGCACAGCGCGGTGAGCGCCGGGCCGTCGGCGAGCGGCCCGGCCCCGGTCGCGCTCGCGCCGACCACCGGTTCGAGCGGTTCGCCGTCGCCGACCGTCTCGCCGACCCGTACGGCGGCCGGCAACCCGGTGACATCGGCGCCCGCACCCGGGCCGAACCCGACGACCTCGGCCCCGGCGCCGACCAAGACCAAGAAGCCGAAGCCCACGCCCTCCCCGACCGGCTCGAGCACCCCCACGCCCCCGCCAATAGGCACGCTTACCGAGACGCCATCCACGGTCACGCTCGAACCAATTGAGGTTGCGCCGGGCTATGCGGGCTCGTTCGAGTTGACTGCGGAGGGCGGCGCCGTGACGTACACGATCACAGTGCCCGGGGGGTCCGGCTTGACCGTGAGTCCGTTGAGCGGGTCGCTGAGCGCGGGCCAAAGCGTCACGATCGATGTAACCGCGAGCGAACTTGGCTCTACGACCACGCTCACGCTGAGCAACGGAAGCACAGTCACGATCGATTTTCCGGCGCCTAACATCCAGTAGGACCGCAGGGGCCTGGGCCAAGCGGAACCGCGGTCGGGGGACTCCGGCGGCATCTGCGTGTCGATCCTGGCGACGGACTGAGCCGTCCGTCGGTGAGCCATCCGTCCCTGGGCCGTTAGTCCGGCGTGCGCCCGGCGGGTTCCGTCCAGCGTTCTACCAGGATCCTCTAAGATCATGTTGCAAGGGTTTCTCCTGATGCGATCTGAGCTCTCGCCGGCGGCGCCGGTAACCAGGACGTTGCGCGTGCCCGATGCGGGGGGCGTTCGAGGCGCGCGTGGTGACGTCGTGGCCGTTGCCATCCTCATTGCCCTGCCGGTTCTGGTGTTCGGAATCCCGGCGCTGGCCGGGCATACCGTGTTCCCCGGCGACGACTTCACCCAGAACTTCCCGCTCCGGGTGCTGGCCGGGCGGCAGATCCGCGGCGGCCACTTTCCGCTGTATGACCCGTACATCTGGAGCGGCGCGCCGTTGCTGGCCGGCTGGAACGCCGGCGCCCTGTACCCGCTGACGTTCCTGTTCGCCGTCGCGCCGCCCGCCGAGGCGTGGACGCTGAACATGATCGGTACCTGGGCGGTCGCCGGTCTCGGCATGTTCGTGTTCCTGCGCGCGCTGCGCCTGCCCAGCCTGCCGAGTCTGCTCGGGGCGCTCTCGTTCGCGTTCGCCGGGGCCATGTCGGCTCAGGTGGCCCACTTCGGGCTGATCGCCGGCATGAGCTGGGTGCCGGTACAGCTTCTGGCCGTGCTGCGGCTCACCGCGCCCCGGACCACCGCGTCCCGGCTCCGGTGGATCGCGGCCCTCGGCGCGGCGGTCGGCCTCACGATCCTCGCGGGCGAGCCGCGCGCCATCGCCAACGCCGTTGTGGTCGTCGTGATCTATGCGGCGTGGCGGATCGCGCGCCTTGGCCGCTGGTGCGGTCCGGCGGCGCTCAGTGTGGCGGCCGGGGTGGCGCTCGGCATCTGCCTCGGCGCGGTTCAGTGGCTGCCCGGCCTGGCCGCGGTCGCGACGTCGCAGCGCGCGACGAGCGCCGCGGCCCTGTTCAACTCGGGCTCGCTGCCGAACCGGTGGCTGCTGCTGATGCTGGTGCCGGACCTGCTCGGCGGCTCGGGCTCGCTCGGCCAGCCGAGTTTCTTCGCCAGCTACAACCTGGCCGAGGTGACGAGCTACGTCGGCGTCCTGCCGCTGGTCGCCGCGGCCGTGCTGCTCGGCCGGTTCCGGCTGCGGCCCAAACCGCCCGAGTGGATCGTGTGGCACGTCATCGCGCTGGTGGGCGTGGTGCTGGCGCTCGGCGGCCACACCCCGGTCGGGCACCTGCTGGTCCACCTGCCCTTGTACGACGGGCAACGGCTGCAGAGCCGCAACATCCTGATAACCGACCTGGCCCTGGCCGTCCTGCTCGGCCACTGGGCCGACCAGCCGCTCGGCCAGCGGGCGCAGCGGTTCCTGCGGGCCCGCGGCTGGCGCCGGATCGACCCGGAGACCGTCCTCGGCGTCCTGCCGCCGCTCGCGGTGATCGCGGTGGTCGCGATCGGCCTGTTCTGGGGCGCGGGCCTGCTGCGCTGGCTTGGAACGGGCGTGACCGCCGCGGCCGTGGACGGCCAGCTCAAGCCGTGGCTCCTCCCGTACGCGGTGCTGGGCGCCGGGGCCATCGCGTTCGTGATCTTCGGGCGGCGCCTGGGGCCGCGGCTGCGGGCCCGCTGGCTGGCCGGCTTCTTTGTCACCGACCTCGTCGTGTTCACCGTTCTCGGCGTGGTCGCGGTCGATGCCGGGCTCGGCCGCACCACGCCCGCATCCGGTCCCAGAGCCGCCGAGGCCAGCCGGATCCTGTCCGGGGAGCGGACGTCCGGGCGGGCGACAGCCGCGCGCCCGGTGTCCGACCTGGGCTACCCGGGCCGTTTCGCGATCTACGATCCCAACCAGATCGATGCCCGTCAGCTGCCGGCGCTCGGCTCACCCGATCTCAACGCGATCAGCTCCACGCCGTCGGTCCAGGGCTACTCGTCGATCGTCGACGGCCGCTACGCCACGGTGACCGGCTCCCACCAGGCCACCGGCGAGGGGCAGGACGTGCTCAGCCCGCAGGCCGTCGGGCACGGGGCCCTCGATCAGCTCGCCACCTCGGTCCTGCTCACCGTGCCCGGGTACCTGATCACGGCCACCGCGGGCGTCGGCCCGTCCGCCGGGTCGTCGCAGTCGGGCCAGCGGGACATCGCCGGAGGTCATCAGACCACCTGGTACTTCGGCACCTCGATCGACGTCTCGAAGCTCGGGCTGCCTGACCGCCATGCCGCCCGCGACGCGTCCCGGATCCGGATCGGCCTGCTGACCACGGGCGGCAAGACCCGCTGGCTCCGGGCCCGGGCGGCGGGCCGGTCGCTGCTAGAGGTCCGCCTGCCGCGCTCCGTGACCGGCGTCGCGGTCATCGCCCGGGCGGGCGGCGAGCGAGTCCGTCTCGGGCCGCCGTCCATGACCGGGCCGCACGGAGCCGTGTTCGTGGCCGACGGCCAGCTGCAGGACGCGCTCGTGCCGCCGCGATGGACGTTCGCGAGCCAGGACGGCCCGTTCGCGGTCTTCGTCGACCGCCTCGCCCGCGCCCCGCTTGTCCTCGAGGCGCTGCCCGGTCGCTCGGCGTCCGGCGCGTCGGTGACGGCGCGGAGCGGCCCGGCGGACGAGCCGACCGCCGCGCAGGTCCGCTCACCGCACGGTGTCCGCCTGGTTCGCGCGGTGGCCGCGATCCCGGGCTGGAGCGCCACCTGGCAGCCGCGGGACGGCCCGACCGTCACGCTGCCCGTCCAGCGGGCCGGACTGGTCCAGGCCGTCGACGTGCCGCCCGGGGCAGGCGTCGTGACCTGGACCTACCAGCCGCCGGGGTTCACCGCCGGGCTCGCGCCCTCGATCGCGGCCGCCGTCATCATCCCGGTGCTGTTGCTGCCCGGCCGCCGGTCGCTGCGACGCCGAGGACGCCGCGGACCGCGGTGACGATCTTGTCCTCGTCGGGCAGCACGTAGTCCTCCATCGGCTTGCTGTAGGGGATCGTCGCGTCCAGCGCGGTCACCTGCCGGATCGGGGCGCGCAGCGACCCGAAACCGGCCTCGGCGACCTCGGCCGCGATGACCGCCGACGCCGAGCCGTGCCGGGTCGCCTGGTCGACGAGCACCAGGCGGCCGGTCTTGGCCACCGACTCCAGGATCGTGGCCATGTCCAGCGGCGCGATCGTCCGCGGGTCGATAACCTCCGCCTCGATGCCCTCGCCGGCCAGCCGCTCGGCGGCCGCGAGCGCACGCCCGACCATCGCGCCCGTGGCCACGATCGTCACGTCTCCGCCCGCGCGCCGCACCGCGGCCTGGCCGAACGGGACCAGGTACTCGCCTTCCGGCACCTCGCCCGGTTCCAGCGTCAGCAGGTAGTGGTGGAAGAAGCAGACCGGGTTGTCGTCGCGGATCGCGGTCGCGAGGAGCCCCTTGGCGTCGGCGGCCGTGGCCGGCAGCGCGACCTTCAGCCCGGGCACGCCCATGAACATGCCGTAGATCGACCCGGTGTGCTGGCCGGCCCAGCCGGCCGTGAACCCGTAGCCGGCCTTCAGCACCAGCGGGACCGTCACCTGGCCACCGGTCATGTAGCGCAGCCGGGGTGCCTCGTTGACCACCTGATCCATGGCCACGAGCATGAACTCGGCCATGTACAGCTCGACCACCGGCCGGTACCCGGCCAGCGCGGCGCCGACCGCCATCCCGATCTCGGCGGTCTCCGAGATCGGCGTCGTGCGCACCCGGTCCCGCCCGAACTCGCTCAGGAACGGGTCGGCCTCGGTGGTCGCGATGTTCTGCCCGAAGTAGAGGACGCTCTCGTCGCGCGCCATCTCCAGGCGCAGCGCCTCATTGATCGCGCCGATGTAGGGAAGTTCCCGTGCCATGACCGGGTCTCCTTAGGCATAGACGAAGTTGACGGCGGCGTCGGGGCGGGGGAACGGGCTCTGCAGGCCGAACTGCACCGCCTCCGCCATCTCCGCGCGCGCAGACTCGGCGATCTGGTCGGCCGCCGCGGGGCTGAGCGTCCCGTTCCCCACGAGGGTCGCGCGCATCCGCGGCACGGGATCGCCGCGCTTGGCCGCCTCGTACTCCTCGACCGCGCCGAACACCTCCACCGCCTCGTGCTCGGGGAAGTGCAGCGGCACGCCGGGCGGGGCGATGATGTTGCCGTGCGCGCTCAGCCGGTAGATCGTGGATTCCACCAGCGTCGGGCCCCGGCCCGCCCTGGCCCGGGCCACGGCCGCCGCGACCTCGCCGTACACCGCCACCGGATCGCCGCCGTCCACGGTCACCCCGGGCATGCTGTACGCGCGGGCCTTGACCGCCAGCGGCTCGCCGGCGGCGGCGTTCGCGTCCTCCTGCTCGGCCCGGGTCACCACGTTGTAGCCGTTGTTCTCCAGCACGTACACGATCGGCAGCTTCCACAGCGACGCGACGTTCAGCGATTCGTGGAACGCGCCCTGCTTGGCGGCGCCGTCGCCGAAGAAGCACGCCACCACCTGTCCCTCGCCCCGGATCTGCGCCGCGTACGCGGCGCCGGTGGCCTGGGGGATGCCCTGGCCGACGATGCCCGAGGTGCCGAGGAACCCGCGCCCGGGGTCGGTGAGGTGCATCGACCCGCCGTAGCCACCGCACAGGCCGGTGGCCCGGCCGTAGATCTCGGCCATCATCGCGGCGGCGGGCGTGCCGAGCACCAGCGGGTAGCCGTGGCAACGGTAGGTGGCCATCACCTGGTCACGCGGGCCGAGCGCGGCCAGCGACCCGACGATCGACGCCTCCGCCCCGTCGGCCAGGTGGGTGTGCCCCCGGATCACGCCCGGATGCTCGGTGAACGTCGCCTTGACCCGCTCCTCGAACTCCCTGATCCGGCTCATCTGGGTGAAGATCCAGATGAGCCGGTCCGCGTCGAGGCCGGCCGGCTCTTCGGTACCAGCCACGTCGGCTCCTTCCGTTGACTGCGTGATTTGACTGCGTGATTACGGCCGCGCCCGGCCGGGCGCCGGCTTGAACTGGGCGGCGGTGGCCCGGTAGGCCCGCCGGTACATCTCCCGCATGGGCAGCTTCCGAAGCTCCGCGGACAGGACCTCGACCCCCCACGGCCCCGCGTAGCCGCGCGCCTGGCCGGCCGCCACGTAGCGGTCAACGCCGAGCTCGCCCTCGCCCGGGAGGCTGCGGTGGTTCAGGCACTCGTCGGACAGGTCCGGCATCGTCGCGGCCAGCCCGTCGCTCAGCTCTATCCACGACAGGTACCGCGGCGGAATCCGGCCGAGGTCGTCCGGCGGGATTCCGAGCTTGCCCATGTGCCAGGTATCGATGGCGAGCCCGCCGTTTTCGGCCGCGGCGCCCTCGACCACGGCCAGTGCTTTATCCAGGCTGTTCACATTGCCGTCGAAGGGCATGAATTCGTAGACGACCTTCGCCGTCGTCTCCCCGGCGACCTCGGTGCAGAGCAGGGCGAATTCATCGGCAATCCGGCCGATCGGGCTCGGCGTTCCGAATAGGTTCCCGACCTTGATGTGGTGCGCCCCGAGCGCGGCGGCCGCCCGCAGCAGCAGCGCGCGCCGCGCGTCCGAGGCCCGCCGGCGTTCATCGCCGGATTCCACGAACCAGTCGCAGAGAAACTCAAGCTCGGTGCACGCCAGGCCGTTGTCGTCGAGGATCCGCTTCATCTCGCCCAGGCTCCGGCTAACCAGCACGTGCTCCAGGTCGGCGTGCCACAGGCCGATCCCGCTGAAGCCCGCGCCGGCCGCCTCCCCGCAGCGGTCGCGGAAGTCGAACCGGCTCCACTCGCGCCCGCCCGGGCCCAGCTCGACCGGCCCGGCCAGCGTCCAGTACAGGCCCGCGATCGCCGGGCCGGGCGCGCTCACCGGGCCCACCGCGCCCGGTCCAGGATCCGGCGCCCGGAGGCATCCGGCGCAGGCCAGGATTCGCGCGCTAAGGTGTTGAATTCAGGTTCCGCGCCATGGCGGCCCGGATTTCGCGGGGGCAAGGGCGTAATGACAATAACTGGATTACGAAAGGCTCGGAGGACGCGAGAGTGAACGTTGGCGACCTCGTCGCGATCGACGTGCACACGCACGCCGAGGTGTCCGCCGCCGGCCAGGACGCGCTGAGCCCGGAACTGCTCGATGCCTCCCGGGCGCTGTTCAAGGCGGATCGCAGGCCGCCGACCCTGCCCGAGATCGCCGCGTACTACCGGGACCGGCGCATGGCCTGCGTGGTGTTCTCGGTGGACGCCGAGGCGGCCACCGGCGTGCCCGGCGTGCCCAACGAGGAGGTGGCCAAGGCCGCCGCGGACAACCCGGACGTCATGATCCCGTTCGCCAGCGTCGACCCGGCCCGGGGCCGGGCCGGCGTGCGCCAGGTGCGCCGGCTGGTAACCGAGTTCGGGGTGCGCGGCTTCAAGTTCCATCCCAGCGTCCAGGCGTTCTATCCCAACGACCGCGGCGCCTACCCGCTGTACGAGGCGATCGAGGAGCTCGGCGTGCCCGCGGTGTTCCACACCGGGCAGACCGGTATCGGCGCCGGAACACCCGGCGGCGGCGGCATCAGGCTGAAGTACTCCAACCCGCTGCTGCTCGATGACGTGGCCGCGGACTTCCCCGGCCTTCCTATCGTGCTGGCCCATCCGTCTTTCCCCTGGCAGGACGAGGCCCTCGCGGTGGCCACGCACAAGCCGCTGGTCCACATCGACCTGTCCGGCTGGTCACCCAAGTACTTCCCGCCGCAACTCGTCCAGTACGCCAACACCCTGCTGCAGGACAAGGTCCTGTTCGGCTCCGACTACCCGCTGATCACCCCCGACCGCTGGCTGGCCGACTTCGATGCGCTGCCGATCAAGCCCGAGGTCCGCCCGAAGATCCTCAAGGACAACGCCGTCCGGCTGCTCGGGCTCGAAGCCAGCCGAGCCGGCTGAGCGGCGATCATGGCGCCGGGGCGACCGGCGTCCGGGACCGGCCCGGCGCGGCCCCGTCTCCGGCCCCGGCCCCGTCTCCGGCTCCGGCCCCGTCTCTGGTCCCGACGGCGGCGGTCAGCTCGGAGCTGTGGTACGCGGCCTTGGTGGCGAGGTCGCGGCTGTAGCGTGCGATGATCTGCCGCACCCGGTGCGCGGCCAGCGGCCCGAGCAGGTCGTAGCTGGCGATGAACAGCTCCCGGGCGGCGGCCCGCGGCCACGCGTCGGGCAGCAGCTCGCCGGGCAGGTCCGGGTCGAGCCCGGGGAACGCGCGCCATTCGTCCATGACCCTGGTCCGGGCGACGAGCGCCTCCACCGGGGAGATCCGGCCGGCCAGCGCGCGTTCCCGTAGTTCCTCGGCATAGGTGATGAAGCCCTCGTACCGCGCGTGCAGGTCGTCCAGGTCCCAGGCCCGCTGCGGGAAGCCGTCCGGCTCGATGCCGGGCACGGTCGCGGCCCGGAACGCGGTCGCGGTGCTGATGCCGAGCTCGGCCAGCTGGCCCACGACCTCGGTGGCCTGGTCTCGGGGGGCCACCCAGAGGCCGTCGTAGAGCGGGGCGAAACCGAGCCAGCGCAGCTGCTTGCGCAGGGCGTCGCGGGCGGCCCGGTGCTGCTCCGGGATCGAGAACGCCACCAGGCTCCACATCCCGTCCCACGGCTGGGTGTCCCGGCCGAACGAGAAGATGTGCCGCGCGCCCTCGTCGAGTATCTGCGCCGCGCGCTCGCTGAGCCGCACGAACGTGCGCCGCCCGACCTTCGAGGTGACCAGGAGCCGGTTCCTGGTCAGCCGGCTGAGCGCGGCCCGGGCGGCCGA
>Ga0335072_10011179_pt1 | contig 12865 bp, 11 predicted proteins | sample Lox_Sample_21_FD_206725 | JGI IMG/M metagenome (GOLD analysis project Ga0335072, IMG submission 206725) | Soil microbial communities from Loxahatchee National Wildlife Refuge, Florida, United States - Lox_Sample_2.1 | ecosystem: Environmental > Terrestrial > Soil > Wetlands | place: USA...
TGGAGGAGTCTACGTAATTGTATCCCGCACCAACCGGAGACATAGCAAAGGCGCACAAGATCATTTCCTGTTACTAGGCATCATCACGTCGATCACAGAGTCCTTAGCTCGGCAATGAATACACCGCAGCCGCTTCTGTAATTGTTCAAGAGTGATATTCCAACCGGTCTTCCGCGCGATCTCGTGAGGCCAGATTAACCGTACGTTGCGGCATCTGGCGCAGGTGATGCGCAGCTTGTACTCGCCAAACTCGTCCGAGAGCTTGCGAACCTGGGGGTAGTGCGGCATACTGTACAAATATACAGCCGCGCAGCTGATCTTCTAGCTGCTGCAAGCATGGGCGGAATTAATCCGCCCAATCGCCGTGCTCGCGTCAGCCCTTGGCGCTGCTCGTACCGCGCGTTGCCGATCGGTACAGATGGGCCGGGGGCAGGCAGCGCACTGACTCCAACTTGTATGCCGACTGGCCTTTACCTTTGGGGCGGCTTAATCACGAGCTCGCAAACGGAGCCGAAGGAGAAAGAAGGGGCGGGTTGCTTGTTTGATCGAATCTACCACGCCGTGCTCGCTGTCAAGGACGAGGGCGCGACGCCCTCGCCGCCTGCGGCGGTCTTCGATCCTTGACCGCTGCGCACGCCGTGGTGACCCGAGGCGGGCAATCCCGCCCAAGACCTCGGAGTCCGATCATGTCTCACGATGCCGTTGATACGCAGAGCCTCTACGTCCGTGACGGTGCTGACTATCGCAGAGCCACGGCCCAAGAGCTGATGAAGGCACTCAACCGGTTTATCTCAAATCGCGTTCGTAAGGGTAGCTCCATGGAATCGCCGCATGCCGTGCGGGCCTACCTGCGGATGCAGCTGTCACAGCTCGAGTACGAGATGTTCTGCATGCTGGCACTCGATTTATGTGTAGCCCACATTTATGTGCAGCAGCAGCGTAGGATCGCCGCCTCGCCTGATTCCTGACGCCTCCAGCTCCACATAACTGCACCGCGGACGTACGGTGGTTGTCCCGCATTCTTCCGGGGATTGGAGGCTACCATGCGTCAGATCCTGTTTCGCAAGGACTACATCTCTCGGTACGAGGCGTCGCCCGTCGCGGGCCTCCTCGGTGATTTTGATCAGTGGTTGCGAGAAGCCAGATACTGCAGCCCTCAGGCGCGCCGTCGCATCGGGTACGTGAGGTTCGCGCTCGAGCGTGCAAGCGAGCTGCCTGAGGACGGACGATTCGACGCTGCAGATCTCGATCGGCTGTTTCGGGCCAGAGTCAGACCCCGCAGCTTCGCTTGGGCGCGCCGCGCATTTGAGCGCTATCTGCGCGCTCACGACCGCTGGATTGCGACCGCTGCGTCTGGTCCGCACCAAGAGATTCTAGACATCTACGCGAGCTACATGTGCGAGCTCCAAGGTCTCGCGCCGGCCACGATCGACCAGAAGATCCGGGTAGCCCGCGGCTTCCTCGCGTTATGTTGTCCGGCGCGGCATACGATGTCTCAGTTAACCCCGAGGGACGTCGAACGCTTCATTGGCCGCCGCGCCCGCTGCCTCGGTCGCTCGACGATTATTCAGACAATCGCCTATCTGCGCTCTTTTCTACGTTTCTGCCATCAGCGAGGGCTTTGTCCGGCCGACTTGGACAAGATCGATCGGCCAACCCGCTATCGAGATGAGCGTCCGCCCCGTGCCATTCCTTGGAAGCTGGCACAGCGTCTGCTGGCCTCTATTGACCGCTCCACCCGGATGGGCTGCCGGGATTACACCGTGCTCTATTTGATGACCCACTACGGGTTGCGCCCCGGGGATGTATGTGGGCTCAGACAGTCCGACTACGACCGCAGGGCACGGGTTCTCAGAGTCAGTTTGCTGAAGGTCAGCTCGACACTGACTCTACCGCTATCGCCTCCCACCATTCGCGTCCTCGATCGATACTTGCGGTACGGCCGGCCCCGCGCGGAGCGGAAGGAGTTGTTTCTGTCCGTTAGGGCGCCGCTGTCCGCGATGACGCGCGGCGCCATATCCGAGGCGTTTCGGCGTCGCGTCGAGCGCAGCGGCTTGCCGCTGACTGAGCATTCTCCTTACGGCCTGCGCCATGGCTTCGCGATGCGTCTGCTCGAGCGCGGCGTCGGTATTAAGGCAATCGGAGATCTGCTAGGGCATCGGAACTTCGAGAGTACAGCCATATACCTTCGGCTCGATACAGAGGCACTTCGTGAGGTTGCGCTGCAGGTACCATCGATGGCGCGGGAGGCTATATGAGCGCCGTCACCCCCTCAACACCATTCGAGTGCTCAGCAGTCCGGTTCATCCGCCACCACCGCGCACTCGGCAAGCTCTACAATTCGGAGGCTCGGGTACTGGGGCGTCTCGCACGACATCTCGGTGAGCAGCGGGCAGCGGATCTCGACGTAAGTCAGTTCGAGGCGTGGCTTCGCCATCTGCAGCACACCAGTAAGCAGACCCGCCGTGCCTGGGCGCTGATCGTTCGGAGGTTTTGCCGCTATCGACAGCGCACCGAGCCAGGGTGCTTCGTCCCCGATCCACTCTACTTCCCGCAGCGAGGGCAGTCGGTATCTCCGGTGATTATCGCGCCGGCGCAGATCGCCCGGATGCTGCAGACCGTCGAGGATTGGCCGGCCAACTCTCAACACCCACTGTATAAGGCGACATACCGTGTCGCGGTGATTCTTTTATATACCGCCGGATTGCGGCGCGGGGAGCTGGTTCGCCTCACGCTCAACGATGTAAACCTCGCCAACCGAACACTGCGCATCCGAGAGTCCAAGTTCCGCAAGACGCGCATCGTCCCACTGTCGAGCAGCGCCGTCCGAGAGCTTCGCCGCTATCTAAAGGCTCGCCTCTCCCCGCCGTGGGACATTACCGCAGGGGCTCCCCTGATCGGCGACCAGCACGGATCGCAGCACTTCCGATCTTATGCCCCAGCGGCGATTGGGCACGGTATCCATCGGCTGCTTCGGGATGCCGATATTCGTGATCCCCACGGGCGCTGTCCACGCGTGCACGACTTGCGGCATTCCTTTGCCGTGCAGGCGCTGCTGCGCTGGTACCGCGCTGGTGCCGATGTGCAGGCGAAGCTGCCGCAGCTCTCCATGTACATGGGCCACGTGTCGATCGTGTCGACTGCTCACTACCTTCATTTCATTCCAGAGGTGGCGCGCGCAGCCGATCGGCTGTTCGCGCGGCACTTTGGTCGCCTGGCCAGGGGAGGTGCGCGATGAGCAGTCCCCGTCCCAACACGCTCGCTCGAGTTCTGTTCAAGTATTTTCAGGATTATCTGCCAACGCTCCGTGGCATGAGTCAGCACACGATCCGCAGTTATCGCGATGCGATTGTCCTGTACCTGCGCTTCCTGTCCGTGCATTCAAGACAGCGGCCGGAGCTCCTGGATCTCGATGGCTTTACTTACGACTCTGTATCCGCATTTCTCACTGACCTTGAGAAGACTCGCCGCTGCAGCGTCGCGACGCGTAACGCACGGCTGGCCGCACTGCATACGTTCGCTCGCTTCGCAGCCAGCCAAGCGCCTGAGGCCCTCGCAGAGCTTCAGCGGGTGCTTGCCATCCCGTTCAAGCGAGGCGCCCGTCGAGCTCCGGTCGACTTCCTCGACCGCAAGGAGGTCGATGCATTGCTGACGACCCCCGAACGGCCCACCCCGGCGAGCGAGCGCGACTTGACGCTATTCGCGCTCATGCTCAACACCGGGGCGCGAGTCCAGGAGGTGCTCGACCTGCGCATCCAAGATGTCCGTATTGAGCCACCGTATCAGGTCCGTCTACGAGGCAAAGGGGGCAAGATCCGCGTCTGCCCGATCTGGGCACACACGGCTCGGCGGGTGCGACGGCTTCTGGCTGCTTCCACGTGGCCGATAGAGCCCGACCGTCCACTATTCCTGAACCTACGAGGAGAGAAGCTGACCCGGTTTGGCGTCTACACGCTGCTCAAGAAGCGGATCGGCCTGTGCTCCTCGGTCGTCGCCTCATTGCGTGGCCGCCGCATCCATCCGCATACGCTCCGGCACACCACTGCCGTGCATCTGCTCAAGGCCGGTGTCGACTTCGCCACGATCAGCCAATGGCTCGGACACGCATCGTTGAACACGACCATGGTCTACGCGCGGGCGGATATGGACCTTAAGCGCCAGGCGCTGCTGCAGGTCTTTCCCGATGCTCCGCGGCCGCCCCGAGGGGGCAAGCTCGGCCCCCACCACCTCGATGTTGTGGGATGGCTCAGGCGCCTATGACGGCACATCGGTCAGTTCACTTTCCGCGAGGGCCGCCACCTCAGGTGTAGGGGCGTACGTGATGATGGCTGTGCCGACGGGACTTGCTCGCATCGACAGGGATCGGGCGGAACTCCCCGTGCCGTACGCCTTTCTCTGCGATCACGGCCTGCGCAAACGCCATCACTGAGGGCGTCGGCCCTCTGAGGATCACGCTCTCCATACAGTTGTCATGATCCAGATGGGCGTGCAGCGTGGCCACCGTGACGTCGTGATGTCCGTGCTGCATCGTGATCAGGCGTCGCGGCAGCTCGCGCTCATGGTGGTTGTAGACGTAGCTCAGCACGCCGACGCAATACTTCGCCTCGCCCACCTGCAGGCGCTTCTTGTCGAGTTCCCCGCGAAGTAAATCCCGGAAGGCCTCGGAGCGGTTTTCATAACCCTTCTCGGCGACGAGCCGGTCGAAGGTGTCCGCCAGCTCGTTGTCCACCGAGATCGTCAGCCGTCGCATATGCCGCCTCCATTGCCAGATCGGGAACAGTTAAAGGCCCCCCTTGGCTCATTATCCTCCGGTGGTCGTATGACGTATTCCTAGATCGTCATACGACTGATATAAGCTCGCCATGAAGATTCGACAGGCGGTCTCCCCGGCCTTGCGCCGCCCCCTTCCGATCGCTGTTGCGCTGACGGTCGGTTCGCTATCGGCAGCCGTTTGGGCGGCGGATACCCCCGCCGACACGGCTTCGAGCTCCGCGCAGGATCAGTCGCTCGAGGAGGTAACGGTCACGGCCGCCCGCTTGCAGCTGCTCGGCACGGCCTCGACGGCCAGCGAAGGCGTCGTAGACGACCAGGAGGTTCAGCTCACGCCGGCCTATCGGCCAGGGCAGCTGCTGGAGACCGTTCCGGGCCTCATCGTCACCCTGCATAGCGGCGAGGGCAAAGCCAACCAGTACCTGATGCGTGGCTACAACCTCGATCACGGCACGGACCTTGCCACTTTCGTCGATGGCATGCCGATCAACCAGCCCACGCACGCCCACGGGCAGGGCTACACCGACCTCAACTTCATGATCCCGGAGCTGGCCGACGGGATCAGCTACACCAAGGGTCCCTACTACGCGGATGTCGGAGACTTCGGTTCCGTGGGCTCGGTGCACGTGGACTACCGCGACACGATTCCTGACCAGGTGTCGGTGGGAGCTGGGACGCTGGGATATCGCAGGATCTTCGGCGCCGGCTCAGAGGACCTGGGCGACGGGCATCTGCTGGGCGCCGTCGAGGCACAGCACTATGACGGTCCATTCATCACCCCGGACGATGCTCGCAAGGAGAACACCGTCCTGCGCTACAGCCAGGGCGATGAGCACAACGGCTATTCGCTCACCGGGATGTACTACCACCAGCTCTGGACCAACACCACCGACATCCCGCTGCGCGCGATCGAGGAAGCTATCGTCCCGGATCGCTTCGGCACGTTGAACCCCACGGATGGCGGCCGCGCGCAGCGGGCCAGCTTCTCGGCTCAGGAGTACCAGACTATCGGCGCTGGGCAGCTCTCGGCCAGCGGGTACTTCATCTACAACCAGCTGCATCTCTACAACGATTTCACGCACTACCTCATTGATCCCATCCACGGCGACCAGGAGGACCAGTTCGAGAACCGACACGTCGTCGGTGGCACCGCGAACTACACGTTGCCGATGCCGCTGGGCTCGATCGACAATGTGCTCTTGCTGGGCATTCTCACGCGCTATGACCAGCTCTACGTCGGGCGCCTGCCGAGCGAGGATCGCGTGCCACAGCCGGCAGCCGACGATCCGCCGTCCTTCTCTGACTCCGATCAGGTCTACCTGTTCAGCGGCGCCGCTTATGCGCAGGCGACAACCCACTGGACGAGGCAGCTGCGCTCAGTGGTCGGCGTGCGCCTCGACTACCAGCACGGCACCGACATCGATTATCTGGCCGCCCTGCACGAGACGGACGGTTACACCAACGGAGGCACGAAGTCCCAGGCCCTGGCACAACCCAAGGGCAGCCTCATTTTCACGGCAAACCCCTCCCTGGAGTTCTACGCCAGCGCCGGCGAGGGGTTTCACAGCGCCGACTTGCGCGGCGTCAACCAGGACAAGAGCGTGGACCTGGGGCTCCCCCATACGCCGCTGCTGGCTGCGCAGTGGGGCGAGGAGCTCGGCGTGCGCGCGCAGCCACGCAACAATTTCGCCTGGACGCTGGCGCTCTATAATCTCTGGCAGCAGTCCGAGACCATCATCGACCCCGACGTCGGCCAGGACGCTGCGGGGCCGCCGAGCCGACGGTACGGCTTTGAGCTCAACGTCACCTACAAGATCCGACGCTGGCTCGAGTTCTACGGCAGCTTCTCGGGCGATCATACGCGCTTCACGCATCCCTTCGACGACGGCACGGGTCACCTGGGCACCTACATCACCGATGCACCCGTCGCGACGGGCTCTCTGGCGCTGTACCTGACCGACCTCGGGCCGTGGAGCGGAGGGCTCGAGTACCGCTATCTCGGTAACTACCCACTCTCGTCGGGTCCCTGCGTCACCGCGGCCGCGGTCAAGGATTTTCCAGGTGTCGCCACCTCCTGCGCCAACGCACCCACGGCGCTGGGGCAAATCAACGGCCAAGGCTTTGGCGAGCTGAACCTCGCGGCTCACTATGCATTGCACTCCGGATGGGTTACCTCGCTCGGGATTTATAACGTGCTCAACACGCATGCGGCCGCCGCCGAGTTCTGGTACGTCGATCGCCTGCAAACGGAGATTTCTCAATATCCCGACGGGCGCGCCGATATTCACGAGCATCCGCTCGAGCCCATCATGGCGCGAGTGACGATCACCAAAGAGTTCGGGCGATAGGTGCGCGCCGCTTCGACGTACGCCCTCCTGGTGACGGCGAACGCCGCCGCCTGGATATGGGCGGCACTGGCGGCACATCAGCACCCCTCGCTCTGGAGCCTCGTGATCCTGGCGTACATCTTTGGACTGCGCCACGCCTTCGATGCCGACCACATCGCAGCGATCGACAACGTCGTGCGCAAGCTCATGCAACTGGGCAAAAGCGCCGTCGCTGTCGGGCTGTACTTTTCTCTGGGACACTCGACGGTCGTCGTCCTGGCCTGCGTCGCGATCGCCGCCTCGACGGCCTCCTTGCAGCACCGACTCCAGAGTTTGCACGACATCGGGGGTGTCATCGGGACCGCCGTCTCCGCGCTCTTTCTGCTACTCATCGGCTTGATCAACCTTCTCGTGCTGCGCCGCATCTGGTTCACCTTCCGCATCATCCATCGCGGTGAGCAGACTCTGGCCGATGATCTCGGCGACGTACTCTCGGCCGGCGGTCCGCTCGCACGGCTTTGTCGGCCGTTGCTGGGGCTGGTCTCTCGGGCATGGCACATGTATCCGGTCGGCCTGCTCTTCGGGCTCGGGTTCGATACGGCCACAGAGGTCGGGCTCTTAAGTATCTCCGCGCAAAGCAGCGTACAGGGCATCCCCGTCGTCTCGGTCCTGGTTCTGCCGGCCCTATTCACCGCGGCGATGTCGCTGATGGATACGACCGACAGCGTGCTCATGACCCGCGCGTACGGGTGGGCATTCGTCCATCCCCTGCGAAAGCTCTGGTACAACCTGACGATCACCGCCGCCTCGGTGCTCGTGGCTCTGTGCATCGGGAGCGTGGAAGCCCTCGGATTGCTTGCTGATCGGTTCGATTTGCAGGGAGGATTCTGGCGCGTCGTGGTCGGATTGAACGACGACCTTTCCCGCCTCGGATACCTGGTCGTGGGGATCTTCTTGGCGAGCTGGATATTCTCGATCGCCGTCTATCGCCTCAAGCGCCTCGACAGGATCGTCGCCACCTGACCTCAGACGCGGACTCTGCCAACGCCAAGCACCTGCAGTAATTGCGTCGCCGTTACCCTTCAGGCTGTAATGGCTCCTTCAGTTACTCGCGGCTGGCTCCCCGCCGGGTAGGGCCTTCCGGCCACGGCAGCAGTAGATCGTAGCCTCCGCTCAGTATGTTCACGTAAGATGGCATGGAGTACACGTGCGCTCGGGACTGATCGGTGAGACTAGGTCGTAAGCATATCCGCAGGTGGGCAGTCGCTCTGCTGCCCGCCCTGTTATTGCGCTCTCTGATCCCGGTCGGTTTTATGCCGATGTTCGGGCCGGGTCTGTCGATCAGTCTCATGCTCTGTCCGGCCTATGCGCCGGTTCCCACGCAGAGCCCGAACGCATCAATCCAAAGAGGCGATCGCGGCCCCGCCCCGCATTCGATGGATATGTCGATGGGCATGGACATGTCCATGGATATGTCCAACGCGCCGTCAAGAGAACGCGCTGCGTCGGCAACGCCTGGAGGCACTGCTTCGGGTGCCGTCGGCAACCCTGCCAGCGGTTCCAACCCTGGCCATCCTGACCATCAGGACCATACGCTTTGCCCTTACGCGGCAAGCGCGACACTCGCGGGCCTACCGACGCTGTTCACCGTGAACATCGTCGGCTTGGCCGTGGTTCGTCGTCTCTCTCTTCCGCTCGCACAAATCAACCATTCCGTAGTCATTGCGCGCGCGCACTCGGCGCGCGGTCCGCCCTTCCTGGCCTGACTAGCCACTGATCGGCACGAAGTCTGACGCTTAAGCCGCGTCGCGCCGTGCTGTCTTTCCGCACGCGAGCCCTTCGATGTCGGGCAAGTGTGCTTCGGCTATGGGTGGAGAATCAAATGCCTACGGATTCTGCTGACCGCGACAAGCGGGCTGCGGCCATGCTCGCGTGGAAGATCAGTCGAACGCGCTCATATTTCGTGCGCTTCCTGGCAGCGGCGCCCCTCATGGGCGCCTGCGTCTGCGTAAGCGCTCAAACAGATGGGTCATTGCAACAGGTCGTCGTGACTGCGAGCCGCAGCCCCGAGAACCTTGAGAATGTCCCGCAAAGCGTCAGCGTCATTACTGCGGCCCAGGTTGCGGTGACACCTGCCCAGGGGCTCGACGATATCCTTCAGACGGTTCCCGGGATGACGCTCAATATGATGGGGCCTGACGTAGGCCATCCGACGGCCTATAACGAATCGATGCGGGGGCTCCCGACCACGAGTACCAGCATTCTGGTACTGGTCGATGGTCTACCCATCAACGATCCATTCTTTGACTATATCCAGTGGAATCTCATCCCTCTCGATAACATTGAACGAGTTGAGGTCGTACGCGGGGGCGGAGCACCTCTGTGGGGCAACGGCGCGATGGGCGGCGTCGTCAACGTGATCACGAAGGTGCCGACACAGTCCGGCGTGACGGTGGATGGCGGAGGCGGCAGTTTTGGCACCTATCGCACCAGCGCCTACGGAACCTACGTGCCCGACGAGGCTGTCAAGCTCAGCCTCAACACGGTCTTCTCCGGAACGAATGGATATCAGACAACCCCTCCCGAGTGGTACTCCTACGGGGCGGCAACGCTGCGCTCACCGTTGTATGTCCCGACCTCGTTCAACGCGAGTAATGTGCAGTTGCACGGGGACTTTGGGGCGGATCCCGCACTGGGCGGCTTTGCAGAGATTGACTACCACAATAATCACCAGATCCTCACCACCGCGATCGGAGACGACTCCCAGGATGTCTGGCGGTATTCCGCCGGTTTCCATGACGAGCTGACACCGACCGGAACTCTCTCCGCGACTGCGTTCCACTACGACAGCTACTTCGTGACGGATAACCCGCATCTGCTGAGCTTTACAACTCAGTACAACTCGAACGTTCACACAACGCCGGTGGCCGAAACGGGTGGCTCGATCATCTGGACACAGAAGAGCTCAGGGACACTGCGCAGTTACTCGGTAGGCGTGGACTCGCAATACATCGACGGGACCGATCGGACCAATTACCTTTCGTCTTCGGGTGCGTTGGTGGTGCCGACCATCATTGCCGGAGGCCAACAGCTCTTTCTGGGTACTTTTGCCGAAGCGACTCTTGTCCCGGTTGCACGGCTGCTGCTGCAAGGCTCTGTGCGCGAGCAGTACTATCAGAACGCCGATGGCATCGACACCTTTCCGCCCTTCGGCGGTCCGATCGCCGGTTCGCATCAAGATAGCTTCGATCCGCGTCTGAATGTCCGCTTCGAGTTGACGGATCAGGTTGCTTTGCGTGCTGCCTTCTACCGCTCATTCAAGGCCCCGACATTGGACGAGCTCTATCGCACCTACGCCGATACGAGCGCCGGCATCTATGAAGGCAATCCGTACCTGCGTCCCGAGACGCTGCAGGGCGGTGAGGCGGGTATCGATTTCCAGCGTGCCGGACTGCGCAGCCAACTGACCTACTATTCGACCAACCTGCACAATGTCGTCACTCAGCGAAATCTGACTGCCGCCGAGAGCCCTACAGCGCTTGGTGTGGTATGCGGTTATGACGCGGCGACTTATACGTACCTCTCCTGCACGCAAAACATCAACGCGGCCTCCGCGGTGGCACGGGGCGTCGAGGAGGAGTTTGACTGGACGTTCGGCAAGGGCTTCTCGGGCGTGGCTGGCTATACCTACGCCGACTCGCACTACACCGCCAATCCGGTTAATCCCGTCACGGTCGGGCAGCAGCTCGAGGGCGTCCCGCGCAATAAAGGCAGCCTAAGCCTGATGTATACGGCACCTTCGGGATGGCATGCCTTCCTGGAGGGACAATACGTCTCGGTGAGTTACGGAGACGCAGTGCCCGGGGACAATCTCGTCCAGGATGCGCATTTCGTCCTCAATGCGTCGGCGTCCGTCCCGCTGCGGAGCGGATTCGAGATCTACGCGGAGGCGCAAAATCTTCTCGACCGGCGCTACATCGCCAACAACGGTGGTGGACCTCCGATCTTGGGCACGCCACTCGAGCTCTTCGCCGGCATACGTCTGACGTTGAAATGAGGGCTTGGATTCAACCCATGGTTAACCAGAAAGTCAGCCGCGACACTCGCTCATTCCGAGCGGACCTGTATGCGAGCCTTCCCGAGACCCTGGTAGCCCTACTGCTGTCGGCGATCATCTTCGCGATCATTGCGGCTCGCGTGCACAGCGGCATCGATGCAGCGGCGATCGAGATGCCGAGCATGATGGGCAACGGCGGCGTATGGCCCTATTCCATGAGTCAAGCAGTCGGCTGGGCGGCGTTCTTGCTGAGCTGGGCAACTATACTGTTCGGTGTATTGCTACCGATCCTTTCTCGCTCGGGGCAGACTCCGTTCCGAAGGACGCTCGAGCAACTGCATCGCTGCCTCAGTCTGGCACTCATCGGATTTATCCTCATCCACGCCTTGCTATTGCTCCAGGACAGGATGGGCGACACCCTGGTGACCATATTCGTGCCATGGACGACTCAATACAAGCCGGGCCGCTTGCCAGTTACTGTAGGTATCTGCTCCCTCTATTTAGCAATCCTTCTTGGGGCCAGCTTTTACTTCAGGAACACCCTCGGTGTTCGCGCCTGGTTGCTCCTGCACCGCTATGTAATTCCCGCCGTTTATGTACTAGCCCTCTGGCATACCTTCCTCTATGGCAGTGACGTGAAGGTCGGAAGTCCTTTAGGAATTGTGCTCTGGGTGATCCAAATTCCCATCTTGTTCGCGTTTGTTGTTCGAATCACCGGTTCCGGCTTCCGGAAATACAATCGGCGTGCTCGGACTCGGAGCTAGATCGCTTGAGGTGCGGTCGGTTATGTGGAGTGCCGGCCCCTAGATCTCGCTTCCGCTGCCGGAAAGCGCTGGAGCTACACGTAACCGCGAGCTCCACATAAGTTTAGGGCTATGACTCCGAAGACCTCATGTTGAAGATCCGCCAGGCGCGTGACCGAGTAGTCTTTAACGGTACGCGGGCTATCGAGGAGCGGGCCGGCCGCAACGCGTGCGGCGAGTATCGACAGCGCCGCCTCGATGACAGCGGAGTCGCAGACCGGCACCAAGCCGGCTGCCTTCTGCTCGAGGAATCCAGTGCTGACGGTTTCAGGCGACGTAACGACGTTGCCGCGATCTGAGCGAACCGCGAGCGCATTGGCGAGTGAGCGACGAGTCATGATCTTCTCCTTGGCCGGGGAAATTGCCGGCCGGAGAAGGGCCGCACGTCGCAGCTGAGCGCTCAATTGCACCGTGGAATAATGGGAGGGGACCCGCAGCGCGGGGCGGCGGCCGGTTATGCCGCGAAAGGCGATTGAACGCTCTGACCGACGTGGTAGCGTACCCCGGCGACAAGGAAGCCCAGCCTTTTCCTGATCGCACGGGGACCGCGCAAGCGAGAGCGATGTGTAAGGCGCTCGAGAGCGTCCCGCCGCCGGATGAGCGTCTAGCGAACCTGCAACAGCGCGGTGACGGGCCGCCGGCACGAGCCGGTACTAAAGGCTGCCAGGCTCACGCTACTCAGTGAAGTCTCCGGCCACCGACTTCCCGCGAAGCATCGCTTCCGCTCGTTCTCGAAGCAGCGCCGCCAGGAGCACCCCGGCATCTTTGGGAAGGCTGGGGACTATCGGATTGCCAAGGGTTATTGAGCTGAGGACTCCAACGTCAGGCTCCCTATTTCTTCAGGTATTGATGCACGATTTCGACCAGCTCTTCGGCTGCCAGCATTCTGGGGTCATCACGCGCCGCTT
>Ga0335072_10011182_pt1 | contig 12862 bp, 15 predicted proteins | sample Lox_Sample_21_FD_206725 | JGI IMG/M metagenome (GOLD analysis project Ga0335072, IMG submission 206725) | Soil microbial communities from Loxahatchee National Wildlife Refuge, Florida, United States - Lox_Sample_2.1 | ecosystem: Environmental > Terrestrial > Soil > Wetlands | place: USA...
CTTTCCGCTCGCTTACGGTTGGCCAGGCTCGCTTAATCGCCCATATTCGGCCCACCTCATGCCGCTTGAACGTTGAAATCCCCGCCAGACATTTGCTCGAGAAATAGATTCCCAAAACCACAAAGTTGGGGACTGCTAGAATAAGCCCCTGCCACAAATGAGTCACCTCTTGCTCGCTCCCAGTGGGAGGGATGTATTTAATTCTACTGCGTCGCCCTCCTTCGACCTCCCTTCATCATACCTCTCCATCAAAAGCCTAGTTTCACCCCATGGTGCACCTGCACCTTCTACTCTCTTTGAACACACTACACTTGCTCTTCATCAAGCATCCTACTAGTCGCTACCTATATTCGATGCGCTCGCTCTGTAGGTCGGACAATACTCCACTACTGCTTTCAATTGATCCACTGCTCTACACTTTCACTCCCAACCTTGGGCAAGATGGCTCAACCGCTGCGAAAATTGCCACGACGTCATGCGCAGCGTCGGTCTCTCCACCATGGAAAGAATATATCCATTAGCAGGGTTCAACATTGATGGAGACTCTAGCTCCAAGTCCAAGTCCGACGTCGACATAGAACAGTCACGAGACTCTGGATATGATTCGAATTTAGATAATAAAGCCGAATACCTCAATGGATTAATTGAGAGGTTTGAGGAGGAAGGGCCATAGATATCAAATCTTGGCGATCGCGCAAAAGAGATAATTCGGAAAGAGTAGCGCCTATGGCTGAAGTAAGTCTACCACAACGAAAGACTCAGATTGAAGCTAATTGCTTTTCAATTCTCAGGTTCTGCAAGAAGACCAAACGTGATGCTATGGAGGCCCTTAAAGCATGCAAGGCACTAATATTCAAAGCTTACCTTGTCTAGAGGTTGGAGAATTCGCGGATCAAGAAAGAATCCTTTATTATAACATACTAGGGGGTACTCGGCATGCGGTATGCACAAGAGACACTTCGCTATATAGATAAGGGTGTCCTGTATGATATGAGAAATGTTCCAGAGGCGCAGACAGAAATCGCAAGGACATGTCTTACCTACCTTTTATTTGACATATTTGCAGAAGGCTACTGCTCTAGCGACAAGCATATGGAGACCAGACTGCAAGAAAATCCTCTTCTTCGTTACGCAGCTCTGCACTGGGGGGACCATGCACGTGGAGAGCCAGAACAGATCATCCAAGAATTAATTCTGAAGTTCCTCGAAGAGAAATCTAAGTTATCATGCACCGTGCAAGTCATATGTATTCGAAAATACCAGTATGGAGGATATACTCAGGGTTTCCCAAGAAACGTCACTGGGTTGCAGGTTGCTGCATCTTTTGGCTTGGAGAAAATAACTAGCATGCTGCTCGAGAAGGGGGCCGACATCGCAGCAAAGGACGGCGATAGATTGACGGCGCTACACTGGACGGCCAAGAACGGGCACGAGGCGGTAGTGCGGCTGCTGGTCGAGAAGGGGGCCGACGTCGCAGCGAAGGACGGGAATGGACGGACGGCGCTACACTGGGCGGCTGGGAACGGGCACGAGGTGGTAGTGCGGCTGCTAGTCGAGAAGGGGGCCGACGTCGCAGCAAAGAGTAAGGGAGGATGGACGGCGCTACAATTGGCGGCCGAGAACAGGCATGAGGCCGTGGTGCGACTACTCATCCTAAAGCCATAGTTGAGCTGTCCATGCCCTTCCCACCCACTGCCGTGATACTCGCCCCTCTTTTTATTAACCTATGCCTTTCTATGGGTTCTAAAATATTATATAAGCATGATTTATAATCTTGTGCTATAATATTTTATAGACTTCTCTGTGTAGGTAGATTAGCTAAGTATAAGCCGTCTTATCTTAGGACGGATTCGGTACCTCACAGATGAAGAGGCCTTAGTAATGGACACTGCCCATACAGGGTGATTACTACCTTTATAACAATAAGGCTTAAGATAATCATTATAGGCACTAGAGCTATACTATGTAAGTCATTGGGGAATGGCGTCCTTGTGCTCCTAGAGTATATGATAGCTTTGCCATGCTGCCATAATACTTTACGCTCTTCTCAAGATCCCCTCAAAGCTCCTCGGTCCTGAGTATTGAAAATGAAGCCCATCCTCTCCAAACTCATTCCTGCTGCCTGCAGCACTCGTCGCAGCGACTACACTGACACCAACGAAATCATGCACCGACTACACTACCACGGCCACAGTCACGTCCGACAATTACCTCTTCTCGCTATGACTCGCAAATAATTTTGAGCTGATAGATTTCCTGACTGGGTCTCACTCAATAGTCGAGATAATTCAACATTTCATCCCTTTCCAGGGAAGGAGACACATACGGACTCGCAATTTATCTCTGCAAACACTCTGCATGCTAAGCGATAACGATGCGGCACAGAAGGATATATATAGTGCCTGTTGTTAAGTCACAGGTTTGAATTTTGATCCGAGGTATGAATTCACTCACACATGTCCACAAAAGGAATAGGCAGCGATTTCCAACATGGAAAATTTATTGGAACCGGGGACTCCAGCATGAGATATATAGCTTCGTCGATTTCGCTAGGGCAAGATCGAAAAGCGAGTCCTTGGTTATAGGCATGTATGTCCGGGTTCTTGTGGCAGCTGTCGTCTGAAGGATGCTATAGGGTCAACTGTGAAACATCAGAAATATGCGATGGTGTGCGGCCGGCGCCTTGTGCGAATGCCTGTCTGAACAGTATCACGGCACCGCATCTCGGCATGGTGAAGTTACTAGGTGGGTACGTCGGGGAAAGATTTACCGCAGAAGGAAGGTACAGTGGTACGCTGCTCCGGGGTCTTGGAGAGGGAGGCGAGTTCATCGGTGGTTGAAGGGATTCTTGAAGGATCCCAGCAGGGTGTGTTATAGATGTCATATATGTTCGTTGGAGGCTAACGATTTAGGCGCGTTCTGTTTCTTAGAAGAATTCTAAGCTGAGTGAGTCTGTGGATGACTTTGGATATGAATTGGGGACGGTGGGGGTTTGGAGATCAGTATCTCGTTGTGTTCTTGAAAGTAAGTGCCTTATTACTTCACCCACAAGATGATGCAGAATTTAGTTTGCTGCCATTCCTCCGACCAGTTCAGATGTAAGTCATAAAATGGCGAATGAACTTCAACTCGTTTTGATTCGCTCTCTTTTTTTCGGCCACAGCAATCTTTCTTTTCATGTCTTGGATCTCCCTCTCTTTTCTAGTAAGCCATCTGGCCTGTTCGCAGATGTCTTTGGAGCAGGCGGAGCCGACGGTATACTTATCGCAGATGACTGGTTAAGATATAACCGGCAGGGTGGAAATCACAGAGTGGAGGAAGTTCGCAGATCAACTTTTGTTTTCGCCATTATTTTACCGAGATGGGCTGTCTCCATCTCGCTATCCTCGGAAGCGCCGTTGCTAACGTTGATGACTAATGGCTGATAATTTCTATTTCATCTAAATTGACACTTCCGAGGACTGGGTGTGGATAAAGATCTGTCGAAGTCAGAAGCTATCAGCAGTTTGCGTTGTGTATTCTGGACAGTGCTAGGGAAAACCTGGTTTGACGCAGGGAGCGGCAGCTGAGCGGGGGTAGTCGCTGAGAGCATCTCATTTAGCGTCTTGCTGCTTGATCATCTCTAAACTGAGTGGTCGGGAGTTTCATCGTCATGTGTAAATCCACCGGCGTTTCTCTTCTGACTTCAACTGCACTAACGTACTTCCTGCACCTTGCAAACCTTCTCCCCTCCCTCAAGCCAACTTGGCATGAAATGTTGATAGCCCACGAGCGCCCTCTATAGGAACACGGTAATGCAAAACAATGCACTGCTACCTAGTCCTTTTACAAGGCAAGGTATGGAGATCTTTTTGCAACTAGAAGAGTATATAGCAAGCGTACGAAAGTATCAAAGGTAGTAACAATGACGAAAATTTTTGGAGAAGCTAGCATGTCCGGAACAAGCTATCTTGGTAACCACAGTAGAGTTTTAGAGAGCTCGAAAAACATAAATAGCTTCATTTACATGTAGGAGAACACGGTGGTCACTCTACAATTATGCGACTTGGTGATATGCAAAAATCTTGCACATTGCAGTAGTTCTAGGATTTATGAATTGACATGCATGATCTTGTAAAATCATCTCGAGAAAATACAACGGCATCTCGAGGTATCAATTTACTCGATCTATGAAGTAGATTCCGAAGCGGAGACACCAAAGTCAACCCAGTATTGCGGTGGAGGAGGCTCTTTGTATTCAGGAGTCGTCCTAAGAATGCTTAACCATTTCTGGCTTTCATAGGTTTCGCTATTCAAGATCTCCTTTATGTCATGACGTGAATGCACAATCCTGACCTTCGGTGGCTTCCAACCGGGGATCCTGACAGCCATAACATTCCTAAAATCCCGCTCCATGTGATATCTCATCTCAAAGACCTGATATCTACTCAGCTTGACTTCCCCGGGCGTGTCGGAAGACCCCGCACCGTCCCATGTCGTTCTATGCCTGCGTAGCTCGTTAAAAGACCGCGCAATCAGGATCTCCTCTAGCGATGGAAAGAACTCTGTAAAGAAATTGGCCTGGGGTCCTCTACTGCACTTCTGACCTGCAATGAAGCGCAGCCCAACAGAATCCCAGTCTGTTGCGTTGAGCAGGAGTCTCTTGATGTCTTTGAAGTTAGGTGATGCACCGTACGATCCTCTACCTGCGGGACGCGACGGGCCCCAGCATGCAGGCGAGTCCATACTTTCGTGTAAGTTCTCGAACCCTACAACGTCGATGTTGGGATTAAAGTATATCGGGCGAGGCTCGAGGTTTGGGTAATCTTGCAGAAATTTTGGCGGCTCGGTGCCGCCGGAGCTGAGAATGTAGTTCTCGAGCGCGATGGAGCGAGATTCATGACACACGTGGAGAGCTATGGGGACCCGCGGGGGCTTGGTGCAACTGAATTCGTTGTAGCTTCTGGGTTCGCCTAGCTGGGTCGGGAGGAAGCTAGGGAGATGGGTGGTTGAGAGGCGATATTCCAGGATCTGAGGTTGAAAAGTATGGGCCCAGATCTTGCGACGCAGCTCTAACGGCAGGAGAGGGAAGAGAGTAAATGTATTCATAGTGTCCGAACTGTCCGTTTGCGAACCAGTAGCAGATGGGACTGCGAGGCTTCAGATTATCCTAATGAGGAAATAGGGTGAGGTGCCGTCGCTTCGCTGGTGCCTGACTTAAAGGTTAAGCACCGAAGGTAAAACCTAGCGCTTACCGCTCGTGATCACCCTTTCTCGAGTCCATTCCTATTAATCGTGATAAAACTTTGAGAGCAAGTCCACTAGGCTTGTTTGCCAAGAAATTTCAGAATATCTCAAGCATCTGCAGGGCTAAAGAGTGTTTTCAATGTGGCAGTCTAGGCACCCAAGACAACCAACCTCCAGGTCGCTCCACGGCTGTCACAGTATTTTGTTATTCCGCTAGGCGTAATCATTTTTCAAATGTGTCTCTTCTTTGCCTAAGTATCGATACGAGATTCCTAGATGACCATCTCATCTCCATGCATTACGAGGCATGCATCAACTCAGTCGTTAATTGAGTTTTTGGCACTGACATTTAACAAATTTAGTAACTTCTGGAAAGCTCCCAATGTGACTAGCGACTACATTGGTGAAACGCAAATACGAGACAGTGTGAAGTATACGAACTGTCAGGAGATACTTGCATACACTCAATCTTTAACAAATCCACTGCTGCTTTTCAGCCATGTAGCAAAATCCTGAAGCTCTGGATACTCCTCCCTGCAAGCCTCAATATCAACATCATACCCTCCAGTCTTGAACCATTCAAACATAGCGCCAATATCTGGCATCACAGCTTTCAAGACTGTACCCACCACACAGAAGGTCGTCGGCATATCCTTCCCAGTCACCTCCTTAAATACCCTACATGCCTCCCCAAAATTCAATCTATCACCAGCAATCCCCACGGCCTTCCCCTTCCATTTCTCGGGCTCCAACAGCGCCTCTGCCCCAAAATGCCCAATATCCCTCGCCGCAACCAGCTGAATCGGCCTCTCCCCCACCTGATTCCACATAGCAGCGAACCCCTTGCCCGCAAAATCCGGCGTCAAGTTGTCCATAAACGTCACAGGCCTCAACATCGTCCACGTCATCTGCGTCCCGGCTGCAGCTTTCTTGAGATACTCCTCAATCCGATACTTCGACGCGATATGCGGGACATTCGTCGGCGTCACATCGGAGACTCTCTCCCCGCCGCGATCAGCAGACGTGAAGACGAAATGCTTCACGCCGTGCGCAATACTGGCGTCTATGAGGCCCGAGGCCTGCGCTTCTTCGGCGCCTTCTTTGCCGTGGACGGTTACGCAGAAGACCGCATCGATGGGTTGGGCGTGGGTGAAGATGGCAGGGGGGTCGGTGGGGTCGCCCTGGACGATTTCGACGCGGGGGTTCTTGGCGAGGGTCTTGGCGCGGGGCGAGTCCGGGTTGCGGGTTAGGGCTAGGATGCGGAAGTTGTAGTTGGCGGATTGCGAGAGGAGGGCGTCGACGACGGCGCCGCCTTGCTTGCCGGTGGCTCCTACGACGAGGATTCTCGGGGCGGCCATGGTTTTTGGGATTTATTTATAGAAATTAACTGCAAAAAGTGGAAGTGTTTTGAATTTCGATGTCTTTGAATACTTGCTACGATTTTTATCTACGAAAATGGAGTTGCCCTCTTACTATATACTCAATCTGCGTAATTCCAATTCCTGTTGCGAGGCTGAAACGTCCTGAAACGCTAATAGGAGGTTTATGAAGTACGGACGTAGCGGGGATGATGATACCCCGCTAAACGACTGCCGTGCCTTTCGCCAATCTTTAATGGGCCGGCTTTCAATTCCCCCGTCGGCACTTCAATCTTAGCGAACACTCCAGCTCTGGGGTTCAGGATTACGTAGGACGGGATAAAAGATAAATGACACGTACGAGGAATATCTTCAGATTGGCATCAGAGTGAGTCGGATGGGGATGGGAGAGAAGAGGGAGTAGTTGGTGGGATATGCAGACAGTGATGGAGCGACTTGGTGGCTGCTGGAGGATGCGGCGTTGTGGAATCTAATTGGCTTGGAATGGGAGGGGAAGGGAAATTCAGGCGTTTACATTGCCCATTTCCAGTTGTCTGATCTCATTTGGAGAATATCCTGTCCGTCATCAGCTTTTGTGCATGCCTTCCCACCAAATATTACACTTATACCGTTGGCAGAAGCCCTCCCCTACCCCAAATGTAACCAGCGCCACGGTTTCCGGGGCCACTAGTGTTTGAGAGAGAAATCTCATCTCTTGAATTCATTCCTCGTGGCCAAAATGAGACTTGCCGGGGAAAATCCTTTGCATTTCCCATTCACAAGCTCGCTCTCCATCTCTTGCCATAGCGACTCCATAAACACCTTAATCTCCGAATCAAAACCTTGCAGCTGACATAAACCCTGTTTAGGCAGTAGATGATGGCCTTTCGTTTAGCATTATTATCGCATGAACTCCTTACATAAGCCACGGTAACACACAGTAACGAGAAAAGTTTCCGAGGCATCGCCGTGGAGAAATCTGGCTTATCAAAGTGAACGAGATGGGCTCAGAATCCCCAGCCGCTGTAGACGATACACCCACAAATTCACCTGTCGCGCAGCGAGAGGGACATCATAGATGATCTGGAACAATGACATTGATTTCATCACAGCCCTAATACCAACGAAGGATCACTGCAATTCCCCATCTGGAATAGAAAAAAAGAGACTCAGAGTTTCTAGCCCGGGCGGCCAACACATCTGCATATCACCACGTATGTAGCGACAGGGCACAGCAGAGCATTTGTCATCCATGGCCTTGACTCATCATGGTCCTTAATTCATTCACGTTCTTAAGTGCATAAAGAAAGAGAAGAAAGGAAAGGGAGGGACGAAAAGACTTGAGGTTAAATACACTTGTCTTTGCCAGCTAAAGTCGCACTAAGCTCAATTAAGATCCCAGTGCGTCATTCTATGGAACTGTTATCGCCTATATCGTAGCGGCGGAGTTAATGGGATGATTACTGAGAAGAAACGGGTCGACTGTTTGATCAGAGCCTCTTCCTCTGTCATCTCACCATCGAACTCTGAGATCGCATTGCCCCTACCTGCTACTGACACGTGTAAGTATTAGTCTGCTATGATTGGAAAACTCACTAATGGCTCCTTTCTCTTGCTATCCGAGGCATCATGTAATATATTGAATATTTCTTTCGAAAGTACAGCCGAAACCGGAACTGGTATGCGCTAATAAAAAACTCATTTTCGTGACTTTTTGTTCACAAACCCTTGGTTCATGGATAATTATAAACACCGTGAGCTTTAACCACTACCGTCTACGGGGTAGCTGGGACCAATCTGCAGCGTACCCCCCCGTGGAAAGAAGCAGATAGCTTTCATAAATTCCACCTGCGAGCTATATATCTTACTCCTTAATAGTACAAGACGTAGCAAGTTTGTACCCTCACACTCCAACTTCAAGTCGGATGAGAGTCAGAGACTGACATTAGCTGCAAATTAGGGAATGGATCAAACATAAGAGTCTAATTCCACGCGGGAAATGAAGAAGATGCCAACATTGAGATGTTACGGAAGCAAACTCAATAACTGGGTTCTATTCTCTTGCTCTCTCGACTGCGTGGGTGAAGACTGGCCAGCTTTGTTCAAATTCTCGGTGGGGATGGATAAGGATCAGGAAGAACGCAAAACGTGGACATGGGTCACGAATAAACTGTAGATCCCGAAAGAAGATGGAGCTTTTGTTCAACGTATTTGAAAATACACCCGGATGAACGGCCCACAGCAGATCTTCTTCTAAAGGACGAATGGTTCGCTAAATACTTGGAACAGGTGTACATAGGGAACGCGACTACATCAGAGGCTTAATTCAGCATTTACCGATCATAGTAGAATCACGTTCTGGCTTGAGATTATCAACTCAAGGGAAAGAATCCAGATTCATTGCTATAACTCTGTACCAAAGCACCACAACTCAACAGCAATAAATGAGTCACAAATTGTTTAAAGAAACCACAGCCTTTTCTAGATTTGATGTCCCAAACAGACAGCCTATCATAGAGAAACTCATGTTGAATGAGTCGATACTTTTGGATGTTGAATGACCAAGCTCATCGAAGGCCAATGGCTGGTAAGGTAATTGCCCTGATGATTTCAGATAGAGGTAAGGAAGAACAGTTTCAGATCTACGCCACTTGTCCAACCGTAACTCCACCGCTGAAAAGCTCTTGCTTTTTCCAAGGCTGCAGCTCTAATTACTTATTCGAGTTGAAGTTCTCGGCACGTCGCGCAATTTTGCAACTCTTTCCTGTTTAGCAAGTATTTACTCCCAACAATTTTGTCGTCCATCGCAAGTGACGACAACCTGTGGGTAGGCCAATAAGCCATGCCGTGGGAACCCCGAAGGTGCTGTTTGAGCTTCGTGTATGAGAAGCGTGAAGCACCTCCATTCTCGCAGTCGCCCAACGCACATTCATAACTTCCGTGGGACTTCAAGAGATGCGACTCTTGCTGGGTGTCAAGGACAACTGCAGAGCAATGATTGTACGGACATTTGAGATTTTCATGCTCGTCCCTCAAATGCTTCGTCAATTTATCCTTCCGTGCAAATCCAGAAACGCTTGCCTCACAAGTATCGATAGGACACTTGTGGTTCCGAATCGTCCCGTGAGCTGTTGAGATGTGGCGATCGAGTTCGTGCTGTTTACCAAAAGGTCTCTTATAAGAGCACTGGGGGTGTGTGCAAATGAGTGGATTTATGTGAATATTGCCAACGTGAGTTCTGAGCGAACTACGGGTCTTGAAAGTGGCTTTCGAGGAACACTTCGGCCACGGGCACTTGGTAGCACCGGACCATTGGTTAAGTATTTCGGGCAGGTCCATGTAACCCTCAACATGACTGAGCGCCCCGTTAGCGTCTATGTAAAAAAAAAAAAACTCACGTGAAGTCCAAAGATGTGTCAGGATTAGGAACGGCGTCCCGCAGGGCTGGCAACTGATCAGAAGCCACATCGTCCGTCCACCAGTCAGGCTGAGCCAGGTCATTGGACCGATCTAGAGCCTCGTCGTTAAAGGTTACGAAATCGCCCGCCGGAAAATTCAGCATCTGAGAATCACCTCCCTCCTGCTGGTTTTGCGAGTCGAGTGAGTTGAAACCGCTGCCGAGGACCTCAGCATCGAAATCGTAGTTGAGGAATTCCTCGTAGGACATGTCGAATATCGAAGACATTCTGAGTCTTTGAACGGTTTGATTGGCCAATAGAATTGATGTGGAAGAGGGAATCACGGTTTAGCGGTGAGGTGACTCGGTGAGTTGTTTCGGTGAAACGTGCAGGCAGGGCGGTCTGGCGAGGGCGATCAGTAAGAGCGATCAGTTGGGCAGGTAGAAATAGCCGAGTAGCGAGGGCGAAGGGTAAGAGAGATGAATTGATTGGTACTTGGTGAGCACGGGTTGCTAAAGATGAAAGCCAAAAGTCTAGAAAGAAGGGGGGGAGGTGGAAGATTATATGTTCTTTGCGCAAAATGGCTCAGCAGGTGCGAATAGCCCCTGGCGCTTCTTGATCGCTCACATCGCAGCCACCCTAGCACCTCTACGGCCTGAGAGTTAGATAACAGACACTGCAACGCATAAATGATTTAGTATATTGGGACGTCATCGTCATTAGTTGACCAACCATAACACTAGATGTAGATTTTGCCCAATTAACCCATCAACATTCGGCTTAGATTCCATAATACGCCTTCGCCCTGACCTCGAAGCCAATCGGCAATCCAACAAATGGGGTTCCAAGTAGAGTAAGCCAACACACCCTTGATTAGCCAAGCCGGAACGTATTAACCTCAACCCTCTCCACCCTCCGAACATCGTCGGGCATGCGCCTCACGCAAAGCTGCTCACAGAACTCACCCCAAAGGCCCTTAGTCCCTTCCCTGACCGCTTCCTGCAGATCCTTACCATACCGCAACCGATACTCGCGCTTGACAGCTTCCATGTGCGTACGATCCCAATGATAACGCACAAGGCGAGAGATAAGAAGTTCGGCGCGTAATGAGTCAGATTTCGTGGCGGACAACGCGTGATTGAGGAGTAAGGCGTCACGGACGGGACGGTTGATGACGCCATTGAGAATATGAGCAAGGAGCTCGCCCTGCGAGGTGTTAGGTTGCGTACGCATGTGACAGATGAAATACATACTACTAGATTACCACTTTTCTTCAACATCTCCCTTGCGAAATTAGCTTTAAATGAAGCCTCGTAAACCTTTAAGATCTCTCGGATGTGCGAGTCGGATCTTAACACGATTATTTGAATCATGGTTGTCTCCCCGCCTTTCTCCGCCTTGACAGCTTTATGCAGTTCTCTTACATCATCCTCGACCTGCCTCCGGTTGATTGAATAAGGATGGTCCTCCATCCTCCTTTCCTCTAGGATTAACAAGACCGCCTTTTTGAACTTGTCCTCCTTTAGTTCCATCTTCATGCACTTTACCAAACTATCACTGTACTTCTTGTCTGAGAATCCATCCTTGATCGCCGCAATCTCTTCATTAGTCCGACCCATCAAGGACTCGATCAACAATTCTCTTCGACTCTTCTCGCCCTGATACCAAAAATTTGCCCAGTATGCTTCACTCTCCCACTGGCCCAAGGCAACAGCATAGCATGCTTTCAGAAGCGGGGATTCTTCTTCTTTCAAACGGAGCTTGATATGTTTGGCAATATTAACGCCCTTCTTTTCCGGGCCCGTCTTGACCAGCTTCTTGTACTCAACGCGGAGATCCAAAATCTGCTCATGTGTCAGAGCAGGAAGAATTTCGATCAAGGGATCAATGTCTGGAGACTTGTTGCCTTTCAAGGCCTTGGCAAGTCTTGTTGCATCAGCCGCCATGTCATGAAAGCGTGCATGACGAGTCCTGGAGCTGGTTGGAGACAAGGGGGCCATCTCGGCGACGTCAACATTGGATCCATGTCGGCTAGTTGCGATCATAAGGGGTGATGGCATTGGAGAAATAGACTGATAGGTTCCGCGATAAGCTTCTAGAAGAGGAGAACCTGGAGCAGATGCCAGAGTAAGTGCCTGAGAGTGCCCTGTTGACACAGACAATGTGCCTAGACGTGTTTGGATAGTAGCACTCTCTGATGTGCGACGTTGGCCAGGTTCAACAGTCACAATCTTGGAATCGGAAGAGCGAGGATTCCCATATGAAGATGGCTCGCTTGGACGGCTTGAGTAGCTTTCTTTACGACTCGTAGTCGTATAAGAGATTTTCTCCTCCGGATGTGCATACTCGTACTTCTTGGGGTCGGCATAAGATGTCGAGTATTTGGGTGATGCAGGACGAGCATATTCCTTCTTTGGCGAATCGCCATGGCCAATGCTGAAGCTTCCAGAGACATTAATTGACGCTTCACGCTCTCGAGGCTTCGTTTCTTCTTCATACCGCCGAAAATCTCTATCTCTTGGATCTGCCTCTGCGTATCGAATCTTCTCTGTTGTTTTCGTATATATTTCTTTCGGCGACTCAGGTTCGTAGGCCTTTGAATATTTACGCTCCTCATAATATTCCTTCTCTCTCTTGTCGTCATAACGGACCTTCACTTCTTCTTTGACTGTTTCTTTGAATTCTCCTGGCATTGCGCGACTAGGACGCCGCTCCGGCGATGCACGTGTCGTCCGCCGAGCAGGCATCTCGTCCGGCGACACCGAAGATTCTGAGTCCGAAATATATTTACGTGAAGAGGTATATTTCGTTTCTTCTCGCTCTGGACGACTCCTAGACGATCTGATAACAGTTTCTTCTTCGTAGTCGTATCTCTTGCGG
>Ga0335072_10011183_pt1 | contig 12861 bp, 7 predicted proteins | sample Lox_Sample_21_FD_206725 | JGI IMG/M metagenome (GOLD analysis project Ga0335072, IMG submission 206725) | Soil microbial communities from Loxahatchee National Wildlife Refuge, Florida, United States - Lox_Sample_2.1 | ecosystem: Environmental > Terrestrial > Soil > Wetlands | place: USA: Florida...
TCGATCTCGGCGAAGGTCGCCCGCACACTCTCGCCATCCAACGCGGCGACATGACCAGTCACACGACGGCCCGTTGGGTGGTCGACGCTTCCGGGCGCAACCGGGCGCTGCCCCGCAAATTGGATTTGCGGCGCGGCAACCAGCACCACTGCAACGCCGTCTGGTTACGTGTGGCGACGGAAATCGACATCGGCAAGTGGAGCGACGACCCAAGCTGGCACGCGCGCCTGGTCGAAGGTGATCGGGCCATGTCCACGAATCACTTGATGGGCGAGGGGTACTGGGTATGGTTGATCCGACTCGCGTCCGGCGCTACCAGTGTCGGTATTGTTGCCGACCCCGCCGTCCACGCCTTCGAGAATTTCAACACTCTCGTTAGGGCCCGATCGTGGCTCTTGGAGTACGAGCCGCAATGTGCAGCCGTCCTTGCCCAGCACGAGCACCTGATCAAGGACTTCAGGGTGATGAAGCACTACAGCCACGGCGCCGCGAAAGTGTATGACGCCCGGAGCCGTTGGTGTCTAACGGGTGACTCGGGAGTATTCCTGGATCCCTTGTACTCGTCGGGATTAGACCTCGTTGCGATCAGCAACGGCCTCATCACCGACATGATCACCCGAGAACTCGACGGTGAAAATGTGGTTGCGCGAACGGGAATCAGCGACTCGCTGTTTCGCTCGCTCACCGAAATGTGGCTCAACGTGTATTGCGACCAGTACCCGCTCATGGGCTCGCCCGCCGTCATGTCGGCGAAGGTGATTTGGGACATGGCGTTCTATTGGGGCTTTTTAGGCTTGATGTACAGCAACGGCAAGTTCGTCAGCGTGGCCGATGATCCTCAGTTGGTGCCACACCTGGAAGGAATCATCGAGCTGAGCAACCGCATGCAGCGATTCTTCCGAGAGTGGGCCGCGGTGGAGAGCGTGCATCGCACGGCGCAGTTCGTGGACTTGTACGCACCGCTGAACTTCATGGAGACGCTACACACCGCGATGATGGGAAAAGCTTCAGACTTCCCAGCGCAATTCGACGCGAATGTACTGTTGCTGCGCCAGCTGGCAGGCCAGCTGATCGACACCATACTTACCGAGAAGTGCCGCGCATTCGCCGAAGACGACGTCATGCGACAGGTGCAGGCGTGGCAGCGAGACTCCTTTCTGCGAGAACTCCGATCCACCTACCACGAACGGCAAGGCGTCGACCCGCTCAGCTCGGGCTGGATTGTCGGGAGTACGCCTGCACTCGAATTCAGTTGATCCACTGGAGGCTTCATGCTGGCCGGGTCGAACCGCGAGGGCGAATCACAGCGCGGGTCCAGAGCAAGACTTTATCCGCAACTTCTGGCGGCGATCCAGCGCGATCTGACGACAGGGCGTTAAGGCGAAAGGATGAACATGCTTGCCGAACACGGCACTAGCAAGCCCCTCGCGATCGTTGGGATCGGCTGCCACTTCCCGGGCGGTGCACATTCCCCGGACAGTTACTGGAGCCTACTGTGTAGCGAAACGGACGCGACATGCACCGTTCCGGAAACTCGGTGGAACGCAGCAAAATACCATGACCCGAATCCGGCAAAGGCCGGCAAGATGGTCACCCGTCGAGGCGGGTTCCTTGATGAGATTGATCAATTCGACCCCCAATTTTTCGGCATCTCGCCACGAGAAGCGAACTTACTCGATCCGCAGCAGCGCCTCTTACTGCGGACTACGTGGGAAGCCTTGGAAGACGGGGGAATTCCGGCGGAGTCTCTGGCCGGCACTGACGTCGGCGTATTCGTCGGCGGTTTCACTCTTGACTATCAGCTCCTGCAAAACCAAGGCCGCACCAGCCGTTACCGATTCAAGACCCATTCCGCTACCGGGATGATGATGACGATGCTGGCGAACCGGATTTCGTTTGCATTCGACTTCCGCGGACCCAGCATGACAATCGACACCGCATGCTCAAGCTCGCTGGTCGCGGTACACCTTGCGGCACTGAGTATCTGGAACGGCGAATGCGATGTGGCGCTCGCGGGCGGCGTCAACATCATGATAGGGCCCAACACGGCGATCGCGGAATCGAAGAGCGGGTTTCTCAGCCCGGACGGACGCTGCAAGGCTTTCGACCAGTCCGCCGATGGTTACGCACGCGGCGAAGGTGGCGCTGTCGTCGTCATCAAACCCCTTGAGCATGCGGTGCGCGACGGCGACGAGATCTACGCGCAGATTTTGGGCACAGCTGTATCACAAGACGGCCGCACCGACAGCATCACCGTTCCGAGCGCTGGAGCCCAAGAAGCGGCGATCACAACAGCCTTGCGGCGCGCCGGTATTCAACCCAACGAAGTCGGCTATGTGGAGGCGCACGGCACCGGAACTCCTGTCGGCGACCCAGTCGAGGCCCGCGCGCTCGCCAATGCTCTCGCTTCGCAGCGACCGGTTACGAATCCGCTGCTTATCGGATCGGTCAAGACCAACATCGGCCACCTCGAGGCCGGCGCAGGGGCAGCGGGATTGATCAAAACCGCGTTGGTGCTTAAATACGGGTACATTCCGGCGAACCTGCATCTCACAACTCCCAGTGACCAGATTCCGCTGGGCGAGCTGAATATTGACATCCCGCGCAGCGGCCGACCGTTCCCCGATAGCAAGCGACGCCTAGCAGGAGTCAATTCTTTCGGCTTCGGCGGCACCAACGCCCACGTCGTGCTCGCCGAGCCTCCCGCCCCGGTCGACGCCCCCGCGTCGAACCAGCCCGGCCAGCTGCCGCTGGCGCTCTTGCCGATCTCGGCCCGCACCGAGGACGCGCTTGTCGTGACGGCCCGCCAGTTGGTCGAGCACGTAGCCGCTCACCCCGACCTCACACTGCGCGATCTCGGATTTACCCTCAGTCGGCGGCGCTCTCATCTGAACTACCGTCACGCCCTAGTAGCGGACAGCATCACTGATGCGCGAGAACAACTTCAAGCGCTCGCCGACGCAGAGCAGATCGCCATCCGCCGCACCAGCCCGAGTGTCCCCAAGTTGGCATTCGTCTTTACCGGCATGGGACCGCAGTGGTGGAAGATGTGCCGCGGACTGCTCGATGCATATCCCGTATTCACCGAAAGCATTCTGCGAACCGACCGGGAGCTATCGCGTCATGCGAACTGGTCCTTGGTCGACGAACTCCGAGCAGACGAAACGCGTTCTCGCATGGCTGAAACGGTTATCGCTCAACCCGCTAACTTCGCGATTCAGGTAGCTCTCGCTGAGCAATTGAAACAGTTCGGGATCAACCCGGACGCAGTGATCGGTCACAGCGCCGGCGAAGTCGCGGCCCACTATCTCGCCGGAGTACTCACTTTCGAGCAAGCGATTGAGGTGATCTACCACCGAAGTCGCCTGCAGCAACGTACCAGCGGCTTGGGCCGCATGCTCGCCGTCGGCCTGAGTGCCGAGGCTTTCATGCGGACAATCGACGGCCGAATGCATGACGACATCGGGCGGCGGGTATCGATCGCGGCGATCAACAGCCCGTCAGCAGTCACTGTCGCCGGCGACGGCGACGTCCTTGACAAGATCGCCCGTCAACTAGACGAGCACCAGATCTTTAACCGGTTTCTCACTGGGACGGTGCCGTACCACACCCATTACATGGATACGGTGAAAGATGAGCTCCACAGCGCCTTCGAGGAACTGTCGCCCGGTGCGGCGACAGTCCCGCTGTACTCCACTGTTACCGGCGAACGATTGGCCGGATATGCCGACGGCGCAGCCTACTGGTGGCAGAATACCCGCGCCACAGTCCTTTTCGAACCGGCGATCCGACGGATGCTTGATGACGGGTATACACACTTTGTCGAACTGGGCCCACACCCCGTTCTGGCCGCATCACTTTTCGAGATAGCCGCCACCCATAAGACCAACGTCGTCCTCGTGGCAACCCAGCGACGCAATGACGACGATAGTCGCACGCTCATGAATTGCGTTGGGGCACTGCATTGTCACGGCCACCCGATCAGATGGGACGCACTGTACCCCCGAGAAACCGCGCGACTTGTCAAGCTTCCCCTTTACCCCTGGCAATCCAAGCGCTTCTGGAACGAAACCCAGGAAGCCGCCGAGGACCTGCATTACAACCCCATTCATCCACTTCTGGGCCAGCCGATGAGCGGGGTACACCCAACCTGGGAAGTCGAGTTGAGTACCGCCGCCCTGCCTTTCCTCGATGATCACCAGGTACAAGGGAGCACCGTTGTGCCTGCGGCCGTCTATATCGAAATAGCCTTGGCAGCAGCCGAAGCCACCTACGGGTCAGCGGACTACAGTGTCGACGATCTAATACTTCGACGCGCACTCATCCTGGATGACACTTGCGATCCCGTGCTCCGGACCACGCTGAATCGAGATGCTGGCACTTTGGAGTTCGCCGCGCTCGCCGCGACCGCTGGGGGTGACGTCAAGTGGACGATAACTGCAACCGCAGAACTCAACACCCGAGTGAAGTCGTCTGACCGAGCGGATAACAGCCACGGCGCAGAGCCAGTCAGCACGATTGACGGAGACGAGTTCTACACTCGCGCGCGAGCTGTCGGGTTTGAATACGGGGCCGCGTTCCAAGCCATCACCAGCATCGCTTCCGGCGACGGCTGGTCAACTGCTGACATCAAGGCGCCCGCACAGATTGCCGATAAACTCGATCAGTACAGGTTCCATCCAGCGCTTATCGACGGCGCCTTCCAAACGCTAATCGGTGCGACCTTTCTCGGATACTACGGACAGGAAGGTCCGTATCTTCCAACTAGGGTCCGTCGAACCGCCATCTATCGCGCTCCCGAACAACGGATGACCGCCCATGTCTGTGTGCTTTCGGTGGCAAAAGACGAAATCGAAAGCGACATCACTATCACCGGCAGCGACGGACACGTGCTTGCCGTGTTCACCGGATTCACCCTGCAGTCATTGAACACTTCATCGGGCACCTCGCCCGAATGGATCGATAAGGGACTCTACGAGATTCAATGGATCCCAGATTCCGAAATCGAGTGGGAGAGTCGTGACGCAGCCAGTTCTCCCGACAGTGCGCCCTGGCTGATTTTCGTCGACGCCGGCGGCGTTGGAACAGCGCTCGCGGAGCAACTGCGCCGCAGCGGCCAACAGGTTCGAAAAGTCCTGAATCAACCCGTCACCGCGCTGACAAAGATTGACGGTGGGTACGCGTTGAACCCTCAGCGGCCCGAGCAGCTACACCAGCTGATCGAGACGCACGTCGAAAAGGACGCTGACCTCGCCGGAATCCTCAACTGCTGGCCTCTGGACATCTACGCCGACGATGGCGGCCAGCAGACGGATGTCGTCGCAGAGATAGGTGACGAATCAGGGGTTTTCACGATCCTGCATCTCGTCAAAGCGCTCGCAAAGCACGACACCATTGCGCCGCGGCTCTACCTAATCACCGCCAACGCCCAACCGGCTCCCGGAACCGAACGAATTGCCGTCGAACAGGCCGCTGTTTGGGGGCTCGGGAGAGTCATAGGGCATCAGGAATTCGCGAACCGGTGGGGCGGACTGATCGACATCGACCACGCTGACGACCACGTTGCGACCGCGTCGCGCATCTGCGACTACATCCTCGCCGATGGCTCCGAGGACCAGATTGCCATCCGCGGCCGCACAACGTTTGTTCCCCGTCTTCGTCCGACCACGTCCTTGACGCCAGCCTTCCCAACCAAACTCACGCCTAACGCGACCTACGTTGTCACCGGTGGAACGGGAGCCCTCGGCCGCATTGTGGCCACGTACCTGGTTGAACGCGGGGCCCGTCATATCGCACTGCTATCCCGAAGCGAGGTCCCACCCAGAGACCAATGGCCGCTGCTAGCTGACGATCATCCGCAGCACGCGACCGTCAACACGATCCAGAAAATTGAGCAACTCGGCGCCCGAGTAACCACCGCCAGTGTCGACATCACCGACACCGAACAGGTGAAAAATTGGCGCACTAATCACATCCGAGACGGCGGCCAACCTGTCCGCGGAATCGTCCACGCCGCGGGATCTGTCGACGACCGCCTTCTGGTGAACATGACCGAAAGTGATTTCACCGCAGTGATGGCACCGAAAATCAATGGTGCCCGCGCGCTGCACAACACGTTCGACGACGACGATTTGGAATTCTTCCTGATGTTCGGGTCCGCGGGGTCGGTCATCGCAGCGCCCGGTCAAGGCAACTACGCTGCCGCCAACGCGTTTCTTGATGCCTTCGCGCACTACCGGCAGGCCCAGGGCCTGCCGGCGCTCACGATCGGCTGGGGCCCGTGGTCGGTGGGAATGGTCGAAGAACTCAAATTGGAAAAGACTTACGCGCAGCGAGGGATCGAGCTCATCACGCCGACCGCAGGCACGCGCATCCTCGATCGACTCATCAACCAAAGAACACCTAACGTCATCGCCATCAGCGCCGACTGGACGCGAGCCCGCCGCGTCGGACTTGGCGGCCAGCTGCCACCCATGTTTTCTGAACTGGGCGTCGCCGAGACTTCACTCGATCCCACTGATCCGGGCTCGTCGATAATCGACTTCCTTTCAGAATGCCCGGAAGCCGACAGGCTCGACGTCGTCGTGAGCCGTGTTCAACAAATCGCGGCTTCGGTCTTTGAGCTCCCGGTCGAGGACATCGGACCCGACGACGCCCTCGACGACATTGGCCTGGACTCTTTGATGGCAATAGAATTCAGACTCCGGGTCAATGCGATCTTCGCCATCGATCTTCCTCTTCTCGAGCTGCTCAAAGGCATGAGCGTCGAGTCACTGGCCGTTCGAATTCTCACCGAACTTCCCTTGGTCGACGCCAGCACGGCCGCCACCACCGAACAGCAGCCTGCCGCCGCGACCGGCGACGTCGACCAATTGATCGAACAACTATCCGAGGCCGAACTGCGGGAATTACTGGCTGAACTCGAGCGGCAACCCGCCGAGCAGGACGCGGGAGAGGTGGGCTCGTGAATTCCGTGGTGCATGTCCGGGGTTTGTCGAAGTCCTACGGGAGCCTTCAAGCTGTGCGGAATTTGCACCTTGATGTCGAATACGGCGAAATATTCGCGATCCTGGGGCCCAACGGGGCGGGCAAGTCGACGACCATAGAAATACTCGAGGGTCACCGGCAGCGTGATTCTGGTCAGGTCCGTGTACTGGCTGAAGACCCCGAGACCGCGGGCAGGAGCTGGCGCGCCCAGATCGGCATAGTTCTTCAAGAAGTCAGCGACGCCGGGATGCTTACGGTCTCGGAAACCGTAAAAATGTTCGCGAAATGCTATGGGACAGCACGCCCCACAGAGGAGGTCCTCGAACTCGTCGGTCTCGGCTCGGTTTCCGAATCGAGAGTGAGGACGCTATCAGGGGGGCAGCGCCGTCGGCTCGACGTTGCTCTCGGCATCGTCAACCTGCCGAAATTGCTCTTTCTCGACGAACCGACGACCGGGTTCGATCCGGAGGCCAGAAGACGCTTCTGGGACCTGATCCGGCTGTTGGCCGCCGACGGCACAACTATCCTGCTGACCACCCATTACCTCGACGAAGCGGCCGCATTGGCCGACCGTGTCGCAGTGATCGCCGCCGGCGGGGTGGTGGCGGTCGATTCCCCGCACAACTTGATCGGATATGTGGACTCGGCTGCGACGGTTCGGTGGAGGACGGGAGACGAAACCCACATGGTGAAAACAGATCACCCAACTGAACTGATCAGAGAGCGGTCGATGGCCGGGGCGGAGTTAGCCGACCTGACAGTCTCTCGACCAACACTCGAGGACGCCTACCTGCAATTGATCGGCCTGGGGTGATGGCCACCGGTCGCATGGCTAGCGCTTCACCGCCGCGGCACCGGCCGACTCAGAGTCAGCCAGAGCTCCCGTCGCCGTTGCGTATCGGCTTGTCGCGAGTCGTTCCCGAGTTGAAGATGTTCTACCGTCGGCCGGAACAGATGGTTCTGACGTTTTCATTGCCGGCTCTAATTTGCATCTTGTTGGGTTCGATCTTTTCCACCAAACTGCCGCACACCGAGACCAGCACCGGCGCCGTCATCGCGGCGAGCATGCTCGCCTACGGCATTCTTTCGACATCGTTCATCAACCTGGGCATCAGTATTGCCGCCGACCGGGACACCGGTGCCTTGCGGCGCCTTCGCGGGACGCCGACGACGGCGTTGTCATATTTCATCGGAAAAATCTCTCTGGTTGCGATCGTCAGCCTCGCCGAGGCCGTCGTGCTTCTTTCGGTCGGGCTGCTGTTCTTTGACCTTCGTTTACCCACAACGGTTTTCGGGTGGTCGACCCTGGCATGGGTGTTTGTTCTGGGGATCATCAGCTGTTCGCTGTTGGGCATCTTCATCAGCAATTTGGCGAGCAACGCGGTCGCGGCCGCCGTCGTCACCAATGGCCCCGCGGTCGCCTTGCAGTTCGTATCGGGCACGTACGTGCCGCTCATCGTGTTACCGACCTGGATGTTGACCCTCGGCTCCATCTTTCCGGTCAAGTGGATGGCCCAGGGCTTCCGATCTGTGCTTCTGCCGTCGAACATGGCCGCTTTCGAGCCGGCCGGCAGCTGGGAACATTGGCGCATATTCTTGGTGCTGACAGCATGGACTGTCGGCGGTTTAGCAGCCTGCCTTGCTGTTTTCCGATGGTCGGACACAAGCTGATCACGAGCCGGTCTGTGCGCGATGAGATTTGATCTCTGGATAACCCTGCTCGCGGTGTGGTACTTCCTGACGGACTCAATCGTGCCTGGAACGCCGGGACCTGCTGCGGCGAGCCGCAGCGCAGCAACACCGACGACCTCGGCTTCATCACCGCCATGGTCGGCGCCATCGAGCAACAAATGCCGATCGATCGGTCGCGCGTCTATGCAACCAGGATGTCGAACGGGGCAATGATGGCGCTTCGCTTGGGTTGTCAGACAGACACATTCGCGGCAATCGCGCCCGTGGCGGGCACCCTGCTGACTGACTGCTCGGCAGCACGGCCGACATCGGTGCTGCAGATACATGGCACCGCCGACGACAGAGTCCCATACAACGGCGGGCCGGGCAAGGCCTTCTCGGCCGACGGGACGGCGCGCGTCGACGGCCCCGCAGTGGAGACGGTCAACGCGACGTGGCGTGCGATTGATGGGTGCGGACAACCGAACTCGACTACCACCGGGGACGTGACGACCCAGACGGCCGGGTGCTCCGACGGCCGCACCGTGGAACTAATCTCGGTGACAGGGGCGGGCCACCAGTGGCCCGGCGGTGACCCGAGCCCGCTCGCGCAGTGGATCGGCAACATCCCAGCACCGTCGACTGCGCTCAACGCGACCGACACCATTTGGCAGTTCTTTGCCCCGAACCATCGCTAGCGTGACGTGCCCCTAGTCCCCGGGGCACGCGCATCAACCCGCCGTGCAAAGAAAATGACACTAAGTTTGAGAAACAAATGGCCACTTGTCATCTCAAATGGCTACACGTTTGTCACGTTGAGTCAGGGCCGCCAATTCGGCCGAGTCACCCTTCGTAGAGAGCGAGTTGGCGGAACTCCACGCGGCCCACGACGTCGGGTTGGCCAACCGGATGCACGCGTAGGTCGTGCATCACGTCAGGTGTGTCGTCAAGGCAGATGACATCCGTGACGCCGATCAGCACTTCCTGCGGTCGCCCAGCGTCGCTGGTGGGTAAGTCGTCCATCAAACGCATCCGCTTGCCGCGTAAGCCAGTGGCGTCGTAGCGGAAACGCCGGACGTTGACCTCGGGTCCGTCCCGTTCGGACATGCCCAGACCATAGCGCGCGGTACTGGAGCGGTGTCCAGGGATGCCACGGTAAGCAGCCGGCGGCCCGGCGCCGCTGCCGTGCGACGCCCGCCAACGTCAGAACGTGTTGGTCAAAAACAGTTGCAGAGACTCGAATACGCTCTCGAGCAGTCCGCTGCCAGCGGCGCCGTGCTCAAATACTGCACTCAGCCACGCGTCGGCGTTGTTGATGTCGGCGTCGGAGATGTCGACGAGGGTGAGATCGCCGTTGGTCGTCGTGGTCGCATCCGCGACTTCCGTCGGTGTCAGCCCCAAGTACTCCACGTGCGGGCCGAATATGTCCAGCAGTGCGCCATACAGACCCTTGGCCTCGAAGACGTCTTGGAAGTTGGGCACCGGATCGGTGGCCAGGCTGTAGATGGTCGCCGGGTAGAGATCATCCGGCGTCACGTTGCCCAGGACGGCGCCGAAGTTGAAATCCGTGAGAAGAGTGTTCGTCAGGCTTGGGCCGAGTACCGCGTCCATGTCTGGTTCCAGGTTGGGCCATATGCCACCCGGGAGGGAGGGGTCGCCGATGAACACGAAGTGCAGATCATCGCTGGGGATGCCGTCTGCTTGGAGTTGGGTCATTGCGATCGACTCCGCCGTGGCACTCTGTGAGTATCCGAAGATCGTCAGCGGATGCTCGGCGCTGAAAGCGCTCGGGTCGGCGTTGAATTCGTTCTCCACGGCGAGAGTGACGTCATCCGCGGCGGTGAGACTGCTCGGGCCCTGCTGGATGAGTTCAGGTGTCGTCAGCACCTGCAGCGGTGCGGCGCAGGGGTCGGTCCCGATCATGTCGCAGACCGTCGAGCCGGTCGCGCCACCGTCAAAGCCCAGCGGGTTTAGAAACAGACTTTCGGCAGTCTGTGCGAAAGCGGTTGACGGCATCGGCTCGGTGGTTCCGCCGAGGATGATCGCCGTGTCGCTTCCAGCGAGCGAGTCGTCCGCATAAGCGCGGGCGGCCCCATTGATCGTCGCGCCAGCCAGGCCTACGAACAGGCCGGCGGCGGTCACCTTCGCGAGGAGCCTGTATCCGTTCATGGGTGCACTCCACGGCGCGCCGGTGATGTGATCTGCGTCATCGCCTCTTCTTAGCTGAAGTTAATCGCGGTTTCAAGCAGTTCTCAGTCTTGGGTAAGCAGAGGAACATCCCGGCATGACGTAGGCGCGCGTCGGGCGCTATTCGATACGTCTCCGACCGACCAAGAGGTTGAACCTGTCGCCTTGGACACAACACGTTGCCACCGATGGTCGTACGATGTCCGATCCGCTTGTCAGTGAGCCTGATTCGACGCCGATGTGACAGGTCAGCGGAAGCGGACGTTTAACGTCGCCATCCCGAAGATCTTTTGGCCACCGGACTTCGCGGCGACGATGACGACACCGCTGCGGGTCGCCGGGTCCAGCGACTTGATCCGGCCGCTGAACTCGATGTCAGCGCCCTCGGCCGCCGACACGACCGCGGGCTGGGACAGGCGGACCGCGTAACGAGTAACCGAACCGGGGTCGCCCGACCACGCCGAGGCGAATCCGGCCCCCAACCCCATGGTGAGCATTCCGTGTGCGATCACATCGGGCAGCCCGGCCAGCTTGGCGATGTCCTCGTCCCAGTGAATCGGGTTCGCATCGCCGGCCACGCCGGCATAGTTCACCAGGTCGCCGCGGGACAACCGGGTGTGATGCGTCGGCAGCTCGTCGCCGACCTTGACGTCCTCGAAGGACGGCGTTCCAGGCTGTCGGGTCGTGCCTCCCTCGGCGATGCGAACTTCGCTGCCGGGGCGCACCGTCTTCTGGTACGCGTCGTCGGATTCACCGACCGCGGCGATGTCCACGTCGTGCATCATGATCTTCGGCACGGCCGCCTTGATCGCCGGATCGACGTCCTCGGCAGTGACGCCGACGACGGTGGTGTGCAGGGTGTGCACCCGCTCGCCGGCCGCGTCGGTGTAGGTGTTGGTGACGGTGATGAAATCTCGGCCGGCGGTCCTGCGTAGCGACGTCAGTTCGACGTCGATGTGTAGTTCGTCGCCGGCCACGATCGGGCGGTGCTGCTCGAAGACTTCCTCGGTCTGCAGATAGGTGTCGTAACCGACGACCACCGATTCGAACATGCGGCGATTGCAGGTCATGCCCGGGACCGAGGTGAACGTCAGCGGCGCGACCAGGCCGGAGTAGCCCAACTCAGCCGCGGCGGCGACGTCCCAATGAGCCGGGTGATAGTCCTGCACTGCACGGGCGTATTCACGTACCTTCTCGCGGCCGACGAGGTAGGTGCCGTCCATTTGGTAGTAGTGGCCGACCCGCGATTCGAGCGGCGATGCTTCAGTTGCTGTGGGCATGAGTGATAGCACGACTTTTCTATCGGCTTGTTTGAGGCCGACCGAAAGACACTAACGCGCTGCACCTAGTGGTGTGCGGCGCGGGCCAGGTCAACGGCGTACTGGTTCACGAAGTGGCCCGGCCCTGGATCGCCGCGGCCGCACGATCCGTCCGAGTCACCAGGATGCTTGATCCACAGGTACGCGTCGGCATGCGCACCGGCAGTAGCCGTCGTGGGCGGGACGCCGAGCGCCCGGCCGCCGGGGTTGCACCAGTTGAGCGGGGCGTCGGGCGCTGGCCCGACGCCGTTGCGCGAAGTGTCGACCACGTAATGCGCGCCATTTGTGGGCCCTGAAACCGCTTCGCCGTAACCGATCTCCTCATCGGTGGAGAAGAAATTCGAGGTGTTGAGGCTGAAACCACGGGCGTGGTCGACGCCGACCTGGTTGAGTCTGTTGGCAATTTCCTCGGCCTTCAGCCAGCGTGAGTGTCCGCCGTCGATGTACACCGCGGCGGCCGGATTACGGGTCAGTGTGTCGACGGCGTAGCGGATCAGACCGAAGCGTTCATCGCGTTGGGCGGGTGACAGACAGTCGGCCATGTCGAGTGCATCGGGTTCGACGATCGCTGCGACCGGCGAGGCCCCCACGGCGCCTGCGATGCCGTCGATCCACTGGCGATAATCCGCGGCCGTCGAGAATCCGCCCGCCGCGAAGCTTCCGCAGTCGCGATGTGGAATCGCATAAAGCGCCAGCA
>Ga0335072_10011184_pt1 | contig 12861 bp, 15 predicted proteins | sample Lox_Sample_21_FD_206725 | JGI IMG/M metagenome (GOLD analysis project Ga0335072, IMG submission 206725) | Soil microbial communities from Loxahatchee National Wildlife Refuge, Florida, United States - Lox_Sample_2.1 | ecosystem: Environmental > Terrestrial > Soil > Wetlands | place: USA...
TGGATCGCGGCGATTCCCGCGGACGGCGTGGGCCAGGAGGTGGTGGCCGCCGGGCGCCAGGTGCTCGACGCACTGGCCGTCGGGAGCGCGGGCGCGTTCGGGTTCGACTGGCAGGAGTTCGACTGGGGCTGCGGCTACTACGCGCGCACCGGCCGGATGATGGCGTTGGACGGTCTCGAAATGCTGAAGGACTTCGACGCTATCTACTTCGGCGCGGCCGGCTGGCCTGGCGTGCCGGACCACGTCAGCTTGTGGGGACTGCGGCTGGCCATCTGCCAGAACTTCGACCAGTGGGCGAACGTCCGGCCGGTTCGCTTCCTGCCTGGCGTGCGGAGCCCGCTGCGCAAGGCCGATGACGATGCCGAGCTGGACTGGGTCGTCGTCAGGGAGAACAGCGAGGGCGAGTACGTGGGCATGGGCGGCCGCAACTTCCGCGGTCGCGGCCCCGGCGGCGAGATCGCCGTCCAGTCGGCCCTGTTCACCGAGGTCGGCTGCGAGCGCATCATGCGCTTCGCCTTCGAGCTGGCCCGCACCCGCGACCGGCGCAAGGTCTCCAGCGTCACCAAGAGCAACGCCCAGCAGTACGGCATGGTGTTGTGGGACGAGGTCTTCGCGCGGGTGGCCGACGACTATCCCGACGTCGAGACCGAGAGCGTCCTCGTCGACGCGATGTCCGCGAAGTTCGTGCTGCACCCCGAGGACCTGTCCGTGGTGGTCGCCTCGAACCTGCACGCGGACATCCTGTCCGATCTCGGCAGCGCGCTGGCCGGCAGTCTCGGGCTGGCCGCCAGTGCCAACCTGAACCCCGAACGGCGATTCCCGAGCATGTTCGAGCCGGTGCACGGGTCCGCGCCGGACATCGCGGGGCAAGGCCTGGCCAACCCGATCGGCGCCGTCGGCAGCGCCGCCCTGATGCTGAGCCACCTGGGCCTGCCGGAACAGGCCGCCCGGCTGGATGCCGCCATCGAGGCGACTACCGCGGCAGGCGTCCTCACCCGCGACCTTGGCGGCACCGCCAGCACCAAAGACGTCACCAGTGCTTTGATAGCCGCGCTGCATCAGTCAGCTGACTCAAGCGGCGGCGCTGAATCCGGCGCACACTATGACTTATGCCTAGCCACCCGGACGCGGTCGCGGCTGACAGCGGGCCGGCCGTGTCGCCGGTGTCGGCGTGGGCGCCGTTCCGGCACCGGCTGTTCGCGGCGATGTGGGGCGCCCAGTTCGTCTCCAACATCGGCAGCTGGATGCAGACCGTGGCCGCCCAGTGGCTGATGCTGACCCTGACAGGGTCGGCCGCCTACGTCGCGCTGGTCCAGACCGCGGCGGGCCTGCCGGTCCTGCTGTTCGCGATCGTGGCCGGGACGGTCGGCGACCTGGTGGACCGGCGCCGGTTCCTGCTGGCTACGCAGACGTTCATGCTGGCCGCGGCCGCCGCCCTCGGCGCGCTGGCCATCGCCGGACTGGTCACGCCCTGGGTGCTGCTCGCGCTGATCTTCGCGCTCGGCACCGGGCAGGCGCTGACCGCCCCGACCTGGCAGACCCTGCAGCCCGAACTGGTCGGCCCGGCCGAGCGGGTCCAGGCCATCTCGCTCGGCGCCGTGAACCAGAACCTGGCCAGGGCCATCGGCCCGGCCATCGGCGGCGTCCTGCTGGCGGCCACCAGCTCTGGCACGGTTTTCCTGGTCAACGCGGCCTCGTTCGCCGCGGTGCTCGCTGTGCTGATGGCCTGGCACTCCAGCACCCGCGTCACCGACACGCTGCCGCGCGAGCACGTCGGGGAGGCGATCAGGGCCGGCGGCCGGTACATCGCCGCCAGCCCCGTGCTGCGGGTGATCCTGGCCCGCGCCGGGCTGTTCATCGTGTTCGCGAGCGCGATCTGGGCGCTGCTGCCGCTGACTGCCCGGTCTTCCCTGCACCTGGGTTCCGGCGGGTACGGGCTGCTGCTGGGCAGCGTCGGGATCGGCGCCGTGATCGGCGCCGCGCTGCTGCCCCGGCTGCGCGCCCGGCTGTCGCCTGACGCCCTGCTGGCGGCCGGATCGGTCGGGCTGGCCGTGGTGACGCTGCTGCTGGCCTACGCCCACGTGACCGCGGTCGCCGCCGTCGCGCTCGTGTTCGGCGGGGCCTGCTGGGTGCTGGCGCTGTCCATCCTGAACTCGATGTACCAGCTGACGCTGCCGGGGTGGATCAAGGCCCGCGGCATGTCGTTCTACCTGATGGTCTTCCAGGGCGGCGGGGCCGTCGGCAGCGCGATCATGGGCGTGATCGCCGTGCACGCCGGATTGCCGGCGACCCTGACCATCGCCGCGGCCGGGCTGGCTCTCGGCCCGCTGGCCGGCCTGGTCTGGAAGTTCCGCGCCATCCCGCCGGATACCCTGCTGCCCGCCGGGGACTGGCCCGCGCCGGTGCTGGCCGCGGACCAGACGCCGGAAGGTCCGGTGCTGGTCGGCATCCAGTACCGTGCGCTGCCCGGCCGCGAAGACGAGCTGATGGCTGCCCTGCAGGGAACGAAGAACAGCCGCCGCCGCACCGGCGCGATCTCCTGGCGGGCCTGGCACGACGCGAGTGACCCCGGCCGGGTACTCGAGGAGTTCGTCGTCGCTTCCTGGGACGACCACCTGCGCCAGCACGAGCGCGTGACCAAGCGCGAACAGGCGCACCTGGAGCGGGTCCGCCAGCTGACCGACCCAGACCACCCGGTCACCGTCACGCACTGGCTGGCGGTCAGCTCACGCAAGCCAGCCGGCTCTTCGGCATCGACTAGTTGACGCAACCGATCGGTTGCCATAATGTAGCAACTGTTCGGTTGCTACATCGTCGGCCGTGGACAGGAGAACTCAAGCATGAGCGCAGCGGAAGAGACCACTGCCACCACGGTGCGCGCCTTGAACGATGCCCTGAACGCTCGCGATCGCGAGGCGACGGTCGCCCTGTTCGCGGCCGATGGCGTCTTCACCCCGGGTGCCGCGGGAGCCAGCTTCACAGGGCCCGAGGCGATCGCCGATGCGCTGTTCGGGTTCCTGGACGCGCACAAGTCCGGCCGGTTCGAGACCATCCGCGAGGTGCTCGCTGGTGACGAGGCTTTCAGCGAATGGACGTGGGCCGGTGTCACCACTGAGGGAGAGCCATCCGAGTCGCACGGCTGCGACTACTACCTCGTTCGCGACGGGAAGGTCGCGGTCAGGAGCACGTTTCGGAAGGTGTGACAGCCAGAACCTCGTCGCGGAGCAGGGAACCAACCCATTCGTCCACGCGCACGCCACGGCTTACCCGCCGCTGGCGCAGCGTCGCCTCGATGAGGAACCCGGCCTTTTCCGCGACCCGCCGGGAAGCGATGTTGCCTGCTTCGCAGCGCCACTCGATGAGCTCGATGCCCGCCGTCGTGACGGCCCACCGGCAGACAGCCCGGACCGCGGCGGTCGCGACGCCGCGCTGGCGGACGCGCGGATCGACCCAGTACCCGACTTCGGCCGAGCCGGGCTCGCCAAGGCGCAGGCCAACTCGGCCCAGCCGGGTGGCGGTGGCATCCTCGGCGACGAACTCCGCCCGGCGGCCATTATCCCAGCCAGCGATATACGCATGCTCGACGTGGGCCGCCGCGTCCTCGAGCCGGTACGGCGACGGAACCTGCATGTAGCGCTGGAGTACCGGGTCCTGGAGCACCTCGTAGACCCAGGGGATGTCGGCTCGTGTGAACGGGCGCAGCGTCAGCCACCCGGCCTCGATCGTTTGCCGGTCCATGCCTTCAGTCTGGCCCTCAGTCTCGGGTTTGAATCCGCGGTTCAGACTTGAGGGCGATCCCTGGCGCGGGGCGCCCGCGTTAGCGTCGGCATATGGCCGCGGATAAGACAGCGAGGGGCAGCCGACAGTCGGTCCAATGGATCGAGGGCGGTGCCACGACCATCGCGGTGAGCGCCCTGCTCACCATCAGCTGGCGGGCCTACACCGCGGGGAAGATTCCCTTCTGGTCGGCATGGCCGGCCATCCTCGGGACTGCGGTCGTGGTCGCGGGCCTCATCATGCTGGTGGTCGGCGCCGCCCTGCAGGACAAAGAACGGCCCGGGCCGAGTTGAGAGCGCGCCTCAGGAGCCGGCGTCCTCCTCGACGATCAGCAGCGAGGCCCCGCCGGTAGCGAAGTTGGCGAGGTCCGTGATCGTCGACTGACCGTCGTCGGAAGCGATCCCGGCGCGCAGGTCAGCCACGCTGTCGTAGCTCATCTGCGACACGCGGTAATAGGACGACGGCTCGCCGTCCAGGGCCGAGATCACGCGCATGTTCTCGGCACCGCGAACGTTCGGCATGTGCTTGATCGCGTAGGGGATGTGGCGGTTGGCGTAGCAGTCCTCGAACGCCGTCAGACCCCATGGCTAGAATCGTCGCGATGCCAGGGCCGACCGCAAGCGCCGCACCCGCGGGGAGGACCCGCACGCTCGCTCAGGTGTACCGGCAGTTCGGCGAGGTCGAGGCCGCCGGATCATCGCCGCTGTACGAGCGCGTCGCCGTCGCCCTGAGCGAGTCCGACGAGGCGCTGCGCGCGATCGAGACGGCCCCTGCGCGCAAGCGGCACCCGACGGTGATCCTCGCCGCGCTGTACGACCTCGCCCTCGCCGGACGCGCTCCGGCGCTTGCCGCGGCCTATGCCGCCGGGGACGGCGACGCTGCCGCTGACGCGGCGATCGACACGCTGCTGCGCATGACCGACTCGGTCGTGGCCACCGCCGTGCGCCGGCAGCCGCGGCCCAACGAGACCGGACGCTGCGCCGTGCTGTATCCGGCCATCGCCGAGGCGGCGCACCGGGTAGGCGCGAACGCGGTCGGGCTGATCGATGTGGGCTGTTCTGCTGGGCTCAACCTGAATGTCGACCGTGTCGGCATCACCTACAGCGACGGGCAATCGCTGGGCGACCAGTCATCTCCCGTGCAGCTGTCGGCTTCGATCGTGGGAAAACAGCCCGTGCCATCGCGGGCGATGCCCGAGGTCGCCGCCCGGGTCGGCGTCGACCTCGATCCGGTCGACGTGACTGACGCGGATGACGCCCGGTGGCTGCGCGCCTGCCTGTGGCCGGATCAGCCGGAGCGGGCCGCGCGGCTCGACGCGGAGATGGCGCTGGCGGCGACAGCCCCGCCCGTGCTGCTGCGAGGTGACGCCGTCGAGGTGCTGCCCGACGCCTTCGCCAGTGTGCCGCTGGACGCTTTGCCTGTCGTCATCACGACCTGGTCGCTGTCGCACTTCCCGCTGGAGAGCCGGCTGCGCTTCCTGTACCGCCTCGAGGGAACCGGGGCTGGCCGGACGGTGGCGTGGGTGTCAGTCGAGGGGGTCGGAGTCGCGCCGGCGATACCGACGTTCGGCGACCGCCGCGCCTCCGGGCACAGCATCATCGGCCTGGCGGTGTTCGGGCATTCGACGCTGCGCGCCGAGGCCGTCGGCCGCTGCTGGTCGCGGGGCCGCTTGCTCGCGTGGCTGACGGGTTCGTAGCGTTCCGGTTCGGTCAGCCGAGCGGTAGCAGCCCGGCGTTCGTCGGCGTGAAACCGCAGGCGCCAAAGTAGAACGGGCCCAGGTCGTCGTCAAAGTCCACGTGCAGGTACTCACATCCCGCGGCCTTGGCGCCATCGCGAGCGTGTCCGACAAGCTGGGTGCCGATGCCTTTGCCCCTGGCCTTGGCGTCGACCATGAGGTCTTGCAGCCACGCGTGAACCAGGCCATCCCACAGCACGTTGACGAAGCCGACTAGTTCGGCACCTTCCCTGGCGACCACCCAGCCCAGGCTGTGGCGGCTTACAAGCTCCACCCAGTTCCACTCGGATTCGTCGAACACCCTGGTGTTGAAGGCCTCGGCGTGCAGCGCGTTGACTTCTTGATTAGTGAATGCGCCCCGCCATTCGTACACCGTCGTCATGCCGCCAAGGTAGCGCCATTCAGGCCCGGCGGACCGCCGGCGGCGCCCAGGTCCCAGTCAGCACGGAGGCTTGCGGGGAGTACAACCGCATGGTGATGCCGAGCGGTCCTTTGGGCGCCGGCAGCCAGTTGGCTTCCTTCTCCGTGCCCGGTGACTCGTGCTGGAGGTAGAGGTCAAGCGACCCGTCGGCGTTGTACTGCAGCGGGTCCCGGTCGCCGATGGCGAACCGGTTCAGCGGGTTCGCGGCCTGGAAGCCCGCGGCGTCATACATGGTCACCGACCAGAACGCGTGCACCGGCGGCAGCTCGTCCGGGCCGAAGTGCAGCACGTAATCGTGGTCACCGGTGACCGGCTGGCCGTCCGCGTCAGCCATCAGCACCGGGTAGATGGCATCCTCTGGCGAGTTCGCGCCCAGCCCGATCATCGCGACGATGGCCCGCTTGATGTAGAAGTTGCCGTACACGCCCATGGTGTCGATGTTCATCTGCCACCCGTTGACCACCTTGGCCAGCCGGGGGAACGACTGCTGCATCACCTGGAGCGCCTGGGCGGGCTGGTGGTGGGGCGGGGCGGGGACGGGGGGGGCGCGGCCCGCGACCCTGGCTCCGGCCGCCAGTCCCAGGCGGCGCATCTGCGCGATCAGCGACCAGTCGGTCAGATGCGGCGGGTGCAGCTTCATCAGGCTCAGACCGACGTCGAAGAACTCCGCCGCGGACATGCCATTGACCTGGTCCAGTGGCGGGGTCTTGACGTCCACGGCGGGATCAATGGCGGCGGTCACCGGCGGCGCCTGGCCGCCCCAGTGCGACAACGGGATGAGGCCGAACGAGTCTTGCATCTTGTGCACGGCCGGGTAGTCCGCCGGGCCGTTGGTCTGGGTCCGCCCGATGATCCACACATGCGGCGTGGGCGCGTCGATCCGGTCCACACCGTGCGGCAGGCTGCCCTGCCAGCCCGGCGGGATCACCGCCCACGTCCCGGCGCCAGTGCCGGTGGTCCGCTGCCCAGGGACCGCGAACGCGTCGGTCCACATGTCATACATCGGCAGCTCGTAATACCGGCCGTCCGGATCTGCCCCGGCCGATACCACCATCGGGCCGTCGGTCAGGTCTAGCCAGGCCGAGGAGTACAGCGTGTCGAAGTTGGGTCGCACGACGGCCTTGAAGTCAGCGGCGGGGAACTCACGGATGTGCGAGAAGGTATTCATCGGCCCGAAACCGGGGCGCTGGCCGGGCTCGCAGTTCGTGGCCTGCAGCCGGGTTATCTCCATGGTCACCAGCGGGTACAGGCAGATGTACGCGCTGACTGCCACGCTGCGGGCTTCGCCAGAATCCATGTCCACGGTCATGCCCGCTCTCCTCCCGGCAGCCACCATCAGTCCACGCTCAGGGTCCCAGCGAGGGCGGTGGCTGTGGATCATCCGAGACGAATGATCCAGCAGCCGAATCGCATCAACAGGGTGATACCCGCTCACCCTGTCCGCCGGCAGGCTGGAAGCGATCCCGAGAACGAACGTCTCACTGACCGGAAGGCACCCTCATGTCCCTCGAAACGCTGCTAGACCGGAACAAGACCTTCGCAGCCACCGACGCCGTAGCGAACAACCCGCAGATCCCATGGCTCCCCCGCCAGATGTCTTACGTCATCACCTGCATCGACTCACGCGTCGAGCCCGCCGCCATCCTCGGCGTCGACCTCGGCGACGCAACCGTTCAGCGCACGATCGGCGGCCGGATCACCCCGGCCGTGCTGCGCGACGTCGCCTACATCAGCTACCTGACGGAAGCCAAGACTCCCGACGGACCCTGGTGGCAGCTGGCAGTCATCCACCACACCGACTGCGGCTCGACGCTGCTGGCCGATCCGGAGCTGCGCCGCGGCTTCGCCGCCCGCGGCGGCTACGTGGAAGGTGACCTGGCCTGGCTGCCGGCCACCGACCCCGCCGCCACCGTCCGCACCGACGTCAACACCCTGGTCACCGCGCCCCAGCTATCCCCGAACATCATGGTCAGCGGGTACGTCTACAACACCGCGGCCGGCACCCTCGACACCATCGTCGGCCCCACCGCCGTCGTCAAGCACTAACCGGCCGTTTCGCCCTGCCTCGGCGCCGGGTCCGTGCGGGATTTGGAACGCTCGTAGTGACGCGCCGCACGGTCCCGGTTGCTGTGCTCGGGGGTGCACCACTTGCGGCGGGGATGGTCGCGGACGAAGAACAGGACACATGGCTCGTGGCACGCGCACAGCGACCGCGTGGGGTCGGTCAGCAGCGCGACGCCGTCCCGGGCGACGGCAGCCATAGCGGCAGCGACCGGCGGAGCATCAACGACCGATTCCAGAGTCACTCCCGCTGGAGTGAGAACCAGCCGGTCGGTTACCGACGCCGCGTGCATCGCCCGATCGACAATGGCCACGGCGTCTTGCTGGCTCATGCCGGTCACCACGCGGGAGCGCTCGTCGTGCGTGACGAAGACCGCGAGCTCGCGAAGCGCGTCGCGCAATAGCCGCACGTCACGCAGGTCCTCCGCACCGACGGGATGATCAGGCAGGCCTGTGTCCTGCAGCCATGCCCGGAGGTCGGCAGGTGTCTTCAGCGCGTCGTGGATCACGGTGCCGTCGGTCCACACCGTGTTGATGAGCCGGACCGCGATCGGCTCGGCAGGGAGCACCCACGGCGCCCGGGCGTCGGGGGCAGTGGCGGCGGAGTCCCTCACTGACACGAAGCCTAACTGTAGCAAGCAGTTAATGCGTTAGACAAGGCTGTTTCGCCATCCAATTCTAACGATAAACCTCCTTGCATACGTTAGATGTAACGAGTAGCGTCTAACGCTGTCAGCAGCCCTTAGCGTTAGGCGGAGAAGACCATGCGTGCAATCGTGATCACCGAGTACGGCGGCCCGGAAGTGCTGGCCATCGCCGAGCTTCCGGACCCAGTCCCAGCCGAGGGCGAGGTGCTGATCAGAGTCCATGCCTTCGGCCTGAATCACGCCGAGACCTACTTCCGCAGCGGCGCCTGGGGCGACGTCGCGAAGGTGACCGGCATCGAGTGCGCAGGCACCGTCGAGGGTGGCGCACTGCCGGTCGGCACCCGGGTCGTCGCGATCCTCGGCGGCATGGGGCGCACCCGCAACGGCAGCTACGCCGAACTCGTCACCGTGCCGGCCAGCAATGTGGCTCAGGTCGACGTGGACCTGCCGTGGCCAGTGCTCGCGGCCGTGCCCGAGGTGTACGCGACGGCGTGGACCGGCCTGCGCGACAACCTGGACTTGCAAGCCGGGCAGACCGTGCTGGTTCGCGGCGCCACGTCCGCGCTCGGCCAGGCCGCGGTGGGCATCGCCGCCGACCTGGGCGCCACAGTGCTGGCTACCACCCGGAATCCGGACCGCGCCACGTTCCTGCGGGACCGGGGCGCGTCTGAGGTCCTGATCGATGACGGCAACCTGGCGGTGCGCCTCCAGGCCCGCATGGACGCGGTGCTCGACTTGGTCGGCAACGCCACAATGCGCGACTCGCTCGCCTGCGCCCGCCCGCGCGGCCGAGTCGCACAACTCGGCTTCCTGGGCGGCCTCGAACCGGTCAAGGACTTCAACCCGCTCACCGACCTGCCCACCGGCGTGCAGCTCAGCTTCTACGGCAGCCCGTTCGTACTCGGCGGCGCCGATTACCCGCTAACCGACGTGCCGCTGGGCAGCATTTTCGCCAAGGTGGCGGACGGCACATTCCGCGCCAGGCCAGTACGAGTGTTCAGTTTCGACCAGATCGTCGAAGCCCAGCGTGTCATGGAGTCAGGAACCGCAGGCGGCAAGATGGTCGTCACCGTAGACCCGTCATAGCGAGGCACCCGCACGGTGGCGGGTGCCTGATCGCAGTTGGAGTCAGACCGCTTCGGCCAGGGCCGCTGGTGCGGCGTGGAGCAGGTGGTGGCGGCGGAGTGCCTGGACGAGCGCGCGTCCGCTGACCTCGGCCACGGCCATGACCAGGAGCGCTACTACCCACGCTTCCTTGCTGGTGACGGCGTGCTCGGCACTGAAGCGGGCGACCGGGGCGGCGCCGCCATGGCTGATCCAGATCAGGAAGGCGAACCGGGAGCCCATGCCCAGGACCCAGAAGGTCGCGGAAGCCCAGCCACTACGGGCCAGTACCCCGCCGCCTGGGACCGTTCGCATCAAGACCGTCTGCCCGCTGGCGGCGCCGATCAGCAGCCCGGTCACGGCGGCCAGGGCTAGAAGCAGGAGGTCGTTGCCGGCGGTGGGGATGCCGCGCAGGTAGATCAGGACGGCGATGCCGGCGATGACGAACGGACGGATCAAGGAGGTGACTGTCAGCCTGCGCTCCCTGAGCTGAATCAGGACCACGAGGATGAGTGCCCAGTCAATGGCATAGTCGGCGGGAGTCATGTCATGGCTGCCTTTCGTTCTCGCCCGGTGCGAGTTGCGCCCGGCGTGCAGATGGTCTTAGGGGTCGGTGGATGGATCAGGTGGTCCCGTGGCGGCCGGAATGCGCAAGCAGCCAGGCCCGGAGCCGGTGCAGTTGCGGCATGAGCCCGTAGATCACGATCGGAACGGAGATAGTGGCCAGCACGAAGGTGCGAGGCACCGCGGACATGGTTCTCAGCCAGCCGCCCAGGGCCAAGTTGAGCACGGTCAGCGTGGGGAAGACGGCGATCCAGATCATGAGTGCAAGCTGGTGCTTGCCGGGTGGCCTGATCATGACGCCATCACCTGCTGCGAGGCGGTGATGGCGTCGCGGACGTCCTCATCGACGAGACTGGCGTTAATGGAGATGGCGGCGGCTGATCCCTCGCCGGCTGCGGTGATGACCTGCGCCCGCGGATTGGCGACGTTGCCGGCCGCCCACACGCCCGGGACGCTGGTGCGGCCGTCGGAGCTGATGACGACCCAGCCATCGCGGGTGAAGTCGCAGCCGAGCGCCGCGAGCAAGGCGTCGTTCGGGACGAACCGCGGCGGGACGAACAGGGCATCCCGGCGGACCACCTCGCCATGAGCGAGCCTGACGCCGGTGAGGCGGTCGTCACTCACGAGAACACGGTCCACCCCGGCCTCGACGATTCCGACGCCCCGGGCGGCCAGAGCCTGGCGTTGCTCCTCGGTAAGGTTTCCCGCTGGCACGAACAGCAGCAGGTCATCGGTCCACTGCCGCACGATTTGCGTGTAGCGGACGCTGTCCGGCGAGCCGTCGGCAATGACGCCGAGCTGCCGGTCACGTACCTCCCAGCCATGGCAGTACGGGCAGTGCAGCACGTCACGGCCCCACCGCTCACGCAGCCCGGGGATATCCGGAATCTCGTCGCGCAGTCCGGTCGCGACCAGCAGGCGGCGTGCCAAGACCCGGCCGCCAGCAGCCAGGTCCACGGTGAACCCGGCAACCGCACTTCCGGTCACGCCAGTAACTGTGTCCACGGCAACCCGGCCGCCGTAGCCGACGACCTCCGCCCGGCCCGCGGCGAGCAGGTCGGCTGGCCGGAGCCCGTCACGGGACAGGAACCCCTGCAGACGCGCAGCCGGCCCATTCCGGGGCGCGCCAGTGTCGACCACGAGTACCGCGCGGCGGGCGCGGCCCAGCACGAGCGCTGCGGAGAGCCCGGCCGCGCCACCGCCGATGATGACCACATCGAATCTGTTCATGCGGCCAGGTTGCGCGGCGGGGTTCGCGGCCTCAACTTTCGTTGCCAATCCTGGGAAGCCAAGGCGACAATTGCCAGGTGGAGACCGCAACAGCCGCTATCGCCGCTGCCCTTGAACAGGTCGGCCCGCGACTGAAGCGACTGCGGCAGCAGCGGGACGTGACACTGACCAGCCTCGCCGCTTCCACCGGCATCTCGAAGAGCACGCTGTCCAGGCTGGAGAACGGGCAGCGCAAACCCAGCCTCGAGCTGCTGCTGCCGCTGGCCCACGCCTTCCGCGTGCCGCTCGATGACCTGGTCGGCGCGCCCGACGTGGCCGACCCCCGAGTCCGGCTGAAGCCGCACCAGCGCAAGGGCCGGACGGTAATCCCCCTAGCCCGCCATCCGGGCGGCCTGCAAACGTGGAAGATCGTCATCCCGACCGCCAAGAGCACCCCAGAACCCAGGGCGCACGAGGGCTACGAATGGCTCTACGTCATTACCGGGCGGATGCGCCTGATCATCGCCGACCACGACGTCGTCCTCGGCCCTGGCGAAGTCGCTGAGTTCGACACCCGTGTCCCGCACTGGTTTGGCAGCACTGGCGACGAGCCGGCCGAAATACTCAGTGTCTTCGGACCGCAAGGCGAGCGCATGCAAACCAGGGCCCGGCCAGCACCGGCTCGGACCGGCGCGCCGCCGTCTCACTGAACACCGTGGGTTAACCGTTCGGCTCGGCGGGACGGCTGAGCCACCCCGCGAGTTCCTCGCGGGAGTGAATCCCGAGTCTCTGGTAGACGTGACGGAGATGGTATTCGACCGTCTTAGGGCTGAGGAACAGCGCGGCGGCGGTTTCCCGCGTGGTCTTCCCGCTGGTGAGCAGCAGTGCGATCTGGAGCTCCTGCGGTGTCAGGTCGTCAATGCCCACCGCGTCGCGCCGCCGCCTCGTTTCACCGGTGGCGGCGAGTTCAGCGCGTGCGCGGTCGGCCCAGGGCAGGGCGCCGATCCTGTCGAAGCCGTCGACCGCGGCGCGCAGCTGCTCGCGGGCGAGCATCCTGTTCCGGGACCGGCGCAGCCGCTGCCCGAACGCCAGCCGCGTCCGCGCTGCCTCGAACGCATCCGGGGTCTGCTCGTGCAGGCTTATCGCGCACTCGAAGGCAGCGGCGAAGTCATCTTCACCGGCGAGCATCCCCTGGGCGCGCAGCGCCCGGGCCTGGGACCATGGCTGCCCTTTGGCCTCTGCGGCGGCCGAAAACCTGGCGGTGGCCCGCTGCGCGTCGGCGTGGCGTCCGATGGTGAGATACGCCTCGGTGAGTTCAGTGGCCGGCGAAAGATCCGGATCGG